>PVBE011695514.1_pt1 | contig 19128 bp, 16 predicted proteins | sample 1631181 | NCBI WGS metagenome assembly PVBE01 (sample SAMN08397723, study PRJNA350692) | Marine metagenome, whole genome shotgun sequencing project. | isolation source: water | place: Pacific Ocean | collected 2012-04 | reverse complement strand
GCGAGAGGCCGCCGCGCGCACCATAGACGAGCTATGGCAGATCATCGCCGAGATCATCGACGACTTCACACCCACCCAATGTCAAAATTTCTTCACCGCAGCCGGATATGAACCGGATTAAATTGAATCCGCTCTAGTAGCTATGTCGAGCGAAATTTAGTCTGCAATTTCATGGCTGAATATTGGTGGGCAAAAAATACGCTACACCGTGACCGGAAACAGAAAGACATTGTTTTATGAGCAAGAAAACAGCCAAATGGATTCTAGAGGGATCTCAAGGAAAAGACCGATCGCAGCCGAAGCCAGGAATAGTTCGTGGAGAAGTTGGCGAACTCATCCTCCTGGAAATCGATGCCCCAAAGATACGATCTGTGGGGAAAACTCAAAAGGCGTCTGTGCGCCGGAAAATTCGAACTGCGCTTGATGCCATTAAGAGGGGCATTGATTCTGTGGAAACACAAGAAATGTGTAAGTCGCCGTAACAATGGCCCTTCGACCAACCTTAATGCGGCCATTCCCATGGTCGCGCCAGCTCCGCCGACCATAGCGTGTCATGCTCTTGGGGCGTGACAGCACCCGAAAGCTCAAAGATTTGCGAATTCTTGTGCGATGAATCTATCTGATTTCAAGCGGTCGCTGGCCGGTGATGCGCCGCCGCCGGAGATCGGCGATTTGGCCCTCCAGGCCCTGTGGTTCGCCGCCAAGGGCGATTGGCAGCGCGCACATGCGCTGGCCCAGGCGCGTGACGACGAAACCGGCGTCTGGGTACGTGCCTGCCTATTTGCACCGCGTCGAAGGCGACCTCCCGAACGCCGCCCATTGGTATCGCCGCGCCGGCAAACCGCGAACTCGCGGCTGAGTGGGATGAGATCGCCGCCGCCCTTCTTTGATCCGCATCAAGAAGCCGCGCGGCGACATCGACTAAATAATACCAAGGAGCCCCGCGGAGCAGGAAATTTCATGGATTTGCCGAGCATTGGCCACAACCGCGCCGGCCTCGTCATCCAGGTCGAGCTGAGATTGTTCAACTCGCTGGCGCGCCACAACGGCATGGCGCTGGCGCCGCAAACGATGCGCATCGCCGCCGACGGCACGCTCGGCGATCTGCTGCGCCAGATCGAGCTGCCGGCGGCGCGGGTTCATATGGCCTTGGTAAACGGGCGCGACGTGACGCCCGGCCTGGACGGCGGCATCGAAACCGCGCATCCCCTGCGCGACGGCGACGTGGTGGCGCTCTCGGGGCCGATCCCCTATAGCTGGGGCTATGGCTCGCCGGTGGTCTGAAGGCTCCCCGTTCGGCGTTATTTGGGTGGCTGGATAAATTCCACGGTGATGCCATCCGCGTCGCGCGTGTAAACCACCCGGCCGCCCTTGTTGGGCCCGCGGTCGAGATCCTGCGGCGGCCCGAGCGGCATGAATCCGGCGTTTTCGGAGGCGGCGATAACGGCGTCTATATCATCGACATCGAGGGCGAGATGGGTGAACCCGGCATCGCAGGGGCGTGAATCCACCCGCTTTCGGCCATCCGGCGCGCGATATTCGATCAGTTCCAGCCGGTGGCCCGGCGCCTGGATATAGGCGACCTCGATATCGGCGCCGGCAATCGCCACGACGCGCTCGATGAAGGCGGGATCGCGCGGGCCCCGGTTCAACAGCTCGAAGCCGAGCACATCGCAGAAATAGGCCAGCGAGCGGTCGAGATCGGACACCGTGAAGCTGGTATGATTGGTCCCCGTTATGGTGAAGCCGGTCATTGCTGTCCCCCTATCCGTCTGATTTCCCGTTCGGCGTGGTTCATTCCCTGTGCCGCCGCCTGTTCGAGCCAGGCCAGCGCCCGTCGCGGTAAAGCCGGCCGAGCTCATATTGCGCCAGATCGAAGCCCGAATCGGCGGCGCCGGCAAACCATCGTGCCGCGGCGACGGCATCTTGCTCAAGCCCGCCCGCGCCCGCCAGATATAGTTTGGCGATCCAATATTGCGCCCTGGCACGGCTTTTGCGCGCCTTTATGGCCGCGCCTTCCTCGCCCGCCGGCATGATCAGAGCGTTTTGGGCGAGGCGCGCAACCTGTGCGTAGCCGGCCTCAGCCGCCATCTCATCGACCGCGCCGCCGACGCCGTCGAGCTGCAAGTCCGCCAGGGCGAAAAGCGCCAGGACGTGGCCATCCTCGCCGGCCCATCGAAAGGCCTGGCGCGCCCGCGCCGCATCGCGCGGCACGCCGAGGCCGTCGCGGCTGAGCAGGCCCAAGGCATGGAACGCGGCGCCATCACACTCGCCGGCGAGATAGCGCAGGCTGTCGAGCGCCGCCCGGTGCCCTTGCGCCGCCGCCTGGTACCAGCGCCGCGCCTGGTTCATGTCGCGCGCCACCCCGGCGGCGCCGCGATAGATGGTGGCCAGCGCATATTGCGCCTCCGAATAGCCCTGCATGGCCTGGTCGAGGAGGATTATTTGCCCCACCGTCGTGCCGCCCTCGGCGACGCTGCGCAGCCAATCCGTTGCCACGGCATGGTCGTCCGTTTGCTCGGCACCGGCGGCATTGGCGGCCAGCAAAACCACAACGCCAAGCGACAAGGCGCGGCGGCACAACCGGCGCATCAATTTGCCCTCAGGCCAGGGCTGAAAAACCGGCAAACATCCTGCCCCAGCCGCTGATGCGCGCGGTATCGACGCCGGCCAGCTTCAACGCCGCCCACAGCGAGGCCGAAATGCTGTCGATCAGCGGGATTCCGGTTTCGCGCTCCATCGGCTCGGCCAGCGATGCGCCGCAGATATTAGTGCACATGGTGGTGATCGCCTGCGGCCGGCTGCCGGCGACCTGGCGGATGAGGCCGCTCCAGGTATCGTCGGCGATGGCGGCGTAGGCGAAGCCATCGTCGCGCCCGAGATGCGCCTCGCCGACGCATTCGAATCCAGCGTCCGAATATTTGGCGACGATCTGGCTCTGAATATCATCCATATAGGGCGTGACGAGGCCGAATCTGGTGACCCCGGCCTGGCGGAACAATCCGGTTACGGCTTGCGTCGCGCTGGTTACGGGGACGCCGACCGCGTCGCTGATCGCGGCACACAGCGCCGCGTCCTTTTCGATGCCGAGCCAGCCGCCGGCGGTGCCGTTCCAGCATATGGCATCCATGTTGGCGTCCATCAACAGGCGCGCCGCCTCGATCATCGGTTCGGGCGCGAACTGGCCGTCGGAATCCTCGTCGAGCGAAATATGGGTGACGCGGACGCGGCTGAAATGAGCGCTCACCTCGGGTAAATCGCTCAGCAACCTGTAGGTCACCGGCTCCAACAGCGTGTTGAGCGACGGCGTGATCATTCCGATGCGCGTGGCCATATGTCTTCCCCCCGGTCCTGCATAAAAATATCCGCTGCATCTCATTACATAGCAAATTTGCGCCTTCAGGGGGAGCGTCGCCATGGCGGCGAGGCGCTTTGCGGTTTTGCCCACCGCCGCCCCGGCGCTATAAATACCGCCGCCGCGGCGCTATAAATGGCGTTTGATCATTGGCCCGGAGCAGACACGTCTCTCAACCTCACGACTTTCTCCATTGCCGCGCGCGATGCCGGCAACGGCACGCTCGGCGTCGCGGTCTCCACCAAGGTCCCCGCCGTCGGCGGCCTGTGCCCGTTTATTCGCTTCCCAGCCGGCGCCGTTTCCACCCAGGCCTGGGTCAATCCCGGCCTCGGCCCGCTGATCCTCGACCGCCTGCAACAGGGTGGCAGCGCGCAAGAAGCGCTCGGCCATGTGATAGCGCGCGAGACCGATGCCGAAATCCGCCAACTGGGCGTCGTCGACGCCAATGGCGGCTCGGCCGCTTATACCGGGAACGCTACCGACCCGTGGGCAGGTCACAGAAGCGGCCCCGATTACAGCGTGCAGGGCAATATGCTGGTCGGCGAAGACACCATCGCGGCGATGGAAGCGGCATTTCTCCAGCCCTCGGCCGAGGAACTCGCCGAACGCCTGCTGACGGCGCTCGAAGCCGGTCAGGCGGCCGGCGGCGACCGCCGCGGCCGTCAATCCGCCGCCTTGATCGTGCGCGGCGCCGAAGTATTTCCGCTGGTCGACCTTCGAGTCGATGAGCATCCCGACCCGGTGAAGGAATTGCGGCGCATTTTCGAGGTCGCCAAAACCGAACTATTTCCGCTCGTAAAGGCGCTTCCCACGGCGCAAAATCCGCGCGGCGATTTCGCCTCCATCCGCGCCGCCATGGCGCCGAAGGAATGACCCCGCGGGTAATATTTCCGTCAGGCTAATGCGCTATCCACAATTTCACGCAAGATTGTGGAAAATAATGAAACGCCAATAAAGAGAATAGCTCAGGCTTGAATATTAAAGCGATTTGTCGGATGATTCGTGCAGTGGAAATTATTTGTGAGGCGAAAATTCATGAGCAATCAGGAATCGGATTCTTCATCCGAATATGGCTGGCGCGAATCCGACGGCGATGCCAAACCGAGTAGCTCTAGAAAGAAACTTCTGATCGCGCTTATTGTCATGGTCATCATCATGGGTTCGCCATGGTGGATAACCGCCATTCCCGAGTTCGGGTTCACCCGATAAAAATACCGGGTTGCCGGAATAACCCGGCAACCCGGTACTCGAGTCTGAATATCGGCTCTCGCACCGTACGCCGCACGACATATCTTGCGGTGCACGGATGCGAGCAGCCCGCTTTTCGTGTTCTCTGTTCTTAACCGGACAGTATTTTGCGCCGCCAGAAGAGCCATATGACGATGCCCAAGGCGATCAATCCGGCCAATCCGCCGTCGCCTAGTTTGTCCACAACTTCCATAATGTTGCCGACAACGTCGCCTGGCAAGAAGTCCACGCTTCTTCCGAACAGGATTTGCAAAACGATACCGATCGCAATGAGCAACATGCCCACTTCGACAAGCTGTCCCATCCATTTTTTAACAGTATCCAAAACGTCAGGCATGCCCCTACTTCCCTCGTTATTTCCAGGGTAACCGGGTGATAGTCAACGTTATGTAGACCCGATGCGCGATCCGACAACATCTCGTTACATTTGTAAACAAGCTATCTGCCGTGAAAATTATTGGCGCTCGAGCGATTCATTTTTCGGCAGCATTTTATTTTGCCGCCAAAGGGTCCTGATATTCCGAACAAAGGAATATTAACCAAATATATTCAATAGGTTATAAAAATTCTTCATGAAGCGCTCAATCTTCCGGATGGGCCTCATTTCCACCCGTTCGGGGCGGGCGCGGCGCGATACTATCGCCTGGTGCATTTGTACGCCGATCGGCGAATCGGGCGGCAAGATCAACATATTTCGATTCGCGGCCAGCAACCGAAAAAACCGCGATTCGGCACTCCTTCAGCCCAATCGCAACCATCGAATCGGAAAAATCGCCGGAAAATGGCGACCGGTTTCGGCTATTTTTCGGGCGGCGGTATGGCGCCGGTGAGCTCGCTAATGAGGCGTAATGTTCGATCCGGCGGTGGCCGTCGAAATTGAATATCGTCTCGCGGATATAATTGTCGCGATCCATATCGCACTCGGCGGTGATAACCTCATCGCCCGCGGTCATCCGTTGCTCAATCTCCGGGCTCCAGGACGATCTTGCCTCGCACGCCTCCCTGCTGCAGCCGTTCATGCGCCTTGGCAACCTCCGTCAGGGGGAGCACCGAATCGATCACGGGGCGGATCTGGCCGCGTTCGATGAGCTCGCGCAGGCGGTCGAGCTTGGCGCCGTATTGCGTCGCAAAGACGAAGTGCAACGTGGCGTTCTTGTCCCATCCCTCAAGCAAATTCTGCGGCTGTGGAATATCGACGATCGAGACGAGCCGGCCGAAAGGCCTGAGGACGGTGAAGCTCCGCTCGATGGTATCGCCGCCTATACTGTCGAGCACGAGGTCGACGCCGGCACCATCGGTCTCTTTGCGGATCACGGCGGCGTAATCTTCTTTTTGGTAGTCGATGACACGATCAGCACCCAGGCTCTTCGGCAGATCGATGTTGCGCTCGCTACAGGTGGCAAACACATAGGCGCCCATTGCCTTAGCCAGTTGGATGGCGATGCTTCCAACGCCACCGGCGCCGGCATGGATGAGCACGGATTCGCCGATTTGAAGCTGGCCACGGGTCACCAGGCAATCCCACACGGCTGCCCAGACCAATGGGATGCTGGCCGCTTCGACGTGCGAGAGATTGGCGGGTTTGCGTGCAACGATGCTTTTGTCGGCGACGTGATATTGCGCGTAACTGCCAGACCCTTTGAGGAACTGTGGCATGTAATAGACCTCGTCACCGACGGCAAACTCCTCGTCCGTGCCGCCGATTTTTTCGACCACACCCGACACGTCCGCGCCAATTATCGCCGGCAACGACATCATATCGCGGTAGTCGCCGCGCCGGGTCTGGTAGTCGACCGGGTTGACGGACGTTGCCTCGATCCTCACCAGCAGTTCGTTGGCGCCGGGCTCAGGCGTGGGAAGCTCCGCCTCCACGAACACCTCCATACCACCAAACGCCTTGATAATCATCGCTTTCATTGAATTTCGCTCCATTCTAACCGTTCAAGGCCGTGCCGCCTGTTGTGCTGTTCCAGACCGTCAGGGCGCCGTTCTCTTCCGCGCCGGTGTAAACCATCGACTGGAATATTCGAAAGCGACCGCAAAAACCGCGATTCGGCACTCCCTCAGCCCAACCGCAACCATCGAGTCGGCAAAATCGCCGGGAAACGGCGCCCGGATTCGGCTATTTTTCGGGCGGCGGAATGGCGCCGGTGCGCTCGGTAATGAGGCCGTAATGTTCGATCCGGCGGTGGGCGTCGAAATTGAATATCGTCTCGCGGATATAGTTGCCGCGATCCATATCGCACTCGGCGGTGATAACCTCATCGCCCTCGGTCATCGCCTGGGCGACGATTTCCCCGGTCGGCGAAATGATGCAGCTGCCGCCCATATGGTGCACCCCCTCTTCCATGCCGGCCTTGGCACTGGCCAATACCCAGGCGCCGTTCTGATAGGCGCCGGCCTGCATCGAGAGGTGATTGTGGAACATGCCGAGATGCGGCGCTTCGGTCTCGTGGAAGGGGTTCATGCTCGGCGTGTTGTAGCCGAGCATGATGATCTCGACGCCCTGCAAGCCGAGGACGCGGTAGGTTTCCGGCCATCTGCGGTCGTTGCAAATGCACATGCCCATGACGCCGTCCATCGAGCGGAACACCGGAAATCCCAGATCGCCGACCTCGAAATAGCGTTTTTCCAAATGCTGATGCGGCTGGCCCGGCTGCGGCTCGGCATGGCCGGGCAGATGCACTTTTCTGTATTTGCCGGTGATCTCGCCTTTCTCGTCGACCAGAATGGCGGTGTTGAAATAATGCACTGCGCCGTCATCGCCGGTCAGTTTTTCGGCGTAACCGAGATGGAAACCGATGCCCAGCTCCTTGCCGACTTCGAACAGCGGCTGCGTCTCGTTGGACGGAATTTCGGTTTCGAAATAGCTGTCTATCTCTTCCTGGCTGTCGAGCAGCCAACGCGGAAAGAAGGTGGTGAGCGCGAGTTCGGGGAAAACCACGAGGCCGGCGCCGCGCTCATGCGCGATGCGCATCATGGCGATCAGGCGATCGACAACATGGACGCGGCTCTCATCGCGGGCGACCGGGCCCATCTGGGCCACCGCCGCGGTCAAATTTCTGGGCATGCGTTTTCTCCCACTCGCTGTGATGTTTTCTAATTCGCCGCCATGCTAGCGGAACAAATGCCGTGGGAGCAAACGCGGCGCTATTCCGCTTTCTGGCACAGCAGGCGGAACATGCCGCCGCAATCCACCGGATGCTGGTGCATGAACCCTTTATACTGCGCCAGGTTCCTGATGTGCGGATCGTCGCCATGGCTGTTGCGGTAATAGGCGTGCACCGCGGGCGGCGCGAACTGCCCGATCAGATGCAGACCGGCGCCCGTGACGGCATCGATCAGTTCATCGGCGCCCGAGCCGCCGCGCTCGGCCTCGACAATCAGTTCGAGACAACCGCCGAGATAATAAAAATCTTCCTGCCGGCGCAGGAATTTGCAGGCATCGCCGCCGTCCCGGGATATGTCGCGCCGGGCAACCTGCAAGCTGCCCTCGGCCTGTTTGGCGCCGATTTCGAGGGCCCCGCGCAGCAGTTCCGCGCGCTCCTTGCCGACCAATTCGACGCGCAGCAGGCCGCCGGACACCAGAAGGCCGGCCAATGTCGCCAGCATTTCGCCGGGCGCTCCGTTGATGCGCCGCGCGTCGATGAAATGGAAGCGTTGCTCGGCCGCACCCGCCGCCGCGATGTCGCCGGCGGAGAACTCGATATTCTCGACGCCGAGCTTGAGGTCGCGGCGCGCGCCATAGGCGAGCGCGTGCATACTCGGATCGACGGCCCATATTCGGCTCGCCGGCAGCGCCAGCGCCATTGTCACCACATGTTGACCTGAGCCGCACAGGGGATAGAGAATATCGCATGACCCGGCGCTCCATTCGGGCGGCGCATGGCCGGGGATTTCACGGCGCAGAAACGCCATCAGGGTGCCCGGCACCGGCGGCGTGAAATGCAGCCACGGGAAAATCATACTTTCCGGCGCCGCCGGCGGCACCTCGAAAGCGCCGATTTCCTCGATACGGGTCTCGCCGCCCAGCAATTCATGCTCTTCGCGCACGGTCAGCAGCAGCAGCCCGGCCTCGGCGCCGAATAGCAGGTCCAACAGCCTGTCGGCATCGCCGCGCGCGGCGAGCGGGCGATACATGGCGAAGAGCTGAAGCGCCGCGCGTGCCGCCCCGGTAACGCTGGATTTCGACGCCTGGACGAGTTCGCTCAGCCGGCTATCCTCCGCCGCCAGAACGGTCACTTCCTCGGCATTGCTCCAGGAGACATAGCCGTTGCGGTGGTTTTGCAGCGCCAGGGCGGCGGCCAGGCGGGCGATCGCCGTCGGCAGCTCGTCACTGCCCTGGCGCTCGATCAGGATCTTGCGGCGCAGGCGGACGCAGAATGATTCGATCGCCGAATCGCTGATGACGCACTCCTGAAGCAGGCGAATGAACAGCTCATCCTCCGACAGCCGCTCCAGGGTCTCGCCGTCCAGCGTAATCGGCTCGGCCGCGAAGTCGCATTTGGCCGAAAGAATGTTACCGGCGGCGGCGGCCAACCGCCTGCCGTCCACGCACTCGGCGCGAAAGGCGCCGATGGCGGCGGCTTCGCAATCCTGCCAGGCGACGTCGCGGCGCACATCGTCGCTCAAACCGTGTCCGGCGACGAATTCAGTGAGCGCGACGTAATTATCGACGTCATGCGAAGCGACGCGAAACGCCAAACTCAGCTCGCTGAAGGCTTCCGCCGTGCGCCCCACCTTTTCCAGCACGCCGGCCCGGGTGATCTTCGCCGAGACCAGGCCGGGCGCCAGTTCACACGCCTTGTCGGCCAGCAGCAGCGCCTCTTCCGGCTTGCCGCGCTCCAGGCACATATGGGCCAGGGCGGTGTAGACGAGCGGTTGATCGGCGTGCTGCGACAGGGATTGTTCGTAGGCGCCGAAGGTTTCCTCGGCGCGGCCCTGATCGCTGAGGACGGCGCCGAGACAGGCCAGCGCCGGCGCCTGGTTCTGCGGATCGATCTCGATGGCTTCGCGCGCCGCGGCTTCGCTCTCCTGCAAATCCCCGGCGCGGCGCAGGCGATCGGCGGCGACGATTTTGTGAGCCGCCTGTTTGTGCAAATGCTCTTTTTTGCGCTTTTCAAACAAAACCCGCGCCCCCCAGGCGCCGCAAAAAATTCAGATTTGGGTTCACAGGTTATGGTCTGTAACATGAACGTTAAGAACAAGTAAAAATGATCGGCAATAAACAGAGACTTTAAAATGATTCGTCAAATGATGCTTCGCCAACTGGCCTTCGCATGCGCTGTCGCGGCAATAATCTTCAGCGCCGCGCCGGCCTCTCACGCCGCCGATACGCTGCTCGAGCGCGGCGCCTATCTCATGAACGGCATCGTCGCCTGCGGCAATTGCCATAACATGCGCGGGCCGGACGGCCGCTTCATCGAGGGTGGCGAGCTGGCTGGCGGCTTCGTTATCGCCGAGACGATGTTCACCGCGCGCGTTCCCAACATACCGCCCGATATGGCGACCGGTATCGGCGCCTGGAGCGACGCCGAGATTATCACCGCCATCCGCGATGGAATCCGCCCCGACGGCACGCTGATCGGCCCGCCCATGCCGTTCAGCCAGTACCGCGATATGTTGGACAGCGACGTCAAGGCGCTGGTCGCCTATATGCGCCAGGTCCCGGCGGTGTCCAACAAGGTCGGGAAATCGGAATACCGCATGCCCCTGCCACCCGCCTGGGGGCCGCCGGTCGGCACTGTCGCCGATGTTTCGAGGGGACGATCCGGTCGCCTACGGCGCCTACATGGCCGGGCCGCTCGGCCATTGCATCGAGTACCATACGCCGATGGTACAGGGCCGCTTCGACTTTGACCGCGCCTTCGCCGGCGGCTTACCCCTTCTTGTCGGGCCGGATACGGTGTTGATCACCACCAATACCACCCAGGATGTGGAAACCGGTATCGGCGCCTGGAGCGACGCCGAAATAGCCGCCGCCACAACCAAGGGGGTGCGCCCCGACGGCGGACAACTCCATCCGATCATGCCGTCCGGCTTTTACGCGACGGTGGATAAGGCCGACATCGATGCGCTGGTGGCCTTTCTGCGCACCGTAAAGCCGGTTGTAAATGCTGTGAGATAGTTCGCCGCCACTTGCTATTAAATGCCTTCTTTAGCGGCGCCTTTGTAAAGAATGGCGTTGTGGCTCTCATTGGCGGCGATGTAGTGCGCGATGGCTTGCTCGGAGAGATCGGCGTCGGGCGGCGTTTCATGGTCGAAATGGCCGTATTCGTCCGTGCCGCGCACCAAGAGCGCCCGGTCGCGGCCATGAATCTGGTGCAGATGCGTCGGGATATAGCGGATCGTGAAGCCCATGCGCCGGTCGTCGCCCCGATTGGGGCCGGAGCCGTGGATGACGCGTATATGGTGGAGCGAGAATTCGCCGGGTTCGAGCAGGATATTTACGGCTTTGTCTTCGTCGATATCCGCCTCGACCTCCTGGCCAAGGATCAGCAAACTCCGTTTGTTATAGGTTTCTCGGTGAGAAATCTGCCCATGCAGATGGCTGCCGGGAAGCATCCGCATGGCGCCTGACGCCACCGTGGCGGGCGACAGCGCCAGCCATGCAGTGACCACCTCCGGCCCGCTCAAACCCCAATAGGTCGAATCCTGGTGCCAGCCGACATAGCCCGGATCGCCGGGCTCCTTGGTGAAAAACAGCGACGCCCAGACGAGAATATCCGGGCCGATCAAATCCTCCACCGCGTCGAGGATGGTCTCGTTGCGCACCGCGGCGTCGAGGCTGGTGAGCAGGAGATGCGGCTTGTGGCGAAAGGCGCCGCCGATAGCGTCGAGGTTTTCGCGCTCGACCCGCTCCACGTCGCGCCGGCAGCGCGCCACCTGGCCGGCGTCGAGAGCGCTGAGCGGATGGTAAAAGCCATCCCTTTCATATTGGGCGATCGCCGCCGGCGATAAGATTTTTGGCATGGCCCGCTCCCTACTCCGCCGCCATGGCGCCGCGCCGTTCGGCGGTGGCATCGGCGTCGATCGCAAGGCTGCCGTCTTCGGCGTCGCCGACTAGAATCACGCCGTAAATTTCCTCGCCGGTCTCGCGGGTGACGAATTTTTCGACCACGTCTTCAAGCACCGCTTCGGGCTTGCGGTTGAGCGGCTCGCCGTAGCCGCTGCCGCCATTGTCGATGGAGCGCACGAATTCGCCGGCGCCGAGCGTCAGCATGACGCCGTTGGGCTGAGTTACCTCCGAGCCGTCGGTTTTGATATGGCCGTGATAGGCGTGATTGGCGTCGCGCCCGCCGAGCACGCCGGCCGGCGGGTTTATCGTGCCGCCGCCCATGATGCTGACCGTCATCGGGTCGTGGCGCGGGCCGAACACGACCTCGGTGGCCGGTCCGCCGCGCTGGCGCCCGGCGCCGCCCGAATCGGGCAGCAAGCGCTGCGAGCGGATTGCCAGGGGAAAGCGCTGCTCGTCGAATTCGATGCTGTCGCGGTGCAGCAGGCCGGCGCCGCCCGGCGTCAGCAGATAGATCATGCCGTCATTGGCCGGCTGCGCCGGGCCGCCGCCGCCCATGACATAGACCTGGTTGATATATTCGGCGCCGCCGCGGCGCCAGTCGTTTCCCGATATGACGCCCATGCCGGCGGCGAAACAGAGATTGCCCTGCGACATGCCGTAACCATCGCCGAGCTGGGTGAACGCCGATTGGGTGAGGTTCACCACCACATCCGCCATGCTCGTGGTGGCCAGCGAACAGCAATGCGGGAAGCGCGGGATGCCGACCACGCAATTCTCGCGTAAGAGCACATTGACGCGGCGGAAACTGCCGGCGTTGGCCGGCAGATCGGGCTCCAGATTCTCGAACACGCCCTGGATCGCGTTGGCGCTGGCGCAGGCTTCGGTGAGATTGAGGCCGGCATCGATACAATCCGGATTGTCGCGCAGATCCACCGTCACCATGCCGGCGTCGGGGTCGATCTCGACCTTGACCGTAATATCGACGCCCTCGGGCAGGAACGGCTCGACCGGGTCATGCGTGCCGCGGTTGATCAGCCTGCCCTTGGGCAGTTTTTGGATGGCGTGAAGGGCGCGGCGCTCGGCATAATCGAACCAATCGGTGATGAAGCGGCGCACCCGCACGGCGCCGTATTTGGCGGTAAACACCTTCAGCCGGCGCTCGCCGATGCGCGCCGCGCCCAGTTGCGAGAGATAATCGCCGTACCATTGATCGGGCACCCGGATGCGGCGGCGGCACATGCGGATGATGTCCTCATTGTCCTGGCCGTCGCGCTGAATGCGCACACAAGGAAAAATCAGCGCCCCTTCCTCATAGACGTCCCTTGCGCGCGGCGTGTAGGTGGTCGGGATGCTGTCACCGCAATCGGCCTGATGTCCCTTCACGGTGACGGTAAACAGATGCTCGCCGCCGACAAAGACCGGCACCATGATCGACCAATCGGCGGCATGGCTGTTGCCGTCATAGGGGTCGTTGTGGAGATAGGCGTCGCCCTCGCGGTAATCCGGATGCTCGCGCGCGATCGCCGCGGTTTGCAGATGCGAGCCGAAGATATGCGCCGGAATGCCCTCGGCGGTGGCCAGCAGCTCGTTCCCGGTGGTGACGATGGAACAGGAAAAATCGCGCGACTGGCCGATCACGGCGGAGCGCGCCGTGCGCATCACGACGCCCTGCATTTCGCGCAATATGGCGTCGATACGGTTGGCCATGATAGCCAAATCCACCGAATCGATGGCGGCATCGTCATCGACGGGCGCCGCTTTGGCGTCCGGCGCGGTGTCGAGGATGTAGTTGCCGGCGGCGCTGACGCGCGCCGTCATGCCGGGATAGACGGTGATGGTGGTGGTCGGCTCCTCGATCAGGGCGGGGCCCGGGATTTCCGCGCCCGCGGCCAATTCGGCGCCGCGATAGACCGGCGTCTCAAGGCGGCCCCGGGTGCCGAAATAAGCCTCCGTGACGCGCGCCGCCATGGCCTCGCCGCCGCCCTCGGCGGCGGAAGTTTGCGGCGATGGCCGCTCCAGCCGCGCGCTCAGCCGGCCTTTCCAATGCAGGCATTCGAGCATGCCGTCCTCTTCCATGACGCCGTAGAGGCGCTCATGAACTTCATGAAAATTCTCGATCAGAACTTCGACGGCGGCGCCATCGGAGAAATCCGTGCCCGAGAGCTCGATTTCGGTCTCCCATTGCTGATTGAGATAGCGCGCATCGACGAAATACTGGGTTTCGAAGCGCTCGATGCCGCGCCGCCGCAGGCTGTCGGCGAAGCCGTTCATCTGGCCTTTGAGATCGGCCAGCGTGCCGGCCACCTTCTCGGCATCCCAGTGATCCGTGCGGACATACTGACTGGCGCTGAATTCGGCGACGATATCGGAATATTGCGCGCCGCAGGCGCTGAGCACGCCGGCGGTCTTGGGCAGCAGCACCTGGCGGCAGCCGAGCGCCTCGGCGATGGGGAGAATGTTGAGCCCCGCCGCGCCGCCGCCGGCGACCAGGATGCTTTCGCGCGGATTGACGCCCTCATTGACGGTTATTTCCTCGATCGCCTTGATCATCGATTCACTGGCGATGCGGAGGATGGCGAAGGCCGCTTCGTCGAGCGCCAGATCGAGCGCGGCGGCGATACCGCCGACGGCGGCGCGCGCGGCCTCGATGTCGAGCGGCATGCGCCCGTCGAGGAAATGGTCGGGATCTATATAGCCGAGCACCACCGCGGCATCGGTAACCGTCGGCTCGCTTCCGCCACGGCCATAGCACGCCGGCCCGGGAACGGCGCCGGCGCTGCCCGGCCCGACGCGCAACAGACCGCCCGAATCGATCCAGGCAAGCGAGCCGCCGCCGGCGCCGACGCTCCTGACATCGACCGAGGAAAGGCCGAGATTATGGCCATAGAAAAGCGGCCCGAGCCATGTCTCGCGGGTAAACTTGACCTCGCCGCCGCGCACCAGGCTGACATCGAAGGTGGTGCCGCCGGTATCGACGACGAGCACGTCGCTGTCGAATTTTTCCGCTTGCGCATAGGCGAGGCCGGCGCGCGGCGCCATGGCGGGGCCCGATTTGACCATGTAAATCGGCCGCTCGGCGACATCCTCGACATGCATCACGCCGCCCGAGACGGTGCTGACGAGCAATTCCCCGGCAAAGCCGATTTCCTTCAAATCGCTCTGCAACTCGCCGAGATGCGCCTGCATGCGCGGCTTGAGAGAGGCGTCGATGGCGGTCGAGGAAGCGCGCGGATATTCGCGTAGGATCGGGTTGAGCCGATGCGACAGCGTGTAGGGGATGCCCGGCATCTCGTGCTCGATCAATTCGCCGATACGCGCCTCATGGGCGCGGTTCTTGATCGACCACAGCAGACAAACCGCCACCGCCTCGACCCCGAGCTTTTTGAGGCGCTTCAACGACCGCCGAACGGCGGCCTCGTCGAGCGCCCGCTCGACGCCGCCTTCGGCATTGATGCGCTCCGCCACCTCGACGGTCAGGCTGCGCGGAACATAGGGCTTGAGCGGGTTGATCTGCATCTCGAAGGGATGCAGCTTGCCGCCCTGGCGGTAGACCAGGATATCGGGAAAGCCCTCGGTCAACAGCATCGCCGTCTTGGCGGTGGCGCCGGTGATGATGGCGTTGGTCGCCCAGGTCGTACCGTAGATCAGTACATCGGCGCCGGCGACGAGTTCGGCCAGGCCGAGCGACATTTGGCGCGCCGCGTCTTGCAGTCCCTCGATGACGCCGATGGAGCTTCGCTCCGGCGTGCGCGGCGCCTTGCCGAGGGTGAGCGCGCCACTCTCATCGGCGACGACGATATCGGTGAAAGTGCCGCCGGTATCGACGGCGATTCTGAATTTCATGCGGCCGGCCATTCTTTTTGCGACTGTGCGGATTTCGCCGCCGACTATATCGCGTATCAAAGGCGGATCGAATTTCAATTCGCATTGCGCATTTGCCAGACCCGTGTTTACTGTTGCCCGGCTCGATTCTTTGATCAATTTGCACCCACCCGCGACTGTTAAACGCGCCCATGACCCTTTATTTCCGCCTTCTCACGCTTGTCATCGGAATTTCCGTTTGCGCCGCATCCGCGACCGCGAAAGCCGAAGAGATCGTCAATATCGGCGTTCTGGCGGCGATGAGCGGACCGTTTGCCGAATATGGCCTGGACGCCAGGCGCGGCGCCGAAATGGCGCTGGCTGAATTCGAGGGCCGCGCCGGCGGCAATCCGGTGCGGCTGGTTTTCGAAGCCGCCGAAGGCGCGCCCGAGGGCGTTGCCGAGCGCGCGCAAAAGCTGCTGACGGAAAGCGGTGCCGAGATCATCATCGGCCCGCTCAGCGGCGGCGAAGGCCGGGCGCTCAAGGATTTCGCCAAATCCGTGCCCGCCATCACCTTCCTCAACGGCGCCTCGGCGGCGCGCGACCTGACGCTGATCGACCCGGCCGCCAACTTCTTCAGATTCACCACCGATGCCGCGCAGTGGATGGCCGGCCTCGGCAGATACGCCTATACCGACAAGGGCTACCGCCGGGTCGTCACCCTGGGTGAAAACTATTCCTTTCCCTATACCCAGGTGATGGGGTTCCTGGTCGAGTTTTGCGGCGTCGGAGGAGGCGTCGCGCAGTACAATTGGCTGCCGCTCAGCGACAAGCCTTTCGCCGCCATTTCGGCGCAGCTGGCGGCCATCGAGGCGGATGCGATTTTCGTCGCGCTCGACGGCCACAACACCGCGAATTTCCTCGAGCAATATTGGAAATCCGGAGGCCAGCTTCCGATCATCGGCGGTTCGGTCACCTTCGATCCCGTCCTGCTCGGATCCAACTCGCTTTACCACAGCCGTTTGCCCGGTGCGATTTCCGCGTCGCCGCTCACCGACGGCGATCAGGGCAGAAGATGGCGGCAATTCGTTTCGGCCTACCGCGATCTCTATCCCTCGGCGCCCAGCGTGCCGTCTCTCTACGCCTTCAACTATTATGTAAATACCAAGGCGGCGCTGTTGGCCCTCGACGAAGTGGACGGAGACCTTTCGGACGGCCAGGAAGACATGCGTGAAGCCTTGGCCGAGCTTAGCTTCGACACCCCGACGGGGCATGTCTCACTCGACCAAAACCGCCAGGCGATCGCCAATAATTACGTCTTCGAAATCACCCTCGGCGAAGATGACCGGCTGCATCAGGAAGTCGCCTTCATCGCCACCGAAGTCGACCAGACGCTGGGCCTGGGGCGCGAGCGCTATCTCGCGCTCGGCGCCCCAGGCCCGCATACGCCAAGCTGCCCGTAAGCGGCCTACAAATCTGCGGACAGCCCGACTTTTTCCAACGTCGCAGCGCTTGGCCGGCCGGTTTTTTCCCAGCCCATATGGCCGTAATATTCCTTCACCATGCCTTCCAGATGCGGCTTGATCGACTTGCCCGCCGCCTTGCCTTCGGTCGGCGCTTCCAAGAGGCGGTCGGAGATATCGAACTCGTCGGCCGAGGTGAAGCCGCGCTTGATGGCGATGATGCGCTGCATGTTGATCAGGCGCTCGCCGACCGCCATCGCCTCGTCACGGTCGAAATCCGTCCAGCCGGTGGCCAAGGCGAGAGCCTTGGCGGCGTTGGGCAGCGATTCCTTGACGCCCCAACAGGCAAACCAGCACACGCCGAGGGTATCTTCCCAAAGCTTTTTGGTCTGTGTCTTGGCCACCGCCTCGGCCTTGCCCTCGGTGATGAAGGGCTCGCCGAATTCGGTATAGCCAAGGTCGGGCTCGGTGGTCCAGGCATCGACGCCCGGGCCTTGCCAGCAAACGCCGGCGCCGGCCACGACCTGGCCGAGCAACACCGACCATGCCGGCCGCCAGTCATGCATATTGAGACCGCCGCCGCGCACATGTAGGACGCAAGCTTCGGCCGGCGCACCCAGCAGCGCCGCCGCTTCCTTGAGGCCCTTGGCCAGCACCTTGCCGCCGAATCCCTCGCCCGAGCACATCTGTTCCATGAGCGTCATCGCGGCTTCGAAATTTCCCCAGGTCAGTTCGAGGCCGCCGGTATCCTGGGGCGACAGCAGCTCGCGCTCATAGAGTTCATAACACATGCCCATCAGCGCCCCGGCGACCGAGGAATCGATGCCCATGCCGTCGAAATAATCGGTCAGGGCGAGCGCTTCATCGGGATCGTCGATGCCGATCATCGCCGCCGAGCCCTCGATATTCTCGCCGCCGCCGCACATGCTGGCGGTAAAGCCGGCCAGTCTTCCGCTGTTGACGGTGGCGTCATAGGAACAGGCAATGCTGCAATTGTAGGATTCCTTGGGCACCACGGTCCAATCCGAGGCCGCCCGCTCGACGAAATTATTGGCGTATCCCTCGCCCCATATCGGGTCGCTCAGATTCTTGCAGCCGACCATGTTCTTTTCGCCGACATAGGAATAGAGGCGGGTGATGCCGCCATCGGTGAGCAGCGAGCCGACGGCGGGCATGCCCTCGCCGGGGCCGCGTTCGGCGGCGATGTTATGGTCCCACGCCTTGGTCACCTCGTCGAAGCCGTTGGGATCGTTGATCACCGGCGTTCCGCTGCCGCGCACCGCCACCGCCTTCAGATTCTTGGAGCCCATGACGGCACCGATGCCACCCTTGTGAGCACCGTGATTGCGGTCGTTCTTGACCGAGGCGCCGTGCAGCATGGCCTCTCCCGCCGGGCCGATGCAGGCGACGCTGATTTTCTCTTCATCGCCCAGTTCGCGCTTGATCAGGCGCTCGGTATCGCGCGTGTTCTTGCCCCAAACCCCGGCCGCGTCGCGGATTTCCACCTTGTCGTCATCGACCCACAGATAGACCGGCTTGTCGGCCTTGCCGGTGAAGTGGATGCCGTCATAGCCGGCATGTTTGAGATAGGCCGCCCAAAAGCCGTGGCTATGGCCGGTCGCCACCGCGTAGGGCGTGTCGTAATTCAGCGAAATGATGGCCAGATTGGAGGAACTCGGCGCCGAGGTTCCGGCCAGCGGGCCGTTCATCATCATGAACGGCGCATCCGGGTCGGTCGCCTTCATGCCGGCATGCGTCTCATCGAGTATGATGCGCATCGCCAGGCCGATACCGCCGACATATTTGCGCAGCACGGCCTCATCAGGCAGCACCTCGGCCTTACAGCTCCCCGTGGTTAAGTTAACCCGAAGAAGTTTACCCGCATATCCGCCCACCATGACGATTCTCCCGATAAGTTAAGGTTTTGAAACATTGCTTTGCTGGATAATAGCAAACCTAAGGCACTTGTGTCTCCCGTGGCATTGACCTGAGTCAAGCTCGGGAGGGCGCGCGCTACAAGCGGAGGAATATTCCGGTGGGGGCTGATCCAGATAACTAGTTCAAATACACTCTAAACCATTGTCTTAGCTGTGATAATTGGCTTGACGGGTCACTGTTGTTAAAACGCCTCTCACATTCCTTCAAATACAGCCCGAATTGCGCCTTTGGAACACCGTTGAATTTACGCATGTGACGCTTGGCCTGGTTCCAGAAATTCTCGATGCCGTTGATGTGGTTGTGGC
>PVBE010392594.1_pt1 | contig 19129 bp, 15 predicted proteins | sample 1631181 | NCBI WGS metagenome assembly PVBE01 (sample SAMN08397723, study PRJNA350692) | Marine metagenome, whole genome shotgun sequencing project. | isolation source: water | place: Pacific Ocean | collected 2012-04 | reverse complement strand
GGTTCCCCTTTCTACACACAAAACGGTACATCACTAACCCATACATGGAGTTGACAGGTCCGGTAGAGAGGGGTCTAATCGGGCTTAACAACAACGAGTGGTCGGTACGGGTCTGTCCGGGTTTGAAATGAGAAATTCCGGTTAGATTAAGATGGTCAAATTCAAGAGACGCTTGGCAAGAGCGGACCAAAGGCCAACGACCGCGAATCGGCCTGCCAGCGCCTTTTTGGACCGACGGTTGCGCGGCGAGTGGATTCCAATAGAGGAGGAGGGCTTTATGATGCGACGCATTCTGTTCTCGGGTATCAATGTCCTGGCCCTGGTCGGCCTGCTGGCCGCGCCCATGACGGCGAGGGGCGAAACCGTCAACATGGCCATGGACTGGATCCTCAACGGCAAGCACTCGCCGTTCTTCATGGGGATCGACAAGGGCTTTTACAAAAAGGCCGGCATCGACGTGAAGATCAACCGCGGTTTCGGGTCCTCGAACACCGTGAAGGACGTGGCGTCGGGGGCGACGGCTTACGGCTTCGCCGATTCCGGGTCGGTCATCATCGGCAAGGGCCGCGGGGCGAAGGTGAAGATCCTGGGGATCATCCACGACAAGCTGCCCCACGTGCTTTACTCCCTCGCCAAGACCGGCATCAAGACCCCTGCCGACCTAAAGGGCAAGACGATCGGCGCGCCCGTCGGCGACGCCGTCCGGACGATCTTCCCGGCCTTCGCGCGGACCAACGGTCTCAAGCCGGGCAGCGACTACTCCTGGCTCACCATCTCGCCCGCCGCCAAGCCGCCGAGTCTGCTGTCGGGCAAGGTGGACGTCATCACCAACTACGCCACCGACGGCCCGCCGCTCTTCACGAAGGCCGCCAAGCTGGGGAAGAAGATCAACGTCATCGCCTTCCCCGACTGGGGCGTGGACATCTACTCCAACGGCTTCGTTACGCAGGAGAACCGCATCCGCAGCAACCCCGGACAGGTCCGGCGCGTGGTGGACGCCGTCTTCCGGTCCTGGGCCTGGGCGGTGGAAAACCCGACCGAGACCATCGATCTCTACATAAATTACGTCCCCGCCATCAGCAAAGACCTGGCCCGCCAGCAGCTTGCCATCGCCATCGACCTGCTGATGACCAAGAACGCCAAGAAGCACGGCATCGGTTTCGTCGTCAAGAGCAAGATGGACAAGACCATCGACATCATCGCCAAATACATGAGCGACAAGCTCAAGTCCCGCCCAAGCGGGAAGGACGTCTACACGAACGAGTTCCTGCCGAAGCTTTTCCCGAAGCGGAAGATGTAGGGAAAAGAATTTCCACCGGCCGCGGGGGACGCCCGAAAGGGCGTCCCCCGTAAACCGGTGTTCCTATGAACGCTCACAGCCCCTCCTCCTCGCAGGGTGATCCCATCGACCTGAAAGAGGGCCAGTACGGCTCGGTCTGCCGCATGGGCCTGCTCCTGCCATCCTTGAACGTGGTCTGCGAGCCCGAGATGAACCGGCTGACCCCGGAGGGCGTCTCCGTTCACGTAACCCGCATGTGGCTTCAGGACGCGATGACGCCGGAAAGCTACGCGCGGATGGCGGAGGACGCCGCCGGCGCGGCCGCCCTGCTGCGCAGCGCGCGGGTGGACGTCGTCGTGTATGGATGCACCTCGGGCGCCATCGTAGGGGGGAGCGATCGGCTCACCGATACGCTCGAACGCGAGGGCGGGGCCCCCGCCGTCACCACCGCGCAGGCCGTCGTGGAGGCCCTGCGCGCCATGAGGGTGCAGCGGGTCGCCGTCGGGACCCCCTATGTCGGCTTTGTCAATGAAGCGGAACGCGGGTTCCTCGAAGACGCCGGATTCGACGTCACGGAGATGTACGGACTGGGGATGGGGGAAACACCCGAATCACGCGCCGCCATCGGGAGGCTCAAATGGGACGCCGTGGTCGACCTCGCCAAACGGGTGGACTCGCCCGAGGCCGAGGGCGTCTTCCTTTCCTGTCTGAACATCCCCACCATCGGCCTGCTCGAGCGCCTCGAGGCGGAGCTGGGAAAGCCCGTTCTCAGCTCGACCGTCGCGACCTTCTGGGCGGCGCTGCGCCGGGCGGGGGTGGAGACCTCCATCCCGGGCTTCGGCTCCTTCCTGACTGAATTCCCGCCACTGCCGGAAGCGGCTGAAAGCGCGGACTGACCCGCTGGATGGAGCTTCGCGCCTACGCGGGTCCTGACGCACGAGGACATGCGGGAAATCCTCCTCTCCCGCTTGACGGGAAAGCCCAAACGAACTAAAAATCAATTTCTTCCAGACGTTTTCGGAATGGATGCGGAATCGGGCTGAAGCTGTCCATGCGACGCTCACCCTCCCCTGACGTGGAGCGACAACTTGGCCGAAAACTCCAACCGCTCGATCTCCACCCCCCCGCACGACCTTCCGCCGGAAGCCCGCTGGCGGGCGGAGGAAGGGCGGCTGGTCCGGTGCGACCACGTCGTGGACAAATACTGGCTGCTGGAAATCGAGGCCCCGCATTCAGCCCGGTGGACGGGCGCGGGGCAGTTCGTCATGCTCCGGCCGAAGAAAGGCGGCGGCTTGCTCCTGCCCCGTCCCTTCGACGTGTACCGGACGCACCCGGACCGTGAGACTTTCGAGGTCCTCATCAAGACGAAAGGCCCCGGAACCGAAGCCCTCGCAAGTCTGAGACCGGACGGCCCGATCGATGTGGTCGGCCCGTCGGGCGCCCGGCTGGATCTCGCGAAATGCGCGCCGGGCGTCGGATTCATCGCCCGGGGGGCGGGCGTCACCCCCATGGTCCGCATCGCCCAGGAATGTGCGGCGCTCGGCCTGCCCTGCTATGGGCTGGTCTCGGCCCGGGAGGAGCGGCTCCTCCTGGGCGTAGCCGAATTGCGGGGCCTGGGGGCGGAAATCGTCACCGCAACCGACGAGGCGGGGGATTCGGCCGGAAAACCGGGGGAAGTCATGGACGCCTGGCTCCGGGCGGGACGCCTAGGCGCCCTTTTCACGTGCGGCTCCCGGCGGATGGGGCGATCGGTGCGGGACGCCACGGCGAACGGCGGGGTGCGCGGATTCATCTTTCTGGAATACCGGATGGCCTGCGGCACGGGCGTCTGCGTCGGCTGCGCGGCCCCGCTCCTCGGCTCCGACGGGGGCTTCCGCTATGGCCTGGTTTGCATGGAAGGCCCGGCCTTCCCGGCGGAGTCCGTCATTCTGGATTGGGGCAATCACCCATGAGCGACGCGCGAAACCCCGATGCCGCGGCCCCCGGCCTGGCGACCACCCTCGGGCCCATCGGCCTCGAAAATCCGGTCATGTCGGCCTCGGGCTGCTTCAATTACGGCCGCGAGTTCTCCCACGCCTATGACCTCTCCGTCCTTGGGGGAATCGTCAACAAGACGTTCATGGACCGGGTCCGGCCGGGCAACTCCCCCGACCGGGTCCAGGAGACGCCCGAGGGGATGCTCAACGCCATCGGGACCCCCTCCAAGGGCACGGAGCAGTTCATCGACGAGCAGCTCCCCTTCATGCGGGAAACCGGCGCGGCGGTCATCGCCAGCATCGGCGGGCTGTCGGAGGACGACTTTCAGCGGGCCGCACGGAAGCTCGACGGACAGGAGGGGATCGCCGCCATCGAGCTCGACCTCTCCTGCCCCAACCATGCAGAGGCCGCCCCCTTCGCCAACAGCGCCGAGTCCATGCATCAGGTCACGAAGATGTGCAAGGCGGTTACGCGGATCCCGATCATCTCCAAGCTCGGACCGGCCGTCACGGACATCGTGGAGATGGCCGCGGCGGCCATGGAAGGCGGTGCGGACGCCCTGTGCATCGGCAACACCTACCCGGCCATGTCCATCGACATCGACACCCAGCGCCCGGTCCTGGGCTTCACGAGCGGGGGGCTTTCGGGACCCGCCATCCGGCCCATGGTCGTGCGCCTCGTTTGGCAGGTCGTCGAGAAACTGGGCGCGCCGGTCGTCGGCTGCGGAGGAATCGAAAGCGCCCGGGACGCCATCGAGTACCTCCTGGCGGGCGCGCGCGCCGTCCAGGTCGGCACGGCCAACTTCTACGACCCGATGGTCATGCCGAAGATCATCGAGGGTATCCGGGACTACCTGGCCGGACGGGGCCTCTCCTCGGTGGAGGACATCATCGGCGCGGCCCACGCGGCGAAGCCGGAGCTGTATTACCCGGGCGTCGAAGCCCACTGATCCACCCCCACCCCCCCTGAATTCGGGAATCCGGAAAATGTCCGAACCGAACCGGGACGCGCTGATGATCGGCCGGCTGGCCGTCGAGCTCGACACGCCGGCCCTCTACATCGACCTGGATCGCATGGACGAAAACATCCGGCGGTCCGCGTCGCTGGCGGACTCCGCCGGGTTCGAGCTGCGCCCCCACGTCAAGACGCACAAGATGCCGCCCATCGCCCGCCTCCAGGTCACGGCCGGGGCCGTCGGCGTCACGGCGGCCAAGCTGGGCGAGGCCGAGGTCATGGCCGAGGCCGGTGTCCAAGACATCTTCATCGCTCACCTCATCGTCGGCGAGCCCAAGCTGCGCCGCCTCCGCGCCCTGGCCCGCTCATGCCGCATGGCCGTGGGCGTGGACCTGCCCGAGCACGCAGAGATCCTCTCCGCCGCGTTCCGGGACGAGGACCGGCCGCTCGACGTGCTGATCGAGGTGGACACCGGACAGGGCCGGCAGGGAAGGCCGACGATGCGGGAAGCGGTCCGGGTCGCCGAGCTCGTCCACACCCTCCCCCAACTCCATCTTCGGGGGATCTTCACGCACGAGGGTCAGGATTACGAGGCGTCTTCGCCCGAGGGGCTTGCCGCGTCGGCCCGGAAGGCGCAGACGTTCATGGTGGAGACGGCCGATGCCATCCGAAAAGCGACGGGGCAGGCCTGCCGGGTCAGCGTGGGCTCCACGCCGTCGCTCTATCGCGCGCTGATGAACGGCGCGGACGCCGGCTACCTTCCGGGGATCGACGAGGTCCGGGCCGGGACGTACATCTTCTGCGACGCCGCGATGGCCGGAATCCTCGGCCACACGGACTGGTGCGCGGCCTCCGTCCTGACGATGGTCGTCAACCGCCCCGCTCCGGACCGGTGGATTATCGACGCCGGGGCCAAGGCCCTCAGCATCGACAAGCGGCCGGAAGGAACCCTCCTTCACACGAAAGGCCTCGGCATCGTCGAGGGTGAGCCCGGCGCCGTCATCACCGGCCTGTCCGACGAGCACGGGGTGATTCAGGTGGAGAATTCTTCGGGGAAGCGAATCGGCGATAAAGTCCGGGTCATCCCGACGCACATCTGCCCCACCGTGAACCTGTACGACGCCGTCTACGCGGGACGCGACGGTGTGGTGGAGACCGTCTGGCCCGTCGCGGCGAGGGGGAGGACAAGGTAGGCTAAACCCTCCAGGGGTTGGGAACCCCCTGAAAAACTTTCTGCGGCCAAGCTGGAAGCTTGGCCTTTCTGGGGTGGGTGTTGGTTTGGCAAAGTAGCTGGTCTGTGACCAACGGAGGCTTCGTGCTTTGTCCGAATGCCCGCCTTCCTCCGGAAGGCTCCGGCATTCGGACAATGGGCCAGTTTTTTCGCGATAGCGTGCGGAGAGAAAATCCATGACCGCATGGCGACAAACCGAAGCGGGATCTCCCGACGAATCCCAACCCATCTGCGTCCTGGTGAGCGGGGGGCTGGACTCGTGCGTTCTGGCGGCCGAGGCGGCGACGCGCCACCCGGCGGTCTATCCCGTCTTCATCCGACAGGGCCTTCGCTGGGAGGAAGCGGAGATCCACCGGCTCCGACTTTTCCTGGACGCCCTGGGCCGGGAGGGCCTCCGGGACCTCACCGTCCTCGACCTGCCGGCCGGGGACCTCTACGGCGAGCACTGGAGCACGACGGCCGAGGCCGTGCCGGGGGCCGAAACCGAAGACGCGGCGGTTTACCTGCCGGGCCGCAACGTCCTCCTCCTGGCCAAGACGGCCGTCTTCTGCGCCCTGCGGGACATCCACCAGATCGCCCTGGGCATCCTGGGGCGGAACCCCTTCCCCGACGCCACGCCGGAATTCTTCCGACAGATGGAAGCGACCCTCTCGACCGCCCTGAACTCCCCCCTCCGAATCACCCGCCCCTTCGCCGGTCTGACAAAGCAGGCCGTCACCGAGATGGGGCGCGACCTCCCCCTGGAGCTCTCGTTCTCGTGCATCCACCCCCGGGGGATGGACCACTGCGGCGTCTGCAACAAGTGCGCCGAGCGGAAGAAGGGCTTCCTTGACGCGGAGATCGAGGACCGGACGGTGTACGACGCCCCTTCCTGAGACCTCTGTTCCGTCCTGGCGGTCGGGAACAAACTTCCGAAGCACGTCCATAACCCCATGAAGGGGATTCTCGAATTTTGTTTGATTGTGACTCAATCAGGGTCAATCGGGCGGCTTTATACGGCGGGGCGCTACGGTAGGCCTATTCGATCCACCCCCCGCCCATGACTTCGTCCTCCCGGTAGAAGACGGCCGCCTGGCCGGGGGCGACGCCTCGCTCGGGGTCGTCGAACACGACGCGGGCGCGGCCTTCCGGGAGGGGGAAGACCCGCGCGGGGCGGGGGTCGTGACGGTGGCGGATCCGGACGTCCGCCGGGACGCCCTCCCTCTCGGCATCTTCCGGAAGGCGGATAATCCAGTTGGTCTCCGAGACGGTGAACTCCGACCTGCCCAGCTCTTCTTCATGCCCGACCACAAGACGGTTATTGGGCGCGTCCACCCGGAGGACGTAATACGGCCGGGGGGCGGAGATCCCCAGACCCTTCCGCTGCCCCACGGTGTAGCGGGGGAACCCGCCGTGCTCGCCCAGGACTTTCCCCCCGGTGTCGACGATTTCCCCGGGCCTGAAGTCCTCGCCCGTCCGCCGCTGGATGAACTCGGGGTAGGACTCGCCCGAGACGAAGCAGATATCCTGGCTCTCGGGTTTATCGGCCGTTTTGAGGCCGAGGCCGCGGGCCCTCTTGCGGACTTCCTCCTTCGTCAGCTCGCCGACGGGGAACAGCGCCGCGGCCAGTTGGGCCTGATCGAGGCTGAACAGGAAGTAGCTCTGGTCCTTCGCCCGGTCCCGGCCCCGATACAGGGCCCAGCGGCCCTCATCCGGCCGCCGGACGACCCGGGCGTAGTGCCCGGTGGCCACCTTCCCCGCCCCCAGCTCCTCCGCGCGCCTGAGGAGGTGCGCGAACTTGAACCGCTGGTTGCAAATGACACACGGGCTGGGGGTCCTCCCCGACCGGTACTCGCGGACGAAGACGTCCACCACCTCCTCGCGGAAGGAACCCTCGTAGTTCTGGAGATAGTACGGGATCCCCAGCTTCGCGGCCACGGCCCGGGCGTCCATGACGTCAAGCGGCGAGCAGCACGAGTCGAAGCTCTCCCGGGCCTCGGAATAGTCCCAGAGCTGCATCCCGACCCCGATGGCGTCCCAGCCATCCTCCGCCAGGATGGCCGCCGCGACGGAGCTGTCCACCCCCCCGCTCATGGCGACAACGACCCGATCCCGCACTCCAACGCGGCCGGACCCGGCGGGGGAGACGCGATTTTCTTCACCTTCAGACTGGCGCTTCAAAATGGGTGACATCGCACAACAGCTTGAGTTTTTGGGGGTTGTAAACTCCCTCCGGAGTTTCCACATCGATTGTGGAAACCCTGAGGAAAAACCCGTTCATAATCGTTCTAAACGTCCGCCGTTAGCCATCTCCAACAAATTGCACAATTAATGGGCAATTTTATAACTCTTTTAATATCAAGTAGTTTTCCATTTATTTACAATTCTGCGTCCATGTGACGGTTGGTCAACAAATCTTTTCCACAAAAGAACGCGGCTTTATCATCGATTCAACGCCGTGAAGCCGCATCCAGCCTGGGTTTCGGGACCTTCGCACTTTGATCGGCGGTTGACCCGGAGCCGGTCCCGGCCCGTCAAATAGAGGCCAGGTGCTTGTTCAGGGCATTGAGGTAGGCCTTGGCGCTGGCCTCGATAATGTCGGTGCTGGCGCCCTTTCCGGTAACGACCTTCCCGCCCACATCCAGCTTCACGAAAGCCTCGCCCAGGGCCTCTTTTCCGCGCGTGACCGACTGGACCGAGTAATCCGAGACCGAAACGGGCACCTGGGTGAGCTTGGCGATGGCGTTGAAAACGGCGTCCACCGGGCCGTCGCCGTTTCCGGACTCCATCAAGACCCGCTCGCCGTCGGCCAGCTTGACCGTCGCGGCGGGGATGGTCTCGCTCCCGCTGCTCACATGGAGGTATTCCAGCCGGAACCGCTCGGCGTGGGCCCGAAGCTCATCGTCCAAAATGGCGATGAGGTCCTCGTCGAAGACCTCCTTCTTCTTATCGGCAACCTTCAGGAACCGGGGATAGATTTCCTGGAGTTGCTCGTCGGTAAGGTTGTACCCCAACTCCTTATATCGCATGCGGATACCGTGGCGGCCCGAGTGCTTGCCCAGCACCAGGGTGCTGTCGTGCCGGCCGACGGACTCGGGCGTCATGATCTCGTACGTCAGGGCCTTCTTGATCATCCCGTGCTGGTGGATGCCGGCCTCGTGGGAGAAGGCGTTCTTGCCGACGACGGGCTTGTTCCGGGGGATGGTCAGGCCGGTGATGCTGCTGAGGAGGCGGCTGGTCTTGTAGATTTCCTCCGAGTTAACCCCCGTGTAATACGGCAGGAAGTCCGAGCGGGTCTGGATGGCCATGATAACCTCTTCGAGGGAAGCGTTGCCGGCCCGCTCACCGATGCCGTTGATGGTGCATTCCACCTGCCGGACGCCGGCCTGGACCGAGGCCAAGCTGTTGGCGACGGCCAGCCCCAGGTCGTTGTGACAATGGGCGCTGAATGTCACGCCCTCCCGGTGGGGGACGCGCTCGAAGATGTAGTTCCACCGCTGGGCCGTCTCCTCCGGGATGGAGTAGCCCGTCGTGTCGGGGACGTTGACGACCTTCGCGCCGGCGTCCACAGCCGCCCGGATGACTTCGCAAAGGAAACCCAGGTCCGTCCGAGAGGAATCCTCCGGGGAGAACTCCACGTTGGAGCAGTGCTTCAGGGCGTACTTCACCCCCGTGACCGCTTCCTCCAGGACCTCCTCGCGGCTCATCTGGAGCTTGTGCTCGAGATGGATGTCCGAAGTGGCGATAAAGATGTGGATCCGGGGGTCGGCGGCGTCCCGGACGGCCTCCCAGGCCCGGTCGATGTCGGCCTTCTTGGTCCGGGTGAGGGCGCAAACCTGGCTGTTCTTGACGTGGGCGGCAACCTCGCGCACGGCTTCGAACTCCCCCTCGGAGGCGATGGGAAACCCGGCCTCAATGACGTCCACCCCGAGCGCATCGAGTTGAAGAGCGAGCTCGAGCTTCTCATGGAGATCCATGCTGGCGCCCGGTGACTGCTCTCCGTCTCGAAGGGTGGTGTCAAAGATGTAGACCTGTTCAGCCATAACCTCCTCCTGGGTCGGGCGTTATCGTCCTTTGACGCCGGCGGACGGTCCAAGCGTCCGCTCGGCCGCGGCCTTCCCCATCTTCACGGGCCGGGCCGGAAAACCGAATCACGCCATTCTACAACAGGTGGAAGGGTATATAGAGGCGAGAAAAAATCTTGTCAATTCAGTGGGAAGAGGGTCCGGCGCGGCCCCTTTGTGGCCTTTTTGATTCGCAAATGATACAGATGACACGGGTCCCGAAAATGGCCATAACCGACGCCCGCCGGTCTTCGTCCCACGCGGGAAGTCAACCGGCCGTCACACGCCCGTTCGAAACAGGACCATTGAAGTTGACCCGAACGCGGCGTCATCCATTGAAAAGCCGATAGAAGCGCGTTCCGCATGCGCCTTGACACATTTCGCCAATGGTGAAATTATCCTCAGTTACGGCAAATCGAAATATTTCCCACCTTGTAAGGATCCTCCCGGGGACCGTCGGCGGGTCACACCGCCCTCATTCTGAGGAAATGTGCATGAAGACCCCCCAGGTTCCCCCGGCGGTTTCGGTCCCGGAGCCGGGGGCGCCCTCGACCATCCACCCCCTTCTCCGGCCCCGGTCGGTGGCCCTGGTGGGCGCCTCCGCGGATGCGGCGAAGATCTCCGGAAAGCCACTGAACAACCTGCGCCTGCACGGTTTCCCGGGCGAAATCTTCGCCGTGAACCCGAAGTACAAGGACCTGAACGGGACGCCCTGTTTTTCCAGCGTCCTCGATCTCCCGGAGGGTATCGATTGCGCCCTGATCCTCCTCCCGGCGGACAAAGTCCTCCCGGCGCTGGAAGGTCTCTGCCGGCGCGGCGCGAAATCGGCCATTGTCATGAGCGGCGGCTTCGCTGAAGGGGGAGAAGCGGGCCGCGCGCTCCAGGATCGGATGATCGCCCTCGGCCGCAAGCATGGGATGCGCATCCTGGGGCCGAACACCCTGGGCGCGGTCAATTTCCACGGACGGGCCGCGCTCTCATTCTCCTTGTCGTTCGAGGCGGGGGACCTGTCGCCCGGCGCCTTGGGATTCGTCTCGCAGAGCGGAGCCATGATGGCCGCCCTGGCGAACCGGGCGGCCGACCGCGGCCTGGGTCTTTCCTACAGCGTGGCGACCGGGAACGAAGCGGACCTGGACACGGCCGATTTCCTGAAATATTTCGCCGAGGACGAATCCACCCGGGTCGTCATGGCCCTGGTGGAAGGGATCAAGGACGGCACGAAGTTTCTCCATGCGTTGGAGGCCCTGCGGCGGGCGGCCAAACCCGTGGTCCTGCTCAAAGTCGGTAAATCCGAAGAGGGCCGAAGGGTGGCCCTGGCGCACACCGGAAAGATGGCCGGATCGGCGCGCGTCTTCGACGCCGCCTGCCGAAAGACCGGGGCGGTTCAGGCGAATGACCCGGAAGAGCTTCTGGACGCCGCGGAGGTCCTCCTGAAGGAGCGGTTTCCACGGAAACGCACGCTCGGGATCATCACCACATCGGGGGGGGCCGCCGCCCTCCTGGCGGACGCGGCCGAGGGAAGCAGGATCTCCCTCCCCCCCCCCTCCCCGGAAACCGTCGCGCGGCTCACCCCGCTCCTGCCTCCGTTCGCCCGGCAGACCCTCAATCCCGTCGACCTGACGGGGCAGCATCTCTCCCAGCCCGAGATTTTCAACCGGTCCGTCGAGGAATTCCTGAACGATGACGCGTTCGGCGCGGTCGCGGTCGTCATGGTCCCCGGCGCCGGACAGGTCGCCCGGGAGCGCGCGGAGACCCTGGCCGAGCTGGCCCGGAATTCCCCCAAATCCGTGCTGACCTGCTGGATTGGCGGCGAGCTCTCCTCACCGGGCCGCGAGGCGTGCAGGGCGAACGGCATCCCCGTCCTGGACTCTCCCCGGGGCCTGGCGGGCGCCCTTTCCCGCCTGGCGGATTACGCGGAGGGAGGCAGACATCTCGTGCCCGAAGCCGAGTCTCCGCCGGAGGACATTCGCATCGCCGCCGAGGCGGCGCCCGCGGGGGACGGACCCACGCTGACCGAGCATGAGAGCGAGCGTTGGCTCGCGTCGTGCGGAATCCCTGTTCTTGAAGGCGAGCTGGCGTCGACCGCCGATGAGGCCCTGGCCTCGGCGCAACGCCTCGGATTCCCCGTCGCCATGAAGGCCCTTTCGCCGGACATCCCTCACAAGAACATGGCGGGACTCGTCCGGTTGAACGTCGAGGACGAGCGGGGCGTCCTGGAGGCCTTTTCGGCCCTGAGCGATTCGCTGGACCGGACGCCGGCGGCCCGCAACGCGGGGATTCTGATCGAGCCCATGGCCCGGGACGGCGTGGACCTGTTGATCGGAGCGCACGACGACCCCACGTTCGGCCCGGTGGTCGTCTTCGGCTGGGGAGGCGTCCACACGGAGATCCTCGATGAGGTCTCCTTGAGGCTCGCGCCGGTCTCCCCCGAGGAAGCCGCGGAGATGCTCGGCGAGGTGCGGGGATTTCCGGCCCTGGCGGAGGAGGACTTGGGGGGGCCGGTGGACTGGGGGCCTTTGCGGGACGTTCTGGTGCGCGTCGGCTATCTGGCGGCCCTGGCGGGTGATAAAGTCGAGAGCATCGACGTCAACCCCGTCCGGGTGATGGCGCGGAGCGGAGAGTGTTTCGCCCTCGATGCCTCGGTGGTCTTAAAATAACTTGAACACGCATGCAGGCCCGGCAAGGCGCCCGACTCATCGTTTCATTGAAAGAACCGGCCGTCCATTCAGGTCGGCCGGGCATCTTGCCCGCCACTCCTTGAGGCCCGTCAAAAGGACAAACATGACCGCCGTCTTGGCAGACGAGCTGAAGCTGCTTCGGGACACCGTCCGAACGTTCGTCACGCGGGAGCTTCAGCCCATCGAGCGGGTCGTGGACGAGCGGGACGAAATTCCCCCCGAAGATTACGCGCGCCTGCGCAAAAAGGCCGCCGAGATGGGCCTGCTCGGTCTCGCCTACCCCGTCGCCTACGGCGGAAGCGGTCTCGGCGTGCTCGCCCAGTGCGTGGTCCGGGAAGAGTTCGGAAAATCGAGCGACGCCCTCCGGATCGCCTGCACACAGGGGTCGAACAAAATGCTCCTGGCCGGGACCGAAGAGCAAAAAGCGCGCTATCTCGCCCCGGCCATCCGGGGCGAGCGCCTGATGGCCTTCGCCATCACCGAGCCCGACGCCGGGTCGGACGCGGCCTCCATCCGGACCCGCGCCGAAGCGGAGGACGGGGGGTTCATCCTCAACGGCCGCAAACAGTTCGTCACGAACGGACCCATCGCCGACGCCGTTATCGTGTTCGCCGTGACGGACCCCGAGAAACGCGCGCGGGGGGGAATCACGGCCTTCATCGTCGATCGCGGGACGCCGGGCTTTTCCGTTGGACAGGTCCACAAGAAGCTGGGCTGGCGGGGATCGCCCACCAGCGAGCTGGTATTCGATCAGTGCCGAGTCCCCAACGAGCGGATCCTCGGAGAAATGGGACAGGGATTTTCGATCCTGATGCGCTTCCTGGACGAGCAGCGTCTCGCCGTCGGGGCGGGGTGCGTGGGGACGGCGGACCGATTGATCGCGCTGGCGCGGGACTACGCCCGGGAACGACAGACCTTTGGAAAACCCATCGCGGACCGCCAGGCCATCCAGTTCATGCTGGCCGACTCGGCGATGGAGATCCACGCCGGCCGGTTGATGGTCTACGACGGCGCCCGGAGGATGGACGGGGGCGAGCGCGTCACCCGCGAAGCGGCCATCGCCAAGGTGTTCTGCTCGGAAATGGCGGGACGCGTCGCGGACCGCACCCTCCAGATCTTCGGCGGAATGGGCTATATGAAAGAGATGCCGGTCGAGCTGATGTACCGGGACCTGCGCAACCACCGCATCGCCGAGGGAACTTCGGAGATCCTGCGCCTGGTGATTGCGCGGGACGTGCTGAAGTCATAGGGTGGGGAAAGGATAAGGAGCATTCCCTTGATTCGAGGCGAAATTCCTCGCTTTGCTCGAAATGACACCGACAGCGACTTTGCGAAGCTCAAGGAAGTATTTTGGCTGCCGGCCATCCACTTGTCATTCCGAACAAAGTGAGGAATCTCGCCTCGAGAGACATCAAAGGCCCCCGTTCAAAGGAGAGGCGTTGGTATGCGGACATACCACGTCTACATCATGACCAACCCGTCAGGGACCCTCTATACCGGCGTCACCAACGACCTGAAGCGGCGGACCTGGGAGCATAAGCAAGAACTCGTTCCGGGATTCGCCAAGAGATACAACATTTCACGTTTGGTTTATTTTGAAACCACCTCGGAAGTTTATGGGGCAATATCGCGTGAAAAACAGATCAAGGCATGGAGGCGAGAGAAGAAAGTTGCGCTCATCGAATCGGTCAACCGGGATTGGCGCGACCTGAGTGCGGAATGGTTTGAGGATGAGGAGCATTTCCTTGATTCGAGGCAAGATTCCTCACTTCGTTCGGAATGACAAGGGGTTTGCGGGCTACTGAAAAACTTTTTCGAGGCTGACAAGGTCGCTTCCGTGTCATTCCGAACGAAGTGAGGGATCCCGCTTCGGAAGAAGTCAATGGCCCTCCGAGATTTGTTAGGCGGTATGTAAAGGAGAGAAATTCATGAAAAACGGCTTCCCCGGTTCCTGCGCCATCGCCGGAATCGGTGAGACGGACGTCGGCAAGCTTCCGGATCGGACGAGTCTGTCCCTTCACATCGAGGCGGCGGCCGCGGCGATCCGGGACGCCGGGCTCTCCAAAGCGGACATCGACGGCGTCCTGTCCATGCCCCCTTACGACGACCCCGCCTTCATGTTCTGCATCCAGGTGGCGGAAGGGCTGGGGCTCCACTCCCGGTTCTCCTCGGACCTCAACCTGGGCGGGGCCACGCCGGTCGTCATGGTGCTGCACGCGGCGGCGGCCATCGCGGCGGGGCTCGCTGAAACCGTCGTCTGCACATGCGGCGAGGCCCGGCTTTCCGGCCGGGGCCGTCCCAAGCACGGCCGCCGGTCGTGGGGATACGAGAACTTCGAGAACCCCTTCGGCCGGATCGGTCCCGTCTCCAATTACGCCATGGCGGCCCGGCGCCACATGCACGAGTACGGGACCACGAGCGCCCAGTTCGGGGCCGTCGCGGTCGCCATGCGGACCCATGCCCTGCTGAACGAAGGGGCGCAGATGAAAAAACCCATGACGATCGAGGACCACCAGAACTCGCGGTTCATCGCGGAGCCGTTCCGCCTCTTCGATTGTTGTCTCAACTCCGACGGGGCCGCGGCGGTCGTCGTCACAACCACGGAGCGCGCCGGCGACCTCCCCCACGCCCCGGCCCTGATCCTGGGGGGGACCCAGTGCCACACCCACAAAAATTTCTTCGAGGCCCCCTCCCCTCCTCAGCGGGGAGAGGAAGATGCCGCGCGCGACCTGCAACGGAAGTATGGCCTCTCCGCCGGAGACTTCGACTTCGCCGAGCTCTACGACTGCTTCACGTTCACCGTCCTCGCCCAGCTCGAGTCCTACGGGTTCTGCAAGGCCGGCGAGGGAGGCCCCTTCGCGGAGGCGGGGTCCATCGACCTCGGGAAAACAATCCCCGTCAACACGCACGGGGGGCTCCTCTCCCACGGCTACATCGACGGCATGACCCACATCACCGAGGCGGCCAAACAGTTGCGGGGAGGCTGCGGGACCCGCCAGGTCGAGGGCGCCGAGCTGGGCCTCGTCACGGGCAACGGCGGCGACCTGGCCACCCACGCGAACCTCGTCCTGAGGAGAGGCTGAATGGCTGAAGCGGAATACAAGAAGCACTTGCCGATCATCGACGGCGACTCCCGGGGGTTCTGGGAGGGGTGCCGGGAGGGGGAATTGAGGCTCCAGCTTTGCGGGGCCTGCGGACGCTTTCGGTACGCCCCCAAGCGCCTGTGCCCAACCTGCCTGTCGGAGGCGTTCGAATGGCGGGCCGTGAGCGGCCAGGGCGAAGTGTACACGTTCACCATCGAGCACCACGCCTATTCCCCGGCCTGGGATGGGGAAACGCCCTACGTCATCGCCGTCATCGAGCTGGAGGAAGGCCCCCGGATGATGAGCCGGCTCGTCGGCTGCGAGCCGGACGCCGTGCGCATCGGCCTTGCCGTCCATGTGACCTTCGAGAAAGCCACGGAAGAGATCACCCTGCCCCTGTTTCAGCCGGATGAATGAGGACGGAAGAAAGCGGCGCGCGAGCGGAAACGCCGTTGATTCAAGGAACCTGCCCAGGAGGGGAAAATGCTCATCGACATCCACGGACACCAATACCCGGACGGCTTCATCGATTTGTTCAAGGCCCTTGTCGAACGTGAGGATATGCCCCCACCCGAGTACAGCCTTCCGCGCTGGGACGTGGACGCCCATCTCGCCCTCAACGACGAGAAGGGGATCGACCTTCAGGTCCTCTCCCTGACGTTGCAGTCGTACCCGGCCGATCCCGCCGCCGCGCGGGACTTGATCCAGGCCGGAAACGACGGTCTCGCCGAGGTGTGCCGAAAGCACCCGGACCGGTTCATCCCCTTCGCGTCCCTTCCCCTGGTGGACGTCGAGGCGTCCCTCCGGGAGGTCCAACGGGCGGTTACGGACCTCGGGGTGAAAGGAGTCATCCTCGGGACGAACGTCCGGGGGGAGCCACTCGACGGGGAGGGTTTCCTGCCGTTGTACGAGGAAATCAACCGATTGAAACTTCCGATCCTGATCCATCCCCTGGACCCGAGAGGCCCCGCCCAGGCTTACACCCACCGCCTCGAGCTGTGGATCGGCTGGCCGGTGGATACGGCCTACGCCGCCGCCCGTATGGTCCTGAACGGGGTGCTGGACAGGTTTCCGGACATCAGGCTGATCCTCTCCCACCTCGGCGGGGCGACCCACTATCTCCTGGAGCGCATCTGCCAAGCCGGACCCAAGGCGCAAATCGAGCGCCCGGTCATCGAATACTACCGGGAAATGCACTACGACACGGGAGGACCCGTCTCGTCCTCCGCGGTCCGCTGCGCCATCGATCTCTTCGGCGCGGAACAAATCGTGCACGGAACGGATTATCCCTTCGGACCCAGCGGGGGAAGGGAGTTCATCGACAAGGCGTCGGCCTGCGTCCGGGACCTCTCCCTCCCCCGGCCGGAGGAGGAGGCCATCTTCAGCGGAAACGCCAAGAAGATTCTCGGGCTTTGACGAATATTCCCGAAGAAACGGCAAAGCGATCAATGGCATGGGAAAATCCAGCCTTGTAAACGGACCCACCATCTGGGACAATTGACGTATGGTTTGAGATATAGGCACTGAGCGAGAGAGCCGGAACCATCTCGCGAAGGCCGGAAAAATTAGATGGCTGCCCGGGCGTTCCACCGCAGCAAACCGGAGGGGGGTGAAAGCCGGGCGCTATCGTCCGGCTTTTTTCTTCTCGGCGAGGAGACAGACGCTTTCCATGGAACTGTGTTGTTCCAATATGAACGGCGGAATATCAACGCAACCGAAAAGGAGGCACGAAAATGTTGGGGAGAAATCACATTCTGCGTTCGATCCCGGTCATCCTGATGGGTCTAGGCCTGTTCCTTGGAGGGTCGGCCACACGGGCGTCCGCCGCCGAGCGCGCGAGGTTCCTTTTAGACTGGATCCCATATGGGAAGCACGCCCCCTTCTACGTCGGTGTGGATAAAGGAATCTACAAGAAATACGGCCTGAACGTGACGGTCCTGGCGGGCAAAGGATCGGGACTTTCCATCAAGACGGTGGGCGCCAAAGGCGTGGAATTCGCCTTCGCCGACGCAGGCAGTCTCATTCTCGCCAGGGCCAACTCACCCAGTTTGCGGGCGAAGCTCATCACCATGCTCCACCACAACTCGCTGTTCAACGTCGTAACGCTCGCCAAATCCGGAATCAACAGTCCGAAAGACCTGGAGGGCAAAAAAATCGGCTCTCCCGCCGTGAACTCCTCCAAAATCGTTTTCCCCGCATTCGCGGAGGCGGCGGGATTAGACCCTAAGAAAGTCATCTGGGTGGACATGGAGGTCGCGGTCCAACACCCCAGCCTGTTCGCCGAAAAGATAGACGCCATCGTGAGCTACGTCACTCAGGTGCCCCCCCTGAAGTTGATGGCCAAGAAGGTCGGCAAACCCATCAAGTCCATGCTGTACGCCGACTACGGGCTGGACCTCTACTCCAACGGTATCATCGCCCACGAAGACACGATCAGGAATCGGGCGGCCTACACCCGGGCCTTTGTTCTGGCCTCTCTGGCCGCGGTGCAGTGGTCGGTGGAGAATCCCAAAGAGGCCATGACGGTATTCCTGAGCCACCACCCGAACACGAACCGGAAAATCGCCAGGGGTCAGTTCGACGTGAGCGTCGACGTTTTGCTCACGAAGAACACCGCCCGAACCGGGATCGGCTTCATGCTCCCCGAGAAGATGCAGAACACTATCGATCTCATGGCCCGGTTCCACAAGCAAATGAAGCGGAAGCCTTCGCCGGAAGAGATCTATACCAACGAGTTCGTGGGTTTCTTCCCCAAGCGACGGTAGGGATGGCGGGAGAAGTCCCGACACTCATGGCGAATCACCGCGGCCCGGTTGGCGGGCAATCCACGTGGTTGCCCGCCAACACAACCCCCTGAAACCGCTTTCGCCCCTCCCCGATTCAATCGAACGAAGGACAAGCCCCGGATGTAACCCCACCGGGGGGGGTGCGAGCAAACGCCGAACATCTGGTACAGTATGATAAATTGAAAGTTCGTTATCCGCCGCTCGGCATCGCGCCTTGAATCGGAGCGAATCAACGGGATCCATCGCGACGAATCGAAAAAAAGCGGGTCTTCAGCGTCACTTTCCCTTTGGAGGTTTTCTCAATGCCCTTCGACGATCCGCGTGATTTTCTCGAATACCTGGAGGAGCGCAGAGAGCTCGTCCGGATCACCGACGAAGTGGATCCCAAGTACGATATCGGCGCCTACATCCGCAAGACCTCCGACCAGCAGGGGCCGGCCGTTCTGTTCGAGAACGTCAAGGGCCACGACATGGCCGCGGTGGGCGGTATCTTCGCCAGCCGGAGGCGGGTGCTCATGGCCCTGGATACCGATTCGGCCGAGGTGCACGAAAAATTCGACGGGGGGGTGTCCAACCCCATCCCCAGCCGCCTTGTAGACACAGGCCCCTGCAAGGAAGTCATCCTCAAGGGGGACGAGGTGGATCTGGGACGGCTACCCATCCCCGTCTACGCCGAGGGAGACGGCGGCGCATTCATCACCCACGGCATCCAGATCAGCAAGGACCCCGAGGCCGGGACCAGGAACGCCTCCATCTACCGGATGCAGCTCCAGGGAAAGCGCTGGCTCGGCCTTTACGTCGAGGAGTACCAGGACCTGTACCGCCAGTACGTCAAGGCCGAGGCGAAGGGTCAACCCCTGGAAGTGGCCGTCGCGATGGGTTGCGACCCGGTGGTGATGCTGGCCACGCAGGTTGTCGCCGCCTTCGGCGAAGACGAGATCGGAATCGCGGGCGGCTTAAAGGGAAAACCCGTGGACGTCGTGAAATGCGAGACGGTGGACCTGGAAGTCCCCGCGACGACGGAGATCGTCATCGAGGGCCGGATGCTCCCCGACCGCCGGGAGCCGGAGGGCCCCTTCGGCGAGTACTCCGGATACT
>PVBE012968694.1_pt1 | contig 19131 bp, 16 predicted proteins | sample 1631181 | NCBI WGS metagenome assembly PVBE01 (sample SAMN08397723, study PRJNA350692) | Marine metagenome, whole genome shotgun sequencing project. | isolation source: water | place: Pacific Ocean | collected 2012-04 | reverse complement strand
TGTTTGACAGTAAAAGAGGGGCTTTGGTATTATCAGGGAGGGAAGAGAGGGAGGGGTTAGGGAGATAGTATGGCGGAGAGGGAGGTTAATTTTGAGTGAAGAGAGCCGGCAGGAGACGACATCTGAGAGGACAGCCCGGGGGAGAACTCACGGGGCCTTCAGGTGTCTGAACTGTTTTGAGAGGATTGTCCCGCCGGAGAAGGCGGAGTCTTACAAGTGTCCCAAATGCGGGTTTGAATGGCGGGTATCGTGGCCCTCGCCGACGATACCCCGGATCAGGGGGCCGGTCTGGGAGACCAACCGTCGGTTAACGGATGAAATCATGGCCAAAGAAAAGGGGCAGGGTAAATAGATGGCACTAAACAGAAAGATAGCCTACATTGACTTAAGCAGCGGCAAGGTTGAGACCAAACCGATATCCATGGAGATGAGGAAGAAGTACCTGGGGGGCCGGGGGCTGGATGCTTATCTGCTTTACAACAACATTAAAGCCGGAGTTGACCCATTGGGGTCGGACAACGTTTGCCTGGTCAGCGCCGGTATTCTAGTGGGGACATTAGCTTCGGCAACGGCCCGGACACACATCGCCGGGAAGTCACCTTTAACCGGTTATTTTGGTAGCACCAACATGGGGGGCTTTTTTGCTCCGGAGATGAGGTGGGCCGGATTCGACCATTTAGTAATTAGAGGCAAAGCGGAGAAGCCGGTTTACCTCTGGATTCATAATGGTGAGATTGAGATAAGGGATGCCAAAGACATCTGGGGCAAGGGAGTAAGGGACACCCAGTCGATAATCCGGGAAGAGATGGGAGACCGGGAGATCAAGGTAATGACGATAGGGATAGCCGGGGAGAACCTGGTCAGGTACGCCAACGTCATGACCGAGATCAAGAATTCAGGGGGCAGGACGGGTATGGGGGCCTTACTCGGCTCCAAGAACCTGAAGGCCATTGCGGTGCGGGGCACCCTGGACATCAAGATAGAGCACCCGGTTGAAGCCCTGGAGTATAACAAGCAGATAATCAGCCAAATAACCTCAGCCAAGGTATCCCAGGAGCAGGGCCGGCTGGGCACGCTTTTCATCTGGGGGGCGACCAACAGCCAGGGACTGGTCAGGACGCGGAACTTCCAGTTGAACCAGATGGAGGACTCTGATGGTATTGAGCCGGAGACTTTTGAGGACTCCGCCTTTGGCATGACCGGTTGTTTTGGCTGCCAGGTACACTGTCGGGCCAAATACATCATACCCGACGGTGACTACAAAGGGACTTATGACGAAGGACCGGAATACACCTCGATAGGGGCATTTGCCGCCGAGCCGGGCTGTACCGACCTGACCACTATCCTGACCGGTAATCATCTGGTCAACGACTATGGTATGGATACTCTTGAGATAGGCAGCATGATTGCCTGGGCGATGGAGCTATACGAGAAGGGGATTCTGACCGACAAGGACACCGATGGGCTGGACTTGAGTTTTGGCAATGAGAAAGCGGTTATCGAGATGATACACCGCATCGCTCACCGGGAAGGCCTGGGCGATATTCTGGCCGAGGGCCCCCTGCGGGCCGCCGAGAAGATAGGTAAAGACTCGATCAGATACCAGGTCCACGTCAAAGGGATGAGTAATCTCCACTCTGATGAGAGACCGACACCGGCCCTGGCCCTGGGTATTGCGACGGCCTCCCGGGGATCAGACCACCTGAGGAGCCGGCCGGCCATCGACCTGTACCACTTGCCGGAGGCGGTCTTAAGGCAGATATACAGCCAGCCGGTAGCCTATGAAGGGCCCTTGACCTCGGACTACACCGATTATGAAGGTAAAAGCTGGCAGGTCTTCTGGCAGGAGATGTGCTACATGGCGGTAGATTGCCTGGGCATCTGCAAGTACCACACCATCTTCCTGGGGCCTAACTTCCCCAACTTCGAAGAGTGGTCCAAGCTGCTTTATTACAATACGGGGCTGGAGCTGACTCCCCTGGAGATCTGGACCATAGCGGAGAGGACCAACGATTTGGAGAGGATGTTCAACTTAAGAGAAGGGCTGGCCAGGAGTGACGACTGGCTGGTTGACGCTTACTTTGATGAGCCCACCAAGCTGGGTATTCCCCTTATCAGGGACCGGGTGATAGACCGGGACAAGTTTAAGCAGATGATCGATGAGTTTTATGCATTTCACGGTTGGGATGAGCAGGGGAAACTGAAACCGGAGACACTCAAGAGGCTGGGTTTGGATAAAGAACCCTCCCACCTGCTCTAAAAACCGGACAAGAAATGGAGACAGTTTATGAGAAAGATGCTTGTGACAGATTACGAGAAATGCACCGGGTGCCGTTTATGCGAACTGGTCTGCTCGGTCAAACATGAAGGAGTCAGCAATCCGGCCCGTTCCCGGATAAACGTCACCAAATGGGAGACGAAGGGTATCATGGTGCCCATGGTCTGCAGCCAGTGTGAAGATGCTCCCTGCATGGCCGTCTGCCCCACCAACGCCCGTATCCGGGAAAGTGAACTGGGTACGGTAACCGTCAACTACGACCGCTGCATCGGCTGCAAGACCTGCGTGGTGGCCTGTCCCTTTGGAGCGATTAACTTTGACCCCATCGACCACAAGGTAATCAGTTGTGACCTGTGCGAGGGCGACCCCCAGTGTGCCCGGTTCTGTGAGACCGGGGCGATACGCTACGCAGAGGCCAGTGACGCCAACAAGATGAGGCAGAGAGAAGCCGCCGAGAAGCTCTACGAGTCACTGCAGAAACTGGATGGAGCCGGAGTCAGCTAGACACACCCCCTGGTCCTGAGAGGTAATCACCATGGTAGTCATATTAGGCAATGGAGTTGCCGGTAATACTGCTGCTTCCACTATCCGCCACCTGGACAGCCGGATAGAGATAACTCTGATCTCAGCCGAGACCTACCCTGAGTATACCGCCTGCGCCCTGCCTCATTACCTGGCCGGTGAGTTTGAGAGGCAGCGGCTCTTTTTGAAGAGTGAGGAAGACTACCCGGCCGAAGGGATCAAGACCATCTTCGGCCGGACTGTCAGCGGTATTGACCCGGAAAAGAAGCAGGTGTTGCTGGGAGACGAGAGCCTTTCGTATGACAAACTGATTATGGCTACCGGCAGCCGCCCCCTGGTCCCCCCCATTCCGGGAGTTGATCTTGAGGGGGTTTTCAGCCTCAAGTCACCCGGCGATGCCGACCGCATACTGGAGGGCCTGGGCCAGACGGCCGTGGTGGTCGGTTCCGGACCCATCGGAGTAGAGACAGCCATATCCCTGAAGAAGCAGGGAGATCAGGTCTACCTGATCGAGTTGTTAGAGCGGATAATGCCCAAGATATTTGATGAAGAGGCCGCTTCACTGGTGGCGGCCATCCTGGAAGAAAAGGGTATCAGGGTCTTAACGGCCGAGAAGCTGCTCCAGATTAACGGCCAAGAGCGGGTAGAAGGCATCGTCACCGACAAACAGCAGATAGAATGCGACCAGGTGATCATGAGTGTCGGCGTGAGGCCCAATGTAGAGCTGGCCCGAGAAGCCGGGATAGAGGTGGGCTCCCTGGGAGGTATCGTGGTCAGCCGCCGCATGGAGACCAGTCTGGAGGGGATTTACGCCTGCGGTGATTGCGTCCAGAGCCGGGACATGGCCAATGGTCAGGAGATGTTAAGCCCTCTCTGGCACAACGCCAAAAGGCAGGGCATCATAGCCGGCTACAACTGCCTGGGAATCGATAAAATATACCCCGGCTCGGAGAGCATCACCAGCCTGGATGTCTACGGCACTCAGGCCGTTTCCTTCGGCAGCATTGCCGCCGGTAACGAGGCTGAGGACGTCGAGGTGATCGAGAAGTACTCCGGAGACAACTACTACCGTCTGGTTATCTCCAAAGGGCATCTGATCGGAGCCCAGTCCATCGGTAATGCCCAAGACATGGGGGCTTTACTCTATGTACTACTGAAGAGGGAAAACCTGGACAAGATTAAAAGCATGATTGAGCAAAGAATTACCCCCCTGAATCTCCGTCACCACCGGGTGGGCCGCTACATTACCCCATCGGCCATTGAGGCAGCCGGTGAGCGTTAAGGTAAACATCGCCCCCTTCTTAACTCACCTGACAGCTGACCACGAGTTGGTTGAGGTAAACGGCGGCACCGTGGGCCAGTGTCTTGACGGTCTGGTGGAGGAATATCCCGGCATCAGGGAATGGCTCTTTGCCAAAAACGGCAAACTCAACAACGTGATCGAAATCTACGTCAACGCCGAAAGCTCCTATCCCGATGAACTAACTAAGCCGGTTAATGACGGTGACGAACTCCAGATAGTAATCATGATCGTCGGCGGATAAAACAACCAGAACTCTCAGCAGCGGGTTTCGATAAATTCATTCTCTCCTGATGATAATAGCCGACATATACTCATTGCCATTATGGAATTTGTGAATTATATCCAGCTCGTTACCAGTACAGCCAATCAACAGCTTTAATTCCGCATCACCTTTCCGTGAATCGACAGTGCAGGCTACAGCCACAAGCAGTCCATCTTTGATGGAACCTCGCCAGACATCAACCTCATTCCCGTCCCCATCGGAAGTACCCATCAGGTAACCATAATCCAGTGGATATACCAGTGCCGGATATTTGGGATGGCAGGTGCCTTTCGGCCGATCGATAACGACTTCACTGGAAGATACCAGCTTGCCCAGTCTTGCCCAGAAGTCCATCCTATTATTCGTCATCCACGTTGACGCTACGACCCTAGGCAACAAAAGACAGTCGATTATGATCGACTACTTATTTTTCCAGACGGGGGGTCTTTTCTCCAGGAAAGATTTAAGCCCTTCCTGGGCGTCCTCTGTTTCCCAGGACTTAATGCCTTGCTCGGTCGCCTTTTTGATGGCGGCCTCGAATCCGGCGGCGTCTGAACACTGGTAGAAGGCCTCTCGGATCAGTTTTAAACTGAGACCACTCTTCTCCAGAAATTTTCCAGCCAATCCCTGGGCGGTGGCATCCAGTTCTTCCTCCAGCACCACCTTGTTTACCAGACCGATACGCTCTGCCTCGGCGGCGTCAATGTTCTCCCCCAGTAGGATAAGCTCAAAGGCTTTCTTTTGCCCCATGATCCTGGGGAACAGGGCGGCAGCGGCCGGGGCTAAACCCCCTAGTTTTACCTCCGGCTGGCCGAACTGGGCCTGCTCAACGGCGATGGCCATATCGCAGCCGGCGACCAGTTCACAACCTCCCCCCAGGGCGACACCGTTGACAACAGCTATGCTCGGTTTACCAAGGCCTCTCAAGAGTCTGAACAGCTTCTCAAAGGCCGTCATCATCGTGGGTACCATGTCTCCGACGTGGTCCTTAACCTCCACTCCGGCGCAGAAAGCTCTGCTCCCGGCCCCCCGAATCAGCAAGACCTTTGTCTCTTCGTCTTTGGCCAACTCCTCCAGGGCGGTGCTGATTTCCTCGATTGTCTCAAGGTTCATCACGTTCACCGGCGGCCGATCAATTGTCAGTTTAGTAATGCCTTCCTGTTTCTCCAGGGTAATATTATTGAATTCCATCTCTCCTCCTCGGATTGCTGGCTGACCTATAATACCTTGATTGCCCTGAAAGCCCCGATGTGGTGTTGTTTACTCCTGCTTGGGTTTGGGCATGACGGCTTCCATCAGGTCGTCATCATACTGGTGTCCCTCAGCTATCAGTTGGCGCAGCTTGATGAAATCTACTTCTCTTTGTCCGGTCTGGTCGGCGGTGTTGAAAGCGTTGAAACCAAGCCAGGCCTCGGTATTCATGTTGGCTGCCAGCCAGTACATGGAGTGGACCTTGGTCTGGTCCCAGAAGTACTTCTTTTTCATTCTGATCGATTCGATGGTCATCATTTCACAAAGCGGCATCAGGTTGGCCATAGTCCAAACCATTTTGTCAATCTGAGCGTCAAGCAGTGAAAAGTCGGTTTGAAGCTCTCTCAACTGCCCCGTGGCTTCTTTTAGCTCGTCGCCCTTCTTCATCTCACCGTAAACTATCTCGCCATCGTCCAAGTATTTATCGGTAATAACTCTGGGGTCTCGCACCCATTCTCCCTGGGCATTCTTTTTGATCGGCAAAGTTTTAGTAATGTGACCGTATCTCTCCATTTTGTAGGCGCTCCACATTTCATTGGAGAAACAGTTCCACATGGCCAGTTCAACGGTTGGCAACATCCAGGGTAGAAAATCGCTGGAACCGCCGGTTGGCGTAGAGCCATGCTTTGTTCCGGCCTGTCCAAATTGAGCGGTGTCGGCGGCCACGGTGAGGTCGCAGGCCTGGCCTATCTCCTGTCCACCGGCAACGCGCATACCGTTGGCCCGCTGGATTACCGGCACCCGGCTTTTCAGGATGCCGTCTACCATGCCGGCGAACAGGTCAATATAGTCGGCGTATTCCTTCGGTCTCTTGGTATAATACTCGGCATATTCCTTGACGTTACCGCCGGTGCAAAACGCCCGGTCACCGGTGCCGGTAAAGATGGTGGCAACGATACTCCTGTCCATCGATGCTTTGTGCATACCGGCGATCACTCCTTTCACCATTTCCGTGGTGTAGGAGCCGAATTGAGCCGGATTGTTGAGCGTTACCCAGGCCGTATAAAGGCCTTCAACCGTCTCTCCCGTATTGGGATTGACCAGAGGTTTCTTCTCAAACATGGTGCAGGGCGCCTCGGTACCGAAGTTCTCGTCGCCAAAAATCTGATGACTCTTCAGTTCATTGTCTCTGGGTATCCAATCTAACGGCATTACTCTCCCTCCTTTTTTTGTCAGCTTAGAAATCGGGGGTCAAGACTATTCTTCTGGTCAACGTACCTTGGTGGGCTTCTTCAAATGCTTTCTCTATTGTGCTCATCGGTCTGGTTTCGATGAAGGGCTCAATCTGTATCTTGTCGTTCAGGACCATGTCAAGCACCTTTGGATAGTTCTCGGGCAGGCAGCCCCACGAGCCCCTGATATCAGCGTCGAAGGCCATCAACCTTGAAAGCTGGTATTCGTTCTTTTGCATTCCGAATCCGGCTATGATCAGCACCCCGACAAAGGAGAGTAACTCCAGGGCTACCTCCTGGCCGCCCCCAGCCCCGCTCCACTCAAATATCTTCCAACCGAAATTGGGCAAGCCTTTTTCTTTCCCGTAGTTGCGGAACTCGTCCCTGACCTCCCTGGCACTCTTGCCTACGGTGCTGATGGCATGGGTAGCCCCGTATTTCAAAGCTGTTTCCAGTTTCGGAGGATCGCGTTCAATGGCAACCACCTCTTTGGCCCCCAGAGCTAATAGGATTTGAGTAGCATATATCCCGAGACCTCCTGAGGCTCCGACTACCACTGTTAAATCACCGGGCTTGATTCCGGCCTTTACTGTTGCCTGATAAGGGGATGTAGCGGCATCGGCAATGACGGCAAACTGCTCAAGCGGTATTCCTTTCCTATCCTCAATTAGACATAAATTCAGGGATGGTACCACAATGTGGCTGGAGAAGCCTCCGTAAATGCCCATGCTGTTGCCCGGCATCTTCTGGGCCAGGCAGCGGTTACCTCTGCCGTCGGCACAAATAGGACAGTCATTGCAAGGCATCACCGCCGGTATGATTACGTCTTTCCCCAGCCAGGCCTCATCGCCGGCTATTACCGTGCCGCTGATTTCATGTCCCAGGGTTAGCGGTGGCTTGTTGACCGTCGGCACACCATCGTAAAAATAACCCAGGTCCGTATGGCATATGCCGCAGCCGGCGATCTCAACCAATACTTCACCCCCATGCAGTTCGGGGACATCAAGGCTGGCCCTGACTAATTTTCCCGGCTCCGTCATCTGCCAGGTTTCAATCTTGTCCGGTATATTTGCCATTTCTAGTTCCTCCCAAGAATCAGACTTAGCGGCTTGTGTCGGGTTGTCTCTACTGTTCCTCCGCCCCTCGCTACCGGCATAATAGCCCACTATAAGCGCGCAGGCAGTCGATTTTAACAATGTTACCTGTAGGCTGTCAACAGAGCGTATTGTTTACCCGTTCGATTGTGTGGTATAATACCAGAGAAATTTTTTCTTGAGGAAGTGAATGACACCTGACAAAGTAGCAACGGAAAAAGAGACGCAGTTGTGCGACTATGAAATGATAGTGGTCATAAGTCCCGAGATTGGGGATGAGAAATTTGAGGCCACCATTGAAAACATAAGTAGCTTCATCACCAGGATGGGTGGAGTCATTTCCGAAGTAGAGCGGTGGGGCAAAAAGAATCTGGCCTACCCGATAAAGCATCACGTTGATGGCAGTTATGTGTTGACCAGGTTTCAAATGAAGCCCACCTCCGGGAAAGAGCTGGAAGCCAGCCTGCAGATTTCCGGGGACGTGCTGCGCCATCTGTTGATAAAACTGGATAGTTGACCGGAGGAAAGACCGTTTCCCCGTCGTTTGGGGAGGCCAAAAGGAGTTCAGGACGATGGTAAGCGTAAACAGGATGATAATTATTGGTAATCTTGGCAGCGAACCTGAAATGCGCTTTACTCCTAACGGCAGACCGGTAACCTCTTTTAGCGCTGCTACTAATCGTCGGTATACTACCTCTGAAGGTGAGCGCAGAGAAGAAACAGAGTGGTTCACCATAGTTACCTGGGGAAAACTGGCCGAGCAATGCAACCAGTATTTAACCAAGGGCCGGCTTGTCTATGTTGAGGGTAGGTTGCACTCACATAGTTGGGAAGGCCAGGATGGACAGAGACGGTCCCGGAACGAAATAATTGCCGATAGAGTAAGTTTCCTTGACAGGCAGGCGTCGGCATCTCTTCCCGGGGATTCGGTTCCTTTCTCCGGAGATTCAGCTTCTCCACCCGGGGACAGGGCGGGGGACATCGGGACTGACGAGTTTGAGGCAGAAGATATCCCCTTTTAGTCGGGAAGGGGTAACTTAATTTTGAAGGTAGGGAGTTAGTAACCAGTGGCAAGACGAAAACCAAGTAAAACAAAGACGACCAAGTGGAGAAAACCACGATATGCTCAGCGCCGTAAGGTTTGTTCTTTTTGTGCCGGTAAGGTTGATACGGCAGACTATAAAGACGCTGACAAACTGCGTATTTTCATTACGGATAGAGCCAAGATAGCGCCCCGTCGCAGAACCGGCACCTGTGCCAGACATCAGCGCACCCTGGCTACGGCCATAAAGAGGGCCCGTCATTTGGCCTTATTGCCCTATGTGCCGGCCCATATGCACAGGGTGGCGGCTGTCGGCATTGGCGGCTAGTTTGACAACCTAGGGGTTGTCCTCCGCTCTCTTTTTCATCTGCATTTCAATCTAAGAAGAGGTTAGAATGCCAAAGAGGACTTATCAACCAAAGAAAATCCCGCGCAAGCGTGAGCATGGCTTTCTGAAAAGAATGAGTAGCCGGGGGGGCCGGGCTGTCCTGAAAGCGAGACGGCTGAGAGGACGCAAGCGATTGACTGTAGTTTAGCGGGGTAACGGCATCTTTGCCGTTGGGCCTCGGGGGTGAAGGGCGATGAGGAGAGAAGAACGCCTTATCAAGCCGCAGCAGTACGCGTTAGTATACACCAAAGGCAGTTCCTGGGTTTCAAATCTGGTTGTGATGAGAGCTTTGCCCAATGGTCTTACTCTGCCCCGGTACGGCTTTTCAATCAGTAAACGGGTGGGCAAGGCGGTAACCAGAAACAGAATAAAGCGGTTGCTTCGCGAGATTTCATCTGTTTTGCCGGTGAGAGGGGCTTGGGACATTGTATTTATCGTCCGTCCCGCGGCGGCTGATGTCGATTACGCCGAACTTAAGGAATGCCTTGAAGGTCTGGTTGCTCGGGCCGGTCTGGATGAGACGGAGGGGGAAAAGAAGACGGTTTTCCGGCCGAGAGCTGACAGGTTAATTGACGAGGGTATATGAAAAAGATTGCCTTGGGACTGATCAAATTCTATCAAATAACTCTTTCGCAGGTAAACCTGTCGTCCTGTCGCTTTTTGCCTACCTGCTCTCAATACACCTATGAGGCTATCACCAGGTATGGCTTGTTTAAAGGGGTATGGCTGGGGGTAAGGCGTATCAGTACCTGTCATCCATTCCACCCCGGTGGGTATGATCCGGTGCCGTAGCACTGGCATTCTGACCAAATGTTCCCCGGCGGTGATGATTTATGAGTCGCCCCCGGTTCGGTCTTCCCATATTGAAACGTTTTGTCCCAATGGAGTGAATAAATAAATGACAACCGGTTCCCGAATAAGATCAATTTTCAAAAGCTCCCGGACTTTGGTGGTGGTAATTCTCTTGGGCTTGCTGGCATTGTCCGCCTGTCAGACCGGGACGGGAGCCCTAGCCAGGGGTTGGTCGGGAGTAGCAATAGCCGATGATATCTTGTTCGTCGGTTCTATGGATGGCCGGCTTGTGGCCGTGAATCTGGATGACGGTAGCCGTCTGTGGGATATACCTCTGGAAACTGAGCCGAAGTCAACGGGGGGCTTTCTTAATTGTGCCCCGTCGGGACCCACCTCGGTTGCTATCTATGGAACCCCTGCTGTAGCCGACGATTTGGTTTATGTCGGCGGCTACAATAGTAAGATTTACGCTTTCAAGGTTGATGAAGCCAGCCCTCGGGCTGAGCCAAGAAGAGTTTCTCGTGAGCTCAACATCCGGGGTCCCATCGTCGGTGGGATTATCGCGTCTGAGGGGAAGGTCTATCTGGGGGCTGCCGACGGCAAGGTCTATGCCCTGGATGCCGCCGATGGTTTCAAAGAGTGGGATTTTGAGACCGGAGACAAGATTTGGGCCACACCGGTTATTGACGGGAATACTTTATACATAGGTTCCTTCGATGAGAACCTTTACGCCCTGGACATCAGCGACGGCACCAGGAAATGGCAGTTTGGAACTGAAGGGCCTGTTGTTTCAACTCCCCTGGTTCATGACGGCACCGTTTATTTCGGTGCTTTCGACCGACATTTTTATGCCTTGAATGCCAGTGACGGTAGTCTGAAATGGGAATTTGAAGCTGAAAACTGGTTCTGGGCTCGACCGGTAATCCGTGATGGTGTCATCTACGCCAGCAGTCTTGACGGCAAGGTTTACGTCCTTAATGCTGAAACCGGAGAAAAGCAACTGGACTTTGATCTGGGAAGCCCTGTCTCCTCGTCACCGGTCATGGTTGGTAATAAGCTGGTGGTTGTGGCCACAGCCGTGTCCAAGGACAGCAGTGTGGTTTACACCCTGGATACTACCAATAATCGAAGAGATGAACTTCTCATCCTTGAGGAAAAAGTGTACGCTCCCATCACCGCCGGTGATGGCAAGGTCTATATACACACCGAAGCCGATGCTCTTTATGAAATAGATGTAGAATCGGGAGCCAGGCGTGAATTTGATATTGAACAGAAGGATTCTTAAGCATCCTGTCTGTTAAAGAATAAGTGAGGTAAATTCTGTTGGCTATCGGGGATATCTGGGACCTGATTATTCTGAACCCGATGATAAACGTCCTCATTACGACGTCGGAATATCTGTTCGACAACTTCGGACTGACTATTATCGTGCTGACTGTTGTCATCAACCTTCTGATGTACCCTCTCACTCAGAAACAGCTGAAGGCCAGCAAGGCGATGCAGTCCGTTCAGTCCCAGGTCGCCGAGATCAAGAAGAAGTACGCCAAGGACAAACAAAAAGCGGCCGAAGAGCAGATGAGGCTGTTCAAAGAATCAGGGGTGAGTTACGCCGGCTGTATTCTGCCCATGCTGGCTCAGATGCCCGTCTGGATAGTTCTCTACCAGTCGATCATCCGGGTCCTGGCCGTATCTCCGGAGGATTTTCTAAATCTGGCCCCTCGTCTCTACAGCGCCTGGCCGAACGTGTTTTCCCTGGTGCCGCTGGAGCAAAGTTTTCTCGGGCTGGACCTGGCAGCCCCCAATCCGATTCTGGCGCTGCTGGTCGGGGCTTCAATGTGGGTACAGCAAAAGATGATGACCCCGGCCACGGCTGACCCACAACAGCGGGCACAGAGCCAGATGATGCAGTGGATGATGCCAATGATGTTTGCCTTCCTCGGTTTGTCTTTTCCCAGTGGGCTGGCTCTCTACTGGGTAACTTCAACGACTATCAGAATCGTGATGCAATATATGGCTACCGGTTGGGGCAGTCTGGTGGCAGCCCCGACATCGGGAAAAGATACTGGAAATAGAGGGCGGGCCGCTCGACAAAAGAAGCCTTTATCGGATGCTGATACCAGTGCCGATATTATTGTCGAAGCAAGCACTGCCCAGGAAGAAGGCTCGGATTATGGACAGCTTGGAGATAAACGCCAAGACAGTGGAAGAAGCAACCCAGCAGGCCCTGGATCAACTAGGCGTCAGCCTGGAGGAGGTGGAAGTAACCGTCGTAAGAGAAAGTAAGTCCGGTATCCTGGGCTTGGGAGGAGATGACGCGGTAGTCAGGGTAACGCTTTTAGAGTCCTCTCCGGATGGCAACGTGGACGATACCGCCGGAGCGGTGAAGGACGTTCTGGAGAAACTGCTGGACTTGATGGGGGTAGTTGGCACGGTAACTCTTGAATCCCCTCTGGTGATCGAGCGAGACGAGGAATCCGGTCCCCCGGTTTCCCTCAACATCGAAGGTGAGGACCTGGGTATTCTGATAGGACGGCGGGGGCAAACTCTTTCTTGCCTTCAGTATATCGTCAGGCTGATTGTGGGTAACCAGGAGGGTGTTTGGGCGCCCATCGCAGTCGATGTGGAAGGGTACAAGCAACGGCGCTACGAGTCACTTCAGACTTTCGCTCAGGAGATGGCAGAGCAGGTAAAGTCCAGAGAGGCCCCCTTTAGTCTTGAGCCGATGACGGCTTATGAGAGGCGTCTTATCCATATGGTTCTGGCTGATGACCCTGATGTTTACACCGAGAGTACAGGTCAAGGCGAATCTCGCAAGGTGGTCATTATACCCAGGAAGTAGCCTTCTTTTTTTGGGTTACCTGCCGCTGTCAATGCCAGCCGGAAGTGAGCAATCCCGCCCGGCCGGGCAGAACGCTTTACCCTCCGGACTCGTCTCAAAGACGAGCCTGCGTAAGTTGTCAACCTGTTTGATTTTATTTGATAGCTATGCTAACATTTATATGAAAAAGGCTATGATGGAGAAGAGTAGGGGAGGCAGACGGGCACCTAGCGAGTCTGGTATGGTGTAAGCAGACGTACCCGCTCTCTGAAAATCCCTCCTGAGCCGCCAACCGAACGCCCCGATGGTATCGGGGCTGGTAGACTTGGACGGTTTCGCTGACCGTTATCAGTGGCGGGGGTATAAGTTCGTACCCCGAAAGAGTGTCCCCCGATTCTATCGGGGGGAATCAGGGTGGTACCGCGGGAATTATTGAAATCTCGTCCCTAGAGGGCGGGATTTTTTGTTTTAGGGAGATTAAGTGGGGCCACAACAAGACAAGCGGGAGAGTGACACTACCAAACGGACTTGATCTTGGGGGGAGGAGAATACCATGTTTCAGCCGGTAAATAGCAGAGTAAATTTTCCACAGGTCGAGGAAAGAATTAGCGCCCTGTGGAAGGATAACAATATCTTTCAGAAAAGCATCGATCAGCGTCAAGGGGCGGCTCGCTTCACCCTCTACGAGGGACCGCCGACAGCCAACGCCAGACCGGGCATCCACCACGTCATGCCCCGCGCTTTTAAAGATATTATGCCTCGTTATAAAGCGATGAAGGGGTTTTACGCCCCGCGGATAGGTGGCTGGGACACTCACGGCCTTCCGGTAGAACTGGAAGTGGAAAAGATGCTTGGCTTCTCCGGTAAAGCCCAGATTGAGGAATACGGCATTGAGCTTTTCAACCAGAAATGCCGGGAAAACGTTTTCAGCTTCATCAAGGAGTGGGAGGAAATGACGGATCGCATTGCCTTCTGGGTTGACCTGGACAATGCCTACGTCACCATGAATAACGATTACATAGAGAGCGTTTGGTGGGCTATCAAGCAGATGTGGGACAAAGACCTGGTCTATCAGGGCTACCGGGTTACCCCACACTGCCCCCGCTGCGAGACCTCTCTAAGCTCCCACGAGGTAGCCCAGGGCTATCAGGATGATGTGGAAGACCCCTCGGTCTATATCAAGTTCAAGGTAGCTGAAAAAGCGTCAGTTGATCTTCCCGGTGATAAGCCGGCTTATCTGCTGGCCTGGACGACCACCCCTTGGACGCTGCCGGGTAATACGGCTCTGGCCGTGGCTGCCGAGGCCGAATATTCTGTAGTTGAGATAGATAATGAGTATCTTATTCTGGCATCGGCCAGGCTGGGGGCATTGGAGCTTGATGAGGCCAAAGTGGTGCACAAATTTATGGGCAGTGATTTACAGTACCTGGCATATCAGCCCTTGTTTAATCCTCATGTCTTCGGAATGGAACGTCAACGTTTTCAAAACATATCGGAGTTGAAGATTCAAGATCCCGACCAAGAACTGGCCTATCCGGTGATCAAGGGCGATTTTGTCTCTATGGAAGACGGCACCGGTATCGTCCACATCGCTCCTGCTTACGGTGAGGCTGACTATGAAGCGGGGCAGGATAACAACCTGGATTTTGTCCATCACGTGGATTTACGGGGTCAAGTCACCGGCAGCTATCCCTTTTCCGGAAAATTTGTTAAAGACGCCGACCCTCTGGTGCTTGAGGATCTGGAAAAACGCGGATTGCTCTATCGCAGTGACAAGACCCGCCACACCTATCCCTTCTGCTGGCGTTGCGACGCCCCCTTACTCTATTACGCCAAGCAGACCTGGTATATACGCACCACCGCCGTAAAGGAGCGGCTCATCTCGGGGAACAGTGAGATAAACTGGTATCCGGAGCACATCAAACACGGTCGCTTTGGTGACTGGCTGAACAACAATATCGACTGGGCTTTCTCCCGCGAGCGCTACTGGGGGACTCCTCTGCCCGTCTGGCAGTGCCAGTTCTGCGGTACCTATGACTGCATTGGCGGTCTTGACGACCTGAAGGGGAAGGCTGGTTTCAGCGGTGTGCAGGAACCCCTGGACTTGCACCGTCCTTTCATCGATGACGTAACCTACAAGTGTCCTGAATGCGGAGACACCATGCGGCGGGTGCCGGAGGTGATTGACGTCTGGTTTGACTCAGGGGCAATGCCCATCGCTCAGTCTCATTACCCTTTTGAGAACGCTGGTTTGCTTGAAGACGGTCGTTTCCCCGCCAACTACATCTGTGAGGCGATTGACCAGACACGCGGCTGGTTTTACAGCCTGCACGCTATCTCCACGTTACTCTTTGACCGCCCCTCCTACATGAATGTCATCTGTCACGGACATATCCTTGATGCCAAAGGCGAGAAAATGAGTAAATCCAAGGGGAACGCCGTCGACCTCTGGGGGGTAATAGATAAACACGGGGCTGACGCCTTGCGCTGGTATTTCTTCACGGCTGTAGCCTTGGGTAATTCAATGCGCTTTGACGAGCAGGCCATTGTCGAGATATCCCGGCGTTTCCTGATGACTCTCTGGAACGTCTACTCCTTCTTCGTTACCTACGCTAACATAGATAACTTCGTTCCCGATTCAAAAGAGGGGTCAGCGTCTCAGTCCGAGCTTGACCGCTGGATTCTCTCCGAGCTTAATCAGCTTATCATCGAAGTAGACTCGGCTCTGGACAATTATGATCCCAGGGGAGGAGCCCGCCCGATTGCCGCCTTCGTTGATAACCTCTCCAACTGGTACGTTCGCCGCAGCCGTCGCCGTTTCTGGAAGAGCGAAAGTGACGCTGACAAACTTTCGGCCTATAATACCCTCTACGAATGCCTGGTTACCCTGTCCAAGCTGATGGCTCCCTTTACCCCCTTCCTGGCCGAGGAGTTATACCAGAACCTGGTGTCCTCGGTCTCTTCTGAAGCGCCGGAGAGCGTCCACCTGGCTGATTTTCCGCTGGCCGATGAGAAGAAGATTGACGGTCAACTGAGTGAAGCCAACCGGCTGGCCATGAAAGTGTCGAGCCTGGGCAGGACGGCCCGAAGCAAAGCCGGCATCAAGGTACGGCAGCCTCTGCCCTGTCTTTTTGTGCGAGTTAGCTCAGGACAGAAAAGTGCTCTCAAACGTCTGGAATCGCAGGTAATGGAAGAAGTTAACACCAAAACGCTGGAACTGGTAGACGATGCCGATTTGGTGCTGGAGAGGCTGAAGGGAGGCCAGATGGCCGAAGATGGGGGAGTCGTCGTAGTGCTGGACACGGAGTTATCCCTCGAACTGGAAGCAGAAGGGATGGCCCGGGAAGTTGTCCACCGTTTGCAGACCATGCGCCGCTCGGCCGGCTTTGAGATTTCCGATCATATCGCTACTTACTATCAGGCTGATGACTATGTCCGAGAAGTGATGTCACAAGCAGCTACGGCCGACTACATTAAGCAGGAAACACTGTCCCGTGAACTGGTTGAAGGGCTACCGCCGGAGCTCGACCTCAGCGAGAGCTTTAAGCTAAACGGTCACGAGGTACAACTGGCGATAAAAAAACAGGAATAATCCGGAGGACTTAGGGTCTTTCAATAAGGATGGCGCTGGTGGTAATTTCATTCCCCCCCCGCCAGAAGGTTATGGCTACCTCCTGTCCCACCTGGGCCGAGCGTATCGCCTTTATCAAGTCTTCAACCGTCTCTACGTCTTTCCCGGCAAAACTGACGATGACGTCCTCCGGCTCGAGGCCGGCCCTGCCAGCCGGGCTATCGGCGACCGCTTCCATGATAAAGACTCCCCGGTCAATCGTCAGCTCAAACCTTTCAATCACCAGTTGGTTTACCGGATAGAGGCTTACCCCCAGCCAGGGGTGAACTGCGTAGCCGGTCTTGATCAGCTGCTGAATTACCGGTATCGCTGTCTCAACACCTATGGCAAAGCCGGTACCTTCTATTTCCACGGCAGACAGTTTGGCGCTGGTGATACCAATCACTTCTCCGGCCATATTCACCAGCGGTCCCCCGCTATTGCCCGGATTGATGGCCGCATCGGTTTCAATAAGCCCGTATAGCACCTGAGTGTTGTCCACCGGGACAGAAATGTCCTGGCGGCTGACTATGCCCTGCGTGGCCCGTGTCCCTTCTCCCAGGGCGTTGCCGATAGCCACTACCCAATCGCCGACTCTCATTCTGGAGGAATTTCCGATTGTGACCACCGGCAGGTTTTCAGCTTCTATTTTAAGTACCGCCAGGTCCGTAAGCGGGTCGGTAGCCAAGGAACTCAGCTCCACCAAAAAGGTTCTGCCGTCATCCAGGGTTACGGAGATTCTCTCAGCCCCTTTCACAACGTGGTTGTTGGTGACAATAATGCCGTCTTCTCTTATTATCCACCCCGAACCGACACCCTGCTGCGTACGGGGCCGATTAAAAAAGTCCACCGCTACAACCTCGGTACTGATAGCCACCACTGACGGCTTGACGCTGGCGACGACATCGGCAATATTAGGCAGAGACTGAACAGAGCTTTCTACAGGCGGTATTGTCCACTCGGTGTCAATCCCTTCCCGTTTGATAGTGGGGGCGGTCGGCTCCTTGGAGTTGCTCGGGGTGATGTTTTCCGTGGGCGGAGGACCCGGTGGGGGAGAAATAACGATCTCCGGGAACAGTTCGCAACCTGCCCCCGGGAAAAGGGACAAGACCAGCCCCAGAAAAATGACAAACATGCTTCCTTTTGATTTCTTCATCACTGTTCCATTCTAGCATAGGGCAAAAATGTTTAGAAATTGTTAAAGGGGATCCTAAGATCCCCTTTAATCCCCCTTCCCAGAAAAGGGGGAGATTCTCGCTGGTTGCCTCTCGTGGCAATGGAGTCAGGCGGTGGTTACCTCCGGCAGTGAAGCCAAGGCTTCCTTCACTTTATCCTCCGGATAGGCGTAATCAGCCAATTTGTCAGAGAGGTAAGCATCGTAGGCAGCCATATCGAAGTGCCCGTGCCCACTGTGAGCCATCAGGATAACCTTTGACTCGCCGGACTCCTTGCATTTCAGGGCTTCGTCTATGGTAGCCCGGATGGCATGGTTGGTTTCAGGGGCGCTGACAATACCCTCGGTTCGGGCAAACTGCACCCCCGCTTCAAAGGTAGCCACCTGGGGGACCGCCCGGGCTTCGACCAGCCCCAGTTGGTGCAGGTGACAGATGATTGGGGCCATACCGTGATAGCGGAGACCGCCGGCGTGCACTGGTGGGGGTATGAAACCATGTCCCAGGGTGGACATCTTTAGCAGTGGAGTCATCCCGGCCACGTCGCCGAAGTCGTAAGCGTACGACCCTTTGGTCAGGGTAGGACAGCTTTCCGGCTCAACATTGATAATACGCAGGCCCGGTTTATTACCGCTGATTTTTTCTTTCACAAAAGGCAGGAACATACCGGCGAAGTTGGATCCGCCGCCAACGCAGCCGATGACGATATCGGGATAAACATCCGCCATTTCCAGTTGGGCTATTGCTTCCTGGCCGATGACGGTCTGGTGCAGCAGGACATGATTCAGTACGCTACCCAGAGAATAGTGGGTATCTTCACGGGTGGCGGCATCCTCAACGGCTTCGCTGATTGCCATCCCCAAGCTGCCCGGGCTATCAGGGTCTTTTGCCAGCATATCGCGGCCGGCCTGGGTATCCTGGCTGGGGCTGGCAACGCACTGAGCCCCCCAGGTCTCCATTAACATGCGCCGGTATGGCTTATGGTTGTAGCTTACCCTGACCATATATACCTTGAGTTCAATTCCAAAGAGCGCGCAGGCGAAAGCCAGAGAACTACCCCACTGGCCGGCCCCGGTCTCGGTGGCGATGCGCTTGATGCCTTCCTGCTTATTATAGTAGGCCTGGGCCACGGCCGTATTCGGTTTGTGACTGCCTGCCTGGCTGGTTCCTTCGTATTTGTAGAAAATCTTGGCAGGGGTATCTAGGGCCTTCTCCAGTCGATGGGCCCGGAAAAGGGTGGTAGGTCTCCAGGTACGGTAGATTTCCTGTACCTCTTCAGGAATATCGACGTAACTTTCGGGGCTGAACTCCTGCATAATCAGGCTCATTGGAAAAAGGGGGGCCAAATCATCGGGACCTACCGGCTGGCCGGTACCCGGATGCAATACCGGGGGCAGTGGTTCAGGCAGATCAGGCAGGATGTTGTA
>PVBE011564085.1_pt1 | contig 19133 bp, 10 predicted proteins | sample 1631181 | NCBI WGS metagenome assembly PVBE01 (sample SAMN08397723, study PRJNA350692) | Marine metagenome, whole genome shotgun sequencing project. | isolation source: water | place: Pacific Ocean | collected 2012-04 | reverse complement strand
GATCACGCGAATCGCGGCCCGGCGCAGAAATCCAGCTGTCTCGGCGGGCCCTTCTCTGCGGAGCAAAAAACCCCATCGATGCTGGCCCAGACTACGGTTGCCCAACATGATCTCGATCCGACTCATGGTTCGCCCAGTCAATCTATCCCCCGGAGCCCATCCCTCAAAAAGAGCCGGTTACTCGCATTCCGCAGCGACGCTTCCGTCGCCCATTCCCGGACGCGCCCGGGGCAGAGCGCACGGGTGATCAACGGTACCAGACCCGCACGAACTGGTGCCAGCTCGTCAAATATTCACCTGTCGAATGTAAGTCGGCGTCCCCGCTGCCTTCCTCTTTCGGGTGATGGATGTTGGGCAGCACGACCGTCTCGAGGGTCACCAGGTCGACGGCGGTGTCCGAGATCCACTGGGTTGCAGCGGCAGCGGCAGCTTCGACCGACTCGTATTCGGCCCTACTCATGAACCCCAGCGCGGCCGTTTGTCGCGGAACGAAATCTCTATACTGGATCATCTGCACTCCTCCACGCCCAGTGTGTCTCTCAAGCCGGTCTAGAATCCGTAGCCGACCGGCCCCACGCCCGGAACGCTGACATATCCACAGGTATTGCCGGCATCGCAGTTCCCGGCGCTGAAACGGGAGGACCAGAAATCATCCCCGCCAGCGCCGCCCATCCTCTGCGGAGCCACAACCATCAGATTGACCAACGGGATCTCCGACCCCTCGAGGCCCGCGTTTCCCTGCCAGTCGAGCCAGTAGGCGCCGGGCAGCACCATCGTGCCCACCGTCTGACTCAGCAGCACCCACTCGTCCTGCGTCAACTCTCGGCCATTGATCAGTACGTTGGTGTCGCCGCCGGATGCGTCCCGCGCCAGCACTCCATAGTCGTGCTCCGGGTACATGAATCCCGCGGCAGGCCCACCCAGCGGTCCGAACAGGCCACAATGTGTGTCGTACCAGTAGTCGCCCAGTTCGGCCGCCACCCCATACGTCGACTCGAGTTCCTCGATCTGTTCGGCGTCCAGCACGATCCCGTTGATCCGAATGCACAGATCACTCACCGAATGATGTTCTCCTCAATCGAGCACAGCCCTGCACCACGGACCCCGCGTAGGCCTGGTCAGGTTTGATTCCGGCGACTGACCACCCCCTGCCGAACAATCCAGGCTGGCTCGACCCGCGAAGGTCGAGCCAGCCGGTCCGCTAGGAAACCGCCTGCGCCTCCCGCAACACCTCGATCTCTGTGCCAATCAACTCGGCACCGAAGCGTTTCAATTCCTCGAGCGTGATCTCATCCGCATCCACCTTTGCGAGCAACTCACGCTGTGCAACGTAATCCTTGTTCTCGACACCTGCCTTGCTCTGCAGCATACGCCAGGCCTTGCGCCGCTCGACGCAGAACAGCACCATCTGGCGCGAGAGCAGCATGTGGTTGAGCCGATCGTCGTTGTCGACCGCCTTGATGTAGACACCGAAGTCCGGGATGAACGAGCGGTGCTCGGGATCGATGAAACGACGCTGCACGATGTCTTGCTGGGTCAACCGCACGAGAAAGTCGTCCAGGTAGATCAGTGACTCGGCCTGCTCTGGCTTGATCCGCTTGAAGTGAGGCCGGAAGCGCGCTTCGGTGGTCGCCCAGTGGGCTGGCGTGTAGTTGAACTTCTCCTTGGTCGGCTTGTGACGGGCGGAGTACCAGTCCCGGTCGATTGCCGGATTGCCCTTCACGCTGAGCGCTTCCTGATACGACTCGCCCTGCGAGGGATCGTAGACGAACTCGGGCATGCCGCGCGAGTCTCGAATCCGCTGGGCCTGCTGAGTCGCCATGCTGTCTCCCACACCATGCTCCGGCTGACAGGTCGTGAAGCACTGGAAAAATGCCGTTCCCCGATACTCCAGGGCGTCCAGGACCGCCTTGAAGAACTTCGGCGCGTTGGCCATCGAGACCTGAGCCACGAACGGCGACCCGTGGCCCGAGGTGAGTATCTCGGAGACGCTCTTCTTCTCGATCAGCTTGCCCTGGCTGGCGCTGCCGAACTGGTTCATGTCGCCGCCGCCCGGACAGGGGGTGGAGTCGGAGTTCTGTCCTCCGGTGTTGGAGTAGACCTGGGTGTCGAGCATCACCATCTTGACGTTCGGACGGTTCTGCAGCGTCACCTTCGACACGTTCTGGAAACCGATGTCGCCCATGCCACCGTCACCGCCGACACACCACACCTTGGGCAGCTCGAGGATCTCTTGGTGGGTCATCAGCGTGTCGCTGAAGTGAGTGTAATCGAAGAACTCGTCTTCGGTTATCACATCTCCATCCCGATCGAGCAGGGCATCGGCGAGGCGCTCCGGAATGACGGACCGGCGACCGTGGTCCTTGATGAAGTTCTCACCCATCAACCAGCTGATCGTCGCGCCGTCCTGGAACAGCGAGTTGAGCCAGGGATAGGGGTGCGGATTGTTGGGTGGCGTCGACCCGTAGACCGTGTTGCAGCCGGTGTGGGCGCCCATCGCCATCACCGACATGCCGTTGGCCAGCTGCCCATCGATCGACTGCATCTCCTTATGGTTGAACGCCTCGGTTCGAAGCACTACCGACAGCGCCTCGCTCACCTGCTGGTCGGTAATCTCGCCATGCTGCGCGATACGCCCCTGCGTGTCCGCCTCGTCCTCACCGCCGAGCCCCATCACCAGGTGGGCCACCGCCGTCCGATAGCGCTCGTACACCTCTGGGCTGCCCGCGGCCAGCACAGACAGACGCGACGCTCCCTCCCGCTCCAGTCGCTCGGCCTTGGCCAGCAGGCGGTCCGCCTTGGCGTGGTACAGCGGCCGCATGTACGCCTCGGTGACGGTGGTGACCGCTCGCAGCACGCTCTTCTCGCCGCACCCGGCGCACGCTCCGTCTCCGGAGACCAGTGCCTCGTAATTACGCCGGACCATCAGATGGTTACGCAGCGTCGCCTGCTTGGAGTCCTGTGGCCGCTCTTTGTCGTACAGGCCAAGAAATTTCTGTGGCGTATCGGGCAGCTGATTGAAGAAAGTGGTGGCGCTGGCGTACTGCGTGTTTATCGCCTCGGTGTCATCCACCATCTTCAAGGCCTCGTGGTCGCCGCACTCGACCACACACTCGGCGCAGCCTTTGCAGAGGTCGGAAACGAAGATGAAGAACAGACCGCCGCTGCCGGGGTCCTTCTTCTCCTTGGTGCCGAAGATCGCATTGACCTTGGAGTAGGCGATCGGCAGCTGGTCGAGGATCTCGAAGAACTGTTCCTTCGCCTCACCCGCGATCTGGCCGTCGACCGCATCCAGCTCTTGGCGCACGACCTGCTGAAAGGGCGTGCGCTGCTTGGCCTTGACGTCGTCCACCATCACCGCCCGGACGCGCTGCTCCAGCTCCGGCAGTAGCTCGTTGAATTTGGCACGTTCAGCGGTATCCCGCACGTAGTTATTGATCGCGGTGCTGAGCACGTGACCGATGTCCTGCGCTGTGTTGGGCAGCGCGGTGTCCGGACAGGCAGCGATGCACTCCATACACTGAGTGCAGTTTTCGGCGACGAACACCGGGGTCTCCCGTCGCGCGACGTACTTGCTGGCCTTACCGCCGCTGCCGGCCGGCATGCAGCCCACCGCAGCAAGACAGGAGGCCGGCTGGTCGTACCCCAATCCGGCGCGATACTCCGCGTCGAAATAGGCCGCCTGAGTCATCGGTGTGCGCGCAGCCTGCTTCTTCGACCGCTGGAAGTCCCGGTGTAGCCCCACCCCGTTGAGGGGGATCAGCGGCTGACCGCGCATCGCCGACCGGTCCGGCGATTCGCGGTCGCCATATGGGACCGCGGTGATCCGATCGAACCCATTCCGCATGACTTCCATGTTGGACTCGACGACAGCCTCTCCGAAGCGGCTGAATTTCTGGACGTAGGTATTGCGAACGACCTCGTAGAAGTGGTCCGTCTCGATCTTGAACTCCTCCAGGAATGGAGACACAGCGAAGAAGGCGCCGAGAAAGGCGTTGCCCTGCATTCGCAGCTGGAGGTCGGGCCGGTCGGTAGCCTGGCGAGCGATATCGAACCCGGGCAGAGTGAACAGCCGGATGTTCTTGTCGATGATCTCCTGGCGATGATGCTTGGGGATTCGCTGCCAGAAAACAACCGGAGACTCGTCAGACTCCATCACCAGGGCCCCGCCCTCAGCCATTCCGGCCATCGGGTTGGTGTGAAGAAAGGCCTTCGGGTCGCAGCACAGCACCACGTTGACGTGGCGCAGATCGCAGTTGACGCGGATCCTCTCCGGCGCAACAACCAGGAAGTAGGATGTCGGCGCACCCTTCTTCTCCGAGCCGTACTTCGGGTTGGCGCTGACGTGCACGACCTCCTTCGGGCGACCGAACTCGTCGGTCACCTCGTCCCGCTCGGTGACGAACTCACCGAGGGTGCCGATCACCTCACCCAAGTTCTTGCCGGTTGTGATCATGCCCCAGCCGCCGATCGAATGGAGCCTGATCGCGATCGCATGGTCCGGCAGCAGTGAGGGTGTCTCTTCGGACCCCACGTCGTACGGATGGTCGATGCCGACCGTGAAGAACGTGGTCCCGTCGGCGGCCCGCCTGCCGTCCTTTCGCGCGATCTTGCCGGTGACGAACTCATAGGCCCCGATGATCCCTTCGGGGCGGAAATCCCGCGAACCGAGCCCGTAAGCGCCGCTGACCAGGCTGGGGCATTCCTCCAGGGACAGCTGCTGCACCTCCTGCGGGCAGGGTCGGTCGAGCGCCTTGCTCAAGGCCGTGCGGATGTTGCGCCCCAGCGGGTTGTCGCCGGCCAGCGGCTCGTCTGTCCGCTCCAGCACGATTACGTGCTGCTTGCCTCTCAAGGCCTCGACGATCGCGTTCTCGGGAAACGGACGCAAAATATTGAAATGGATCGATCCCACCTTGGCGCCCCGCGTGTCGCGCAGGTGGTCCACCGCCGCCTCGATGTTTTCGGCCGCACAGCCAAGCGAAACGTAGACGATCTCGGCATCGTCCGTTCTGTAACACGAGATCTGCCCGTAACGCCGGCCGGTCAGCTCGGCAAACTTCTCGTAGGACTCGTCGAGGAAGCCCATGATCGGCTCGATAAAGCAGTTGCGGCGAGCAAGCACACCGTTCATGTAGTGCTCTTGGTTCTGCACCGGACCGACCAGTTGAGGGTTCTGCAGATCTATCACCTTGGGCACACGCCGCCGCGTGGGCCCGAACAGTTCCCTCTGAGCCTCTGTCGGACACTCGATCTCGTCGTCCGGGGCCCCGAGAAACTCGCGGATCAAGTCCGACTCGTGATAGTAAAAGGTGCGCTCGAGATGCGACGTGAGGAACCCGTCCTGGATGTTCATTCCGGGTGTGAGGGCCAGCTCGGTGACCCTGCGCAGGATCAGCGCTTGATCGGCCGCCTGCTGGGCGTCCTTGGCGAACAGCATGATCCAACCCGTATCCAGCGCCGCGTAGGCGTCATCATGGCCGCAGTGGACGTTCAGCGCGTGCTTGGTCAGCGCGCGCGCGGCCACCTCCAGCACCATCGTCGAGAGCTTACCGGGGGCGTGGTAGTACTGCTCGACACCATAAGCGATCCCCTGCCCCGAGGTGAAATTCACCACCCGCTTGCCGCAGACGGAGTAGGCGATTGCGCCGCCTTGCGCCGCGTGCTCGCCTTCCGTTTCCACGGCCAGTTTGGAAGCCCCAAAAACGCTCAGTTTGCCCTCGGCGAACGCCTGCTGGTAATATTCGCCCATCTGGGTGGATGAGGTAATGGGATAAAAAATACCGCCGTCGGCATACCGAGCCTCTGTCAGGTATCCCACCAAGTAGTTGCCGTTGGTGGTGACCCGGATCCCGGGGTACCGTGGTTGGTCGCTCATCAGTACTTTCCTGTCGCAATAGCTTGAACCTGTTCATGCGGAGAGACTTAGTTACGCAATGGGGTCTCCGCCAAGATAAAACAGCACCAAGGGTACCCCATCACCGGCAGCCAAGTCAAGTAAGCATTGGCTGGAGATTTTCTCGCAAGGTTAGTCTGAGAAAGAGCTTATCGGCTATGCCGTAGCTCGGGAACTCCCTACCGCAGGAGCCGTGGCCACACTCCTCTGCGACCCATGGCGTATGTCTCAATTCAGATGATCTACTGATCTTGGTGATCATGTATCATCATGTCAGACATAATTATCGATCCGTCACGCCATGAGTATTGGCCCGACGGCAAGCTACCGGCGCATGCATGGGACCGATGGCCTCTCCCCGGGCAGCGAACCGTAAGCAGATAGCCCCACACCCAGCAACCACGCCCTGGCGGGACAGACTGGGAGCCGGAGGGTCTTTCTATGAGATCTTGAGAAAATCCCTAAATAAAGTTCGTAACCTGGCACACCCCGGAGACTCTTACCGAGACAAGACCTTCGGGTTGGCCGAACAGGAGAATCGTGAAATGAAACGAACAACACCCTTCCTGGTGTTCTGCACTCTCGCGCTGACAGGCTGTGGCAGCCTGGGCGTGGGCCTTGGCGGATACCTGCCGGGTGCCCGCATCAAGCTGGCTCCCGGTCGCAGCATCGAGGTCAGCTCCCTGGGCACTCCCAAGCTGAACGGCAAGCGCCTGAGGCTGCCGGAGGCCAGCGAAGTGGACCGCTTCGGGGTCAGCTTCATCGATCTTGGCCAGCTACCCGCTGCCTGGCGCCCCAAGCATGCCGAGCAGGGCGGGACCGTGGTCGCGTCGATCTACCGCGCCTCTCCTCTGGCGGTCGCCGGGCTCCGCCCGTTCGACCTCATCGTCTCGATCGACGGTGCGAAGGTTCACAGCCCGCAGGCAGCGGCCGATGCCCTGCGAAAAGTGCCACTGGGGCAGGTGACCGAGCTGACAGTCGTCCATCGAGACGGCCAGCGCAAGGAGTTGAGCGCAACAGCCCGAACAGAACTCAATGAAGGTGCCGAGTGGCACCTGCCGTTCAGTTACACCAGCGCAAGCAACCAGCACGAGACCGCGCTGTCCATCGGACCACTGGACGGCCTGTTCTGGTACGCCGACACCCTGCAGACCCAAACCTGGACCTATTACCGGCGCGTTCGCTGGGGAACACTGCTGAACCTGATCCACTGGCAGAGCGTGACCAACCAGTCCACCGGAGACGTCGAGCGTACCCTGCGCCTGCTCTGGATCATTCCAATCAGCTTCTGAGAGGGCTCGATGATGCGTCTCACTCATTGGATGCTGTGCTGGGCCTTGCTGCTCACCGGCTGTCAGTCACCACGGATCTCGCTCAAGCCGTTGCCCGCCCGCTCCTTCCCGACCCAGGGCGGGGACATTCTGGAGATGGCCGGCAAGATGTTGACGATCCGCCCCAACCCCGGCGATGTCGAATCCGCACTGGGGGTTGGGTTATCGGAGAAAGCGGACGCGGTCGTTGTGACCAACCGCCTGCGCGCCTCCGCACGGCTACAGGCCCAGGACCAGATCCTGTTCCTCGCGGCGCGGCTGCCGCTCGACAGGCGGAAGAAGAAGAAGTCGTCCCGGAAAAACGACCCAGCCGCGCAGAATGCGCCCCAGGCGAACGCACAAGAGCCACAGAAAAAGGCTGCCTATCCGTTGCGTCCCTCTCCAGCCGAGGTGCGCAAACATCCCGACGGACATCCGGTCAGGCGGATCGCCGACCTGCGCGGATACATGGCCGGGGTGGGCTGGATTCGACTCGACCTCGTCGTACGGCGCGCTGGCAAGGAAATCGTCGTCAGCCAGAAGCTGACCGTCAAACGGACCACCGTCGAGTACAGCGAGGCGCAAGCCGTCAACGGAGACAAACTCGGTTTCACCGCGTGCTCGCTGGAGGACTGGCCCGAACAGCGCAGGCCCGCGCACGCCGCTGAGCACCCTCAGGCTCTGCTGGTCGTACGCGTGGAGACCGACTCCCCCGCAGCCCTCGCCGGGGTGCGGCCCGGAGACCTGATTCTCGGTCTCTCCAGCGACGAACGATCCAAACGGTCCAGCATGCAGCTGCTCAAACCAGACCGGACCGCCCGCGAGATCTCACTGGGCCCCGTCGCTCGGCGCAACGTGTGGGTACCGCTGCTATTTTCCTACCAGAGCGACGTGATTGGATCTCATCTGGGTCTCGGACCGTTCGACTGGATTTTCCATTGGTCGAGCAGAGAGCGCTACAGCCCCCAGACCGACCGGCATCACCCGACGAGCCGCTGGTCGTTGCTCACCCTGTTCCAGTGGCAAAACAGCTGGCGACGAGGGCAACGAAAGCGATCCTACAGAATCGATCCGATTGTCGACCTGCCTCGAATCGAGTACTTCGTCGACTGGATGAAGAACCGCGAGTGACCGCTGAGCAGCTGAATCTGGCGCTGTCCGGCGACCGGGCCGCGGTGACCTCGCTGGTCGAAGCCCACCTGCCGCGAGTCTACCGCCTTTCTCTGCGCATCTCTCGCTCCAGCGAGCTGGCAGAAGAGGCGACCCAAGAGACCTTCGTGCGAGTCCTGAAGGACCTCGGGCACCTTCGCGATCCTGAGCGGCTGACGTCCTGGATCTTGACCATCGCCGCAAACACCGTACGTGGCCTGATACGGCGACGCCCACGTGAGCTCTCCCTCGATCACGAACCGTCGACCGCCGTACTCGACATCGACGGCGACAGTCGGATCCAGCAACAGGCACTGGCCCACGCGGTGGACCGGCTGAACCCGAGCGAACGAGAACTGTTCCTGCTGCATCATCTCGAGGGCCTGGCACTGGATGAGCTGGCTCGAGCGAGAGAGTCCACGACCCCGGCGATCAAATCTCGCATGCACCGGATCCGCCAGAAGGTGCGCTCCATCGCAGAGGCCTTCCTCACTGAACAGAGGTTACCCGCATGAGCCAGCTCGAGCTCCCCCCGTTCGACCCTCCAGGGAACCTGCAGGCCAGCGTGATGCAACGCCTGACCGAAGAAGGCCTGATCGAGCCTCCGGTCCAGCCAGCTCTCGTCGGCCGCACCGTTCAGCGCCTGGAATCGTGCGGCCTGATCGCACCGCCCTCTCCATGGCCCGGGCGCCTGCGTGCGGCCGCCGCAGTGATGCTGGCCCTGGGCATTGGCGCGGCGGTCGGTGGCCGTGCACGCCGTCCCGAAGTCCGCACGGTCGTTCGAGAGCGGATCGTGCCGCAGGAAATAGTCCGGCGAGTCGAGGTGCCTGTGGTCCGGGTGGAGGTTCGCGAGAAACCGATCGAAGTCCCCGTCATCAAACACACGGTCGAGTATCGGGATCGGGTCGTCACCAAGGAGGTGGTCCGGCGGGTCGAGGTGCCGCGGATCAAATACGTTGACCGGATCAAAGAGCAGTACCGGGAGAGAGTGATCTATCGCGATCGGCCGAGGATTCGAATCGAGGTAACCGATGCGCGGCATGTCGAACGCTGGGTGGCGCGACGCCAGTGTTGGGAGCCAGTCCTGCAAAGCTCTACCCTGCACCCTGGAACTCTGCTGAACTGCACCGGTCGCGGGATGCTGATCAGTCCTTCCCAGCGCTACCGGTTCGAAAAAGGGGTCTATCTGGTAACCGCAGCCGGCATGATCGATCCACTTCCCGAACCCGAACCGCGAACCCGACCACTGAAATCGTCGACCCGTGGGCTAATTCCCAAGCTGCTCCACAAGCGTCGAGTCGGAGAACGCTGGGAACGCACCCAAGCACAGGAGCAGCTGGTACGGCTGTGGCGGCGGATGGGCGATCCGGGCCTGGATCGGGACACACTGATCGGGATGATCGCGATGCGCCAGCTGGGAGCAGGTGCCACCCCGCCGACTACCGCCGAGGGCTGGGAGGCCTGGGCCCGCCGAGTCGACTCACCCTGACTGAAGAGGTCCTCGACGTATGCGGGGGCAGGAGATCCAGCCGACCCCCCGTTGATACACACAGCGCAGCTGGCCGTCGCTCGCACACGCGCCTATTCCCAGGCAGAAAACGTCCCGCGCCAGGCGTCCAGCTTCTCGTTCAGCTCCTCCCGATGCGTCTTGTAGTAGACCGCGCCGCTCACCAAGGCTATGCCACCGATCAAGACCAGCACCCCCAGGCTGGTCATCCGCGCCGCGTGGTCGACACGCAACAGTGCCTTGACCACGATGATCGCCAGGTTGACGACGACCCCGGTGAAACCGAGCATCATGTACAGGCGCACGCGCAGGAAGCTGCCGAGCCCCATCGCCGAGAGGCACAGGCAGAGCAATGTCGCGTTGTACACCACCGGATACCGATCATCCACCAGCACATAGTAAGCGCTGCTGCCGAGCATCGCGAGTAGGGTGAACAGCCGGATGGTGTTGCGGGACTCGGGCTCGATGTGGCGCTCGAAAAGATGGAGCAGGATCAGCACGCCAACTCCCACAGGGATGACGTAGGCGTGCAAGACGCGAAGCTCCAGCTTGGACCAGAATGCGATCAGCACGAACGCCACCCCACCCACCAGCCCGGCGACGCGATAAGGACTTTCTCGGTCATTACGCCCGAGATAGCTGAACATCACGCTGTGCAGGCCCACCACCATGAGCGTGATGTCGCTCGAGAGCGCCGCCGCCTGGGTCAGGTAAATCGACAACGCGGGCAATGCAAAGTAGGTCACCTTCAGCGACTCGCGAATTTCACGGGACCGCTGCTCGATGACCTGCATCAGACCGGTCAGCGCGAGAGAAAGACCGAGAAGCGCGTAGACATCATGTACGCTGGTCCAGCCAGCCACCTGTTCCAGCCGACCACGGATTGCCAGCAGGAGCGCGAACAGGCTAACCTGCGCGACAATGTAGGGCAGCACCGTCTTACGGCGCATTCCCTCCTCGAGCCAGCTCACCGCCAGCCCGGCCTGCAGCAAGCAGATCATCGTGAACTCGGGTAACGGCGACTGGCTGGGCAGCAACAGCTGCTCAATGCAGGCAAACCCGAATACGGGCCAGAGCAAGCCGCTGAAGATCTCTCCGCCCGACTGGCCCAGCCAGTTCAGCGTCTGATCGAGCAACCTCGGCGGATAACGCTCGAGCTTCTCGTACGCCGCATGACAAAAGCGCTGGTACAGCAACGCGCCGCCGCCGGTCAGTAACAGCGCCAGGGTCACCGACATACAGCACCGCGGGTCTCCTACCGCATCCAGCAGATCCGTCTCCCGGTACGGTAGCTGGCTCCAGAAGGTCAACCAAGTCGGCACCGCCACCAGCAGACCGGCCCAAAACAGCTCGTCCAGATTGGCCGCGGTGCGGCCCTTGCGCGGCACGGCCGCAGAAATCAACATGATGCAGACGGTGGCCCACAGACCGACGGCCGAGCCGGGGTGATGATAGATCACATGCAATGAGGCCAGCGCGAGCAGAGCCAGGCTCGAACGCCCCATCATCGGCAACTCGATCCGTCTCGGCAGCACCCGATGCGCCACCAGCAGCGCGACCCAAAATCCCAAAATCGTCCAGATGACCAGGTCACGCGAGAGGTAGCTGCTGACGACGAAGTCTGCGTGTAGCGCGAGCAGCAACTGCAGCCCGGCCAACGCAAAGTAGACGGGTGAGCCGCGGCGGAGACCGTGGTGCAGGAGCATCGACGCCCCACCGACCAGCAAAAGGGCGACCATCTCGGGGTGTTGCTGGTAGTCTGCCAGACCCCGCAACATCCCGACCTGCGTGGCGACCAGCAGGCAGACGCCCCAGTTCCGCCGCAGACCGAACCACTGGTTTCCATCGAGCCCGGCCAGCTGCTGAACCCAGGTACGCAGCGGTGAACGCTCAGCGCTGGCTACGGTCCAGAAGTGGCCCAGCGCGATAGCGCACCAGGCCGAGGCTACCGGATGCTCGAACGGACTCAGTCCGGGAAGCGCGGTGAGGGCGAAATAGCTACCGGCCATCAGACCCAAACCACCATAGAGGGCCAACCACTCGGTGCCTCCGAGACCGTGGAGGCGAAGCATGAGGCCGGCCACCAGCATAATCAGCGGCGCATTGGTGTGATACGGGGTGTGCATCAACGGCTTGTCCGGGAAGAAGATCAGCTGCGCCACACCGAAACAGACATACATCCCGAGTATGACGAAGGACAACGTGGCGGCCGAATCCCGGTAGCGCGAACCCTCCTCTGACAGCTCAGCCCGAAGGTAGAAGTAAATCGCCGGAAGACCCAGGGCCGCCAGCGCCGTCTCCGGTCGACGAAGCCCGGGAACGATCAGGGCAAAACAAGCGATCGCCATCGCTAGCCCCATGTGGTACAGCCCCTCGAGCATCGCCCCGTTCGACTCGCTGGTTCGCGCGGCGTGGCGGAAGTAGAACCCGGCGACCAGGAACATCGCGCCAGAGATCAGGAAGCGCAACGTCGGGATCTCGCCCAGATCTGGATGGACGAAGTAGTTGGTCCACAGCAGCGCGATAACCAGTCCGGCCCCGGCAATCCCGGCCTGTCGGCAAACCTCCCGCAGTACCTCAATCCGCCCCAGCAGCGCCGTCATGATCAGCGAAACGCCTAGACCGAGGCACACCAGATGCAGCTGGGAGAGACCCTGTGAGAGGAGCAGATCGCCGACGGACAGCCTCACCGAGTGAATGTTGCCCAGGCTGAGCAGTACGCACGCGGCCGCTAGGCAGGTGGGCTGGCGCCAGACCAGCCCGAGGATTCCCAGCGTCAGTACACCCAGATACGGGGCCAGCAGCTGTATCGGCTGATCGCGCCAGAGGCTGGTATTCTGTCCGATGGCCGCCGCACAGGCCAGCAGACCCGCCGGCCCGAGCAGCCATGGAACTATCGGGCTCGATAGCCCGGGAATCGGGGAGGGGCCGCCGAACCGCACCCCTTCCTTGCGCTCCCAGAACAATGTGTGTCCCAGTCCAGCCAGACCCAGCAAGAGTGAAAACAGCCCTAGTCTCCAGGGCTCCGCGAGCAACATCAGCCGAGCGGGGATCTGCGTTTCGCGAACCAACATCGAGTGGTGCGCGAGCAGGTAGGTCAGCAGACAACCCACCAGCAAGGGGACGCCCGAGCGATTGTCTCGCCCGTTACGCAACAGGACAAAGATCAGCACCGCCTGTTCCACGACACCCAGCCGCAAGCCGTGGCACACGCCGTACCCCACGCCCAGGCCGCAGACCAGACCAGCGACCGACACGAAGCCTAGAAAAGGCCTGTAGAGTCCGACCGCCCGCTTGTGGATCGGCTCCAGCGCGGACTGCAAAACCATGATCACCAGCGTGGTCCAGATGATCAGCCGCAGCCCGGGATCAAGCTCGAACCGGCCGAGCAGCGGGCCGCTTCCGGACAGCCCCTGGGCCAGCACACAGGTCGCCGCCAGAATACAGAGCGCGACACCGTGAGCTGGCTCCCGGCTCCCCAGCCCATGCCAGGCCAGCAAGGCCGCCAGCAGAATCAGCAGCTCACGCAGCGGGGAGGCCAGTGTCCCACCCAAGAACAGGTCGAGAGCCACCAAACACGCAACCAGCGCGCTACCCCAGTCCAATACCTGGTGAGTCGGCTCGGCCAGCAGCTCTCGGACCCACTCGGCGCGCGGCACGAGAAAGAACTGATAGCTCCCGTAGAGCAGCGTCAACACGCCCAGCAGCACCAGGCAGGGCACCGCCCAGCTCGGGTCTGGTATCCGCTCGAAGTAGGCCAGGCTGATTCCGGCCAGCAGAGATAACCAACCCAGATGGGTGCCCGCGACAGCCGCACGGTGGGTTCGATGAAAGACCGCCATCAGCGTCCAGCTCACTCCGGTCAATGCAATCGCACCAGCGGTTGCCAGGCCCACCTTCATTTCCGGCGGCTCTGCCAGGTTCTTCAGCAGAGTCCAGCTGTCGGTCCGAGCGATCAAGAAGAGCACCGTCGCCACCAAGGGCCAGGTGAACAGGGTGTGGTCGTATCGGCGAAGTGGGAACGGCGTGCGCCCCATATAGAGGTCGCCCTCCGGCAGTCCCTCCAACAGCTTCCAGCGCCGCACCGGGAAACAGAGCAAGGCCAAGCCGAGGGCTGTGCAGGCGCCGCCCAGACCCGAGCCGAACTGCAGCCGATCGAAGGTCTCCTTGAACTGCACCCTGAGTTCGGGAAACAGCACGACCAGGATCACCATCGACATCAGCGCGGGTACCAGCGAGCGGGAATGGTAGGTCGCGATCATCAGCACCGCGGACATCATCAGCGGACCGGCGTAATCGAACAGCAGCCACAAGTCGGCGGCATCGGGTGGCGGAGCAGACTCGAAACCGACGCGCAGCACAAGCGCAGCCAGCGCCAGACCACCGTAGAACAGAAGCACCGTCGAGCGCGCGTGCCGCAGAAGCTCACTCCCGCTGAGCCGGATGGTCAGCAGCCAGCCGATCGCGATCACCGACAACCCGAAGGACATCGTGTTGCCGCGAGCTGGATGCTCCGAGAGATCGACGCACCCGAGATACGGCAACGCCAAGGCCAACATCAGCATACCGCCGTGGACCCACATTGGCATCTCATCGCGCTGCCCCCGCCAGAACATCAGCACGGCCAGGATCAACAGCTGACATGCTGTCGCCAGCGGCGGCGTCTGGTAGTGCCATTGAGCCAGCACCGCAGTGATGCTGGTCAACGTCAGCACGACAGACAGCAAGCCGTGGGCCGCCTCTTTCAAGGCCGGCCGATCGCGGTCGGCGATGAAAGCCAATGCGACCGAGAGGCCCAGACCGAGCGCAGGCAGCCAGGCCCTGGGGTAAACCGGCAGCAGACCGACCGAGGCCACGCCCAGGCAGAACATCGACAGGCCGATCGCGTGGTGCAGCGGGTTACGCCGGGGAAGCGCCTGCCCGACCCAGATTACACCACCCAACGTGAGGCAGGCGATGCGCATGTAGGGCTGCGAAAACCCCATCATGATTCCTAGCAGGATCAGGGCAAATCCGAGAAAAGAGGCCTCCAGGTGCTCGGCCTCCCGACGCCTCAGCGCCAGGACGCGCTGCTCGCACAGCAAGACCACGCCGCCCGACAAGACCATCATCGTGCTGTACGTATAGACTCGCGGTAACTCCCTCATCGACCCGTGGACCCAGCCAAGGACCTCGAGAAACGTCACGCCGAGCACAGCCCCGACGAACAGCGGGACCCGGCGCTCGAACGCCATCTCCGCAGTGAGCACCCGGCGAATGAACCAGATCAACGACGCCGCGCCGATCACGAAGCCCAGATGGAACCCGCTGCCGAGCGTCAGATTCAGCGCGTCCGGCTGGACCTTGCCCAGCAGCAGCGCTGTCGGTCGCAGCAAAACCAGCCCGTTGAGCAGCATCAGCGCTGCCGGGATGACGATGCCGATCCGGGGCTCGACCTGCCTGCACCAGCGATTCAGACCCCAGCCGAACAGCACCACATAGATTCCGCCCATCATCAGCAACATCAATTGCTGATTGGGCACTTCTGGGTCACCCGCCAGTAGCGCGACGGCCATGAAGTTGGCCGGCAGCAGACAGATCGCAGCGCCCCGGAGTATCGCCCCCGTACCCAAGAGTCGCTCATCCCGCTTTTCCAGCGAGTCCCCGACCCAGGCCAGCGCGAAGGTAAACGTACCGAGCAATGCCGGCATCAGGGTGTAGCGCCAGACCCAGCCCCAGTCCCAGGTGAACAAGGCGGTGAGGGAGCTACCGACGAGAACCATCAAGATGCCTGCGAACAGGTATCCGTTCTCGGCGAGGAAGCCACGCAGATTCTCCTTCCAGAGCGGGGTCGGGCGCGGCTGGCGAGGAACCCGCGGTCGATGTGGCACAGGAGACAGCTTCGGGACCGGTGCCGACTCCATCGGCGGCAGAGGAACAGGCGGCGGCGCAGCAGCCTGCTCGTCCCCCGGCGTCTGTTGCGACTCCACCACCGCTGCCGCAGGCTCGACGGGGGCCGCCGCGAGGACCGGCAGGTCCAACATCAAGCTAGCCTCCTGGGGATCGAGCTGCTCCCGCCAACGATCGAAGAATGCCTCGGGATCCACGGCCGGACTGCGGTCACGGCAGTGTGCATCGAGAGCTGCGATCAGTTCCACCACCGGTTCCGGACTGCACATGGCCCAGAACAACAGCAACTCCGGGGAATTCTCCCGAAGACGACGCGCCAGGCGATCCTCCGCCTGTTTCTTCTCTTGCAGCCACTGACGACGAGCCGACCAGCTGTTGATGCGCTGCCCGCCGAACCGAAGCTTCGTCATCAGGGTCACGCGGTCCTGGATCCACGGGACCTGAGCAATCTCCAGCACCAACGAAACGACCCTGTCGGTCGGCCAGCTGAGAATCAAATCGAGCCAGCCTCGTTTAGCGGTCGGGTCAGGTGCGCTCCAGAAGCGCTGGCGTAATCCCTCGATCACCGCGGCCTCATCGAGTGCCTCGGGCAGCGGAAACTCAGGCCAGCGATCTAGCGCATCCTCGACAGCCTGCCGGTCAGCCGCTTGCTGCCGCTCGATCAGTGCCTGAAGCTCGTCCAGCCTCTCGCGCAGCGCGGCATCGGGATCGTCATCCAGTGTATTCCGAACCAGCTGTGAGAGCCCCAGGATGCTCCAGGGGCGGGGCGTCCGCTCCAGGTCCTCGACAGAGCGGCGAAAAGCCTCCCCGACCAGAGAAGCAGCCGCCGGTGCGTCCACTTGCTTGTTCGCGGCATAGAAGTGGTCCCGCAGCATGCCGAGAGCCAGCTCGAAACGCTCCCCGCAGTCAGCCTGAGTGCGCCAGTCAAGCGACGCGTCCAGTGGCAGATCGGACAGATTCCGACGGCATTCCGGAGGGATCTCTTGGCCGGTGCGGCGAGCCTGATTGACTCGCCCGGCCAGATCCACCCGCAGCTGCTTGACACGTTCGCGCAGGGCGTCGAAGGAACCCCCACCGCGCTCGCCAAGCGCTGAAACCAGGTCCCCTAGCGATACCGGAGTTCCCTCTTGCTCACCGATCAGATCGCGCAGCACCGGAACCAGTACGTCTGGCTCGAGCGTGCCTTCCGCGAGATGGCGGAGAGCAACCTCGATCAGTGCGTCACGGTCCATCGAGTCGACCTGAGCGAGCAACTAGATTGGCTTGTCCCACCTGGCCGACGGGTGCCCTGGCAACGACAACGGCTCTGATCTGCCTCAGGTCAGCCTCAACCGACGACAGTCGAAAAGAGATCAAGCGGCCGGAAAAATTCACTGCGCGCAATGGGCTCTCGGCCCCTGGCGGGGCATTCGAAAATCAGACATACGGACAACTCTAAATACCCGATTCGCCCCTCAAAGTCGATAAGATGGTGGTCAGACACCAAATGGCACAGCTCACTCCCACGATCAACGCCTTCGAGACAGCCTTCGGGCGGCTACCCAGCGTACTCGTGCGTTCTCCGGGGCGGGTAAACCTGCTCGGCGCCCACCTGGACTACAACGATGGCTGTGTGCTCCCAGTGGCCATCGATCGGGAAATCTGGCTGGCCGGCCACAAGCGGGATGACACCATGCTGTCGGTCGTGGCAGCGGACATCACCGAGAGCGCGACATTCGAGCCCCTCAGCATCCCTCTCGAGGAGCTGCCGCGTTGGGCTCGCTACCCCGCCGCGCTAGTCCGCACGATGGGCCATCCGTGCGTCGGTGCGAACGTCGTCTTCTCCTCCAGCATCCCGATCGGCAGCGGGCTCTCAAGCTCTGCTGCCCTGACTGCCGCATTCGGGTTGATGTGGCGGACACTGGGGCAGTGGTCAATGACTCAGCTCGAGCTGGCGAAGTGCTGCCAGCAGGCGGAGCACTTGACTGGTCTTGACTGTGGCTTGTTAGACCCTTTCACCTGCCTCCACGGCCAGTCCGGCCATGCGCTACACCTCGACTGCCGGGACAACACCTATGAGCACATCAAACTGCCCAGCCGATTTCGAATCGTCGTAGCCGATACCCGTGTGAAGAGAAAGCTGGCGTCCACTCAATACAATCAACGAAGGAACGAAAGCGACGAGGCACTCCGAAGAATGAAAGGCCAGAGCTGGCGAGACCTACCGATCACCCAGCTCGCGCGACTCGAAGGCACGCTGCGAAAGCGCGCCGAACACATTCTGGGGGAGATCGACCGTGTCGCTGCAGCGCGTGCACAACCCGAACAACTCGGCCCGCTGATGACCTCGAGCCACATCAGCAGTAGAGACCTCTACGAGGTCAGCTGTCCTGAACTCGATCTGATGGTGGACGCGGCCGTCAATATCCCAGGATGCCTCGGCTCCAGGCTCTGCGGAGGGGGCTTCGGCGGATGCACCGTCAACTTGGTCGAGGCTGGCTACACGGAAGACTTCATTGCAGCGTTGGCGGCGGTGTATGAAGACCGAACAGGTGTTGAGCCCGCGTTAATGCGTGTCAAGCCCTCGGATGGGGCACTCGCGATCCGGCCGGGCTGCTCATGACATACTCGCTCGACGGGAGCGGACCGGTCCGAAAGGGCCGGCCCGCTCTCGTTCAAATGCTCTGGCAGGACTACCTGACGACGCGGTACCACGTCCCCTTGTACCGGAACACGACCTGGGTCAGCGCCATGTAGCGCGCAACCCTGCGTGACTTGCCAACCAGCGCGAAGTACTCGTCGCTATTCAGCTTGACGGTCGTGACCTTGGACTTCTCCGACGCGTCGAAGTCACTCTGGAACCAAACTCCCTGGTTATTGTAGAAGGTCTTGGAGCCGATGTAGCGCATGACCCTCATCTGCTTTTCGAGGGCCTCCACCGACTTCTTGCCCGGCTCCTTCGAGTAGTACCCCAGACCAGATGCGCGCCCGGCCTTGAGGTTCTTTCGAGTCGAAGAGAAAGCACGCGCATCGTCCACTTCACGCACCTTGTCGGCCGTCGCGGCTTGCGGACGGCCGGCAGCCTGCGCCTCGAGCAACTTCCCACGCAATCGATTCTGTGCGCGGCGTGTCCATTTCTGGCCCCCGCCGCCACCCATCGACGAGGTGAAGTCGGTGGTAACGAGATAGGAGGTGTACGGGGTGACGATGCCGAAGCGCTTGGAGAGATGCACGACCTCCTTGACCATCTCCTTGCTCTCTCCGCTCTTGCGCAACACGCCCAGCAAGTGGCTGACCTTCTGGCCACCCCACAGCCGCGGCACGAATGCGTTGCCTTCCTCCTCCCCGGGAAAGACCAGCTCGTAGGTCAGCTCGCGCGCCTCTCCGTTGACCTTGCCGGTCAGCG
>PVBE011957602.1_pt1 | contig 19140 bp, 17 predicted proteins | sample 1631181 | NCBI WGS metagenome assembly PVBE01 (sample SAMN08397723, study PRJNA350692) | Marine metagenome, whole genome shotgun sequencing project. | isolation source: water | place: Pacific Ocean | collected 2012-04 | reverse complement strand
GGAGTAATAGATCTCGCCGCTGCCGATGTTCCAGTCGTAGATTCCCTCGTTGGCGGCGGCCATGGCGAGTTCGTAGCGCTGCTCGCTCTCGCGCAGGGCGGCTTCGGACCGCTTGCGTTCGGTGATGTCGGTAATGGCGCCGACCAGACGGACGACCTGTCCCTCGTCGTCCCGCACCGCCGCGCCGTTGTCCTGGACCCAGAAATATTCGTCCACTTTGTTCAGTATCCGGTATTCGACGTTTTGGCGCTCGCTTTCGTTCTTGAAAAGGCTGACCAGTGACTGCCGGTAGGTTTCCTTGTCCTCGGGATGGACCCGCGCGTACCAGGTCTCGGAATCGAAGGCGGCACCCTCGAAGCCGAACATCCGGTTGAGACGCGGCGAGACGAAGAGCTTGTTCTCCGCGACGTTCCATTCGTAGAGGCCCTCGGTCGCGGCCTCGCCGACGAGCGCGTGGCGCTCCTCGCTCTGCCTCAATGCCCGCTCGGCACGTCGCGTGTCGGTGACGTCGCTATAGCTCAGCATCAGGCCGCCGTTCTGCATCGGCTGGTAGTGGACCCGCAGGATCAGCCCGTCCGGCATCTCCTGCTCGACGGTGCGCGCGGCCAGGCGGGTGATCTCGTCGAAGCGCACCTTGACCTGGGCCTCGATGTCGCCTTCGCCATAGTCGCCCCGCTCGGCATTGTGGCGAAGCAAGTCCGCGAGCGGCGTGCCCGGATGGCAAAGCGTCTTCGGATAGTTCCGCAACTCGCGAAAGCGGGCATTGCAGACGCGCAGGACCAGGTCGGAATCGAAAATACCGATGCCGTCCTGCAACAGCTCGAAACCAGCCGCCAGCAGCCCCTCGGCTGCGTCGTCGGCCATCATGGGTCTCGATTCTCCCCTAGCGTCCATCGATCGCGATCGGTTCCACCAGAGTGATGGCTCGATCTCCCTCTCGATTTAGAATGTCGACCATTCCAGCTCATGCAATACCCCTAGCATATGTAGGGGCAAACGGTGCGAGTTGCTACTATGCCACTCGTCGATAATGCCGATCCAGCCCGGAGCGCCGCCATGGTCAATCTTTCCGCTTTCGTTCGCTTCCATGCCAGCCGCACGCCGGAGCGGCTGGCGATCCTTTTTGAAGACCAACGCATCGGCTATGGCGAACTCTACCGGCGGACGGAAGCCCTGGCGGGCTTTCTCGCCGGCCGCGGCATCGGGGCGGGCGACGTCGTCGCGGTGGTGATGAAGAACAGCCCCGCCTTCGTCGAGCTGGCCCTGGCGACCAGCTACCTCGGCGCCGTCTTTCTGCCGATCAACTACCGGCTGGCGGCGGCGGAAGTGGCCTATATCCTCGAAGACGCTGGCGCTAAATTGGTGCTGGCGGACGTGGAGCTGGCGACTGCGGTGGCTGTCGTGTCCGATCACTTGCTGCTCGACACCGAGGCTCAGGGCGACAGCCGCCGTCTAGCCGGCGAGGCACCCGTGCCCGCTGAATGCCGTCGCGGGCCGGACGACCTCTTCCGCCTGATGTACACCTCCGGCACCACCGACCGGCCCAAGGGCGTGATGCATTCCTATTCCAATTTCTATTGGAAGTCGGCCGATCATGTGGTGGCGCTCGATCTCGGTGCTTCGGTCAAGTTGCTTGTCGTCGGGCCGCTCTATCACGCCGGCGCCTTCGACCTACCGGGGCTGGCGGTGCTCTGGGTCGGTGGCGCGCTCTGTATCGAGCGCGAGTTCGATGCCGCCACGGCCCTCCAGCGGATCGAACAGCACCGCCTGACCGGGGCCTGGATGGCACCGGTGATGCTGAACGCAATTCTGTCGCTGCCTGAGCGAGAACGCTTCGATCTGTCGAGCTTGGAATGGCTGATCGGCGGTGGTGAGCGGACGCCGGAACAACGCATCCGCGAGTTCTCCGGGCTCTTTCGTGCCGGCCGCTACATCGATGCCTACGGCCTGACTGAGTCCTGCAGCGGCGATACGTTGATGGAGGCGGGCCGCGAGATCGAGAAGATCGGCAGCACCGGGCGGGCGCTGGCCCATGTCGAGGTCGCCATCCTGGACGACGAGGGGGCGGCACTGGCGGCCGGCGCGGAAGGCGAGATCTGCCTGCGGGGGCCGAAGATCACGGCGGGCTATTGGAAGGCGCCCGAGAAGACGGCCCAGAGCTTCACCACCGACGGCTGGTTCCGGACCGGCGATGTCGGCCATCTCGACGACGAGGGCTTTCTCTATTTGACGGACCGAAAGAAGGATCTGATCATTTCGGGCGGCGAGAACATCGCGTCTTCCGAGGTCGAGCGCGTCGTCTACGATCTGCCGGCGGTCAGCGAGGCGGCGGTGATCGGGTTGCCGGACGGAGCCTGGGGCGAGCGGCCGGTCGCGGTCGTCGTCCTGCGGGAAGGGAACCGCCTCGAACTCGACGAGTTGCAAGCCCACTGCCGCCGCCACCTTGCCGGCTTCAAGGTGCCGAAGCAGCTGATCGTGGTCGCGGAAATGCTGCGCAACCCGTCCGGCAAGGTCCTGAAGCGGGAACTGCGCGCCGAACTTGCGAAATCCTCCGAGTGACTCCCGCCTTTAAGCCTGACGGCGATCTGTGGCATCGTTGGGATTGATTCGCCACGGATCTGTAGCAACATGGCTCCAGCGGTTAGAACCACCCTCAAGATCGTCGTCCGCCGTCCAAGGGCAAGCAAGCACGAGGCGGCTGAGCCGCGGCCGATAGAACCTCCACAGGCGACGGGGCAGGGATGGAAGCCGTTTACAAGCTCGGAGTTATAGTCCTCGTCGCCTATGTCGGCGTCGTCGGCGCCATGTACTTGCTGCAGCGATCCTTGATGTATTTTCCGGCCCAGGATCTCGGCACGCCGTTGGCCGAGGGCGTACCTGAACTCGGCGTGGTGCGGCTTCGAACGGACGATGGCCTCGACCTCGTCGCTTGGTACAAACCGGCGGCGAAGGCGGACGGCGTCACAGTCGTCTTCTTTCACGGCAACGGCGGTCACATCGGCCACCGAGCCGCCAGGACACGGGCCTTCACCGAAGCCGGTCATGGCCTTTTGCTGGTCAGCTACCGCGGCTATGGCGGCAACCCGGGAAAGCCGACGGAAGCCGGACTGTTCGCCGACAGCCGCGCCGCCTACGACTTTCTGGTCGACGAAGGCGTGCCGCCGGCGCGTATTGCCGTGATCGGCGAATCCCTCGGCAGCGGCCCCGCTGTCTATCTGGCGGCCGAGCGCCAGGTCGGCGCGCTACTGCTGGAGGCGCCCTTCACCTCCGCCGGCGATGTCGGCCAGCGCGCCTATCCGTTCCTACCGGTGAAGTTGCTGATTCGGGATCCCTTCGATTCACTGTCGCGAATTGCCGACGTGCGCGTGCCGCTTCTGATCGTCCATGGCGAGCGCGACGAGGTCGTGCCGGTGGAACTGGGGCGTCGTCTCTTCGAGGCCGCCAACGAACCCAAGCGGGGCATCTTTCTGCCTGGCGCGCATCACAACGACCTCGACGCGCACGACATCACGGGGCTGGAGCTCGAGTTCTTGGCTGAGTATCTGGGCGGTTGAGGCCGCGGTAACTGGCCCGTGGCCGCCGATACGCTAGAATGACCGTCATGAGAGGGGACAGCGGTGCAACGTGAGAACCGCAAATTGGTGGCGATCGTGGCGGCGGACGTCACAGGCTACTCGCGTCTGGTCGGTGCGGACGAGGAGGGGACCTTGCAGGCGCTGCGGGGGCACCGCGGTGAGTTTATCGATCCGCTGGTCGAAGGCGCACGGTGGCCGCATCGCCAACACCGCCGGTGACAGCTTGCTGATCGAGTTCGCGAGCGCGGTCGACGCCGTTCGTTTTTCGATCGCCATGCAGGAAGGTCTGGCGGAGCGAAACCGGAACATCGTCGAAGACCGGCGTGTCGTCTTCCGTATCGGCATCAACGTCGGCGACGTCATCGCCGAGGGCGACGATCTGCTGGGCGACGGCGTCAACATCGCCGCGCGCGTCGAGGCCCTGGCGGAGCCGGGCGGCATCAACCTCACCAGGAGTGCCGCGGACCAGGTCCGCGACCGTTTGGATCTCGCGCTGGAGGATATGGGCGAGGCCGAAGTCAAGAACATCGCCCGCCCGGTCCACGTCTTCCGGATGGTGCCGGGTGGCGCGCCGGCGGCAGTCAAGGGCCGCCGCCGAAAGGCCACCTCGGGGCGACGGGCGGCGTTGGCCGCGGTCGCCGTGCTCATCGCGGCGATCGGCGGCGCGTTTTGGTGGTGGCAGCCCTGGGCGACGCGGGTCGCGACCGCCGACACCGCGCGCATGGCACACCCGTTGCCGGACCGCCCCTCGATCGCGGTGCTGCCGTTCGACAACCTTTCCGGCGATCCGGCGCAGGACAAGCTGATCGCCAGCCTCGCCACCGATATCATCTTTGCACTGTCGCGAATTAAGGCGATCTTCGTTATCGACCGCCTGTCGACCGCGGCCTACATGGACAAGGCGGCGCCGGCCCATCAAGTCGCGGAAGCGCTGGGCGTGCGATACGTCATGCAGGGCGGTATCGACCGCCAGGGCGATCGCCTGCGGGTGACGGCACAACTGATCGACGCCCTGGCGGGTGAAAGCATCTGGTCGGAACGTTACGACCGCACCATCGGGGACCTGTTCGCGGTCCGCGACGAGATCACCCGGCGCATCGTCGAGCACATCACCCAGAACATCGGCTCCGGCGAGCAGATCGTCATGCCCGAAAGCCAGAACGTCGATTTGGAGGCATGGTTGCTGGTCTACGAGGCGGCCGAGCACGCCAACGCGCCAACGCCGGAGCACTTGGCGTTGGGATTGAAGCAATTGGCGCGCGCCGTCGAGCTGGCGCCGGATTGGGCGCAAGCCTACATGTGGCGCTCTGTCCTACTGCGCTTGGAGGTGCAGTTCGGCAGCAGCCGGGACCCCGAGGCTTCGATGCAGGCGGCATGGGACTCGGCACAGAAGGCCAAGACGCTGGCGCCCGATCATCCCGGCGTCTATTCGGCACTTGCCGGCTGGCACGTCTTGCGGGGTGACTTCGAAGAGGGCGTCACGGCAGGAGACCGAGCGATCGAGCTGGCACCGACCAATGCTCCCATCGTCGGTACCGGCGCCATGATCCACTTCCTCGTCGGCGAGCCCGACGCGGCGATCGCCTATGGCCGGCAGGCCTTGCGTCTGACGCCTGGCATCCATCTGCGCTGGATCATGTACTGGGTTGCTAACGCCGAGCTCCTTCTAGGCGAAACGGATAAGGCCGAGGCGCTCTATCGGGAGATACTTTCGGGCGACCCGGAAGCGCTCTGGATCGCAACTTCCAATGCCTTTTTGGCGCTCATAGAGGCCGAGCGGGGCAACGAGGACGAGGCCGCTCGAATGATGGCGAAAGCGTTGGAGCTGGCGCCATACTTCCGGGCGTCGGACCTCTTAAAGGGCGTGAAGGACCCGTCCTCGGTGGCACCATGGTTGGAGACCTGGAAACGTCTCGGCATGCCGGAGTGAGTGGCGCGCGCCCGCCGTTCAAGTATCACGCCAGTATCCGGCGATCGCGGCGATCAGGGCCAGGGCATCGGCGGCGCCGTCGGCCTCGCCTTTCTCGAAATCGCCCTCCTCGACCGCCATGGCGTTGGTGACATGGGCCAGGCAGATCACCGGGCGCCGGCGCGCCTCGGCGAAGGCATATAGCGCGGCGCACTCCATCTCGATCGCCAGCAGGCCTTGCTCGACGCCCCGTGCCAGTACCACCTCGGTCTCGCGGAAGGGTGCGTCCGTGGTCCAGGTCGCACCCCGCACCACCCTGGCACCGGTCCGGCCCAAGACCGGCTCGATGGCATCGACGAGCGTGGCATCGGCCTCGGCGTAGTCGGCCGGCGGTAGGTAGTGATAGCTGGTTCCCTCGTCCCGCAGGGCCCGCTCGACCAGAACGAAATAGGGCGTCGGCCCGGCCGGGGCCAGCTGGCCGGACGAGGTGATGGAAAGCAACAGCTCGGCACCGCAAGCGAACATCTGCTCGGCGACCAGGACGGCATAGGGCGCGCCGACGGCACAGCCGACGATGCCGGCCCGCCCGGCGGGGGCGGCTTCGAGGTCGAATTCGTAAAGCTCGGAATGATAGCAGGCCCAGGCCTCTGAGCGGTGCGCGGCACCGGTTCGAACCAAGTGGCGGACGATATCGCCGTCGGGATCGAGAACGCAGACCGCCGGCATCTCGGCTTCCGGCACTTGCCGCTGTCGCCTGGCCTCGCGCAGCAGGTTCTCGGGCAGGAAGACGGAAGGCGCGTCATGCGCCTTGTCGCGCAGGATGGGGGGCTTCACGGGTACCTTACCTTCAAGCGGCGTCGCCGCGTATAGCGGTCAGTGCGGCCGGCGTGTCGATGTCGAGGAAGATCGCATCGTCCTCCATCGCCACCTCGGCCACCAGGTCTTCATGTTGGCCGATCAAATGGCGGGCGCCGACATCGCCCGCGACGCCCTGCATTTCGGCCAGGAATTCGGTCGAGAACAGCACCGGGTTGCCGCGCTTGCCGTCGTGGGTGGGGACGCAGATGGCACGGCCCTCCAAGGGGTCGAAGGCCGCGACGAGGCGGTCGATATGACGCGCGGTGACCCGGGGCATGTCACCCAACAGGACCACGACCGCGTCAATCTCCGCCGCCACCGCTTCCAGCCCGACGCGAAGCGAAGTGCTGAGGCCCTGGTCGAAGTCTGGGTTGTGCACGGCCACAATGTCGCGCCCGTCGAGCGTCGCCTGGATCCGTTCCGGCTCGTGACCGGTGACGACGACGACGGGCCGGGCCTGGGAGGCGAGCGCCGCATCGACGACACGGGCGACCATCGGCACGCCGTCGATCTCGGCCAGCAGTTTGTTGCGCCGCCCCATCCGTCGCGACTGACCCGCCGCCAATACGATGGCGGCAATGTTGGGCGCGGTCGCGGGCTTGGTCGCTTCGCCGGTTCGGGGCTGCGGCCGGGACGGGATCTCGGTCAGCAGGCCGCCGGCGCCCATCAGCTTGATCTCTCTCGCGCCGACGTCGAGACCGGCGAAGAGGCGCTGCAACACCCAGTCGAAGCCGTTCAGTTTGGCTGAGCGGGCGCATCCCGGCAGCCCGATCACCGGCACCTCGCCGTGGCGGGCCAGCAGCAACAGGTTGCCCGGATCGACGGGCATGCCGAAATGCACGATCTCGCCACCAGCGGCTTCTATCCCCGCCGGCACCTCGTCACGTCGGTCGGTAATCGCGGAGGCGCCGAAGATCAATACCGGATTGGCGCCCGTCGCCAAGGCTTCGGCCACCGCCGCCTGGATCGCCGCTTGTTCGTGGGCGCAGCGGATTTCGTGGGCGATCCGGCCGCCGAGGGTGGCCAGGCGGTCGGCGACCACGCGGGCGGTTTTGTCCAGTACCGAATCCTTTGTTTGGGCGAGGCGAGTCATGATCAGCGCCGCCCCCCGTGCCCGATAGCCGGCGACGCGAACCAACGGCCCGCCCGCGCCGGCGATCTCGGTCGCGAGGCGAACCGCCTCCCGTGGTGCTGCAAAGGGAATGATCTTCACGGTGGCCAACATTTGTTTCGGCCCGACAGGTGAGAAAGGCGCCACGGTGGCGACCGTGATCGCCTCGTCTAGGAGGTTCAACCGGTCGACCCGTTCGGCATCGATGACGGCGAGGCCCCCGCTCTCGGCATAGAGGTTGGCGCGGCCGGTAAAGGGCGCTTGCGCCTGGACACCGTCGCCGGAGGCGGTCGCCGCGATCCGGCCCGCGGCCTCGTCTTCCGGCATGTCGTCGGGGCCGAGGCGGGCGACGATGACGTTTTCGATGCCGGCATCGGCGAGTGCCGCCACGTCGTCGGCCGACAAGACACGGCCTTTCTTCAGGGTACGGCCGGCGGTGGCTTGGCTGTGCACCAGGATCGCGCCCGCCGCCTCCGCTGTCGGGACCGGGCCGAAGAACATCAGGCCGCCCCCTTGCGCAGGGCCTCGGTCACTTCGGCCATGATTGAGACGGCGATCTCGGCCGGCGACTTGGCGCCGATGTCGAGACCGATGGGCCCGTTGATGCGGGCCATCTCGGCGTCGGCGAAACCTTCCTCGCGCAGTCGTTCCAGCCGCTTGGCGTGGGTCTGGGTGGAGCCGAGGGAGCCGATATAGAACGCCTCCGAGCGGATCGCGACGCCGAGTGCGGGGTCGTCGAGCTTGGGGTCGTGGGTCAGCGTGACGATGGCGCTGCGCCGGTCCGGCGCCAGTTCCGCCATCGCTTCGTCCGGCCAATCGTTGGAGAGGCCGACACCCGGAAAACGGTCCTCGCTGGCGAAAGAGCGTCGCGGGTCGATCACGGTGACATCGTAGCCGGCGAGCGCCGCCATCCGCGTCAAGGGCTGGGCGATATGCACCGCGCCGACGACGATCATCCGCAGGGGCGGGTTGAAGACGTTCAGGAAGACCCGGCCCGCCTCGGTCTCGACGATACGACCCCGATCGCCTAGCGCCGCCGCCCTTGCCGCCTCGGCCAGCGCGCCCTGCCCACCCTCGTCGGGGTAGAGGAGGTCGGCCTCGCCGCTTTCCAGATTGGTCGCCAGCACCACGGCTCGCTTCGCCGCACGGTCGGCCAGCAACTGCGTCAGCGTCTCGGTCTTCATTCCACCCGCTCGACGAAAACCTCGACCGTGCCGCCACAGGCGAGACCGACCTCCCAGGCCATCTCGTCGGTGACACCGAAAGTCAACATCCTGGCCTCGCCGTCGTCGATGGTGCGAAGTGCGTCGTGCACCACCGCGCCCTCGATGCAGCCGCCCGAGACCGAGCCGATGAAATTGCCCTCGCCATCGATCGCCAGTTGGCTGCCGACCGGCCGGGGAGAGGAGCCCCAAGTACTGACCACGGTGGCGAGCGCGACGTTTCTGCCCGCCGAACGCCACTCGGCCGCCTGCTCCAGAACCTTCTCGTGATCGATCAACATCAAACCGCCTCCTTCAAGGACAGGCTCGTTTCCTCCCGCCTGGGGCCGGGGTGGCTGAGCGCCGCCGTCAGGTCACCCAGGCTTTCGAGGTTGTGTACCGTGCGAAAGTCGTCGACATGCGGCAGCATCGCCCGGACCCCCCTGGATTTTGGTTGGAATCCCTCGAAGCGCAAGAGCGGATTGAGCCAAATCAAACGCCGGCAGGATTTGTGCAATCGCTCCATCTCGGCTTCGATGCCGGCTCCGGCGTCGCGGTCCAGGCCGTCGGAGATCACCAGCACGATGGCGCCTTGACCCAGAACGCGCCTGGACCATTCGGCATTGAAGGTCTTCAGGCAGGTGCCGATACGGGTGCCGCCGGACCAGTCCTCGGCCGCATCGCCCACCTTGGCGAGGGCGATATCGACGTCGCGGTGGCGCAGGTGCCGGGTGACGTTGGTCAAGCGGGTGCCGAAGGTGAAGGTGTGGACCCGGTCGCGATCGTTGGTGATGGCGTGCATGAAGTGCAGGAACATTCGGGAATAGCGGCTCATCGAGCCGGAGATGTCGCAGATCACCACCAAGGGCGGATGCCGTCGCCGGCGCGAGCGGCGCTTCAGCGGCATCGCATCGGTGGAGCGGAGCGCCGCGCGCAACGTCGCCCGCATGTCGACCCGGCGGCCGCGCGGATTGGGGCGCATGCGCCTGACCGGAACCTCGACGATCGGCAGCCTGAGCCTGGCGATGGCGGCCTTGGCGGCGGCCATCTCGGCGGCGCTCATGCTTTCGAAGTCCGTCTTCTGCAACAGCTCGGCCTCGGAAAAGGTGAAGCTGGCGTCGATCTCGACTTCTTGTTCGGCGTCGTCGTTCTCGCCTTCGCCGCGTCCGGGGAAGAGGGCGTCGGTGAGGCGTCGGCTGACGTCCAGGGCCTGCTCGTCCGGGCTATTTTCGACGTCGACCTGGGGCAGCAGCATCTGCATCATCTTTTCCAGGATCTTCGGATTGCGCCAGAAGACGTGGAAGGCCTGGTCGTAGAGCTCGCGTTGGTCTTGCCGGTTGACGAAGACGCTGAATAGGGTCCAGTAGAAATCGTCGCGCCGCGCTAGGCCCACCGTCTCCGCCGCCCGAACCGCTTCCAGCACCTTGCCCGGGCCGACCGGCAGGCCGGCGGCGCGCAGCACCCGGGCGAAATGCATGATGTTCTCCGCCAGGTGCCCGCTCGGGGTCGGCGTCGGCTCGTCCATCAGTCCCGGCTGGTCAGTTCGGCGTTGACCTGCTGCAGGATCCGCGCCGCCTCGCTGCCCTGGATCTTCTGGATGTCGTCCTGGTACTTCAGCAGCACGCCCAAGGTGTTGTCCACCGTCTCGGGATCGAGGGTGAGCTTGTCGAGATAGGAGATCGCGCTCGTCCAGTCGATGGTCTCGGCGATGCCGGGTTGCTTGAAGAGGTCCTGGCGGCGCAGCTCCTGCACGAAACCGACGACCTGGGCCGAGAGCCGGGCGTCGGCGCCGGGCACCTTGGTTTGTAGGATGCGAAGCTCGCGCGCGGCGTCGGGATAGTCGAGCCAATGGTAAAGGCAGCGCCGCTTCAGCGCGTCGTGAATTTCGCGGGTCCGGTTCGAGGTCACGATCACGATCGGCGGCTCCGCCGCCTCGATGGTACCGATTTCGGGAATCGTGATCTGGTAGTCGGCCAGCACTTCCAGGAGATAAGCCTCGAACGGCTCGTCGGTACGGTCCAGCTCGTCGATCAACAGCACCGGCGCGCCCCGGGCATCGCCATCCAGGGCTTGCAGCAGGGGACGTTTGATCAGGAAGGCCTCGTTGAAGACGTCCTCGCCGAGCTTTTCGCGGTCGACGCCGCCGGTGGCTTCGGCCAGGCGGATCTCGATCATCTGGCGGGAATAGTTCCACTCGTAGACCGCCGAGGCGACGTCCAGGCCCTCGTAGCACTGCAAGCGCACCAGGCGGCGGTCCAGCGTCTCCGCCAGGACCCGGGCGATCTCGGTCTTGCCGACCCCGGCCTCGCCCTCCAGGAACAGCGGCCGGCCCATCTGTAGGGCGAGATAGAGCGTCGTCGCCAGGCTGCGGTCGGCGATATAATCGCCCTGGTCCAGCAACGCCAGGGTCGCGTCGATGCTCTCCGGCAGGGCGGAGGACAGGCTCCGGGGCTCGGTCTGCGTCATGGCGGGTAAGCTAAGACCTCGGTTGGGTGATGCCAAGAAAAACCAAAGAAAACGGGGAGGCGCGCCTCCCCGGGAAATGTATCGTATTTCTTCCCGCGTCAAGGGCGACCGGTGGTCACCCGCGCTGGCTTCTTCTTGTTATTCCCTCTCCTCAACCATTGGCGGCGTCGACGGCGCGTTTGGCCATGACACCGATCAAGTGCGCGCGGTATTCGGCGCTGCCATGGATGTCACTGTTCAAGCCGTCGGCCGAGGCCTGGATTCCGTCCAGCGCCGAGGCGGCGAAGTTGGCGGAGAGCGCTCTCTCCATATCGGCGGCGCGGAAGACGCAAGCGCCGGCACCGGTCACCGCGACCCGAACGCCACCGCCACCTTGACTGACGAAGACGCCCACCATGGCGAAGCGCGAGGCGGGCTGTGGGAACTTGGCGTAGGCCGCTTTTTCCGGCACCGGGAAGGCGATGCTTCGGATGATCTCGTCGTCGTCGAGCGCGGTCTCGAAGAGGCCGGTGAAGAAATCGTCGGCGGCGATATCGCGCTTCGTCGTCGTGATCGTGGCGCCGAGGCCCAGCACCGCGGCCGGATAATCCGCCGCCGGGTCGCTGTTGGCGATCGAACCGCCGAGCGTGCCCATGTTGCGGACCTGCGGGTCGCCGACCATGCCGGCGCAAGCCGCCAGCGCTCGGATCGCGCCGGCGACGTCGGCGGAGCCGGCGACATCGGCATGCCGCGTCGTGGCGCCGATGGTGACGACACCACCGGCGACCGCGATGCCCGAAAGCTCGGCGATGCGGCCGATGTCGATGACGTCGGACGGGTTCGCCAGGCGCTGCTTCAAGGTCGGCAGCAGGGTTTGTCCGCCAGCCATGATCTTGCCGTCGTCTGCCCCTTTGAGGGCAGCCTCGGCATCGGCGAGGCTTGACGGCCGTTGATATGCGAAGTTGTACATTGTTCGCCTCTCCCCTTAGCTTTTTCTCTACCCGGTGGCCTGGGCCGCGCGCCAGACCTTTTCGGGCGTGGCGGGCATGTCCATATGGGTGACGCCGAGGGCATCCGTGACCGCGTTCATCACCGCCGCCGGCGCCGCGATGGCACCGGCCTCGCCACAACCCTTGACGCCCAGCGGATTGTGCGGGCAGGGGGTGTGCTCGAGAGCGACGCTGTAGGACGGCAGGTCGCCCGCCCTGGGCATCGCATAGTCCATGTAGGAGCCGGTGACCAATTGGCCGGCCTCGTCGTAGACGGCACCCTCGTGTAGCGCCTGGCCGACCCCCTGGGCGATGCCGCCATGGACCTGGCCCGCGACGATCATCGGGTTGATGACGTTGCCGAAGTCGTCGACCGCAGTGAAGTTGACGATCTCCACCGTGCCGGTGTCCGGGTCGATCTCGACCTCGCAGATGTGGCAGCCCGCCGGGAAGGTGAAGTTGCCGGGATCGTAGAAGGCGCCTTCCTCCAAGCCTGGCTCCAACTCCTCCAAGGGATAGTTGTGCGGTACGTAGGCGGCGAAGGCGATCTCCGCCGTCGACATCGCACGGTCGGTACCGGCGACGGTGAAGTTGCCGGCGTCGTACTCGATGTCCTCGACCGAGGCCTCCAATATATGCGCGGCGATTTTCCGGCCCTTCTCGACGATCTTGTCGCAGGCCTTGGAGATCGCCGAGCCGCCGACCGCGACCGACCGCGAACCGTAAGTGCCCATGCCGAAGGGCACGATCTGGGTGTCGCCATGGATCACTTCGACGCTGTCCAGCGGTACGCCCAATCGATCCGAGACGATCTGCGCGAAGGTCGTCTCGTGGCCTTGGCCGTGCGAGTGGCTGCCGGTGTAGACGAAGACGTTGCCGGTGGGGTTGAAGCGGACATGCGCGCTCTCCCACTGGCCGACGCCGGCACCGAGTGAGGCGACGACCTGGCTCGGCGCCAGACCGCAGGCCTCGATGTAGTTGGAGAAGCCGATGCCGCGAAGCTTGCCGCGGCCCGTCGCCTCGGCCTTGCGGGCGGCGAAGCCGGCATAGTCGGAAAGCGCCATCGCCCTGTCGAGGGTGCCCTCGTAGTTGCCGGAATCGTACACCAGCGCCACCGGCGTCTGATAAGGGAACTCGTCCGGCTGCACTAAGTTGCGCTGTCTGAGCTCGGCCGGGTCCACCCCGGTCTCGCGTGCCGCCGCCTCGACCAGACGTTCGAGCACGAACGTCGCTTCCGGCCGGCCGGCGCCGCGATAGGCGTCGACCATCACCGAGTTGGTCACGGCCGCCCGGACGTTGACGTGGATCGCCGGGGTCTTGTACTGGCCGGCCAACAGGGTGCCGTAGAGATAGGTCGGCACCGCGGTCGAGAAGGTGGAGAGGTAGGCGCCCATGTTGGCGATGGTGTCTACCTTGATGGCGAGGAAGTTGCCGTCGCCATCCAGCGCCAGCTCGGCGTGGGTGACGTGGTCGCGGCCGTGCGCGTCGGTCAGGAAGCTCTCCGAGCGGTCCGCCGTCCACTTGATCGGCCGGCCGACCTGCTTCGAGGCCCAGACCAGTATCACTTCCTCGTTGTAGATGAAGATCTTGGAACCGAAACCACCACCGACATCGGGCGCGACGACCCGAAGCTTGTGTTCCGGCGCCAAGCCATGGAAGGCCGAAAGCACCAGGCGGGCGACATGCGGGTTCTGGCTGGTAACGTAAAGGGTATGGCTTTCCGTGCCGGTGTCGTAGACGCCGATCGCCGCCCGAGGCTCGATCGCATTCGGGATCAGGCGGTTGTTGACGATGTCGAGCTTGGTGACGTGCGCCGCCTTCGAGAAAGCCTCGTCCACCGCCGCCTCGTCGCCGAGCGCCCAGTCGTAGATCAGGTTGCCCGGTGCCTCGTCGTGTAGCTGCGGGGCGCCCTCGTCGAGGGTGTGGGCGAGATCGGCGCTGGCCGGCAGCGTCTCGTAGTCGACGTTGATCCGTTCCGCCGCGTCCTTGGCTTCCGCCAGGCTTTCCGCGATCACCACGGCAACGGGGTCGCCGACGTAACGCACCTTGCCGATCGCCAGCACCGGATGCGGCGGTGCCTTGTGCGGCTCGCCGTCCTTGCCGTTGACGACCCAGCCGCAGATCAGGCCGCCGACCTGCTCGGCCGTGGCATCATCGCTGGTCAACACCGCAACGACGCCCGGCGCGGCCTTGGCCGCGGCCGTGTCGATGCCGTTGATCTTGGCGTGCGCGTGCGGCGAGCGTAGAAAATACGCATGGGTCTGACCCGGCTGGTTGATGTCGTCGGTATAACGACCCTTGCCGGTCAGGAACCGCTTGTCTTCCTTCCGCGTGACGGATGCACCGATACCGGTCTCCGCTGTCATGGTCCTGCCTCCCCTGAATAGTCGCAGCCTCTAGGGCTGTTCTCGGGCTTCTCGTCCCGGGCGGGCCTTAGCCGGCCGCCTGTTGTATGGCCTTGACGATGTTGTGGTAGCCGGTACAGCGACAGATGTTGCCCTCCAGCTCCTTGCGGATCGTCGCCTCGTCCGCCTTCGGATGGCGCTGCAGCAGATCGATCGCGCTCATCACCATGCCGGGCGTGCAGAAGCCGCACTGCAGGCCGTGATTGTCGATAAAGGCCTGCTGCATCGGGTGCAGTTCGCCGTCCTTGGCCAGGCCTTCGATGGTGGTGATGTCGCCGCCGTCGGCTTGTGCCGCCAGCATCGTGCAGGCCTTGACGGAGCGGCCGTCGAGATGAATGACGCAGGCGCCGCATTGGCTGGTGTCGCAGCCGACATGCGTGCCGGTCAATCCGAGATGCTCGCGCAGAAGCTCGACGAGCAGGGTGCGATCCTCGACCTCGCGAGTAACGCCTTCCCCATTCACGGTCATGGAAACCGTAACCATCCGGTCCTCCCTTGTTACATTCGAATTGGTTCCAACCCCGAGGGTATGCGAGGGCGATCCGAGCGGACGCGCCTCCTCCTCCCTCTTGTGGAGAGAGTGTTTCGCTTTGTTCGGTCAAGGTCAAGCACGGAAGCGCCCGCGTGCCACCTCAATCCGCGAAGTAGAACAACAGCAAGAGCATGAGGATGACCAAGCCGCCGACCCAGAGCCAGATCGGCAGGCCACGCTCGGCCGGTGCGTCGGGCGGCAATTCCAGCCTCTCAGGCGGTGGAGGCACGGGCGAAGCTGGTGCTTCTTCCACGGGTGCCGCTGCTTCCGCCGGCACGGCCTCCGGTACGGGAGCCTCCTCGATTGCCACTTCGCAGAACTTGGTGAAAAACTCGTCCGCCAGTTTCTTGGCGGCGCCGTCGATCAAGCGCGAGCCGATTTGCGCCAGCTTGCCACCGACATTGGCGTCGACGACGTAGGCCAGCACGGTCTCGCCGCCATCCTCGGCTAGTGTCACACGGGCCGAACCCCGGGCGAAGCCGGCGGCACCGCCCTTGCCTTCGCCGGCGATCGTGTAGCTGTTGGGTGGATCCAGATCGGAGAGCGTCACGGCACCTTTGAACTTCGCCTTGACTGGGCCGATTTTGACTGTGACGGCGGCGGCATAGCCGTCCTCGCCGCTTCTCTCCAGGCTTTCGCAGCCGGGGATGCTCTGCTGCAGGATTGCTGGATCGTTCAGTGCCTCCCAGACCCGCTCGCGGCTCGCCGGGATGCGGTATTCGCCGGTCAGCTCCATGCTTGGATCCTCTCCTTGCCTCAATGCAACATAGCCGAGCGAAAGAACTCCGGCAACAAACACTGTTTTGATGTTTTAACTTAATTTACTAGCTTAACACCTTGATATCAATCACGCAGCGAGTCGAAAGAACAGTATGATGGCGCCGAGCCATTGCACCAAATTGATGATCACGCTCGCCCCGTGCAGCCGACCGAAGGCCCGGACCGCGGCCGCATCACCGGCCCGGCGCGCCGCTCTCAGGCCGTCGATCCGGGGTCGCAGGAACAGGTCGACGAGGATGAAGACGAGGCCCAGCAGCCCGAACCAGAGCGCCTCGGCGCGATAGAAGATGAAGAGGGCCGCGATCAGGCTGCAGGCCGCCATGGAGCGGTAATAGACCGGAAAGGCGCGGGCCAGAAAGGCGCCGGCGTCGTCGCGGTCGAGGCTGCGGAAGACCACCGGCGTCACAGCGAAGCTGAAAAAAGTCATGCCGCCGACCAGCAACGCGGCGAAGAAGCTCGCGGCGGTATGGAAGTTCAGATATTCGACCATGGCCGTCCCCCGGCCCCGAGCGATTCCGCCATGAACGGTATCAACGGTAGTAGACGATCAAACAGGCCGCCAGCAGGGCCGCCGCCCACAATACCATGCTGCCGGTCGGCCAGGTACGGGCGAGGATGCCGTGTGGGCCGTGGTGGCGGAAGACGCCGGCCAGAAAGCGCTCGATCCGCTCGGTCGTGCCGCTCCAAGCCTCGCTATATGCGGTCTGGGCCTTGCGAACCGCATCCAGCGCCACGCTCATGAAGACCCGGCGATAGAACCAGTCGACGTCGAGGGTGAGCGTCAATGTGCGCTTCATCAGCCCCAACAGCAGGAAGAAAGCCAGGCCCGAGAACAGCAACAACTGTAGCATCTCGATCACATGGCCGGCCGTGTAGGGCCTGTAATCGACGGCATACGGCAGGATCGCATACAACGGCTCGGGCCAAACGCCGAGGCCGATGCAAAGGAAGCCGAAGAGGCCCATCGCCAGCTTCATGTTCAGGGGCGGCTCGGCCGGCCTCATACCTGAATCCTTCTGGAAGAAGACGAACCAGGGAAACTTGATGCCGGCATGCAGGAAGACGCCGGCCGAAGCCGCCGCCAGCAGGAACCAAACCACCGCCAGGTGATCATCGGCGGCGCCTTGGCTGATCATCGATTTCGAGATGAAGCCCGAGGTCAGCGGGAAGGAAGAGATCGCCAGCGCCCCGATGATCCCCATCGCCGCCGTATAGGGCATCGTCTTGAAGAGGCCGCCCAAGTCGGTGCACTTGCGCTTGCCGCCGGTCATTAACAGCACCGAGCCGGCCGACATCAACAACAGCGCCTTGTAGATGATGTGGGTGAAGGCGTGCGCGGCGGCGCCGTTCAGCGCCATCTCCGAGCCGATCCCGATGCCGGTAATCATGAAGCCGACCTGGTTGATGATCGAATAGGACAGAATCCGGCGCATATCGTTTTCCAGCAGCGCGTAGATGATGCCGTAGAAAACCATGTAGAGACCGATCGGAATCAAGATCTCGGTGCCCGGAAAGCCCCGAAGCAGCACATAGACGGCGGTTTTGGTGGTAAAGGCGGACAGGAAAACCATGCCCGAGAAGGAGGCTTCGGGATAGGCGTCCGGCAGCCAGGAGGAAAACGGCGGCGCGCCCGCGTTGACCAGAAATCCGGCCAGCAAAAGCCAAGTGGCGAGGCTGTCCGCCTGCATCGCGACGAAGGCCACCGAGCCGGTCTCGGCGACATAGCCGACCAGGCCCGCCATGAACAGCATGCCCCCGAAAAGGTGCATCAACACGTAGCGCATGCTGGCCCGGTAGGCGGACCGGCTTCGCGCCGCCCAGATCACGAAGGTCGAGGCGACCGCCATGATCTCCCAGAAGACGAAGACGGTGATCAGGTCGCCGGCCATGGAAACCCCGATGGCGCCGCCGGCATAGACCAGGGCGGCCGGCAACTCGCCTCGGCTCGGCTGGCGGAGCCCGAAGAGCGTGCCGGTGAAGGCCATGATCGTGAAGATGGTGGCGAAGAGACGCGACAGCGCACCGCCTTCGAGCGGGGTCAGCCGGTAATCGAGGAAGGGCAGCGTCAGCGCCGGCCCGTCCGGCACCAGCCAAACCGCCCAGAGCGTCAACAACGGCACCAGCAAAGCCACCGTCTGGCGGGCCCGGCCGTCCAGCGCGGCGACGACGCCGGCACCCAGGATCATGATCAGGGCGGGTGGGATCGGCACGGCGTTACGCCTCCCCCGCGTCGTCGTCGATGGCGTCGTCGTAATAGCTGTCGGGGCGCTTCAGGAAGACGCCGAGGAACTTGGCGAACAGCACCATCGCGAGACAGGCGAAGAACCCGAAAGCGGCGAAGAAGCCGAAGACGCCGTCGACGACGAAATGGGGATGCGTGACGAAGAACAAGTCGGCGAGCACGGTCAGGGCCAGAACCGCGAAACCGCCCCGCCAGAGCCAATAGATGGTGCCGGGGCGTTCGAGCCAGTGTTGCGCTTCCTTCATCGCTTGCCTCCTCTCATCGCCCGGCGACGCCGCCCGCCAGCTCGAGCAACAGGCCCGGCAGGAAAAACAGCCCCAAGGTCAGCGCCGCCGTAGTCGTCAAGGCGATAACGATCGCCACCGGCGCCTCGCCATGCGGATGCGCCTCTGCTTCCGACGACAGCGGCCGCAAGAACGCCCTGTGTACGATCGGCAGGAAATAAGCCGCGTTCAACAAGGTGCTGGCGATGATGACGAGAATCGCGAGCCAATGGCCGACCTCCCAGGCACCGAGCAACATGTACCACTTGCTCAAGAAACCCGCCGCCGGCGGCACCCCGATCATCGACAGCGCTCCTATCGTGAAGGCGCCCATGGTCCAGGGCATCCGCCTGCCGATGCCGTCGAGCTGGCTGATCTCGGTCTTGTGGGCGGCGGTATAGATCGAGCCGGCGGCGAAGAAGAGGGTGATCTTGCCGAAGGCATGCGCGGCGATGTGGATCGCAGCCCCCATCACCGAAAGCGGCGCCAGTATGAAGACGCCGAGGACGACGTAGGAAAGCTGGCTAATCGTCGAATAGGCCAGCCGGCGCTTCAAATTGTCCTGCCTGAGCGCGATGATGGAGGCCGTCAGGATCGTGAAGCCGGCGATCGCCAGCATGACGTCGGCGGTGGGCAGCCGGGTCAGGTAGTCGATGCCGAAGGTGTAGACCGCGATCTTGGTGACCGAAAAGACCCCCGCCTTGACCACCGCCACCGCGTGCAGCAGCGCCGAGACCGGCGTCGGCGCCACCATCGCGGCCGGCAACCAACGGTGCATCGGCATCAGCGCCGCCTTGCCGACGCCATACATGAACAAGATCAGCAAGAG
>PVBE011191793.1_pt1 | contig 19147 bp, 13 predicted proteins | sample 1631181 | NCBI WGS metagenome assembly PVBE01 (sample SAMN08397723, study PRJNA350692) | Marine metagenome, whole genome shotgun sequencing project. | isolation source: water | place: Pacific Ocean | collected 2012-04 | reverse complement strand
GTCATCCTCAAGACCTGAGCCCGGTCGGCCCCCGCTACCCCGATGGATGTCCGCGAGAGCATAGAAAAGGCGCGCCGGGAGCACTGCGTTGCCCTGGACGAGGAGACGGGAAAGGCGGTGCTCGGCACCTTCGGTATTCCGGTGCCGCGGGTCATCACCTTCCGCGAGGCGGGTGAGGCCGAGACCGCGTTCGCCGGCCTCACGCCGCCGCTGGTGCTCAAGGGAGTGTCGCCCGACGTTATCCACAAGAGCGAGTTCGGCGCGGTCAAGATCGACCTTCGGACTATCAACGAGGTGCGCGCCGCCGCTGAAGAGATCGGCGGCGCCATCGCCGCGCGCGGCGGCCGCTTCGAGGGCTACCTCCTCGAAGAGATGGCCCCGCTGGGGCACGAGCTCATCATCGGCGGCCTCACCGATCCGCAGTTCGGGCCGCTGGTGATGGTCGGGCTGGGTGGTATCTTCATCGAGGTGTTCGCCGACGTGGGCTTCGGCATCTGCCCGATTGGCGAGGCGGATGCCCGCGAGATGCTGGCGGGCCTGAAGGCACTTCCCCTGCTCCGGGGTGCGCGGGGCCGGGCGCGCGCGAACGAGGACGCCATCGTCGACGTGCTGCTCAAGGTCGGCGGCGAGGGCGGCTTGATGGTCGAGTTCGCGAACGACATCGCCGAGCTCGACATCAACCCGCTGATCGTCTCCGAGACCGGCGCGGTGGCGGTGGACGCGCGCCTGGTGTTGGGCATCGGCGCGCCGGATATGCAAGCGAAGCCGGCGCCCTCAATGAGCAACGACGAGGTCCGGGCCTTCTACCGCCCGCTGTTCGCGCCCCGGACCATCGGCGTGATCGGGGCGTCGGCGACCCGCAAGGCGCGCGCCAACATCTTCATGGAGCAGTGCCGGGAACTCGGGTTCAAGGGCAGCTTCTATCCGATTCACCCCAAGGCCGCCGAGATCGAGGGCTGCAAGGCCTATTCGAGCCTTGGCCAGACGCCCGAGCCCATCGACTACGCCTTTGTCGCGATCCCGGCAGCGGGCGTGCCCGACGTGATCCGGGCGGCGAAGGGGAACGCCCGCTTCGCTCACGTGATGAGCGCGGGCTTCGCCGAGACCGAGGAGGGTGGTGCCCTGCAGGACGATCTGGTGGCCGCGGGCCGCGAAGGTGGGGTCCGGCTCTTGGGGCCCAACTGCAACGGCGGCTACAGCCCCAGGGGCGGGGTCACCTTCGTCTACCGGAGCCTGCCAGAGGTAGGGTCCGTCGGCGTCTTCTCGCAGTCGGGCGGCATGGGGATCGACGTGATCCGCCACGGCTACGAGCGGGGTCTACGCTTCTCCGGCGTCATGACGCTCGGCAACTGCGCCGACCTCGGCCCCTCGGACCTCCTGGAGTTCTACCTCGCGGACCCCGAGACCCGGGTGATCGGCTGCTACATGGAGGGGCTGGCCCAGGCGCGGCGCTTCTACGAGCTCTTGCGCTTCGCCGCCGGGCGCAAGCCGGTGGTCATCCTCAAGGGAGGGCGGACCGAGCAAGGCGAGAGGGCGGCATTCTCGCACACCGGTATGCTGGCTGGCGACGACCGGGTGTGTCAGGCGCTGTCGGCGCAGACCGGTGCGGTGCTGGTCAACACGCTGGTCGAATTCCTTGACGCGCTGTTGGCCTTCCAGATGCTGACGCCCAGACCTGCGCGCCCGACCGGGCGCGCGGCCCTCTTTGGCAACGGCGGCGGCACCGGGGTGCTGGCGGTAGACGCCTTCGCCAGGCTCGGCGTCGACGTGGTGCCCTTCAACGAGGCGACGCGCGCGGGCCTCAAGGCGCTGGAGCTCGCGCCCGGAACCAGCGTTACCAATCCGATCGATGCGCCGATCTTCGCGCTCACCCAGGAGGAGGGGCGGATCGCCGAGAAGGTGATGGAGGTGGTCTACGCGCTCGCCGAGCCTGAGGCCTTCGTCATGCACGTGAACCTGCCGGTGCTGTGGACCCACGTCCAGCTCACCTCGGACGCCGACGTGATGGGCAACCTCCTGGAGACGAGCCTTCGCGTGCACGGACGCTATCCCGGCAAGGCCCATTTCCTGCTGGTGCTTCGCTCCAACGGAGCCCCCGACATCGAGGAGCGGAAGGCGATCTATCGGATGCGCGCACTCGCCGCCGGAATCCCGGTCTACGACGAGCTGGCGAACGCCGCCACCGCGGTGGCCGCCATCGGCCATTACGAGCGCTGGCTGGGGCGCGAGCGCCGATCGGGTTGAGCGCACCCGCGAGGGCGCCCGGGGGGGTATCCGTAAAAATGCGCTCTACCCATCCGCGGCCGCTCGGTTATATTCTTCTCGTCGGCATCCAAACCTGCCTATTAGGGGAGACGGGGTCATGCCAACCTACGCTTATCGCTGTGACCGTTGCCGGGCGAAGTTCAAGCGCAACGAGACCATGGTCGAGAATCTGGCGGCAAAGCCGCGGTGCCCGAAATGCGCCAGCAAGAAGGTCTCCGTGGTCCCGGGTCGCGTCTTCATCGTGACGTCGAAGAAGAGCTAGGGAGCGGCCAGCCCTGCGCGTCGCTCGCTCTCGGGATCGAGCGGATCCGGGTGGTGCGCGAGGGCTTGGGCCAAGGGATCGGCCTCATGGTCGACTGCCACTGGCGGTTCACCGAGGCGGGGGCGTTCGCTCTCCTCCGCGACCTCGCCGACGTCGGGCTCTTCTGGCTCGAATGCTCGGTCTCGGAGACGCCGGAGAACCATCCGGCGCTGGCGCGGCTGCGCGCCTTCGCGGGCGAGCTCGGGGTTCGGCTCACCGGAGCCGAGAGGCAGCCCGGGCTTTGGAGCTACGCCCCGATCATCCAGGCTAAGGCGTTCGACGTGATCATGCCGGACATCCGCTACCTCGGGGGGTATGCGGAGTTCCTTCACGTCGCCCGCCTCACCGCTATCGGCGGCGTCGAGGTGGTGCCGCACAACCCGGGCGCGCCGGTCTCGGCGATCGCCAGCGCCCACGTCTGCACCTCGATCCCCAACTTCCTGATCATCGAGCACATGCTGGCCGAGAATCCGCTCTACCACGAGATGCTCACGGGCGAGGCGTTCTGCCCCGAGGGCGGCATCGTCCAGCTTGCGGGCGCGCCGGGCCTTGGAGTCTCGCTCAACGAGAGGCTGATGGAAGAGCGGCCCTGGCTGCCCGGTGCCGACTCCCGCTGGGCGATCCCGGGCTGTGCTAGCCGCCCTCTTGGGACCGCCGCAATCAGACATCGCCATGCACCGTTAGGAGGACGTCCATGAAGCTGATCGATTTGAGCCGCGAGATCCACCACCGCACGCCGGTGCATCCCAACCATCCGCCGGTGATCATCACGCCGTGGAACACCCACGACGAGAAGAAGCGCTTCGGTGACGAGGAGTTCTCGTCCATGGCGTTCTCGATCTCGATCTCCGATCATTCCACCACTCACGTGGACGCGCCCCGGCACTTCGACGCCCGCCCGGGCGCCAAGGGGATTGACGAGGTGCCGCTCGAGAACTTCTACACCGAGGCGATCTGCCTCGATCTCTCCCACGTGCCCCTGAAGCACAGCATCACGACCAAAGAGATGGAGGAAGCGCTGGCCAAATCGGGCCAGGAGATCAAGTCGGGCGATACCGTTTTGATTTACATGGCGGTGCACGATCGCTTGTTCGACGACGTTCCCGCCTACCAGCACGATTTTCCCGGCCTGTCGCTCGACGCCATCAAGTGGCTCGCCGACAAGGACATCATCAGCTTCGGCGTCGAGGCGGTGAGCCCGGCCGTGGAGGGCGAGACCAACTCGCGCGCCCATCGGGCGTGCCGCGACCTCGGCATCACCCACATGGAGTGCCTGTGCAACCTCGACAAGCTGGTTGGCAAGGGGCGCTTCCGCTTCATCGGCTTCCCCCTGAAGTTCAAGGGTGGCACCGGAAGCCCGATCCGCGCGGTCGCGGTGTTGGACGAGTAGGTGCGCACTCGGTTGCAGAACCGGGCCTGCGCCGGCCGTGCAGGCGAGGCCACGCCAGACATTCCGCCGGCCACGCCCGCCCGGTGACGCGCCCGCAAGAAAGAGGTTCATTGCCGGTTTTGGGGAAGGCTCGAACAAAGGCCGCCGTCGATTCGATGGGCGCGCCTTTCCGGGCGCACCCGGCCCGTCAAGGGCGGCCCTTTCGGTCGTCCACTCAGCGAACGCGCCCCCTGACAGGCCCGAGCGACGCCCCAAGATGCTCGGCGTTAGGCGCCGAGCATCTTGACCCCGTCGTCGGTGTGACCCACCCCCACGAACGATATCACGTTTTAAGTTAGACTTGGCCGCGTTGGAGGGAAGGGCAGATCCGGCTGTAGCCCCCATGCAGCGGAGGCCGGATCGGGCCTGCCCGGTGACCAGGTCTCGGGCTCCGGAGGTTTGTATCCGAGTGCGCTGTGCGGCCTGAGCTGGTTGTAATGTCGCCCCCATCGTTCGATGAGCACCTCGGCCTCCTTCTAAGGTGTAGAAGATTTCTCCATTCAACAACTCATCCCTCAGTTTCCCGTTGAAGCTTTCGTTGAAGCCGTTCTCCCACGGGCTCCCGGGCTCGACGAAGAGTGTCTTCACATCGATCCGGCGAAGCTATTCCCGGACCGCCTGGGCGGTGAACTCCGGGCGGTCCTTCTCGATGTAGACGGCGCCGATGCCCTTGGCGCCGGGCTCCTCGGAGAAGCAGCAATAGGTGAGGTAGCCCTCGGCGTGGCCGCCGCCCGAGCACTAGCGCTTGTCGCCGTCGACGACGATGCGCTCGCCCTCGATCCGGGCCCTGGTCTTGAGGTCGGTGAGCGCGGTGCCGGCGCCTCCGACATGGCGAGCGACACCTGCACTCGCCGGCCGCGACCCTGGGGGTCACCCGGCGCTTGAGGGCCTCGGTGGCGAAACTCTCGACCGCTTTGATCGGCCCGATCGAGCTCTCGAACACCGGGGAGGCGACCGCCAACGAGATCTTGGCGAACTCCTCGAGCACGATCAGCGCTTCCAGGTTGCCGAGCCCAAGCCCGCCATGGTCCTCGTCCAGATTGACCCCGAGGAAGCCGAGCCCGGCGTAGCGCCTGCGAAGCTGATAGGAGGGTGGCTCGCCGGTCCGCTCGATCTCGGCCGTGACGTCGGGAAGCTCGCCTTCGGCGAAGCGCGTGCCGCTTCGCGCAGCGCCTCCTGGTCCTCGCTTAGACGAAAGTCCATGTCTCCGCCCCGTTGTCTTGGAATGGGGCCGAGGACTATAAGACCTTCCATGGTGTGAGACCCTTCTTCGAACAGTTCGCCCGCGCGCCCGCTCGACGGGACCCTGGTGGTGGATCTCAGCCGCGTCCTCGCCGCTGAAGCTCTCGGAAACGCCGGTCTGCGAGCCCGAGGCGCCGCCGCTATTGGGCCAGCACACCGACGAGGTGCTTAGGCGCCATCTCGATCTCGGCGACGACGACCTGGAGCGGTTGCGCGAGGCCGGCGCGATCGCCTAGAGGGCGGGGTGCTCAGGAGCCCTCGGTCCCGCGCTCCCCCACTCCTCGAGAGTTATCCGCGGCATTTCGAACAGATCCGTGGTACGCGCGTACCAGCCGCGCCCGTGCATGCGTCCGATGACGTCGAGCGCATCCGCGGCGACGTACATCTTGTCCACGTCCAAGAGGTCGTCGCGCAAATGCATGGCGACGACGTTGCCCAACGCCGCGTATTGCTCGTTGCCGAGTCCGATCAGGGTGTGAAGCGTGCATTCCATGCTGACCGGGCTTTCGGCGATGCGCGGCGGCGAGACCTTGTTCGCGGGCGCAGGCGTGAGCTTGGCCTCGTCCAGCTCGTTGACCCCGGGCGGGAAATCGACGGCGCAGATGTTCATCGGCTCGGCGATGGCGTTGGTGACCAGATTGACCACGAACTCGCCGGTGTGGCGAACGTTCTCCAGCGTGTCCTTGTTGCCGCCGCTCGCCCTCTCGTTGATGCCGATGGCGATCACCGGCGGGTTTCCCGAAACCGCGTTGAAGAAGCTGAACGGGGCCGCGTTCACGCGCCGCTCGGCGTTCATCGTGGTCACGAGGGCGATGGGCCGGGGAAGGACCGTGCTGATTAGCATCTTGTACTGGTCATCTCCGGCGATCTTGTCGAAGTCGAGATACATGCGCGCTGGTCTCCTCCTGATCGCGAATCGCTCGCGGACACTAACGCGTTTTCCACTCACGTGGAATCGTTCCGGCCCACTCCCCCTCCCGGCCATCCCGATTATACTGGCACTGGGTGGCCGGGAGGGGGAGTGGGCCGGTTCCAGCCTTTCGAATAATGAAAGCCGAAGCCCGCCCGCGTGGAAAGAGCGCGCTACCCGCACTGGCCGTCTCTCTCGCGGGTTTGCCTCGCGCCTTTGCTGCGGCTAAAAGTGGGCACTGGACCGCCCGGCCGCTACAAAGGGGCGGCAACCCTGGATCCAAGGAAAAGACCCCATGGCGGACTCCGTCGTTCTGACTGACATCGACGCCCGCGGCGTGGCGACGATCACGCTTAACCGCCCCGAGGTGTTCAACGCCTACAACGGCGCGCTGATCGACGCGCTGACGGAGGCCGTGGCCGGCGTCGCCGAGGACGAGGCCGTGCGCGTCGTAGTGCTCAGGGGCGCGGGCAAGCACTTCCAGGCCGGCGCTGACGTCAACTGGCTCCGCGAGGCCGCCGGCTACGACGCGGCCCAGAACCTCGATGCCTCGGTCCGCACCACCGCGGCGATGCGCGGCCTCAACGAACTCTCGAAGCCGACGGTGGCACTGGTGCACGGCGCCTGCTTCGGCGGCGGCACCGGCATGATCGCCTGCTGCGACGTGGTGATCGCCTCCGACGACACCAAGTTTGGCATCACCGAGGTCCGCATCGGCGTGATCCCGGCGCCGATCGCGCCCTACATGATCGGCGCGCTCGGCGTGCGCGAGGCGCGCCGCTACGTGCTGACCGGCGAGCGCTTCGGCGCCGAGACCGCACGGGCGATCGGCCTGGTGCACGAGGTGGTCGTGCGCGAGAAGCTGGAGGCGCGGGGTGCCGATATCGTGAACGAGCTTCTGCTCGGCGGGCCGACCTCGATCGCCAAGTCGAAGGCGCAGCTCCTCGAGCTCGCTGGCATGACCATGGACGATGCAGCGCTGCGGGGCTTCGCCGGGCAGGCCGCGGCGCAGCGCCTAACGGGCGAGGCTCGCGAGGGATTCAACGCCTTTCTCGAGAAGCGCAAGCCCTCCTGGGCGGTCTGAGAGGGAGCGCACCGGGGGGACGTGAAAACGGACGACGCGAGGGGGAGGGGATCATGAGCGTGACGGCGACGACGTCGCACACCTCCGGGCAGGTGCGGATCGGCCAGCCGGTCCGGCGCCTGGAGGACGCGGCGCTGCTGACGGGGCGCGGCCGCTTCGTCGACGACATCGACCTCCCCGGAGAGGGCCACGCCCAGTTCGTCCGCTCGCCGCACGCGCATGCGAGGATTGTCGCGATCGACACCACGGCCGCCGCCGCGGCCCCAGGGGTGATCGGGGTCTTTACGGGGGCCGATGTGACCGCGGACGGGGTCGGGGGCCTGTTCACGCCCAGCGACCTCACCGGCAAGGGCGGCAAACCGCTGGTCAATCTGGAGCGCCCGGCCATGCCCGCAGGCACCGCCAGTCACGTCGGCGACACCGTCGCCATGGTGGTCGCCGAGACGCCCGACCTGGCGCGCGACGCCGCCGAGATGGTGATGGTGGACTACGAGGAGCTACCGGCGGTCACGGACGCGCGCGCGGCGTTGGCGCCCGGCGCCCCGCGGGTCCGCGACGAGGCGCCGGGCAACCTAGCCGTCGATTGGGAGGGCGGGAACAGGGAAGCGACCGAGCAGGCGTTCCGGCGGGCGGCTCACGTCACCAGGCTCGATCTCCGGCAGAACCGCCTCGTGGTCTCGGCGGTGGAGCCGCGCGGCGCGCTCGCCGCCTTCGATCCCGAGACCGGGCGCACCACGATTCACGCCCCGACCCAGGGGCCGAACGCGGTGCACGCCGGCATCGCCCGATACGGCCTCAAGGTGGCGAATGAGCAGATCCGGCTGATCACGCCCGAGGTCGGTGGCGGGTTCGGCATGAAGAACTATATCTACCCCGAATACATCCTGGTGGCCTGGGCCGCCCGCAAGCTCGGCCGGCCGGTGAAGTGGTATGCGACTCGCAGCGAATCCTTCCTCACAGACGGCCAGGCGCGCGATCATTTTGCGCTCGGCGAGCTGGCGCTCGACACCGAGGGCCGGTTCCTCGCCATCCGCTCGCGCATGGTCTCGAACATGGGGGCGTATTCCACCTTCGCCGCACCCAACATCCCGACTCGCGGCGGGACGCGCTGCATCACCGGGGTCTACACGATCCCGACCTATTATGCCGAGACCAAGGTGGCGTTCACCAACACTGCCCCGATCCAAGCCTACCGCGGGGCCGGCAAGCCCGAGTTCATCTACCTCCTGGAGCGTCTCGTCGATGCCGCGGCGGGCGAGCTCGGCATCGATCCGGCCGAGCTTCGCCGGCGCAACATCGTCGGGCCCGAGGCCATGCCCTACGCGACGCCGACCGGCCTGGTGTTCGATTCGGGCGAGTTTGAGACGAACATGGATGACGCGCTGGCGCTCGCCGACCGCGCGGGCTTCGTCGAGCGGCGCGCGGATGCGTGTGAACGGGGGCGGCTCCGCGGTTTCGGCTTCTCGCTCTACCAGGAGCCCGACGGCTACATGGACAACCGCGTCGACCTCGCCTTCGACGAGGCGGGCCGGCTGAGCGTGGCGATGAGCGCCCAGACCAACGGCCAGGGCCACGCCACCACCTTCGCGCAGGTGGTAGCCGACCGCCTCGGCCTGTCGTTGGCCGCCATCACCGTGATCCAGGGGGACACCGACAGGGTGGGCGAGGGCGGCGGCACCGGCGGCTCGCACACCGCGACGCTCAGCGCCACGGCGATCGTCGAGGCGTCCGCCGAGATCGTGGCCAAGGGCAGGGAGATCGCCGCCCATCTTCTCGAGGCGAGCGCCGCCGACATCGAGTTCGCAAAGGGCGCCTTCGTCATCGCCGGTACCGACCGTCGCCTCGCCCTTGCCGAGGTCGCGCGCGCCGCCTTCGATCCGGCGAAGCTGCCGCAAGGGATGGCGCCCGGGCTCGCGGCCGGCAGCCACTATGTCGCGCCGGTCTACAACTACCCGTCGGGTTGTCACGTGGCCGAGGTCGAGATCGATCCCGAGACCGGCGGCGTGGAACTCGTCGCCTATGCCGCGGTCAACGACTTCGGTGTGGTGATCAACCCGATGCTGTTGGAGGGGCAGGTGCATGGCGGCGTGACCCAGGGGATCGGCCAGACGCTCCTGGAGGACTGCGTCTACGACGCGCAATCGGGCCAGCTTTTGACCGGCAGCTTCGCCGATTATGCGCTGCCGAGGGCGGACGACGTGCCGTTCTTCGCCTGGGCCCGGAACGAGGTCCCCTGCAAGACCAATCCGCTGGGCGTCAAGGGTTGCGGCGAATCGGGCTGCACCGCCTCGTTGGCCGCGGTGATGAACGCCGTGGTCGACGCCGTCGCTCCCCTAGGTATCACCCATGTGGACATGCCGGCAACGCCCGAGAAAGTGTGGCGCGCGATCCGGACCCGGCATCGGACGTGCGAATCGTAGGCTTCATCTCGCCTCCGGGCTGGTTCGCCCCAAGCCCGGCGGAGTTCCAGGCCGTTTGCGCCCATCGGGTGCGGGTGTAGCAATTTCTCCTGTCGCTGCCGGGGTTCGACTGGCACATCGACAGCATCGCCCGGACAGAGCCCGAGCTCATGGCCGCCGCGCGTGCACTCGGCGATGCGTGCTCGGATCTCGTGGCCAAGGTAGGCACGCCGTTCGCCTGGGCGGGTCTGGCGTCCGTGGCCGAGGCGCGGGTCCGACGGGACCGGCTGGCGGGCGCGGCCGGCGCTCCGGTGGTGATGTCCGGGATCGCGATCATCGACGCCTTCTCCGCGCCGGCGCCGGTCGGGTGGGGCTTGCCTGCACCTATTCGACGATTGGATGGATCGGTGGATGTGCTTCGTGCAGGCATCCGGTGTAGAGGTTGTTGCGGCACAGATTCTCGCCGGGCAGGGCATGACGGCGCATCATGGGGACGCCGATCGAGACCACTGGGCGCTAACGCTTGAGCAGGTTTCCGAGTACGTGCGCCGGACCGCAGAGGCCGCGCCGGAGGCCGAGGCGATCGCCATCAGTGGGGCCGGCTCTCGAACGCTCTCCCTTATCCGTGCGCTCGAAGCCAAAATCGGTCGACCTGTTTTAGGGTCCGACACGGCGCTTTACTGGGCGGCGGCGAAGAACGCTGGCGTCGAGTTGAAACCCGGGATCCTTGGTTGTCTGACGAGCGCCCGAGGTACACCGACGAGCGAATGAATGGAGCCCCGCTGTTCGTTTGCGGAGCGGACCGCGCGCGCCCGCGCGCGCTGGCGCATCTGCGGCGCACGTTGAGCGCTCGGCAAGTCCGCGCCCAGGAACCTGAGGGACCGGGCGACGAGCCGACTTAGTGGCTCGCCGGCACAAGTCCTGCGACCGGCGGGCGCGAGGTCCGCTGGACAGGGCTCGCCTCAGAGGCCGTCGATCAGCAGGAGCTCTTCGGTGGCGCCGGCCCGACGGGCGTTCAGATACGGCTTGTACTCCTCAGACCCGTACCAGGCCCTGGCGTCCTCGATGCTCGGGAACTCGAGGACCACGGCGACAGACGGCGGCGGGACGCCGCCCTCGAGCTGGTCGACCTCGGTGTTGCGCACGAGATAGCGCCCACCGTAGGGGTCCACCTGCGCCTGCACCTTGGGGATGTAGTTCTCGATCCAGGACGGGTCGTGGATGGTCACGCGACCGATAACGTAAGCGGCCATTGTTCAGCCTCCGAAGTTGTTGTTTCACCTCTCGGCGCGCGCTTGAGACCCGCGCCAAAACCCCGCATCCTTTGCGATACGGCATCGCCGACGGCTTGTCCCGATCTCCCTCGGGTCGCCCGGTCTTCGGTTTGACCTAGCACGGACCCCGGTCGCGGCCAAAGCCCGCGCCGCGCGCCCATGCCGCGCCACCTGTTTATTCCCTTTCCAATCCCTGCTAGCGTTTGAGCGCGTCTGATCAGGGAGAGTACGGTGAACGAAGAGATCACGACATCGCGGGCCGCGGGGCACGTGCGCATCGGCCAGCCGGTGAGGCGGCTCGAGGACCAACGGCTGTTGAAAGGGCTGGGCACCTTCATCGACGACATCAAGCTCGGGAGCCAGACGCATGCGCACTTCGTCCGCTCGGTCTACGCGCAGGCCCGCATCGTTGCCATCGACGCCTCGGCGGCGCTCACCCAGCCCGGTGTGCTGGCGGTCCTCACCGGCGCCGATGCCGCGGCCGACGGGATCGGCCCGCTTCGCTACGAGAACGCCATCCCCGGGCGCGACGGCCGCCCGACGATCAGCCCCTGGCGGCCCTGCCTGGTCGCCGACCGGGCCCGGCACGTCGGCGACGGGGTCGCCATGGTGGTGGCCGAGACCCGCGAGCAGGCGCGCGACGCCGCGGAAGCCGTCATGGTCGAGTACGACGAGCTGCCGGTGGTCGTCGACGCGACCGCGGCGCTAGAGCCCGGCGCGCCGCAGGTCTGGGACGAGGCGCCGGGCAACCTCGCCCTCGACTGGGAGCGGGGCGACAGGGCCGAGGTCGAGCGCGCCTTCGCCGAGGCCCATCACGTCACCGGCCTCGACGTCGTGATCAGCCGCGTCGTTGTCGCGGCGATGGAGCCGCGCGGCGCCATCGGCGATTTCGATCCGCGCACCAGCCGCTACACGATCTATACGCCGACGCAAGGGGTCACCCCGGTCCAGCAGGCGATCGCCCGGTACGGCCTCAAGGTGCCGACCAGCCGGGTCCGCCTGGTCAGCCCGGATGTCGGCGGCGGCTTCGGCATGAAGAACTACGTCTATCCCGAGCAGGTCCTGGTCGCCTGGGCCGCGCGCAAGGTCGGCCGGCCGGTGAAGTGGTACGCGGACCGCTCCGAGAGCTTCATGACCGACACCCAGGGCCGCGACCACGTGATGCACGGCGAGCTGGCGCTCGACGAAGCGGGGCGCTTCCTCGCCATTCGCTGTCGGACGCTCTCCAACGTAGGGCCGTACCTGGCTCAGTCGGCGCCCTTCATTCCCACCCTCGGCGGGCCGCGGGTGCTGACCGGGGTCTACGCGATCCCGCTGGCGTTGGCCGAGGCCCGGTGCGTCTTCACCAACACGGTACCCATCGACGCCTACCGCGGCGCGGGCAAGCCGGAGTTCACCTACCTGCTCGAACGCCTGGTCGATGCGGCCGCGGGCGAGCTCGGGATCGACTCCGCCGAGCTTCGCCGCCCCAACATCGTCGCGCCCGAGGCCATGCCGTACGCGACCCCGACCGGCCTTGTGTTCGACTCGGGCGAGTTCGCCAAGAACATGGAGGATGCGCTGGAGCTGTCGGGCCGCGACGGCTTCGCCGAGCGGCGCGAGGAGGCGCGTGGGCGCGGGCGCTTGCGCGGCTTTGGCTTCTCCGTCTACCAGGAGCCCGACGGCTACAAGGACAACCACGTCGGCTTGCGGTTCGACCACGCCGGCGGGCTCACGCTGACGATATCGCCGGTCTCCAACGGGCAGGGCACCGAGACCACCTTCGCGCAGGTGGTCTCCGACCAGCTCGGCCTGCCCTTGGAGGCGATCACCGTCATCCAGGGCGATTCGGACAGGGTGGGCGTGGCGACCGGCGCCGGCGGGTCGCGCGCCGCGACCGTGACCGGGACCGCCATCTTCCGGGCCGCGCAGCAGATCATCGAGAAGGGCCGGCGGATCGCCGGCCAGATGATGGAGGCGAGCTCCGACGACATCGAGTTCCAGGGCGGTGCCTTCTCCATCTGGGGCACGGATCGCGCCATCCGCCTCGAAGAGGTTGCCAAGGCCTCCTTTGGCGTCGCCAATCTGCCCGACGGCTTCGAGTTCGGGCTGGAGGCCACCAGCCACTACATCGCCCGGGTCTACAGCTATCCCTCGGGTTGTCACGTCTGCGAGATCGAGATCGATCCCGAGACCGGCACCGTCGCGCTCGTCGCCTACACTGCGGTCAACGACTTCGGCCGGGCGATCAATCCGATGTTGCTGGCGGGCCAGGTCCACGGCGGTGTTACCCAGGGGATCGGCCAAGTGCTGCTGGAGAACTGCGTCTACGACCAGGAGACGGGCCAGCTCATGACCGGCGCGTTCACCGACTACGGCATCCCGCGAGCCGACGACGTGCCGTTCTTCACCTGGGCCCGGAACGAGGTTCTGTGCACGACTAATCCGCTGGGCATCAAGGGCTGCGGGGAATCGGGTTGCACCGCCTCGCTGGCCACGGTGATGAACGCGGTGGTTGACGCGCTGAGCCCGTTCGGCGTCACCCACCTGGACATGCCGGCGACGCCCGAGAAGATCTGGCGGATCTGCAATCCGACACCGGACTGACGCCTACGGCCCGATCCGGACGGACCTGACGAGCACCGGCGAGATCAGGAACCAGCCCAGCCCGCCTAGCTGCAGGACCAGGACCATGCCGAATGCCACCTGGTAGGCGATCACCGGATAGGCGCCGTCGGCTCCCGCGGGCCACAGGTTGATGACTACCCCGATCCCCCACTGAAACAACGAAGCGCCGACGAACACCAACAGGTTCAAGCCGGTGTTTAGGCGCCCGGCGAGCACCGCGGGGAATCGCTGCGAGAGCGCTGCGTAGGAGATGATGCCGGTGGTGCCGAAAAAGCCGAACGCGATCCAGACCGGCAGCAAGAGCCCGCCGGCGGCGAAGCTGGCGATGATCAGCGCCTCGGCCACCATGAAGGCGAACATGCCGCCGGCGGCGACGTTGATCGGCTTGATCCCCAACCGGCTCACCCGGTCGGTGAAGACGCCGATGACCAGGAAGCCGACGGTCATCGCCGCGGCAACGGTGAGTAGGGACTGGGCGACGCTTTCGCGCGCGAGGCCGCCCACGTCGGCGAGCCAGGGACCGGTCCAAAGCCCCTGAATGGCGAGGAACGACGACTGCGAGGCGACCGTGAGCGGCGCCATGCGCCAGAACAGCCCGCTGCGAAAGATCTCGCCCACGCCCTTGATCTGCTCGGCGAGGCCGGGGCCGGCGGCGGCGGCGTCCTTGCGCTCGGGCACCACGAGCAAGATGGTCGCGCTTGCCGCGAGGGTCGCCACGGCGAGCGCCGCGAACAGGCCGCGCCAGTCGAGGAAGGCGAGCGTCCCCTCGACCGGGGCGGTTGCCGCCAGCGCCCCCAAGCCGCCGGCCGCCATGATGCAGCCGTTCACCAGCGGCAATCGTTCGTGCGGGAACCACAGCACGAAAGCCTTGAACGACGCCATCAGGCAGGCCGAGGCGCCAAGCCCGATCAGCCCGCGCCCGACGATCAGCGTCGAGGTGTTGCCGGCGACCGAGAACAACGCCGCCCCGGCGACCGCTAACAGCAACAGCGCCGACTCGACCCGGCGCGGCCCGTAGCGGTCCAGAAGCATGCCGAGCGGAAGCTGGAAGGTGGCGAAGGTGATGAAGTAGGTGCTGGTCAGCAGGCCGAGGTCGGCTGCGTCGAGCGCCAGCGCCGCCGTTAGGTCGGGCGCGATGACCGCGTTGACCACCCGGAACGCGTAGGAAAGAAAGTAGCCCATCGCGAAGGGCAGAAAGACCCTGATCGCGATGACGGCGGACAGTTTGGGCGGGTTGGTCTCGGTCATGTTTGATCCACGGCGGTGTCCTTGAGGCGCGCTTGCTGCTTAGCACAGACCGCGCCCGCGCCAAACCTTTGCGCCCCCCGGGGCACGCCCGTGCGGCCGGCGCCGGCGCTGCCGGCCTCTCGACGCTTTTGTTATCGTTCTTGCCGCCGAACGTTGGAGTGTGCGACAGCTTGGCGTTGTACGCTCCCGTGCTTGAAACATGTGGCCTCGGGCTTGTTTCGAATGAGCGTGAAAAGCGGAAAGAGGAAAGAGGAAAGCGGAAAGAGGAAAGCGGAAAGAGGAAGGGAAACCGAAGGACGGCGCCGGCCGCCGCTAGCGACGACCGCTCGTCGCATGCCGCCACGGGCGCGGAGCGCCTTGCGCCGGGACCCCGATCGCTGAGACCTGGTGGTCATCGATCAGACCATGCCGCCGGATGACCGGGACCGAGTTCGCGCGGGAGCTGCTGGCGCTTCGGCGAAACCTGTCGGTGATCATCTGCGGCGGGTATTCCGAGACCGTCGATCAGGCGGGCGCAGACGCGCTGGGGGTGCGTGCGCTGATCACCAAGCCCGTGGGCGGTGAGCGTATGGACAAGATAGTACGAGAAGTTTTCGACGAAAAAACAAGCGGTTGAGCTTTTACTCTTAGATATTGAATGAATACGAGGCGAGAACGCTTTGCGAATTCGCGGGTTTGTTCATGGACTCCAGGCGGATGCTGGTCATCGACGACGAGGTAGAGATCGGCGACTTCATCAAGATCGTCGGCGAGCGTAGCGGCTACGGGGTCGAGGTCGTCTGCGATTTCGACGGCTTCAAATGCGTCCTGGCCGACCGCGAGCCGGCCGAGCTCGAAATAGGCGTTGCCCACGGTTGTTGTGGGCCTCGGCGTGGTTGGGATCGAGGGCGAGAGCCCTCTCGAACTCATCGAGGGCGTGTCTGGATCGGCCCTCGTCCAGGAGCAGGGTGCCGAGGCTGGTCTGGGTGGCGGCGGCGTTCGGCTCGTGGGCCAGCGCGCGCTGAAGGCTGTCCGCCGCCGCTTCGAACTCGCCGCGATCGCGGAGCACGTTGCCGAGGTTGGCGTGGGCGTCGGCATAGGCTGGGTTCCGCCGCACCGCCTCGCCGATCAGCTCGGCGGCCTCGTCGAGTCGGCCCAGCTGGTAGGCGATGACGCCGAGGAAGTGGAGCGCGTCGACGGTGCCGGGATCGATGCTCAGCACCTGGTTGTAGAGCCCCTCGGCCAGGAGTTGCTGCGGTGACGCCGGCGCCATTGGGCGCGGGCCCGGGCTCAGCCGCCCCCAGCCGGTGCGCCGAAGCCGCCGCCGCCGGGCGTTTCCATGACGATGTGGTCGCCCCGCTTGACGATGCAGGGCTCGGTCGGGTCGATTGGCTTGCCGTTGCGCCTGAGCCGTCCCTTGGCGCCGGGGCCGCCGCCGTTCAGCCCCTGGGCGGCGTGTTCGCGCCGGTTGAGAACGAAGGCGGCGAGCGCCGGCGTGTCCGCGTGAATCTCCACCTCGAACCTCTGGCCGTTGCCGCCGCGACGCTGTCCCCGGCCGCCGCTGCCGCGCCTGAGCTCGCGGCGCAGGATTCGGATCGGCGCCTCGTTCTCCATCACCTCGATCGGCGTGTTGGCGAGGTTGCTGGGGTAGCACACGGTCGCGAGGCCGTCCGAGCGCATCGAGGCCCCTTGGCCGCCCGCGATGAAGTTGACGGTGGCGAAGCGCCGGCCGCGATGTTCGCCGGTGAGACCGAGGCCGCAGCTCGGCGATCCCGGGGTCGCCGCCACCAGACCGGGCACCGCCTCGGCGAGGGCTCCGGTGACCGCGGGCGTCACCAGCTGGCCGGTCATGTGGCGCATGGTTACCGCGGCGGGGAAGCGCGGGTTGAGGATGCAGCCCTCGGGCGCGCTTACCGTGATCGGCCGGGTGCTGCCGTTGTTGTTGGGCAACGTCGGCGCCAGCACGCACTTCACGCCGTAGCACGAGTAGGCGAAGGTGTAGGCCGGGACCACGTTGATTGCCAGCGGCAGCTGATCGCTCGAGCCCGTGTAGTCGACGTTCACGGACTCGCCCCTCACGGTGAGCGTGCAGCGAATGACGATGGCCGCGCCGTCGATGCCGTCGTTCTGCACCGCGTATGCGTAGCGGCCGTCGGGAACGGCCCGGATCGCGGCGCGCATGGCGGTCTCGGCGCGATCGCAGATTTCGGTGCTGAGAGCGGCCGGGTCGACGCGTGCGTCGTCGAGAAACTCGGCTAGCCGGTTCCCCATCATCCGGCAGGCCGCGACTTGGCCCCAGACGTCCCCCATCGTCTGTTCGGGCACGCGGACGTTGCTCTCGATCATCTCGACGATGATCGAATTGGGCTTCCCCGCCTCCATGAGCTTGAACCGGGGGATGCGGATGCCCTCCTCAAACAGCTCGCGCGAGGCGACGCTGCGGAACCGCCCGCCGATGTCGGGCACGTGGCTGCATGCGGCGGCAAAGGCCACCGGCCTGCCGTCGTGGAAGAGCGGCATGACGACGTTGATGTCGGGCAGGTGCCCGGTGCCCATCCACGGGTCGTTGGTGATCATCACGTCGTCGGGCTTGAGGGTCTCGATCGGGTAGCGCTCGAGGAAGTGGGCGACGGTCCGGGGCAGCGTGCCGATGAAGGACGGAATCGAGCCCGTGTTCTGGGCGAGCGAGCGCCCCTCGGTGTCGGTGAGCACCACCGCATAGTCGTTGGACTCGCGCACCAGCGTCGAGAACGACGTGCGCTCGAAGGTGGCCGCCGCCTCGTCGACGATGCTGACCAAGCGGGTCCAGAGGATCTCCAGGGTGACGGGGTCGAGCTGCCTTCGCTTCATGGTGTCCTTCACGCTCGTGGGGTTCCGTAACCACCTCCGCCCGGGGTTTGGATCAATACCCGGTCGCCGGCTTCCAGCACCCAGTGGCGGGCCGCGTCGATCGGCTTGCCGTTGAGCGTGAGCCGGCTCGAGGCGCCCGGCCCGCCGCCGAGGATTCCCGCGGGTGCGGTCCGGCGCCGGGTCACTAGGAACGAGGCCACCCCGGGCGAGTCCCCGACGAACTCCATCTCCAGGGTGATGCCGTCGCCGCCTCGGCGCGCGCCCCGGCCGCCGGAGCCCGGCCTGATCTGGCGGCGCAGGACTCGCATCGGTATCAGGGTCTCCATCAGCTCGATCGGCGTATTGGAGACGTTGCTCGGATAGCTGGTAGCCGAGAGCCCGTTCTCGTCGGTGCTCGCGCCGAGCCCGCCGTTCTGGAAGTTGATGCTGGCGTATCTCTGCCCGCGGTGCTCGCCCGACATCGAGAAGTTGACGTCCGGGCACCCCGACGGCGCGTGGGCGCGCTCGGGCACCGCCAGCGCCAGCGCCATCATCACCGCCGGCACGGTCAGCTGTCCGGTGGTGTGCCTGGCGCTGACGGGCGCAGGGTAGCTCGGGTTGAGGATGCTGCCGGGCGGCGCGTGTAGCTTGATCGGCTGGAAGCTGCCCTCGTTGTTGGGAATCTCGGGCGAGAGGATGCATTTGAGCGCAAACGCCGAGTAGGCGAAGGCGTAGCTGGGGGTGACGTTGACCGAGCGCGCGAGCTGCGGTGACGAGCCGCTGAAGTCCAACAAGAGCTCGTCGCCCCTAACGTTGAGGCGACACGCGATCACGATCGGCTTCTCGAAGCCGTCGTTCTCGACCCGGGAATGGTAGTTGCCGTCGGGGATGGCGCGGATCGCCGCGCGCATGGCGGCCTCCGAGCGGACGCGGAGCTCTGCCCCCAGCGTCTCGACGTCGATCCCGGTCTCGTCGATGAGGTGGTGCAGCTGGCGCTCGATCATCCGGCAGGCCGAGATTTGGGCCCAGATGTCGCCCATGGTCTGCTCGGGGATGCGGACGTTCTGCTGGATCAGGCTCACCAGCGTGGGGTCGGGCTCGCCACCCGCCATGAGCTTGAGCGGCGGGATCTGCAGCCCCTCCTCGAAGAGCTCGCGGATGCCGATGTTCCACAGCCTGCCGCCGATGTCGGGCACGTGGGTGATGCTGCCGGCAAAGGCGATCAGCTCGCGCTCGCGGAAGATCGGCATCGCCATGTTGATGTCGGGCAGGTGTCCGGTGCCGATCCAGGGATCGTTGGTGACGATGACGTCGCCAGGCTCGAGCGTCTCCGGCGGGAACAGCTCGAGCAAAAGCTTGATGGTGCGCGGCAGCGTGCCGATGAAGGAGGGGATCGAGCGACTGGACTGGGCGATCGAGCGGCCCTTCGCGTCGGTGACCACGACGGCGTAGTCGTTGGCCTCGCGGACCATGTGCGAGAACGATGTGCGCTCCTGGGTCGCCGCCGCCTCGTCGACGACGCTGATCAGCCGGGTCCAGAGAATCTCCAGGGAAACGGGGTCCAGCGTCTGGCGGGTCAT
>PVBE010076007.1_pt1 | contig 19149 bp, 15 predicted proteins | sample 1631181 | NCBI WGS metagenome assembly PVBE01 (sample SAMN08397723, study PRJNA350692) | Marine metagenome, whole genome shotgun sequencing project. | isolation source: water | place: Pacific Ocean | collected 2012-04 | reverse complement strand
TATCTAATTATAAATATTTATATATAAGGATAAATATACAATGAAAAAGAATGTTGAGGAATATTGCAGCAGTTTTCTGAATATAATAAAGTCAGGCAAACTTGATGCCAAACTTTTTGAAGGAAACTTTGGTATTGAAAGAGAGAACGTCAGGGTAGATAGCAAGGGCGCTATTGCCGGGACAGAGCATCCTGAAAGTTTTGGTAATAAACTGGAGAATCCATATATAACAGTTGATTTTGCTGAAAGTCAGGTTGAATTGATAACACCAATACTTAATTCAATTCCAGAAGCTCATGGCTTCCTCAAAAATCTCCATGATATTGTATCATTAGAACTTAAAGATGAGTATTTATGGCCCCAAAGCACACCGCCTAATATTATTGATGAAGATCACATAGCTGTCGCTAAATTTGATAATGATAAATCAGGTAAACATGCAGAAGAATATAGAGAGCATTTAGAAAATACTTATGGAAAAGCAAAACAGGTTTTATCCGGTATTCATTTTAACTTTTCATTCAGTGATGATTTTCTGAAAGAATTACACTCTTTATATGACAGTTCTATATCTTTTAAAGATTTTAAAAATGAGGTGTATCTAAAGGTTGCTCGCAATTATACCAGGTACTGCTGGCTTATAATATATCTTCTTGGAGCCAGTCCTTCTGTTCATGAAACCTATAGCGATAAAGCTAAAGAAAGATTAAAAAAAATAAAGGATGCTTACTTTCTTGAAGGTGGTGTTTCTTATAGATTAAGCGATAATGGATATAAGAATATCGAAGATATTTTTGTTCCTCTTAACAGTACTGAAAGTTACATTGAGACAATTAACAGTTTAATTGATGATGGTATAATATCAGACGGAAGGGAGTATTACAGTCCTATAAGACTGAAGGCTAAGGATAATTCGAATTTACTTGAATCACTGGATAAAGACGGCATAGAGTATCTCGAAATAAGAACAATAGATTTGAATCCATACACTTGTGTTGGTATCGAAATAAATGATGTCTATTTTCTACATGCCTTTCTAATTTTTTGTTTACTAAGAAAATGCAAAACAGATGGGGATTGCATATTTACAAGGGAGGATAATTCAAACTCAAATTTTAATCAGGAAATGATTGCTGCAAGAGGACAGGACCATAATCTGATAATGAAAGATAAAGATTCACTGAGAGATGCAAAAGAATGGGCAGTTGAAATTATTGATGAAATAAAGCAGGTGCTAGGTATACTGGGTTTTAGAAAAAAAGAATACTTTGACTCTATAGATTTTGAAATGGAGAAAGTTTTGGATGCATCCAAATCTTATTCATTGATGCTGACTGAAGATATCAAGAAAGATTCTTTTATTAATTTTCATCTGAACAAGGCTAAAAAGTACAGAGAGTGCAGTGAGAAAAATGAGTTTAAATTTCGAGGTTATGAAGGCCTTGAACTCTCTACCCAGATTCTTATCAAAGCAGCTGTTAAAAAAGGTATAAAATTCAATATTCTCGATAAAGCAGATAATTTCATTAGGTTAAGCAGAAATGGTAAAACTGAGCTTGTTAAGCAGGCAACTAAAACATCAAAAGATTCATATGTAAATATTGAAGCTATGGATAATAAAGTTGTGACTAAAGTTTTACTGGATGAAAAAGGAATAAGAACGCCTTTCGGTATAAACTTTACCGAAAAAGATAAAGCTTTGGAGTGCTGCTGTAAATTTAGAAATGATCAGATTGTAATAAAACCAAAAGCTGAAAATTTTGGAGTGGGTATTACTATTTTTAAGGATCAGTACTCAATGTCTGAATATCAAACTGCTATCAATCTTGCTTTTCAGAATGGGGGACCAATAATAGTAGAAGAGTTTATTTCCGGAGAGGAATTCAGATTTTTTATTATTGATGATGAATTACTTGGTATTTTAAGAAGAGTTCCTGCAAATGTAATGGGCGACGGTGTTCATTCAATAGAAGAATTGGTGGAGATAAAAAATCTTGATCCTTTAAGGGGAGTAGGGTATAAGACTCCTCTTGAAAAAATTAAACTGGGAGTGACTGAAAAAATGTTCCTGGGACTTCAGGATAAGGATATATATTATGTTCCAGGAAAAGACGAAACTGTATTTTTAAGGGAAAACTCAAATATAAGTACCGGTGGAGACAGTTTGGACTATACAGATATAATTCCTCAGGCTTATAAGGATATTGCATTAAAAGCTTCTAAAGCTTTAGGTGTAAAAATCAGCGGAGTTGATATGATTATAAAAAATATTGAAAATGAGAAACCAACAGATAATGATTATGCAGTTATAGAGGTAAACTTTAATCCAGCAATTCATATTCATACCTATCCCTATAAAGGAAAGAGAAGGGATATAGCAAATAAAATACTGGATTTGCTTGGTTTTTAAAATCGATAATATACTTTCTTTATTACGGAAGTAATGAGCCTAACAAAAACAGATAGTATTTTATAATATTTAAACCAAAATTGTGCTGAAGAAACTAGGTGGTATGGCGATGCTTTACTGTATGAGCAGTTAATGGTCTCTATAATATACAGGTTTCCAATGCACTATTCTGGTTTAAATCAGAAGAGATGAAATATCAAGATTCTCCTTTGTAACGATATCAAATCCAACAAAATAATCTTCATAAGCTTTTTCATTTGATACTATAAGATTTATCAATCGTTTAGCAGCCAGATATCCTTGAAGTTTTGGCCTTTGATATAGGGTCAGATTAACTACATCAGTTTTCAGATAATTGGATATGCCTTCACTGAAGTCAAAACCGCATAAAAAAATATTGCTTTTATTTAGATTAATAAGAGCATCGGCAATAGCTTCCAGTCTAAGAGTTGAATAGATTATATCAATATCATTAATTTCTTTCAATATATTATAAACGTTATCATAAGTATTAAAGATTCTGTCAACTTCTATTACACTGGTTAATTCAATATGCTTATTTGCGGATATAACATCATTAAAGCCTCTTAATCTATTCTGGTAGATTTCAAAACCTTTTTCAGGTACTATTGCAATGGCTTTGGAATTTTTTGTGAAAATTTTTGTGATAATATCTCCAATAATTCTTCCGCCCTGATAGTAGTTTTCGCCAATAAACATTGTTCTGTTTTTTTCTCCTACATCCGAATCTAAAGAAATCAGGGGGATATCTCTATCCATAATCTTATGGAATTCATCACTGAGAATATCAGCAAATATGGGATGGAGGATTATGCCGTCAATTACTTCGCTGCTTTCTAAAATTTTATTAATTTGCAACTTTTGTGCTTTAGCACTGTCACTCGGGTTTTCAAAAACTTTTAACTCTATATCATAGAATTCATACTCCTGCAGAGCTTTATCAAATCCCCACTTGAATTCTGCGTTTATTTTAAATGTTTTTGGTTCGACTATAAAGGCAAATATTTTTATAGCTTTTTTTTGAGCCAGAATTTTAGCGGCCGGATTGACTTTATACCCCAGTTCTTCAGCCGCAGCTAATATTTTATTTTTAATTGCTTCTTCAACAGGACCGGAGTTATTCAATGCCCTTTGAACAGTTGACCTTGAAATTCCAACAAATTTAGCTACATCATTTTGTGTTGCTCTTTTCATAAATTTTTCCAAAAAAAATATTAATTTTATATAAATTTAATATTGAAATAATAATAATCAAGTCCATATTAAAAAATATGGGCGCGTGACCACTAAAAGTCCCGCAGTAAAAGAGGCTAATAAGTTTTTAATATAAAATGAGGAGATATAAAATGGGTAATAATGAAATAAAAAAATTGGAAAGCATTGCTAAAGAAATTAGAAAACTAACTATTGACGCTATTGGCTATTTAGGTGTAGGTCATATTGGAGGAGCTTTATCAATTGTAGATATTTTAACCTTACTCTATTACAAGCATATGAGTATTGACCCTCAAAATCCAAAGAAAAAAGACAGAGATAAGTTAATCTTATCAAAAGGACATGCTGGACCAGCTTTGTATAGTACTCTTTCTGCAAAAGGATATTTTCCAAAAGAGTGGTTGCATACACTGAATGTTGGAGGCACAAATCTTCCAAGTCACTGTGATATGAACAGAACGCCCGGTATTGATATGACTACAGGCTCTTTGGGACAGGGGCTTTCAGCTGCTATAGGTATGGCACTGGCAAACAGAATAGATGAAATTGACAACTATATATTTGCTATTATAGGTGACGGTGAGTCAAATGAAGGTCAAATCTGGGAAGCTGCTCAGGCCGCAAGTCATTTCAAATTAAATAAAATCATAGCTTTTACTGATTATAATAAAATGGAAATAGACGGTTATGTCAAAGATGTTATGAATATTGAAGATCTTACAGGAAAATGGAATTCTTTTGGATGGTTTGTACAAAAAGTTGACGGACATAATTTTATTGAACTCGACACTGCAATTGAGAATGCGAAAAACGAGAGTAATAGACCATCAATGATCATCATGGACACTATTAAGGGAAAAGGTGCTTTTTTTGCTGAAGGGAAACTTGAAAGTCATAATATGCCTTTCAGTTATGATGTGGCAAAAGAAGCTATTAAAAGACTCGATGGAATAGCTGTTTAACTTTGTTATTATTAAAATAAATATTTTGGAGATTTGACTAATGAAAGATATGGAATTAAGAAAAGTATATGCTGATACACTGATTGAACTTGCTGAACAGGATAAGAAAATTGTACTATTGGAAGCTGATTTGATGAAAGCCTCGGGTACAGGAACTTTTAAAGAGAAATTTCCTGGACGTACCTTTGATGTTGGGGTTGCAGAAGCCAATATGGTGGGAGTAGCTTCCGGTTTATCAGCAAGTGGGAAAATACCTTTTGCCAATACTTTCGGGTGCTTTGCCGGCAGAAGGACATATGATCAATTCTTTATATCAGCAAATTATGCCAAACAGAATGTAAAGCTTGTTGGAACAGATCCTGGTGTTTCTGCAGAATTTAACGGTGGAACTCATATGCCATTCGAAGATGCCGGTATTATGAGAAATATCCCTGGACTAGTTGTAGTTGAGGCCTGTGACCCTGTTTCACTTAAAAAATTGACTAAAGAAATTGCTTATCATAATGGTTGTGTTTATATGAGAGTAGACAGGAAGAAAAAAGGTTTCGTAATTTATGATGAAAATGAAGCTTTTGAACTAGGAAAAGGAAAAGTTGTTATTGATGGTTCTGATATAACATTGATTGCAAACGGAAGTGTTATGGTAGAAGAAGCAATAGGTGCCCAGAACATGCTTTCAGAAGAAGGTATTAGCGCTGCAGTTATTGATATGCATACAATTAAACCTTTAGATGATGAACTTGTACTTAAATATGCAGAGAAAACAGGTGCAATTGTCACTTGCGAAAATCATCAGATTTATAATGGTCTTGGATCAGCTGTTGCCGAAGTTCTTTCAGAAAATCATCCAACTTTATTAAAAAGAGTTGGTGTTAACGATGAGTTTGGTGAAGTAGGAACTCTAGATTATTTGAAAAAAAGATTCGGTATGACTAAAGAGAATATTTACAATAAAGCCAAAGAACTTTTAGTAAAAAAGAACAATAGATAGAAACAGATAGGAGATTTTCAAAATGAATAAGACAGTAATTGCAATAGCATCAGATTTATCAGGTTTTCCACTAAAGCAGGAAATTGTAAAACATCTTGCAGATAGAGATAATATTCAAATTATTGATTTTGGTATAGAATCTGTAGATAAACCTCAGCCGTATTTTATTCAGGCCCCAAAAGTAGCAAAGGCTATCCAGAATGGAGAAGCTGAAAAAGGTATCCTCATTTGTGGAACAGGTCAGGGAATGGCTATTGTTGCAAATAAACATAAAGGAATTTATGCCAGTGTTGTTGACAGTATTTTTTCTGGAGAACGCTGCAAAATCATCAATAATGCAAATGTTATAACTATGGGCGGATGGGTAACATCTCCGTTTTTGTCATGTGAAATAGTTGATGCATGGTTAAGTATGCATTTTACACAGAAAATGGAATTTAAAAAAGATTTTCTTTCAAATGCATTTGATCAGGTAAAAGCCATAGAAGAAGATAATTTCAAAGAATCATCAATGGTAAATTGTTAACTATTAATTGAAATGTGGTGCAATTATGATTGAAGGAATACTTTCAGATACAAAAATAGTCCAACTTGACAGTTTGACAGCCTGTGAGCTAGATGAAATAATTAACTATACTTCTCCAGATAATGGTAAGGTTTGTTTTGTTTGCGATAACAATCCTCTTGATTTTAGGGAGGCTCTTGTAAATGAATATAAGAAAATTAGAGATATCTGCCTGGTTGATAAAGTGTATCCAGATCCCAAAGTTCAAGACATAATGGATATGGTAAATGAGGTTAAGAATGAACAAATATCAACTGTTATTGGTATTGGTGGAGGAAGTACTCTTGATTCAGCTAAAGCAGTGGCCCTGACTTTGAGTAATGGTGGTGACCTTGATGATTATCTTGGTCCTAATCCATCCCGAAAAATTGAAAATAAGAAAGTTAAACTGATTCTTATACCGACAACTGCCGGAACAGGAGCTGAAGTTACAAAGTTTGGAGTTTACAGTGCACGCTCAGGACGTAAATATACTTTGGCTAATCCACTAATGCAGGCTGATGTAGCAGTTTTGGTAAGTGAATTTACATATAAACTTCCAGCTAGTATAACTGCTGCTACAGCATTTGATGCCCTTTCCCATGCTCTTGAAGCTCTTTGGAATAATAATGCTACTGATGTTTCTGATATTGCTGCAACTGAAGCGGCAGTTTCTGTTCTTGAATACATGGATGGCGCTTATGATGATGCAGTGAATGGAGAGAAAAATGCCAGAACTAAAATGCTTGAGGCATCATGTAGGGCAGGTATTGCATTTAATATGACCGGAACAGCAGCAGTACATGCGCTCTCTTTTATTTTTTCTGAAGAGTGGCATATCCCTCATGGAACAGCATGTGCATTTACTCTAGAAGATATCATGCTGTTGAATATGAAAAATGATAAGGCAAAACAAAAACTACTTAAAGTTGCCGGTAGAATTTTCAGTGATGAAACTGATGATAACAGACTTTTAGATAAGTTGTATAATCATATTGTTTCTTTAAAAAAGAAGTTCCACTTACCAATGAAGTTAAGTGATTTGAATATTTCTATGTTAGAAAAAGACATCAAACCATTTTTCAATAAATCACTGGATGATCCAAAAATGTGGAATAATATTCTTCCTGTTAATGAAGATATAGTTTATGGTGTAATTAAGAATAAGCTGTAGCTGTCAATATCTTATTTATTATACATGAAGTTCACAATATTGTTTTGTGAGCTTCTTCTTTTTAAGCTTAGTCAATAAGTTTATTCAATATGCGATTTAAGTCCATTATATTATTTTTAGGAATGGAATCGTTTTCAGCCAAATAATTCTTGAGTTCATTAATTATTTTTGAATTTGTCGAAATATCTTTTTTTAAACTCTGAAGTTTTTTTAGTTCACTTATGTCCCTATTCATACTGAATATATATTTTCTTCCCTGCAAAGTCCTATATGAGCGTATAGACTCAATCCACCTAATTTTATTGTTTTTGTATATTCTATATTCAATTCTTTTGTATGGTAAATCTTCTGTCGGAAAATAGTTAATATTATCGATACAGTCAATATAATCATGATGTACTATATTAGAAAATGCTTTACTGCCTTCTGAATAAAGAATATCAGGTTCTATTCCAAATAATTCAGAGAAAGCTTTATTAACATACAATACCTTTTTCTTGTTATAGTCAGTTAATGATACGCCAACATCAAGAAAGTTGATGTTTCTTTCAAGAAGTTCTCTTACATTTTCTGTTTTTTTTCTACTGGAAATATCAATAAAAGCCCCTTTGACTCCTGCAATTTTATCAGACATATTAAATATTGGTTTTTTAACTATTATTCCCCATTTTTTGCCTTTTGAACCGGGGATAAAACCTTCTCTTCTTAGACCTTTTCCTGTCAACAAAACTTCTTCATCCTCCTTTTCGTTAAGTTTTGTGTCTTTTAAATTAAAAAATATAGAGTCATCACACCCTAGAACATTAAAGTCAGGATTTAAGGAACAGTTAGAAAGAAAGAGACGGTTAGCAACAACATATTTCAAAGATATATCTTTAAGGTAGAACATAAACTCGCTGGAATCAAGAATTGCATCAATTATTACATATACCTGTTCCAATGTTTTTTTAAAACTGTTTATATTGTGAATGAAACTGTCTATTCTATCAAACTTAGAGCTTCTGTTTGCATCAATAAAAAAATCCCAAGTTTCTGAGTATTGTTTTATGCTTTCTGATGCCTTTGGTATTTCATTTTCCAGATCAGAAATATCACTCACATGTACTTTTAACGCCTTAGCCAACTGCCTGATTTTACTTTGAACTGGTACAATGTTTCCTTTTTCCCAATGCCATAAAGTACCTCTTGAAACACCTGTAACCCTGGCTACTGATATCAGAGATAATTTTTTATTGAGTCTAATGTGTTTAGCATTTTCATTATTAAATATCATTGTCTATTAAACTATATATGTTAAATATTGAACATTAAGAGTTGAATATTCTATTTAGTTTAATGATAAACTGCTATTTAATATATTTCAATATATCTTTATGATGTTAGTTATAGATTCTCTACTATTTCATACTCAAGAGGATATCAGGGAGATAGCTCTTTATTTCAGAATAAAATTTACTCAAGGATAAAATTATGGATAATTTAAAAAAGTTAAATATTAAAGAACCCAATATACTTGCGATGCTTTTTGTCTTTTCAATGCCGAATACTGTAATTGCTTCACTGACGCCGGGATTGATTCAGCTTGGAAAATATTTTAATATTTCATCAAGTGCTATGCTGTGTTATGTAACAACTTTAGCTGTGCTGGGTTATGCCATAGGACCGATAATTGCTCCAGTAATAGCTAATTGTTACGGAAGGAAAGGGGCTATTTTTACAGGTATGTTGTTAATCATAACAGGAGCCTTAGGAAATATAATTTTTTCCATCTGGCTGACTGACTACAGTTTATTTTTAATATTTAGAGTTATATCGGGTTTAGGTGCTGGAATTGCAATAACAGCTGTTCCTGCAATGATTCATGACTATTATGATGAGGTAAATGCTAAGAAAAAACTTTTTACTGTTTCAGGAATATATTGTCTTTGGCCAGGGTTTATTTTAATATTCTGCAGCTTTCTATCTTATTATCTTGGGTGGGAGTGTATAATGACTTTTCTACTTCTTTATGGGTTACTTGGATTAGCTGCATGTTATGTGCTTCCTGAAACAGATCCGAATCGCAGTTCAGGAGGTAATGCATTAGGTTTATATATCAAAAGCTGTTTTAATTTATTAACTAATTTCGAATTTATGTTATATAGCATGATTGGAGCTTTGTCCATAATTTCCATGTATTTCTTTATATCTGAAGCTCCTTTTATCATAATTAATAAGCTTCATTATCCATCAAATGAATATGGTTATTTTGCTATGCTTCCTTATATAGCTTCTTTTTTTACCCTAATATTAGGAAATATCTTTGCTGAAATGTTAACTTACAGAAAATGTCTCCTGATATGCTTAGTCGATATTCTGTTTTTTTCTTTTCTGATGCTTTATTTATTTTTAGCTGGTATGATAGATATATTATCATTTGTCGGTCTATCAACACTTATAATCATGGCATTTTCAGTATTAATGGGCTACAGCATGAACAATGCAATTAAAGCTTCATCAAATAAAGTTGCAGCTTCAGGGCTTTATCTTTTTATACTGATGCTGCTGTCATCAATAGTTCCAGATATAGCAGAAAATTTTAATTCTATAGGGTATTTAATTTATCCTCTTGTCCTTGTGGTGCTTGGGATTTTATACTTAGGGTTGATTTCAGTATATTTTATATATATAAGAAAAAAGAATAGTATAAGTAATATAACTGCTGTACTAACCTGTGAATAGTCATACTTGATCACTGACATATATTTAAAGTTCATAGTATTATGCAATTACTATGGACTTTTTTTATACCTCTGACTGATAATATTAATTTTTTTATATTTTTATTCTTGAAAAGATATTAAAAGAATATATCTTTTAATAGTGGGCGCGTGACCATTGGTGTGAGTTTAGATTTATTAATGCAAAATTTTAGGGAATAGGCATGTCAGGGATAAATCAGACATTTTTAATTTACGGAATAGTAATTCTTTTAGGATATCTTGTGAAAAGATTTGGTGTTGTAAAAGAAAAAGAAGGCAAATGTCTAATCAATTTAGTCTATTATTTAACACTTCCAGCCGTAATATTGACAGTGTTTAATGGTCAGCATTTTACCAGGCAAATGGCGATTATATTTACAGTGAGTATAATCTATGGAATTCTTATGACATTTGTATCTCTGTTTTTTTATAGAAAGAGAGCTGTAGCAGATCAGAAAGGTCTGTTTATTTCATCAATACTTGGTTTTAATATTCCACTTTTTTCATATCCATTTGTAATGGCTATATGGGGTTTTGAAGGGCTCAGATATCTTGCAATATTTGATATGGGCAGCACTCCATTTTTTGTATTTGGCGTTGCATATGTTACTTCTGCATATTTTTCACCTGGTAATAATGAAGTAAAATTAAAAAATATATTCAAAAAGTTGGCTGTTTTTATACCTTTACACGGATATTTATTAGCTTTGATTCTAATGTTTCTGCAGATAAAACTACCTGCATTTATAATAACTGTTTTAAATCCGCTTACAAAGGCGAATACTCCGCTTGTTCTAATAATACTAGGTTTATATTTAAACTTTACTGGAATTAGACAATATGCAAAGGGGATAGGAAGCATATTGTCGTTAAGATATATTTCTGGGATAGTTGTTGGTGCAATAGTTTTCCTGTTTATACCATTTGATAATCTGACTAAAACAATGGTAATCCTAGCTCTAATTAACCCTGTAGGATTAGCAATGATAGCATATTCCGTATATTTTAACTATGACTCAAAGTTTGCAGGGACACTGATTAATGTAAGCAATGTTATTAGTTTTATATTTATATGGGGCATTACGATTTTAAGTATTAATTATCATATTTTATAAATAAAATTAAATTGGGGGGCTTTGAAGTGGAAGGTGCAGAACGGCAGGTAAAACTGAGAAATCTGTTCGCTTATGGAATGGGAGATATTTTCGGGGGAGGAGCTTTTACTCTTATAGGAATGTTTATGATGATATTCCTTACAGATACAGTGGGGCTTTCCCCAATATGGGCGGCATTAGTATTCGGAGTCGGCCGTTTCTGGGATGCATTTGCTGATCCTTTAATGGGGTATATATCCGATCACACACATTCAAAATTCGGTAAAAGACGTATATTTTTCTTAGTAGGGATAATTCCAATTGTTCTGACGTTTATTCCTTTATGGACAATGCCTTTTAATATCGGGCCAAGTTTTATTGATCAATTCAAAGGCTTTGCATATTTTTTGACTATGTATATGATTTTCAACACCGTATATTCAATGGTCATGATTCCTTACTGTGCATTGAATGCTGAAATGACGAGAGATTATAAAGTTAGGACAAGGCTTGCCGCTTTCAGAATGGGATTTTCTCAGTTTTCATCTATTTTTTCAGGAATTGCCGCACCTATTATTATAGCTCATTATAGTGGCTCAGAGCATGGATATTTGATAATGGGGATTACATTCGGGATAATTTATGCACTACCATGGTTTTTTATATTTATGGGAACCTGGGAATTGCCGGATAATTATGTTGAAAATAAAAAAGGTAATATAAAAGACCTTTTTAAAAATTTCGGAACAATATATCGAAACAAGTCGTTTCGTGCCCATCTCGGCATGTACATTTTTGCATTTTCCGCTCTCGATTATATTATGGCCTTTCTGCCATATTTTATGAAGTACTATATAAAACGGCCTGATCTTCTCGCTTTTGCTACAGGCAGTGTATGGATTTCCCAGGTAATAGTTCTATTTATTTTTGTAATAATAGCAAATAAATACGGTAAGGGGTATGCTTACAGAATTGGCGCTTTATTATGGTTGATTTCATTGTTTATGGTGTTTACAATATCACCCGGAGCATCTATTACTTCTGTAATTATGCATTTTACTTTTATGGGCATATGTCTTTCTCCATGTTATATGATTCCGTGGGCTGTACTGCCAAGTGTCATTGATGTAGATGAGCTTATTACATCCAAGCAGAGATCAGGAACTTATGCTGGTGCGATGACACTGTTAAGAAAGATCAGTCAGGGGTTGATTGTTCTTCCTTCAATTGGGATTATTCTGTCAATAATTCATTATGTTCCGGATCATGCCCAGACTCCACAGGTTCTGTTTGATTTGAGAATAGTATTTATATTGGTTCCTCTTTTTCTGGTTGCAGTTGGATTCCTGTTCGCTCTGCGTTTCAAAATTACGCCTAAAACACATGCTATGCTAAAATCTGAAATAATGAGGCTGAGGAACGGTGGAGAAAAAGAAAATGTGGAACCGGTTATTAAAGAAACCTGTGAAACTTTGACTGGGCTTAAGTATGAAAATTTATATGATGAATCAAACACTTATTTAAAAAAGAGAAAAAAGAAAATATTTGCTTAATAGATAAATCAGGAGATAGAAAAATGAAACACAAAGTAAAATTAGGAGTGGTATGTCTGGGCAGAACAACATTTGATTATAAAGCTGCTGAAGAAATATACACGAATATGCAGATAGAGCTTTTAAAAAGAGATGATATTGAATGGGCATTTGCTGAAGAATTAGTTATAGAAGTAGAAGATGCAAAAAAAGCTGCAGTTGAACTTCTTAAACACAACATTGATGGGTTTGTCTGTATCAGCGGTACATTTCATCTCGGACATCTTGTTCTTGAAATCAATAAAATACTTAATAAGCCTATTCTGTTATGGGGATTGAATGAACTTCCATATAATGGTGGAAAAATCAGATTGAATTCTGTATGCGGCGTAAATTTAAATGCTTCAAATTTATACAAATCAGGTATTAGAAATTATCATGTCACTATTGGTGAAGATATCGATGAGGAATGGGTTGATGCTGTTAGAATTAAGTCATGTCTACAGAATGCACATGTCGGCATTTTAGGATATAGAGCACATGGTTTCTTTAATTTAAGTGTATATGATCTTAATGCATATAAAGAACTTGGTATTCTGATCGATCACTATGAAATCTCAGATGTGTTAAACAATGATGTTGATAAAGAATTGCTGAAAACTTATAGAAGCAAGGTTAAAGAAACATTTGACTGTTCAGGGATCAGTGATGAACAGGCCGAAAAAGTTGCATTGCTTACAGCAAAATATAAGAAATTTCTTACAGATAATAAACTTGATGCAATAGCAGTAAGATGCTGGCCTGAATCTGCTAGAGATTTTGGGATTTCACCATGTGCAGCTTTATCAATTCTTCAGTCAGAAGGTCATATCATGGCATGTGAAGGAGATTTTGAAGGAGCTATATCAATGCTTTCACATAAAGCTATAGGAGGAGAAACTCCTTATCTGTTCGATTTTTCTCAGGTTAATTTTGAAGATGACTATGCTCTACTTTGGCATTGTGGAGTTGCACCATGTAATCTCTGGGATAAAAAATGCGTTAGGTCTCTTGATACTTATTTCGCAGGTGGAAAAGGCGTGACTGCAGACTTTGTGCTTAAGTCAGGTGATATATCTATATTCAGGATGGATTCTGCAGGTACTGATGTGAGACTGTTTCTGCAGGAAGCTAAGGTAATACCTATGGAAAAAGATCTTCGCGGTACATATGCAAAAGCAATATTCAATGAACCGGTTAAGAACATTCTTGAAAAAGTAGTTTACACTGGTGTCGCACATCATGCTTCTCTTGTTTACGGTAAATATATTAAACCTTTTGAAATATTAGCCAAGATTAATAACTGGGAAGTAATTAAATAATAAATAGTTTTATTTTGACTAAAGGTAGGGCTCTTTATCCTTAAAGAGCCGAAAATCGAAGATATTGCTAAGTATTTATAATTAATCAAATATCTGTGATGACGGACGGTTGCGGAAAGCCGTCCCTACCAGTTTAAGTCTAACCAAAAGTTAATTTTTAATGTGAGGGGTAAAATGCTGGAAAAACTTAGAGAATTGAACCCTGCTTTAAATATAAAATCCATTGATGACAAATCTTTTAATAAATATGGAAGAGTTATAGAAGGATATGAGTTTGAGCAGGTATTGGACTTTATGAACAATAAAAGCAAAATGCCTGAAGCCGGTAATGTATATGAGGCATGCATTACCGAAATGGAAAGCTGTGAAGTTGCAGATAAATTATCTAAAAACTTTTATGGCGATATGCCTATTCAGGTAGGCTATTGCAATGGACAGAATACAAGTCTAAACGGATTGGAATATCATAAATGCAGTGAAATTAATTATGCTGTTACTGATTTTATTTTAATTTTAGGTCAGAGACAGGCCATTAATAAAAACAGCTTTGATTCTAATAATACGGAAATATTTTTTATTCCCGAGGGTACTGCATTGGAATTGTACCAGACTACCTTGCACTTTGCCCCATGTAAAACAGAAAATTACGGATTTAAGTGCCTGGTTATTCTGACTAAAGGCACAAACTCACCTCTGGTAAATAAAAGAGAAATTATTGACAGCGAAGACGAACTTCTATTTATGAAAAACAAATGGCTAATAGCGCATCCTGAAGCAGAACGGCTTGTCAACAACGGTGCATATGTGGGAATAAAAGGAAATAATATCAAACTTAAAATCTAATATTAGGCTCCGTTAATTTACGGAGCTTTTTATATATTATTCATTTTAAAAATATAAGTAGTTGGGAGAACAACCATATGATCGAAGAAAAGCAAGTTAAACTAAGAAACTTATTTGCTTACGGAATGGGGGATTTATATGGTGGTGGAGCTTTTACACTGATCGGCCTTTATCTTATGATTTTTCTTACTAAGAGTGTGGGATTATCTGGTACTTTGGCTGGTTTAGTTTTTGGGCTTGGGAGAGTATGGGACGCAGTAACTGACCCTTTAATGGGATATATTTCAGATAAAACAAAATCAAAATACGGCAGAAGAAGGGTGTTTTTTCTATTAGGGATCATTCCTGTCGGGCTGTCACTGCTTCCTATGTGGTTAATGCCCTTTGGTAAAGGAACAAATGAATATATTTTGTTCTTTTATTATCTTATTAGCTATATGTTTTTTAATACAGTCTATACAATGATGATGACTCCATATTCAGCATTAAATGCAGATATGTCTATTGATTATAAAGTGAGGTCCAGGCTTTCTGGGTTCAGAATGGGGTTTTCGCAAATATCGTCACTCATTTCAGGTGTTTTAGCGCCTATAATTGTAGGTAGTTATATAAAACCTGTAGATGGATATTTTTATATGGCACTTTGTTTTGCAGTGTTTTATGCCGTAATATGGATATTTATATTTTTAGGCACTTTTGAACGAGAAGATCTGGAACAGGTTGATAACACCAAATTCAGTTTCAGAGAAGTTATATATAACTTTGTAAGCACTCTTAAGAATAAATCTTTCAGAATGCATTTAGGAATGTATATCTTTGCATTCATTTCACTGGATGCTATTAATTCTATTTTATTTTTCTATTTAAATAATTATCTCAGAACACCGACATTAAAGCCTGTAGCAACGGCTGCGCTATTTGGGTCAGAAGTATGTGTTGTTGCAATTTATATATATTTAGCAAATAAAAAAGGTAAGGCAAGGTCATTTCAAGTTGGTCTTTTTATTTCAATTATTGCATTTCTTTCATTAAGTTTACTTACCCCCGAAAATGCTAATGTATATACAATTATATTTTTCTTTGCTTTTATAGGTATTGGATTTTCTGCAGGAAATGTTATGCCTTTTGCTATTTTGCCTGAAGTCGTGGATGTTGATGAATTAATAACTTCAAAAGACAGGGCAGGTACTTATGCGGGCTTTATGACATTTGCGAGGAAATTTACTCAGGGTGTTGTTGTATTGCCTCTTCTAGGAGTTTGCATAGACTTGATTGGATACAATCCTAATTTAAATATACAGGCATTTCACACAGATATGGGATTCAAGATCTTATTAATAGTAGTTCCGATTATTGTTATTATTATTGCTATTATATTTTCTTATAAATACAAGGTAACACCAAAAACACATGCAATTTTAAGGAAAGAAATAGAACGACTTAAAAATGGAGGAAGAAAAGAAGACGTTACTCATGATGTAAAGAAAGTATGTGAAATATTGACAGGTTTTAAATATGAAAAACTTTTTGATGAGCAGAATTATCTTATCAAAAAATTTAAAAAAGCATAGATATTCATTAAATATTAATAATTTTTATGGAGATAAAATAACATGGAATTAATTCAAAATGATATTGAATTTAAGCTTAACTTGAATAATAGAACTTTAATTTCACATAGTATTGATAAACCATTTATATTCATAGGTGATGGAAAAGCTACTTATGATATGTATCGTGGAAATTTCAAGATTCAGGATTACCTGCAGGAAAGAGTTGGATTAATAGAATTTTCCATAAGTGAGTTTGAAGGTGTTTGTTTTATAAACTTTTATAGAGAAGGAGAAGAGGTATTATACCTTAAAGCTTATCAGGATAACTCAGGCAGACTAAAAATAGAGTTTAAATCTGCAGACAAGTCAATTAATAGAATTTGGGTAAGAATAAATGCTGATATTGATGAAAAAGTATATGGCTGTGGAGAACAGTTTTCATATTTTAATCTGAGAGGTAAAAACTTTCCTTTGTGGACTTCTGAACCGGGAGTGGGCAGAAACAAAGAGACATATACAACCTGGCAGGCAGATGTAGCTGACAAAGCAGGCGGTGATTATTATACAACAAATTACCCACAGCCGACTTATGTTTCTTCAAAAAAATATTTTTGCCATCTGGATTGCACATCATATACTGATTTTGATTTCAGAAATGATAAATTTCATGAATTGCAATGCTGGACTATCCCTGAATCTATAACATTTGAAACAGCTGAATCATTTATTGATATGGCCGGGAAAATTGCAGATTTTTTCGGTAGACAGCCTGAACTTCCTGAATGGGTATATAATGGTGTAGTTCTCGGTATTCAGGGTGGCACTGATAAAGTTGTTAGAAAAATGCAGAATGCTATTGATAAAGGTTTGAACGTTGCAGGTCTATGGTGTCAGGACTGGGAAGGTATCAATATGACGTCATTTGGGCAGCGACTTTACTGGAACTGGAAGTGGGATTCCAAACGGTATCCAAATCTGGATAAGAAAATATGGAATTTAAAAGAAAAAGGTATTCGTTTTTTGGGATACATTACACCATTTATGCTAGAGAATGAATCTATTTTCAACGATGCTAAAAAACTTGGTTTTTTAGCTAAGACTAAAGATGGAGAAGATTATATTGTTGATTTTGGCGAATTTAACTGTGGTATTCTTGATCTGACAATGCCGGATGCTGTTGAGTGGTATAAGAAAGAAGTTATAACAAAAAACCTGATTGATTTTGGTTTAGACGGGTGGATGGCTGATTTTGGCGAGTACCTGCCGACAGACTGTGTGCTTTCCAATGGTAAAAGCGGAGAAATTATGCATAATCAATGGCCCGCTCTTTGGGCTAAAGCTAATTTTGAAGCTGTCAGAGATGCTGGGAAAATTGGAGAAATTTCATACTTCATGCGCGCAGGTTTTACAGGCAGTCAGAAATACTGCACACAACTATGGGCAGGGGATCAATGCGTTGACTGGTGTATAGATGATGGGCTGGCTTCCGTTATTGTAGCAGCTCTCTCTTCAGGTATTATGGGCAACTGTTTTCATCACAGCGATATTGGCGGTTATACAACACTGCATGGACTTAAACGTTCTAAGGAGTTATTTATGCGCTGGGCTGACATGGCTGCTTTTACACCTTATATGAGAACACATGAAGGTAATAGACCAAAGGATAATCATCAATTTGACACAGATAATGAAACTCTTGAACATTTGATTAGAATGACAAATGTTTTTACAACATTAAAACCTTATATCAAATATTGTGTTAAACAGGCTTCTGAAAAAGGATTGCCGGTTCAGCGTCCTCTTTTCATGCACTATGAAAATGATGCTGAAACATATGACATAAAATATCAATATATGTTTGGTCGTGATATTATTGTAGCACCTGTTTATTTAAAAGAAGTTACAGAATGGAAACTTTATCTGCCTAAAGATAATTGGATTAATATGTGGACAGGAAAGGTGTATAAAGGCGGCTGGATTACAATTGATGCCCCAATTGGAAAACCGCCTGTGTTCTACAAAAAAGATTCTGAATATAGTACTTTATTTGAGAAAATTTCAAAAATATAGATATTTATAAATCTAATTTTTCTTGTGTTATGATTTCAATTTTCACTATATAAAGGTATTTTAGAGACCTTTATGTAGTGGGAATTTATGTATTATCCTGGGCAAACTGGTATTACACCTTTTTTTATAAGGATATTGCCATATTTAGCAAGTTCTCCTGTCATTACTACAGCAAAAGCGTTCTGTGCACGCTCATAAAATTCGAAACGGCCTATTCTTTTAACGTCAGGTGCCGATGGAGTGCTTTTTCTTATGGCTTCCATATAATTTTTTTCTACAGATGTATCAAGCTCGTCACCTTCTACAGGTGCCATCATTATTATTGGATCGTCATAGCTGTCTAGTTCAAACAGTGGCATTATACCCTCAAGCAGTTTAGAAACATTAAGCCCATCAGCACGAATGACTTTATCATTAAATGTATTTCCCGGAAAATGTGCATCTGCAAGTATCAGTTCATCTCCGTGACCCATTTCTGCTAAAACTTTAAGCAGTTCCGGACTGATTAACGGTGAAATTCCTTTTAACATTTTCTATCTCCCACATGTCTATTAATATTTCAGTTTTAATCAAATTATCATAAAATCAATAAAACTCAAATTATGCTAAATTAATAGTATCAGTTTATGCAAATTATC
>PVBE012973033.1_pt1 | contig 19150 bp, 16 predicted proteins | sample 1631181 | NCBI WGS metagenome assembly PVBE01 (sample SAMN08397723, study PRJNA350692) | Marine metagenome, whole genome shotgun sequencing project. | isolation source: water | place: Pacific Ocean | collected 2012-04 | reverse complement strand
GATCGTCATCGAGGAGCATGTACGAGCGGTCAGCGGACAAGGTCAGCTCAAACAGGGTGCCGACGAATCAGTGGCCTGGTTCAATGATGGCAAAGGTACTCTTGGCCATGTTGTCCAGGCGCCGGAGGCACTGGGACTGGAAGTACTGAACCTCAGCCAGGAACCAGTCGGAGGCTGCACCCTCTGTGACGAATGCCTCGTGGGCGAGGACGGCATCAGCATCGCCCTGGGTGTGCAGGAGCACGAGTCCCACCTCGAGGTGGTTGATGCGCAGGCGCAGCAGTGCATCCTCGAGCTCTCGGAACGCACGAAGCGACCAGGTCTCAGCGGACCGACTCGGAGCTGCGTCTGGCCCCCGCATGAGCACACTGGCCACCCGGCCATCGATGCTGACCTCCACGCTTGGATAGGACCAGCCATCCTCGGTAACGGTATGGGTCAGCGCGGGCAGCGCCACACCCTTCCCCGTGCGGTTGGGGAACTTCTCTGCCTGCTCGGCCACAATCTCCTGGGCACGGCCAGCCACGCCCTCGGACCACTTGGACCTGGGATAGCTGCCGTCGATGAAGTTGTACTTCTTGGCGTCTCGGGCGCGGAAGCCCTCGGCCTTGGTGCAGAAGATGTCGTTGATGTCCCGCCGGATCTTCCGCTTGTCGGTGAGCCGGGTCAGCCCGCCGGTGCCGGGAAGCACGCCGAGCAGCGGTACCTCCGGCAGCGCCACGGCCGCGTTGCCATCGTCGATCAGGTAGATCTCCTCGCAGGCAAGAGCGAGCTCATAGCCGCCGCCGGATGCGGTTCCGTTGAGTGCTGCGACGTAGACCTGCCCGGAGTGCTCGGTGGCATCCTCGATCCCCACGCGGGTCTCGTTGGTGTACTTGCAGAAGTTGACCTTGAAGGCGTGGGGTGCGTTGCCGAGGAACCGGATGTTGGCTCCTGCGCAGAAGATCTTGTCGTAGGCCCCGGTGACCAGCACGCAGCGGACTTCGGGGTGCTCAAAGCGAAGGCGGTTGACCGCGTCATGCAGCTCGATGTCGACCGCGAGATCGTAGGAGTTGAGCTTGAGGTCATACAGCCCATCCCACATCGGCTGGTCTTCCTTGATGTGCATGGTCAACGTCGCGACGGCACCATCGATCTCGAGATCCCAGTGCACATAGCGATCGGGATGGGTCTCAAAATTCACGGCCGGGTAGTCGAATTCCGCCATGGCTCCCCCCTTGGTTGATTTGCACTATACTGCATATACAGCCCAGTTGCAAGCCGCCAATAATGCATTATAATGCACGCATGGATGCGCTCCTATCCGATATCGGGACCCGCCTTCGGGCACGACGTACAGCACTTGGACTCACTCAAGCTGACCTCGCCCGAATAGCGGGGGTCTCTCCTCGCTTCCTGGTGCAGCTCGAGGGCGGTAGCGGGAACATCAGCGTCTCCAGGCTCGCCGAGGTCTGCCATGCACTCGACATCCGGCTGGACGAGCTCTTTGTCGGACTGGGACCGGGAGGCCCAGCCAAGGTGGCTCTTGTGGGACTGAGGGGAGCGGGCAAGTCCACCGTGGGTGCTGCACTGGCCCAGCGCCTGGGTGCGGACTTCGTAGAGCTGGACGCAGAGGTAGAGGCGGAGGCTGGCATGAGCCTCGGTGAGATCTTCGAGCTGCGGGGCGAGGGCGAGTACCGCTCGCTCGAGCTGGCAGTCCTCAACCGGGTGCTCTCCAAGCCCGGCGCTGCTGTCATCGCTGCGGGCGGCTCCATCGTGAACTCGACAGAGTCCTGGAGACGCCTCCGAGACGGGGCGAGGACGATCTGGCTTCAGGCCAGCCCGGATGCCCACCTCGAGCGGGTGCGTGCACAGGGAGATCTGCGGCCCATGCGGGGCTGGGCGGATCCCCTGGCCGTGCTCGAGCAGATTCTGGCGGAGCGGGCAGCACTGTACGGCCAGGCGGATCTGGCCCTGGATACTGGCGCGCTGGGTGTGGACGGGGTGGTGGATGCCATCGTCACCCCCTGAGGAGACGCTCGACCGCATCACGGGCGACTGGGAGATCTTTCAGCTCAAGACGGGCCACCGATTATCGACGGACGACTCGGTGACTGCCTGGACGGCGGGATGCCTGCGGCCCCAAGCCCTCCGCCTGATCGATATCGGTGCGGGCATTGGCTCCGTTGGGCTGATGACCCTGCACATGATGGGACCTGAGGCCACCAGCGTCTTTGTGGAGGTTCAGGAAGCCAGCCACCGACTCTCTCAGAAGACCGTGGACCACAACGGGCTGGGTCATCGGGTGGAGCTGCGCCTGGGCGATCTCAGAGACCCAGAGGTGCTGCCCGAGCTTCACAGCTTTGATCTGGTGACGGGCTCGCCGCCGTATTTTCCAGTCAGTGAAGGTGTGACCTCAGACAACCCCCAGCGGGCCGGTGCCCGCATGGAGCTCAAGGGCAACGTCTTCGATTACTGCAAGACTGCGGCTTTGCTGATGAGGCCCGATGCCGCGTTTGTCTTTGTCCATTCCGCCTCGGACCCAAGACCTGAGAGAGCGATTGAGGCGGCAGGGCTGGTGCTGAATCAGCGCCAGGATGTGGTCTTCAGCGAAGGCAGGCCCCCGACGATCGCCGTGTTCTCCTGCAGCTTCTCTGGCACACGCACCGATGCAGCACCGCTGGTGATGCGGCTGAAGACCGGAGAGTATGGCCCGGATCGCTTCATGCTGAAGGCGGCGATGGGCTTTTAGGGAAGCAAGCGGTCCTGAAGCGAGTTGTGAATGCAGGGGACGCTATGTGGTTTGGACTCTGGCTGGGAATCCTGGGGGCCAGGGCCGCACCCGGTGAGGTCAGCGATGTACACCTCGGCCGGGTCGAAGATGGGATCATGGAGATCGCCTTGCCAGGCGAAGTCGACGACTGGAAGAGCCTGCCGTGGGAAGCACACAGCGTAGATGGCAGTGATGTCTGGAGGGTGACTATGAAGGGCCTCTCGCACGGCGATGTGCGGGTAGGCGACACGTTTACCACCCGAAAGGTCCATGACAACCGGGTGGGCGAGGACTGCAAGGTGGTCTCCTTTGTGACCCGGTCTGTCGCCTACAACCAGTGGGCGCCCGAGGAGGGCCTGCTGCCCGCCTGCGGCATCCCGCAGGTCTACGCGCAGCTGAACTGCACGGGCAAGAAGGCTGGGCTGTACCTCGCTGTACGGCGCGGCACTCAGCTCACCGCCTACTCGATCGTCCCCTCCGAGGGCACAAGCAAGGAAGGCCCCGCGAAACGCGCGCTGATGACACCGGAGATCATGGTTCTGGTCAAGGCTGCCCACAAGCAAAGCTGGGACAAGGCGGCCCCCATAGAGACCGAGGCTTCCGTGGCGAGCCTGAAGGGCCATCCCAGCCTCTCTCTGGTTGATGTCCACTGGTACACAGGAGAAGGCGTGGAGGAGTGCGCTGGCGATGACTTCTCGGACAAGCGGTGGGCTCTGTGGGATGGCAGCCGGATCCTGGGCCCCATCCAACACAATACCGCGCGCCCAGTCGCCATCTTTACCGTGGGCTCAGACCTCTACCAGGTGCGCCCGATGAGCTGGGATGGATGGGCGATCACGGATCTGAAGGGTCAGTCCGTCCACCAGCTGCACGACGGCTTCTGCGGCTGCCCCTGCTGAGCACTACTCCAGGCTCATCTGAAGCTGCACCACATCGGGGTCATCGGGCAGTGCGAGTGCAGCGGCCTTGGCTGCGTTGCGGGCGGCTGGCAGGTCCAGCAGGTACAGGGATGTGAGCGCCTGATTCATGGCCGTTGCCCCCACCGGTGCACCGAGCTCCCCGGCCTGGGTGTAGGCCTCACGAGCCTGCTTGTACCGCCCCTCCACAAAGGCCCGGTGGCCGCGCTGCGTAGCGCCCAGAGCTGTACCCGGATCGGTGATGACCGCCTGCCCCATGCCCGGGATCTCCCGGTGCCCCTCGAAGTGGTCCAGACGGAAGGGGTCGGGTGCGGCCTCGCTCAAGGACTCGATGGCCTGAGCCACTGCAGCGGCACTGTGGGTCTCCATAAGGCCTGCGTCTGCGATGCACTGTGCCAGGGCCAGACCCATCCTGCGGTGTCCCCGGGCATTGGGGTGACAGTGATCGATGAAGACATCCGACCCAGGGATTTCCTGCGGGGATCCGACGGCCATGGCTCGGGAGAGATCGCAGACGGGTGTGTTCGTGTTCTCGCCAACATCTCGAACCACCTGCCGGAGGTACATGTCCGCCTGCATCGGGCGCAGCGCGAGTGCCTCGGAGTGCTGGAAGGCCTTCAGAGCCTCTCTTGACAGGCCCGCCCGCAGGAGCAGGTGTCCAAGACGGTACTGCGCGCCCTCAGCCTGGATCTGCCCGGAGAGTACTCGGGCCTGGGCCAGGAACTCGTCTGGCTTGATCTTGTCCACCTGCTCGCCCATCCCGTGCAGCTTGTGCTCTGCCTCGGGTGCGATCTCCCCGGGTGTGGCATTGTCCATGTGGTCCCTGAGGTTGGTGGCCACCGTGGTCAGCATGATGGGAATCCCGGCCTCCCGGGCCATGTTCACCATGTCCTCGAGGTGCTCCTGGTACAGGATGCGACCCAGCTTTCGGTCCGCATCATCCACCAGCACATCCAGCCTTCCAATGGGCAGCCACTCGACTCCCTCCGGCGGAGCAAGCACGCTTCCCTGCGGTGCCACCAGATCCCGGATCTGCCGGTAGAGGTAGCTTTGGTTCATCCTCCGCCGCAAGAGCTCCGCAGTGGGGTCATACCGGTCTGATGCTGCCTTGAGTGCGCGGAGCTCGTGGTACTCGTTGTTTCCCGAGTAGACGATGATGAGGTCCGGACGCTCGTGGCTCACCGCCCGGTAGATCATCTCCTTTACCTGCCTTGATCCCATTCCACCGTGGGCCAGGTTGAGGATCTCAATGGCCTGGTCTGGAGCAGCCGTGCGGAGTGCTCGCCGCGCCCATCCAGGAAACGAGGCGTACTCGGTGAACATCTCGCCATAGGCCGCAGAGGCTCCGAACACGAGCACCCGCTGCCCAGCCGGCTTGGCCGTCACGACCCGCCGCCGTCCAGAGACATACACCCGGCTGCCCGGCGTGCCACCGGTGGTCCAGGCTTGACCGGAGGCCTGCTGGTAGAGGAGCGGAGAACGCATGGTCTCCAAATCCGGCTGGACCAGGCGCAGCACCCCCTCGGCCGCACCCAGCAGGAGCACGGTCACCAGGAGCCCGAGGGCCAGACGCTTGAGAGTCTTCTTCACAGGACCAAAGTGTAGTACGGGGCCGGAGGCGCGGCTTGGCAGGACCCTGACATCGGACTTTCCGCTCCATCCGTACACTGAAGAGAGGGAGTGTCACCTGGATGAGACGAGGGATTGCTACGGTGCTGTGGCTCCTGGGCTGCTCGCAGAGCGGACAGGATGCGGCCAAGGAGTCCTACGAGATGGCGACTCCAGTCCCCGTGATGCATTCCGCAGAGGTTCGGGAGCTGGTGGACTACCTGGTACCCACCTCACCAAGGAGTCCGGATGCTCCGTCTGGACTCTGGAGCCGCTGCCTGGCCGGCGAGGATGTGCGTCACCTCTTCAAGCCCCGCTTTGCTCTGGTGGAGATAGGCCCGGACGCGATCCGGCTGGCTGGGAGCGACGTGGTCAAGCTCTACAGCTTCGTGGCGCGGGACACGGATCTTCGAGGACAGATGCTCACACCGCTGTACGAAGCTGCAGCCAGCCTGGTGAGCGATAGCAAGGATGCCGGATTTTCGGGAGGCTGCTGGCCCCGGTTCGCCGGGGAGGTCCTCATCGCCACCCACCCCGACACGCCCTTCTCGGTTCTCCGAGAGGTGATGTACACCCTGGGTCAGGCGCAGTTTTCCGACTTCTCCTTTGTGGTCTCGGACCCAGGTGCGGTGCGGGCGGCCAATGACAATCCTCCCGGACCGAGGAGTCCGCCCAAGCCCGATGGGCGCTGCAGGGACACCATCCTGGCCACACTCCGGCCAGACCGCTCCTTGCTGCTCCACGGCAGGCCGTACCACGGGGGCGCGCTGCGGACGGACGTGGCCAATCTGAAGACCCGCCTCATCTCCACACAGGGGGAGCCGGATATCGCTGGTATGGAGGCCTGGGTGAGCACCGTCACCCATCCCAGGCAGGAAGGAGGGGTCCGAAGCGTGGACTGGACCACGGTCATCAGCGGTCCGGTGCGAGCCGGCGAGATCATGGCCCTGACTGATGTGGTTCGAACCGTTCTGCCGGAAGCCACCTGGACGGTGACAAGCACGGGCGGCGCCCTGACTGCACGTCAGACCGGCTGGGCGAGCGCCTCTGTGCCTGCGCTGACGGCACAGTCCTTTGTGGCGGTGGTGCCCTCCAATCTCCCTGCCATCTACCCGGCCACCGACTGCCTGGGTGCCGACGGCAAGAAATACCCCCACCCGATGGCGGCTTCTCGGAGAAAGGCTGTTGGGACACTGGGGCAAGATAGGGGCGACATTTTCAAATCAAGAGGCGCCAAGAAGAAGGCAAGGCGCAAAGCAACCCGGCGTTGATCCCAGACGAAAGCAGCCCCCCGGCGTACGCCGGGAGGCTGCATCCCAACAGTCCGCCTTCTATCAGTCAGCGTTCTTGAAGAAGGTCGGGATGTCGTAGTCGTCCGGGTTCAGGCCGGAGACCATCGAGTTGTTGCCGCCGCCGCTTGCCTGCCGGTAGCCGGTAGACCGGCCGCCGCCGCGCATGGCCTCGGCCACGCGACGCTCTACGGAGGGGGTTGCCTGCAGGTAGGCCTCGTCGAAGCCCGTGGCGATCACGGTGACGCGCGCCTCGTCCTGCATGGTCTCGTCGATGACCCAGCCCCAGATGACGTTGGCGTCCTCGTGGGCTTCTTCCTGGATCATGGTGCTCGCCTCGTTGATCTCGAACATCGTGAGATCCGAGGACCCTGTGATGTTGATGAGAACGCTGGTCGCACCCGCGATGCTCACATCGTCCAGCAGCGGGGAGCTGATGGCCTTTTGTGCGGCCTCGACCGTGCGGTGCTCGCCAGTGCCGAAGCCCACGCCCATGAGCGCGAGGCCCTTGTTGGCCATGATGGTGCGCACATCGGCGAAGTCCACGTTCACGATGCCCTGGAAGTTGATGAGATCACTCACGCCCTTCACGGCTTCGTAGAGCACCTTGTCGGCCAGGCTGAACGCCTCTGCCATGGTGGTCCGCTCGGTCGCCATCGAGATGAGGCGCTGGTTGGGGATGGTGATGAGAGTGTCCACGCAGTTGCGCAGGCTCTCCACACCTTCCTCGGCCTGCTTGCGTCGCCGCCGGCCCTCGAAGTGGAAGGGACGGGTCACGCACGCCACCGTGAGTGCGCCGATCTCCCGTGCCACCTGAGCGATGACCGGAGCTGCACCGGTACCGGTGCCTCCGCCCATGCCGGCGGTGATGAAGACCATGTCGGAGCCCACGACCAGCTCAGCGAGCCGCTCGCGATCCTCGAGGGCTGCCTCGCGGCCTACCTCTGGGTCTGCGCCAGCGCCAAGGCCCTTGGTCAGCGAGTTTCCAAGCTGGAACCGCCGGGGGGCCAGAGACCGCTCGAGGTCCTGCGCGTCGGTGTTCACCGCCACGAAGTCCACGCCGGTCATGCCGCACTGGATCATGTTGTTCACGGCGTTGCCGCCGCCGCCGCCCACACCGATCACTCGGATTTGGGCCTTGGAGATATCGTTGTCCACCAGCTCGATCGTCATCTGCTCACCTTCTTCTGCTTCTGGGACTGTTGGGGGGGGGGTTTAGGGACTAGTTGGGCAGGGGGGTGGCGACCGCCACCGTGCCGATGTCGAGATCGACCACCTGCGGTTGAGTGAGGTCCAGACCGACTGCCACCATCTGGGCGAGTCGGTCCAGTTTTTCGCGAGGGGCCTCGAAGCCGAGGACCACTCGGGAGCCGTTGCGGAGCACCAGGGTGAAGCCCCGGTGGGAGTCAAAGTGAACCTCGCTGAGTTCGGCGGGGTCGACAGTGCTCTGCTCCGTCAGTACCTTGAGGACCGAGAAGGTCTCCAGGATGATGCGGCGGCCCAGGGCTGGGTGCGCCTCCAAGACTTCCGGGTCGAGACCCGTGAGTATCGGGAAGTCCAGGCGGCGGGAGTCCGCACGCTTGAAGACATGACCGCGGGAATCGGCGTACCACAGCTTGTCGAGTGCCACGAGGATCTCGGGCGTGTGCTCGCGCACGGTGATCTCTACGGTGCCGGGGAAGCGTCGGCGTGCGGAGGCTGACTCCACCCAGGGGTGTCGCTCCACGCCGTGGACGGCGCGGTTGAGGTCTGCCTGGAACATGTGGGTCCCCATCCGAATGTCCGAGAGGTGCCGGAGCTGGGCGGGGCTGGCCTCGTGCTGTCCCTCAAACTGAACCTCAGAGACCTGGAAGGTCTCGCCGTGGGCAATCCTGTCTCCTGCCGTCCACAGCACGAGCACAGCAATGCCACCGCTCAGGCCCCAAGCGAGGAGCCTTCGAGCGCGCATGAATGGCGTCGGGTTCTGGGGAAGTATGGGGCGCACGGGGAGACGTTGCCCGGGAGGGAGGGGGGAGGGAGGAGAGGTCGGCGGGGAGTGCCGGGGGGGGAGAGAACAATGGCCCTTTGGGGAAGGGGTGAGACGAGCCTACCGCAGGGAAGTGGTGTTGACAAGGCAAGAGTTGCTTTTAGAACGGGCCACAGGGTTGCTGCGGGTGCCTCATCCGGAGCCGTTTGAGGCTGCTGGCACAGGTGATTGACCGCCTTCGGTTTGGTCTTCGGCGCGCTCTGGTGCCACGTCAATATGCAATTTGGCAGTTTTAAGCTGGGCTTCTACCAGGTCTTCGAAGCTGATGCCTGCTGCGCCGGCTGCCATCGGAGTCAGGGAGGTCGCGGTCATTCCTGGGATGGTGTTGATCTCAAGAAACCAGGGTGTTCCCGACTCATCCACGATAAAGTCTGCCCGCGCGACCCCCGAGAGTCCGATGGTGCGAAATGCGATCGCGGCGTGAGCCTGGGCGGTGGCAGCCACCACAGGATCGATCGGAGCGGGAACGAGGTACTCGGTCTGCCCCTTGGTGTACTTGGCCTCGAAGTCAAAGAAGCCCTCTGCTGGTCGGATGCTGACCACCGGCTGGGGCACGCCATCGAGCAGGGCCACCGTGATCTCCTCCCCTGCGATGAAGTCCTCGATCAGGACGTCGTCTTCAAAGGTGCTGCAGTCCTTCAGGGCCTCCTCGAGTGCCTGCTCATCCCCACACATGGCGATGCCGATGGTGCTGCCGCCGTTGGGGGTCTTGGCCACCACGGGAAAGCTCAGTCCCTGGGGAATTGGGCTGCCCTGGGTCCAGACCGTGTCCATGGGCAGGTGCAGGCCCGCATCCCGGAGCAGGCGCTTGGTCGCGATCTTGTCCATCGCTACCGCGGATCCCCGTACGCCACTTCCCGTGTACGGAATGCGCATGATCTCCAGCAGGCCCTGGACACAGCCATCCTCTCCGAATGCGCCGTGGAGCGCGAGCCAGGCCACGTCCACTCGCTCCGCCCGGAGGCGCTCGGGCAGGTCCGGGCTCACGTCGATCTCTACTACATCATGACCGCGCTGCCGCAGTGCTTGTGCCACTGCTCTCCCGCTCTTCAGGGAGATCTCACGCTCGGTGGACATGCCACCCATCAACACCGCCACTCGGGGACCGGTCATCTCATCTCCTCCTTCCCGGCTCGTTTCCGAGCAGGGGGATTCGGGTCTGGATCTTCACACCGCGCTGCTTCTCCACCCGAGTGCGAATGCCCTGGACCAGCAGCATCAGGTCCTTGCAGGAACCACCACCAAGCTGGACCACCGTGCCCGGTGCGGCCCGCGAGATACGCCAGCGCCTCAGTCGAGTGCCGGTCAGTCCAGCCTTGTCCAGCTCGGTTGCGACGGTGGTGTTGTCGACCTGCTGGAAGATGGCGCCGGGTGCTGGTGGAGGGAGCAGGTCTACCCTGGGCGGAATCTCCCGATGCAGGGTGATGGAGAGCAGTACGGCGTTCTTGTTGAGCGAGGGCATGCCCTCGCCGGGATTCACGGCGAGGTCCAGGATGCGCCCAGACTGATGCACACGGATCCCGACACAGGCTCGATCGAGCTCCTCGTCCCAGCCTCCGGAGGTCCAGCCTCCGGGGCAGCCCGGCCAGGTCCGAAGCTCATCCCATATGGGTCCCTGAAGCTCAGATGGCAGCGCCGACCACAGAGCGGCAGAACCGATGGTGACAGTGTCCTCATCGAGCACGATTGCCTCAAAGCCCCGCCCCAGGCGAATCACTGCACCCTTCAGGCCGCCATCCCGCACCAGCCAGTCCTCGAAGGGCCAGTGCACGCGCCACACACTGTGGGTGGACCTTGCAGCCTTCAGTGCCACGGTGAGAGCGTCCTCGTCATGGGCATGAACCCACAGCTCCACGGGCCCACCCAGGCGCAGCGGCAGGTGGCGAGAGAGCGGCTCTTCGACGCGCACCGCGACGCCGGTTGCCTCGGAGAGGGCAGCTTGCAGCTCAGGCGCGGGCATCGATTCCATCCGCCAGGCCCTGACAGACCTTGGCCACATCGCCTGCTCCCAGGGTGATCACCACGTCGCCTGGCTGGGTCACATCCACGAGGTGGGCAGTGGCTTCCTCCAGAGAGTCCACCTTGGTGACCCCCCGGTGCCCGTGGTCCACCATCCCTGCAGCGATGCGGTCGTGATCGACGCCCTCGATGGGCTTCTCACCAGCCCGGTAGACCGGGCAGACCACCACCTCATCCGCGCTGTTGAATGCCCGCTGGAACTCATCCATCAGATCCCGCACGCGCGTGTAGCGGTGAGGCTGGAAGACCGCGACGATCCGTCGGTCGGGCCAGGCCTGCGAGGCTGCGCCCAGGGTGGCTCGGATCTCTGTGGGGTGGTGGCCGTAGTCATCGATGATGGTGATGTCGCCCTCGGGCATCTTCCGCTCTGCGCGGATCGAGAAGCGCCGGTCCACCCCAGTGAAGCCCTCCAGGCCTTCCTGGATTCGGTCGAATGGAATGTCCAGCTCCAGACTCACAGCGATGGCCGCTAGCGCATTGGAGACATTGTGCTCCCCGGGCATGGCCAGGTGGACCTCTCCGAGCGAGTCCCCCTTCCACCGCACCAGGAAACGGGCATCTACGCCATCAAAGCGCACATTCTCACCGCGAACCTCAGCCTGTGCACCCAGGCCATAGGTCACGCTCTTTCGGCGGAGACTGGGGATCAGACTCTGGACCACGGGGTGGTCCAGGCACAGCGCAGAGAAGCCAAAGAAGGGCACCTTTCCGGCGAAGTCCTTGAAGCCCTGGACCAGGGCATCCATGCTCCCCCAGTGCTCCAGGTGCTCCGGATCGATGTTGGTGATGACGGCTACAGTCGGGTCGAGGAGCAGGAAGCTCCCGTCCGACTCGTCGGCCTCGGCCACCATGAACTCACCCGCACCCAGCTTGGCGCTCGCGCCGATGGCATCGAGTCGTCCACCGATGACGATGGTGGGATCAAGGCCCGCGTGGTGCAGGCACTGGGCCAGCATGCTGGTGGTGGTGGTCTTTCCGTGGGTGCCGGCGACCGCCACGCCGTACTTCATCCGCATCAGCTCCGCGAGCATCTCCGCCCGCGGGATGACGGGGACATGAGACTGCTCGGCGGCCACGATCTCGGGGTTGGTCATGGGGATCGCGGTGGACTTCACCACCACGTCTGCACCCACCACATGGGCGGGGTCGTGGCCCACATGAATCTGGCCGCCCAGGCTCCTCAGTCGGACAACAGCCTCTCCCGCGCGGAGATCCGAGCCGGTCACCGTGTAGCCCATGGTGAGCAGCACCTCAGCGATGCCGCTCATGCCTGAGCCGCCGATACCGACGAAGTGGATGGTCTGGATCTTGCCTCTGAACATCACGCGGTTCCTGGCACTCGGGTAGCGGTTGTAGGAGCAGTCGGCCACCCGGATTGCACCGGGGTGTCCTGTGACTCTGCTGAGATGCTCAGCAGGATGCCGACAATCCACAGATGGGAGACCATGGCCGATGCACCGTAGCTGATGAAGGGCAACACCAGCCCCTTGGGCGGCACCATCCCCATCACCACGGCAAGATTGAAGAAGGCCTCCAGGCCCACCATGATGGCCAGGGTGGACGCCAGGTACATGCTGAATGCATCCCGTGCCCTGCGAGCGATCGCTATGCCTCGCCAGACCAGGATCACGAAGAGCATGATGAGCGCGGTCAGCGCCAGGAGTCCCAGCTCTTCCGCGATCACAGCACTGATGTAGTCGGTCCAGGGCTCAGGAAGGAAGTGGAGCTTGGCCATCGATGCGCCGAGACCCTGGCCCCACAGTCCACCCGAGTGCATGGCGACCCAGCTCTGAATGGTGTGGTAGCCCTCGTCATTGGCTGTGGCCCAGGGGTCCAGGAAGCTGGTGAGTCGGCGCAGCCGATACGCCTGCGCCTGCATCACCGGGATGCCCACGGCGACGCCTGCCGCGAGTGCCACGCCCATGTGCGCAGCCCGGATGCCTGCGATGAAGAGCATGACGATGCACAGTCCACCGATGATCACCGTGGTGCCGAAGTCCGGCTGCATCAAGACCAACAGGAGGACCGGTAGAGGGATCAGGAGGGACTTCATCACCACCCTGTGGTCCTGGATCTGACCCCGCCGCTTGTCCAGGAAGTGGGCCAGCGTGAACAAGACGATGATCTTGGCGAATTCGGAGGGCTGCACATTGAAGCCACCGAAGCCCAGCCAGCGACTCGCACCGTTGGCGGAGTGGCGAATGCCGGGGACGAAGCAGAGGACCAGGCCCAGCAGGGCTGCCACATACAAGGCGACCCGGTACCTGCGAAGGATGCGTATGGGGGTCACCGCGGAGCCCACGCAGAGCACCAGACCCAGGGCGACAGCCACCAGCTGCCGGGTGAGGTAGCGGGCTTCGTCTCCGGTGTGCTCCAGGGCCACCACGGCGGAGGCCGAGTAGACCATCACAAGTCCAAAGACCACCAGCAGGGCGACGGTCAGGATGAGCCAGGGGTCAGTGCTGCGATTCATGGAGATATCTCCCGGGCGAGTGCAGAGAACGCGCGTCCGCGGTCCTCGAAGTCAGTGAATTCGTCGAAGCTGGCGCAGGCAGGTGAGAGGAGGACGACCTCGTCGGACTGCACGAGGTCTGCCGCGGTCTGAACCGCCTCCGCCAGACCGCCAGCGTGGTGTATGGGCAGGCCGCCCAGTGCTCTTGCGATCTCGGGGCCGCTGGCCCCGAAGCAGACGATGGCCTTGGCCTGATCCCGGAGGGCAGGCCGCAGACGCTGGTAGTCCGCTCCTGGCTTTCCTTTGCCACCCAGGAGCACCACCAGGGGCTGGTGGATGCCCTTGATCCCCACCAGTGCCGCATCCACATTGGTGGCCTTGGAGTCGTTGACCCAGCGGACTCCGCCATGCTCGTGGACGGGCTCGAGGCGGTGTGGCAGGGCCTTGAGCTTGCTGAGATCCAGAGCGCTGAGCTGAGCGCCTCCGGCCATGGCCAGGAAGACAGCTGCGGCTGCATTGTCTCGGTTGTGGTCTCCCAGGAGGCCCAGGCCGCTGAGATCCACTACTCCGTCATCCGGCCCTCCCTCGAGGATGATCTGCGTGCCGTTGACCCGTACGCCAGGAGCCCTGCCCAGCCAGCATCGCTTGGCCTGGGTCTGGCCGTGGGAGAGCAGTCCGGACCGGCTCAACGCTGGAATGGCCGCGAGTCCCTCGGGGCCCATCTTGGCGAACAGGCGCTCCTTGGTCTGGGCGTACATCTCCATGGTGCCGTGGCGCTTGAGGTGGTCGGGTGCCAGGTTCAGCAGGACCGCAGCCTTGGGCGCGAGGTCGCCGGGAAGCTCCAGCTGATACGAGCTCACCTCGACCACTGCGACCTCGGGCAGCTCCGGCTCCAGGAGAGCCTCTGTCAGCGGGTGGCCGAGATTTCCTCCAACGAAGATCCGGACCCCCGTCTGCCGGAGAAGCTGGCCGGTGAAGTCGGTCACAGAGGACTTTCCGTTGGTGCCGCTGACCGCCAGGAGAGGCACTCCGGCTTCCTGGAGCCGCTCTGCAGCGAACGCGAGCTCTCCCTTGACGGGCACACCTGCGGCCATGGCGGCCTGCAGATCCTTGTGGGCTGCGGGCACGCCTGGAGAGACGATGATGAGGTCCGCCTCCAGGAAATCCAGGCGGTCGTGGTAGCCGTAGACGTGGTTGCACCCATCGATCCGAGGCGCGTCCGAGCGGAGATCCGTCACCGTTACCTGTGCTCCCTCGGACAAGGCAAGCCGAGCTGCGGACTGACCACTCCGGCCCATCCCCATCACCAGCACGCGCTTTGTGCTCAGCGTCATCAGCGGACCTTCAGCGTGGAGAGGGCCACGAGGGCCAGCAGGATGGAGATGATCCAGAAGCGCACGATGATCTTGGGCTCGCTCCACCCCTTCTTCTCGTAGTGGTGGTGGATGGGAGCCATCGCGAAGATCCGCTTCTTGCGGAGCTTGTAGGAGCCCACCTGGAGGATGACGCTGACCGCCTCGAGCACGAAGATGCCGCCGACCAGGACCAGGAGGATCTCGTTCTTGGTGAGGATGGCCAGAGCACCCAGGCCACCGCCCAGGCTCAAGGACCCAACATCACCCATGAAGATCTGGGCTGGGTAGGTGTTGTACCAGAGGAAGCCGAGTCCGGCGCCGACCATGGACACCGCAAAGATCGTCAGCTCTCCAGCACCGGCCACATAGGGCACCGAGAGGTAGCCAGAGAATTTGATATTGCCCGCCACATAGGCGAGCACGGCAAAGGTGAGGGCAGATGTCATGATCGGACCGATGGCCAGGCCATCGAGGCCATCGGTGAGATTGACCGCGTTCGAGCTTCCGGTCAGGACGATCATCCCGAAGAGCACATAGGCCCAGGCCAGGTGTGGGCTGCCCAGAGAGGCGAAGTCGACGGAGCCGTGCTTCAAGAAGGGGAGGCTCAACTCCGGTGAGATCTCCCCCGAGAGGAGCCCCCAGCCCAGGACCAGGCCTGCGATGCTGAACTGCCCCACCAGCTTCCAGCGGCCCGAGAGACCATCGCTGCTGCGGAGCATCACCTTCTTCCAGTCGTCGATGAAGCCGAGGATGCCGTACCCGAGCAGGATCGCGAGCGCCATCCACACCTCGGGCTGGTCCAGGCGTGCCCACAGCAGGGTGGAGACGGTGATGGAGAGGATCATCGGGACGCCGCCCATCGTCGGCGTGCCCACCTTCGTCTCTATGTGCCCCTGGGGCCCGTCCTCACGGATGATCTGCTCCATCCGGGTGCGCTTCATCTTCTCGATGAACCAGGGGTAGAGCAGGTAGCAGATGGCAAGAGCAGTCACCATTCCCCAGGCCGTGCGGAAGGTGATGTAGCGGAAGAGGTTGAAGAACTGGCTGGTGCCAGCGAGTGGAGTGAGTAGGGCGTACAGCATCAGGCAGGTGCCTCCATCTGGAGCTCGGATAGGACTCGCTCCATGGCCAGACCGCGGCTGCCCTTGAGCAGGACCACGTCGCCAGGCCGTAGTTGTTTCTTCAAGAGTCGTGCCAAGCTGGCCGCATCGGGGGCCAGGAGGTGCGGGCTGTCTGCTCCGGCGGCCTCGGTGAACCGAGGGCCCACCAAGCCGAGCACGTCCAGATCCATGGACTGGGCCAGCATGATGATCTCCCGGTGGGCGGCGATCTCCCCAGCACCCAGCTCCAGCATGTCTCCGAGCAGGGCGATGCGCCGTGCTCCATCGATGATGGGCACGCTACACAGCGACTCGAGTGAGGCCACAGTGCTCATGGGGTTGGCATTGTAGGCATCATTGATGACTCGGATGCCTCCTGGACCGTCTTCGATCCGCAGGCGCATTCCGATGGGTGCATAGCTGCCCAGCAGTGGCCCTATCTCCTCGGTGGGGACCCGCAGCGCGCGAGCGACGGCGACCGCAGCGGTGGCGTTGTGGGCCAGGTGTAGGCCTGGGCTGGGAACGGTGCCGAGCACCCGTCCGGTGGGTGTCTGGATGCGGAAGCGAGTCTCCAGCGTGGTCGCGTCGATGGCGGCATCCGTCAATCGAACATCGCTGTCCATCGACGATCCGTAGCGAATTACCCGGACGCCTTCCGGAATGGGCATGGACGAGATGAAGGGATCATCGGCGTTGATGCACAGGGTGTCGCCGGGGCGGGCGCCCCGGAAGAGCTCGCCCTTGGCCTGGGCGACCAGCTCGATGCTGCCGACGCCCTCGAGGTGGGCAGCGCCGACGTTGGTGATCACGCGGATTGTGGGCCTGCCGATCTCCTGGAGCAGGTCGATCTCTCCGAGGTGGTTCATCCCCATCTCGAGCACCCACACATCCGCGCCCACCGGGGCATCGAGGATGGTCAGCGGGACACCGATGTGGTTGTTCAGGTTTCCTTGGGTCTGGTGCACCTGGCCCAGTGGCTGGAGCACCAGTCCCACCATGGCTCGGGTGGTGGTCTTTCCCGCGCTGCCGGTGATCCCGACCACGGGACCCTGGTAGCCCTGGCGCACGGCCCGCGCGATGTCCTGCAGGGCCTGGAGGGTGTCGGGTACTTCGATGAAACCGCGGTCCCAGCCCTCAGGGACATGACGAGCGATGGCACCGGCTATGCCTGCGGATCGGGCCTGGGGCAGGAAGTCGTGGGCATCGAAGCGATCGCCCTCCAGCGTGAGGAACCAGTCTCCCTCTTTGATCTTCCGGGTGTCGGTGCAGATGGCTCCCGGTGGCCCAGTGCGCACCAGGGATCCACCGGTGGCCTCTGCCATCAGCTGGGCGCCCAGAATCATGCGCGTGCTCCCAGTGCAGCTGTGGCGACGGCCACATCATCGAAGCGGATGACATCGGCCCCGATGGTCTGGGTCTGCTCGTGGCCCTTGCCCGCGATGAGGACCACATCACCTGGGGCGGCCTCATGGATGGCGGCCGTGATGGCATCCTCTCGGTCTGGAATCAGCGCGTGGTCGCCGTGGACGCCGCCCATGATCTGGTGGATGATCGCCATCGGGTCTTCGGATCGCGGGTTGTCCGAGGTCACGAAGATCTTGTCGCTTCCTTCGCTGGCTGCAGTCCCCATCTCGGGTCGCTTGCCTGGGTCGCGATCTCCTCCGCATCCCATCACGGTCAGGACTCGCTTGGGCTTCAGGCGGGCCAGACTCTCCAGCACGGTCCGGAGCGCATCGGGTGTGTGGGCGTAGTCGACGAGCACGGTGATGCCCTGGTCATTGGGCACAGCCTCCAGCCGGCCAGGCACCCGCTGGAGTGCGCCAATGCCTGCAATGCACGTCTCCATGTCCATGCCCAGGGCTCGTCCTGCGGCCACTGCGGCCACGGCGTTGGAGATGTTGTGCTCGCCCAGCAGGCGCACGACAAGCTCAATGTCCCCCTGTGGTGTCCGGAGGGAGACCCGGCTGCCGGAGAGGGTCTGGTCCACATGGGTGATGGAGAACGTGGCCTCCTCATGCCAGCCATAGGTCCAGCGCGTGCGCGGGCCGGTGTCGATGCGGGCGCTGGCTGGGTCATCGGCGCACAAGATGGCGATACCGTCATCGGCCAGCAGGGCGTGGAAGAGCCGCGCCTTTGCGTTGAGATAGTCGTCCATGTCCTCATGGAAGTCGAGATGGTCCCGACTCAGGTTGGTGAAGACTGCGACCTTGAAGGGGATGCCATCGGCCCGGAACATGGAGAGGGCGATGCTGCTCACTTCCATGATGGCTAGTGCGCATCCCGCTTCAAGCATCTCGGTGAGGAGGCTCTGGATTCGGGGTGCCTCGGGGGTGGTGTGCTTGGCTGGAAGGTGCCGGTCCCCGATCCTGTGCCCGGTGGTACCGATGACGCCGGCTGTCTCCCCCCCGCAGGTGGCGATGGACTCCAGCATCCAGCTCACGGTGGTCTTTCCGTTGGTGCCCGTCAGCCCCACGGTGGGCAGACGGGCGGCGGGAAAGTCCGCGAGAGCTGCCGCAGCATGGGCCATCGCCTGACGGGCATTGGGTACCTGAAGCTCAGTCACGCCCTCTTTACAGCGCACCTCTCCGTCCGCGATAACCGCGGCGACTTCCAGCCCGGGGACGAAATCTCGTGCATCCACCCGCTCGCCGCGGATGGCGACAAAGAGATCATTCCGATCGGCGCTCCTGGAGTCGTGGACGATCCGGACGATGTGCCGGTCGGTCGGACCGTGTACAGCAACATCGCCCAGGTGTGGGATCAACGCGGAGAGAAGCATGGGGGGAGGAACAGCGGCTGCGGGGAAGGGGATGGTGTTTGAAGCCACCAGGGAAAGGAAATGCGACGCCTCGCTCACTGTGCTGGGTTGAACACGGGGACAGGGAATGGCACGGGGGGCGAGGCGTCGCAGAGATAGTGACCCCCAAGGAGGGGGAACCGGGCGGAGGGGCGTCAGCAAAAACTTCAGCAAGAACAACGGGAGCGGGATTCGGGGAGTGCGAGCACGAAACTGCGGGATGGCGTGTGGGTGAGGATAGGGGGGAGTTCACCCACGGAAGCGCCTGGGTAGGGCCCGTGATTTCGTGACGACGTGATTTGGGCAGGGCGCCCATGTCACACACTCCATCGAGATTCCGCCCCTCCGCACCGGTAGGGGGAAAACAATGGATATGGTGATTCCGTGGAGAAGAGAGATGCGTCATTGCAGGACCACCTCCACAGGTTGTCCTGGACCAATTGGATGGCCAGGAGTTGGAGATTGCTGGACCACGCGGCCCGAGCCTTCAAATCGAATCTGTACGCCTGAGCCTTGCAGCGTGACCAATGCGTCACGCATTGACAGGCCGTCGAGGTTGGGTGTGAGCAACTGCCGCTTGGCATCCCACCGCAGCTCCGCATCCACCTGTGGGGGGGCGGGTTGGGCTGTGGGCTTGGCGATGGGGGTCTCGTCAGGCTCCAACAGGGTGGGGTCCTCAGGGATGCCCAGTTGACGCAGGGCCGGCTGAGCGATGGCCTTGAAGACCGGGGCGGCCACCACGCCGGCCCCCTTGGATGGGCCCAGGGTGGGCTCGTCGATGACCACGACGATGGCCAGCTTGGGGTTGACCGCAGGTGCCAAGCCCATGAATGAG
>PVBE012340283.1_pt1 | contig 19150 bp, 16 predicted proteins | sample 1631181 | NCBI WGS metagenome assembly PVBE01 (sample SAMN08397723, study PRJNA350692) | Marine metagenome, whole genome shotgun sequencing project. | isolation source: water | place: Pacific Ocean | collected 2012-04 | reverse complement strand
CTACAGTAGCAACCGGACTCTAGACACAGATGCTACTCAAGAAGGGGTGACGTCGTGCCGTAAATTATATTTCGGATCAAATCTATTTTGATTATCTAGTTGTATATACTAATTCCAAAACTTCAGTCAAAAATAGAATCGGTGGAAAATAGAACAAGGCAACAACCTCATCTAATAATAGCGAAGTAATGCAGCTAAGTCCGATAGATTTTCAACTGAAAAAACATTAACCGTATAATTTGGGGATGAGTATTGAAAACAAGTCATAAGAAAAATTTCTTTAAGTTTCAATGTGCAACAGTACGACCAACTCGACGTTGTTTACGGACACTCCTAGGTTTAAAGCTTCAACGATTCGATTTGCGTACAAGCTAACTTAATTAGTGCCGCTAAGAATTTTTTCCGGTGGAGATTAGGTCGCTCGTGAATCCAGCTTATCGTAACCAGCGCACGAATTAGTAGGAAAATCGGCAACATTTTGATTGCCTCGTCATTTAAAACTCGTTGCGTCCGGTAACCGCGGATTAAGGCTTTTTGAACTTCAAAAAAATCTGAAGACAACTGATAACGATAAAGCGCTCCTGCGAGTTCATATTGGTGCCACCCGAACCCAGCATCGTCGAAATCTATAACGTGCAAAACATCATTGGCAACAAGGATATTGTATGGCGAAAGATCCGAGTGAATTAGGCTGTAAATATTGGGATCCTTATCGCAATCCAAAAGCATTTCAAAAATTCGAGAGCGAGCATCTATTATGAGTTTACGTTGTGGCCAGGTTAGCTGGGGCACATCCCAGAATTTACCCCAGAGAGGGGTATCACCGACGAGACCGTCGGCGTCGAAACTCTGTCGTTTAAAACCCGCAGGCAACTGCCAAGATGTCGCTTGGTTATGAATTCGTGCAGCGATTCGACCGAGTTGCTCAAAGTAAACCAGCCGTTTTTCTTTATCAAGCTCTTTTTCAGCCAGGATCGCTAACGTCTCTCCTTCAACCCAATTTACGACGCTTACATATCTAGTTTCTTCAATTTTCGGCGATTCGATCTTCGCGTGACCCTGACCGTCTCGGTTAAGTATTGGTACAGGCACATTTACACCTGACTGATTTAGCGCAGTAGACCATAGCTGTTCCGACTTTAGCTCGGCGAGTGTGCGATAGTTTGGTCTATGAATACGCAGTGCGTATGTTCGTCTTCTCTCATCATCGACGCGATAGACTAGATTCTCCGATACAGAGATCAACTCTATCTGTGTATTGTTCAGATCCCAGTAGTCGAGGGCACGATAAGCTAGCGTCAGCAGCGTGTCCCAGCTTGCTCTAGCCATAGATTTCCGTCAACGACTTATTAAAAGCTACAAGGAAAGCATCGGCGTGTATTTGTTCAAACACGAGCGGTGGGCGAATTTTCAATATATTACTCAGGACTCCTGAATTGTAGGTAAGAAAGCCCTTATCTTTTAATCGATTGACAACCGCTATCACACCCTCTTGATCCGGAATTTTTTCTTTGTGATTTCTCACCCATTCGATTCCAATGAACAACCCATAGCCACGAATGTCACCAATAGGTTTTCGCTCAATTTTTTTTAACTCTTCACAGAGATATGTACCTACCTGCAATACATTGTCGCGTAACCCTTCTTGTTCGATCACATCTAGAACGGCCATACCAGCAGCCGCTTGTAGTGGACTAGACGCGAAACTATTGAAATAACCGTTCCGCGTAGATTTTCTAAACTGGTCAATTAGGTCCTTTGAAGCTGCCACGCCTGCTAATGGAAATCCGTTCCCCATCGGTTTTCCCATCGTAACGATATCCGGAATAAAATCCATTTGTTGATATCCCCACCATCTGCCCGTACGGCAGAACCCAGCTTGTACCTCATCTGCTATAAATAAACCGCCGGCTTGACGCACCATGTCAGCGGCAAGGGTCATAAATCCCTTTGGGATATTCGGCAACCCTTCATTTGCAAGGATCGGACAAACTATCATTCCGGCAAACGGAATCCCATCGGTCCTGAATTCATCGATTGTGGATTGCAACTTGGCCAAGTAGCGCTTCGTTAGCTCGTCCTCAGGCAAATCTTCTTCTATCGGACGGTACTTCTGTGGGAATGGGATACCACGAACCTCTTTATCATAGGCACGATCACGCGTTCGGGTGAGTTTGCCGACCTCACCACTGTTGCCATGGTAAGCAGAGTCAGTACAAATGAGGCCTCGCCCGCGAGTCACAAGGCGCGCTATGGAGATGGCAACATCGTTTGCTTCTGTGCCTGTACACGTGAACACTACACTATCAATGGGCGGTGCATGCAACGCCGTCAGACGTTCTGCGTAATCGAGGATGCCTGTGTGTAGATAGCGACTGTTTATATTAACTGTGCTGAGCTGCTGAGTAATGGCCTGCACAACGTGCGGGTGAGAGTGTCCAACACAAGGAACATTGTTGTACATATCGATGTACTTTCGACCTTCTGCGTCGTACAAATAAACACCATTGCCCCGGACGATATTTAATGGTTGTTCGTAAAACACCTTGGTGCCGGCGCCCAAGACACGGTCGCGACGGGCTAGTAAATTCGTTATTGCCATGACCCCGTTTTCAATTCTATTTTTTAGAGCGGAACGTCCCAGGAACGGTGGTGCGTCAGTTATTTTGCTTTGACTCAAATGGAGTCCAGATCGAATTCAATCTTGAGGGCTAAGATAATTCTTTAAAACCCCTAGAGAAAGAGGGCACCGACCAGAAAATCTGTTAGAGAATTTTGGCCAATTCGCATGAACCCTCTGTACAGATACACAATAAATTCGTCATGGTCTTGCGTTTAAGTTCAAGCCAACAATTGCGGTTCTCTTCAGACAGATGTGATCGCAGCCGTCGGGTCGCCTCGACCGAAACCCGCACCCTGATGTTCTCAATTCCTAGTAGTGCTGTTGTCAATTAAATCCTTGAGTAGATCGAGTCACAGTATACTGCTGCCAGCATCAACTGGTAGAGTAATGCCTGTTATATACCGAGCGGCATCCGATGCTAGATAGATAACTGCGCTGGAAACATCTTGTGGCTCCACCAGATGTTTGATTGCTTGGGTATCGAGCCATCCACCGACTAGATTATCCCAGGCGAGCCCATGTTTGAGTGCGAGTCCTCGGTTGGTTCCAGAATCCACTGTACTTGGTGCTAGGGTATTGATCGTAATATTATGGGGTGCTAGTTCCATCGCCAGCGTTTCAGCAAGGGCTATCACTGCTCTTTTTGTAGCCGCGTAAGGTGCGAGTTGCTCCCACCCTTTAAGAGCTATACATGATGAAATTAATACGATGCGTCCGTATTGCTGCTCAATCATATGAGGAATCACAGCTTTGCATGTTTGCCATACTCCAGTAAGATTGATGCCGATCAGTAGATCCCACTCTTCTCGTGACATTTCCCATGCACGACCCATCATCGCAATACCTGCATTAGCGACCACGATATCGATTTTTCCAAAATTCTTTACTGCTGTACTGACGGCCAAGTCGAGATCACTCTGATTCCGAACGTCACCAGTTAAACTCACCGCGCGTTGCCCACGTGCCTTAATCAGTGATACAACTTCATCCAAGTCGGCTTGAGTGCCGAGTGGATAGCCTGGTTCTGCATCACGGTGCCCGTCTCCAAGGTCAAAAATTGCGATATCGGCACCAGCCTCTGCCAACGCGAGAGAGTAAAAGCGCCCGAGGCCTTTTGCTCCTCCAGTAACGAGTGCAATTTTATCCGTTAACTGTCCCATTTCTCCTCCAACATTGTCGTAATCATTAATCGGGTCTCGAACAAAAAACGGGTTAAAAACTACCGCCCAGTCATAGATTAATCAACAACAACCAAAGATATGGTGGGTGGAATCGATTGTCAAGTTGCTGACGAGGCATCCTTTTAAGGATAACAAAGATTTAGACCCCAACGGATCAAACTAACATTTGAGAAATGTAACCTGAGGTGCACATTCAGACGATGACAGACAGTTTTACTGAATTTAAAACGGCAAACACTCAAATACGAAACAGAGAGTCTACGTTTATTGTTGCTTAACCCAGTTGAAAGTGTCATCTAGAGCTAGTTCAAAACGCGCAATAATGTCCTCAATCTGGGCTTCTTCGATGATAAGGGGGGGGCAGAAGGCAATAGTGTCCTCAACGTTGCGAACAATCAATCCATGGTGCTGACAGCGTTGAGAAAGATAATTGCCCGATGAGCCAACCGGGTTGAATGCTTCTCTAGTCTTCTTATCAGCGATCAACTCAACGGCTGCCATCAGACCAACACCACGAACCTGGCCAACCAGTGGATGATCCGAGAAGCGACGCAATCCACCGATGAGAAGGGGAGATAAAATCGATACCCGCTTGACTAGCTCGCGTTCCTCGATGATCTTGATATTTTCGATAGCAACGGCAGTTGATACTGGATTTCCTCCACTGGTAAAGCCATGCCCTAGTGTGCCGAGTTTGGCCGTGTAGTCCGCTACGATGCTGTAGATTTCTTCAGTGATTAGTACAGCTGCAAGTGGCTGATAGCCGGAGGTCATTTGCTTTGACAGTACCATAACGTCGGGATCGATCCCGTAGGTGTCAGAACCAAACAGTTGGCCAGTGCGGCCAAAACCGTTAATCACTTCGTCGGCAATTATTAGTACATCATACTTCCAACAAACTTCCTGAATTTTTTCCCAGTATGTGACTGGAGGGACGACTACGCCAGCAGCACCCATCACTGGCTCTCCAATGAAAGCCGCGATGGTTTCTGGGCCTTCAGCTAGAATTAGTTCTTCAAGTTCGGTCGCGAGCCGAGTGGCAAATGCTTCTTCGTCTTCGTTGTCTAGGGCATTGCGATAGTGATGAGGAAATGAGGCATGTAGCATCCAGGGAAGCGGCAAATTAAAACCGCGATGCATCCAAGGGAGACCTGTCAGACTCGCAGATGCAAGAGTAACTCCGTGAAAGGCCCATATACGGGAAATGATTTTCTTCTTTTTCGGACGACCAGCGGCATTGTTGTAGAACCAAATTAGTTTGACGACTGTGTCATTCGCTTCAGAGCCCGAATTAGTGTAGAAAACGTGACTGGTGCGATTGCTCGCGAGACGAATTAGGGTCTCGGCAAGACTGATAGACGATGGATGTGATTTGTGGGTGAAATTGTGATAGTAGGATAATTTTCGAAGCTGTGCTTGCGCCGCATCGACAAGCCGCTCTTCGCCAAACCCTACAGCCACGCACCACAAACCTGCCAAGCCTTCAATGTATTCACGACCGTCTACATCGTAGACATAGATACCTTTACCTGACTCGATGACAAGTGGGCCTACTTCTTCGTGCATTCGGGCGTTGGTATATGGATGAATCGTATACGCAATATCGCGAGCAGATATAGAACTAGCATTATTTGTCAATTTCGTCTCCGAAAATTAGTTGGTCTATGAGGTTTCGGCACGGTATTATTTATTTCGATAGGTTGGCGGTAATGTTACTGGATTGGGGAAAAAATTAATTCAACTATCTGCCCTTGAACTTTAACTGTAGCCAAGAAGCAGAGTAATTGCGTGGCGCCTTTTGTTATGTTAGCTTGCAGCTATGGCCTCAGCCGACTCTTTTTCGCGTGGTCGTTATGGTGCTTTTCCGGAATTGAGAATATCTGCATTCCAGAAGCGGAAATTCGCAATTCGAGTGTATATTGCCGTGTTTATGTCGAAATGGTGTGGTTTTCTTTCCCCACCGCCTCGAAAAGTATTGACAGTTGCTGAGTTAGCATGGATCGATAAGGCCAGCAACGCGGTAGACTTCCATATTATTCGCCCGCTATGTGCTCCTCGCGACTATCAGATTTCTAGCCTGACTGAGATAGCAGGAAGCCCCAATATTGCAACGTTTGTTTTTCAGAGCAAAACGGGTAACGAATTCACACTGGAACAGCGCAGAACTTGGCTCCCTTTAGAGGAGGAAGTCACGTTATCACGCGCGCCCTTTCTAAAGACCAGAGTGGCCGGAACTGACTGTTATGTGATTCACGGTTTTTATGGGGGCGAACCCATAGATCACGCCTATTGGTTCAACTTGCGTTCAATCGTATTTGAAATTAGCGAGATAGTACTTGAACTGCGTGAAAAGCCAAGAGAGGGGCCTGGTTTATTTAAACTACTGCAGCTTGTCAGATTTTTAACCAGTCAAAACACATAAAACCATTATTTAATTATTAACTTATTGAGGAATGATCTGAATGCTAACATCAAGTTGTCGAGACCGCTGCGCGTAAAAGTGGTAGGGTTAGCTTGGTAGTACCTTCATTAACCCAAACGGAGGATATAAGTTATGTCAAAAAAAGTTGATAATGGAAAGGCTACAAATAGTCGGAAATATACCCGGCGCGAAGTACTAACCACAGCATCAGGGGTCGCAGCTGCGGCAGTTGCCGCAACTTCTATACCTCGATTTGCATATGGGGCCGCCAAGCCGTTTAAGGTCGCGTACCTTGCACCCAGTTTTGATCAGCCACGTTGGAAACTTGCAGATGGGCCTTATTTCAATAAACGCGCTAAAGAATTAGGAATGGAGCCGCTGCCGGTGATTTCTTCCAATAGTGATCCAATTCTTCAGGCAAGCCAAGTAGAAAATTTGTTGAATCAAGGCATTGATGGACTTGCACTTACTCCTGTGGATATTGATGCCGCGGTCGCTAGTGTAAAAAAGTGCAATCAAGCAGGGGTGCCAGTTGTTGCGGAGAACTACATCATCCCAAACGTAGAGCTAGCCGGTATCGCTGCGCGAGATGGTGTTGAGTTGGGACGCAAACTTGGTCGCGCGATAACTGCGGTTGCGCCGTCGGGTAATTACGTTCTCACTAATGGTGATATAGGTACCGACATAGCCCGTCTGAAGCATCAAGGCATCATTGAAGTTCTTCAACCTTTTGTTGACAGCGGCGCTATAAAGATCGTTCACGATCAATATATGCGTGCCTGGTCAGGTGAACTGGCCCGGAAGCAGGCCGAGCAAGCAATGACCGCAAATGAGGATAATATTGCCGGGTTCGCGTGCTCATGGGACGGTGGAGGTTACGGTATTGTCGAAGCACTGCGTGCGCTAGGACTGTCCGGTAAGATTCCTGTTACAGGCGAAGATGCTGAGCCTCAAGCATGCAAATTGGTCCTATCGGGCGAAATGCTTTGCACTGCGTGGACAAAATTCGACATGATGGGTCACCGTTCTGCCGATCTGCTCTACGAAAAGCTGGCCGGCCTACCGTCCACTGCCAACTCCACCTACAACAATGGGTGGGGTGACATCCCGTGGGATAAAATTGACATTGTCAATGTAACGCTAGATGGTGCGGGAGATGAGGCAATTTCGGTCTCAGAATTCGCCGACTTGAATCCATGGTGGGTTTCTCGGGAAGAGTTAGGTATTTAGGAAACGCTCGCCAGGTGCTCACTTTGGTTGTTTCGCAAGTGAGGGCAGTATATGAGTAAGAATCGCGGGCCCTGAGTGGGTCCGCGATTTTTTCGAATCGGCGAAACCACTTATGGCGATGGAATATTATCGGTAAGCAAGAATGCTATCGGACACGGCGCCAAGTGACTCAGAGCGTCGATTGATTAGTAAGACGGGAGGTTTTTTATGCGATTGGCAAATTTTTTCTCTCGACTTGGAGGGCTCCCAGTCGCTCAACTGCGGGCCCTGACACTTGTCGGTGTTCTCATTTGTGTCTGGCTGGTATTTAATGTACTAACCAACGGTTTGTTCCTTTCTCCACGCAATCTCACGACACTCACGATCCAAGTCGCAATTACTGCGATTCTGGCTGTCGGTATCGTTATGGTGATGGTGCCGGGGCATATTGATTTGTCAATCGGGTCTGCGGTCGCGTTTACCGGAGTTTTTGCAGCGATGCTCGTCGATCCAAATAGAGGTTGGGATTTCACACAGAACCCGGTGGTGATATGTGGGCTTACGATCGGGGTGGGGTTACTCATTGGGGTGTGGCAGGGCTTCTGGGTTGCGTGGATGGGCGTGCCCGCCTTTATTGTGACCTTGGCGAGTCTTCTCGCACTGCGTGGTGCCGCATTGACCATAACTGGTGGGTCGACCGTTACGCACAATGACCTCCTGAGTTTTCTTGCTGCTGACTACATTTCCGGGACCTGGACTGCAATTGCTATGACTGTTGTGGTCGTTGGTTATAGCGTAACTAAGTATTTTGATTGGCGTGCACGATCTCGCATCGCCGATCCAGATCGACCTTTGAGTTTTTTCGCCGCGGCCGGACTCCCTGTGCTACTCGTGGGATTCCTTTCGATCGCAGTAACAGCTATTGCTTTCTCTTATCGTGGCACGCCAGTATCCGTCGTGATACTTGGAATCGTGATAGCAATTGTTACCTTCTTAATGTTGCGCACAGTCTTTGGCCGCCGCTTATATGCGATTGGTGGAAATCCATCTGCAGCGAGGTATGCGGGTATAAAAACTAAATGGAATGTCTTTGCCGCTTTTGTTCTTATGGGTTCCCTTTACGCTGTAGCAGGTTTAATTCTTGACGGGCGAGTTGGTGTTGCTGTTCCCAATGCTGGTATCGCGCTGGAACTGGCGGTTATTGCCTCAGCGGTCATTGGGGGTACAAGTCTTTTTGGAGGTGTCGGTGTGCCCGTAGGCGCGGTTATTGGCGCGTTGCTCTTGGAAAGTCTCAACAACGGTATGGGTCTGATGAACATTGACACCAACTACCAAATGATTGCCAATGGACTGGTGCTCCTCGTTGCTGTTTACCTCGACAAACGCGGCAGAGCCGCCGGAGTGTGATTGCTGACTTTAGGATTTAGAGGATAAAGGAACAAGTCAAGATGTACTCTTCTAGAGCCGCAGAGACAGGGGTCGCCTACATGCCTCCCCCTATTAAAGAGGGAGGAATACGGTTTTTACTGGCTGGCGACCGCTTTGTCCTGGTCGAGGTCGGTGAAGGCATGGAATTGTCACTGAACATCAAGGTCATTCAACTTGCCAAACGTATTTTAGTCGAAGAAGTGGAGGGGATAATCGAGGCGCTACCAATGTTTGTCTCGGTTCTCATTCACTATGACTCACTTGTTTTATCTCCGGATCGCCTCAGAGGTATTGTTGAGGCGGTATGGAAAGATATGACAGGAGAGGTCGACATGACCTTGGCTTCACGCCTAATTGAACTCCCTGTCTACTATTGTGATCCATTGACTCAGGATTGCGTTGAGCAATATAGGCGAACGATTGGGCCCATGGAAGATAACCCAGCATTCGTTGCTCAAATTAACGGGCTGAGCGGGCCAGAGGAGTTGGTGCGCCGACACTCCAGTACCCAACATTGGGTTGCTGGTATTGGTTTTTACGCAGGCACACCCGAATTACTACCACTTGATCCGCGAGTTACACTCACAGTACCAAAATACAATCCACCGCGTCTTTATACAGTTGGCGGGGCGATTGGTGTTGGTGGGGGATTCACTTCAATTTATCCGATAGATGCACCCGGCGGCTATTACATCATCGGTCGCACGCCAACGCCGGTCTACAGTCTAGACACGCGTCTAACTCCTTTCAGGAACAAGGGGACGCTTTTGAACCCTGGCGACCGTATCAAGTTTCGTTCAATTTCGGCTGAAGAAAATGAATTCATCGAGGCTCAGGTCAAAGCAGGAACCTACCGCTATCTTATTTGGGATTACGATTTCTTTTCATTTTCGCGTTACAACGAGTGGCTGGAAGGCTTAGACCACTCTGCCGATCACATCTAAAGCGTTGAGATGACAAAATCGAACCAAATCCGCGTCCTAGAGGGCGGTCTTCAAACCTGCATACAGGACTATCCTGGGCGGATTGGATTTTGGCGTGTCGGTATTCCGCTTTCTGGGCCGATGGATGCATTTGCATTCAAGCTTGCCAATCTGTTAGTGGGTAATCCAGTAGGTACAGCGGCATTAGAGATTCAATTCGTTGGGCCAAAAGTTAAATTTCTTAGTGATGCAATCATCGCGTTAACGGGTGGAGATTGGCAACCGATGCTGGATGACCAACCAATTGCACTATGGGAAACAATTAACGTCCAGGCGGGACAGGTTCTCGTCTGCCCCTCAGCACTGACTGGAGCCCGTTTGTATCTCGCGATCGCGGGTGGTTTTGAGGCGAAAACGGTACTTGGTAGTAAGTCCGCATTTCCGTCGGGATTTGGTGGCGCAGGACCAATCAAAGCCGACGACTTGCTAACGTTCGGTGGTGGCTCGATTGACGTTGGATACCGAGTTAAACACGCAGTGCGACCCAAATACCCAGACGAGCTATTGGCAGAGGTTACGGTAGGCCCTCATTTTGATTGGCTTGATTCCACTGGGCAACAAGCCCTCCTTGAAGGCCCATGGAAAGTAACCGGCCGGAGTGACCGAACAGGTATACGCCTAGAAGGGCCCAAGGTGAGTTTTTCTCGCCGAGCTCTTGACAAGGATCCACAGCACGGACCCGACCCCACGAATGTCGTGAGCGCGGGTTATCCATTAGGAGGGCTTAATCTTTGTGGTGACACACCTATCATCTTGCCGGTAGAGGCGCCAACTATGGGAGGATTTATCAATCCTGTGGTGGTCATTTCTGCCTCACTATGGAAGGTTGGTCAGGCTCGGCCCGGGCAAATCTTACGCTTCCGGCTAGTTGGAATCGATGAGGCAATTGATCATCGGCGACAGTTTGAAGAATTGACATCTTTGGAGAGCATTGAACCAATTAAAGGTAATCAAGCTGATAGAGATATGACGCACTAAAGAGGTGCTTGCAATGAATTATTTACCAATCGAAACTCCGTCGCAGAGCATTACTGGAGGTGAGCAATCGATAGTTTTATCAGCTGACGATGTCAGCAAGAATTTCGAGGCGACGCGTGCCCTGGATCATGTCACAGTCCAATTCCGGCGACATGATGTGCACGCAATCGTTGGTGAAAATGGTGCCGGCAAGTCAACTTTGGTCAAAATCATTTCCGGTGTTTGGGGGGTCAACACTTATGATGGAGAACTTCGGCTTGAAGGTAAAAAACTTAACATCCATAACATCGCAGAAGCGGAAGCCATAGGGATTTTCTTAGTTCCGCAAGACCTGCAGACCGTATCCGAGCTCAGTGTCGCCGAAAATATTTTCCTAAATCGTGAACCGCACCGATTTGGCATAGTCGACTCGGACAAAATGCTGACAGATGCGAAAAAACTTATCGTTGATTTTCGCATTGATTGTAGCCCCACTGATGCTATGAAAAGCTTATCTACCGCTAAGCAAAAATTGGTCATTATCACAAGAGCGATGGTGCGTGGCGTTCGTGTTCTCGCCCTTGATGAGCCGACCGCGGCACTGACCGAAACAGAAACCCAAGTGCTATTTGACTATGTGCTTGAACTGAAAAATCGTGGCATTTCTATCATCTACATTTCTCATCGTTTAGACGAAATAGCAAATATTGCGGACCGGATTACTGTGCTTCGTGATGGACGTGTTGTCGATCACCTCGATCGTGGCGATCCAACTGCGGTAACTCAACGCGTCGTTCGTGCGATGGTGGGCCGAGATGTAAAGCTGCAAAGTCGAAAGGGTTACGAGCAGGGCAAAGTAATGGTGTCTCTTGACAATTTATCGTTGGCGGCTACTAGTAAAGTTGGCCCGCCACGGCTAGCATCTATTTCGCTTTCTGTTCATTCTGGGGAGGTCGTCGGGATATTTGGCTCGGTCGGTTCTGGAACCGAAGATCTTGTCAGTTCCCTACTAGGCGTGACCAGCGGAAACCCGACTGGGACGATGTCTATTGATGGGCAACCCGTCAAAATCGGGGCCCCTAGTGATGCGATTAAAGCTGGCATTGGCTATCTTCCTGGAGACCGTGGCCGGGATGCGATATTTCCGGTACTTTCGGTAGGGCAGCACATTACCCTCCTTATGCTTTCCAAGGTGTCAGCCGGAGGCGTCCTGAAGCCAAATGGAGAGGCAACACTGGCAAAATCATATATCGATCAGTTTAAGATAAAAATTGGCTCATCTGACGATTTGATTGGCCAACTTAGCGGTGGTAATCAGCAGAAAGTTGTCATCGCCCGTCTTCTCGCCAGTGATCCCACGATCTTCATATTTCATGATCCGACCCAGGGTGTAGACATCGCCACGAAGAAGGAGGTTTACGATGTGATTGATGAGTTAGCAAAGTCTGGTAAGGCGGTGATCGTTGTATCCTCAGACCTCGAAGAGGTGTTTCTTAATTCAGACAGAATCGTTGTGTTGCGAGGGGGTAATATGATTGGCACCTATAAGCCTACAGAAACGACACGGGAAGAGATATTGGCTGCCGCAACGGCTGCTACTTCTTCTATTTAAGTATCACGATAAATTAGTTGCCTATACACAATGAGTTTGATGAGCAGAGCTCGAATATTTCTAGGCGGTCATCTCTGAACATCTTACCAATGACATAGAGAGCTTTTGATGGTATAGGAGATTGATAATGTTCGGAGCAATTGACATTAACTGCGATGTAGGCGAAGGGTATGGGAACTACACATTTGGATCTGATGCGGAAATCATGCCATATCTGTCTTCCGCCAACATCGCCTGCGGTTTTCACGGTGGTGACCCAATTAACATGGAACGAACTATTAAACTTGCCAAGGAGCATGGTGTTGCGATCGGTGCGCACTGGGGACTTCCGGATGTTCTTGGTTTTGGGCGGCGCCGTATGGACATTTCGATCGACGACGCACGGTGTATTTGTCTTTATCAAATCGGCGCCTTGCGTGGTATTGCAGGATCTCAAGATATGGACATTGACCATCTCGGGCCACATGGCGTGCTCGACGCGATGTTAGGCAAAGAAGAAGAGCTTGCTCAAGCTACGGTTAATGCAATAAAGAAATTGAACAAAAATAAGAATTGGGCTGTCTATTGGTCGACCCCAGCTAAGGATAATATCTTTATGGATATTCTCCAGGCAGAGGGTTTCCGCGTTGTTCCCGAAATTATCGCTGATCTTGAGTACCATGCTGATGGCTCAGCGGTTATTGAGCGATCGAAAAAGCCCATTGACGTCGAAGCGATGGGTCGCAGGTTGGAACAATTTCTAACAACGGGTAAGTTACCAGCAATCGATGGTTCCGAGATAGAATTTGATGTGAAGGCGATCCTCTTTCATGGCGATGGGCCCAATGCTGTAGAGGTTGCCAAAAAAATTCGGAGTATCGTTGATAGCCTTGGTATTAAAGTCCTCCCAGCTAGCCAACTGATCTGATTACTGACGATATTTTACTCAGAGAAATGAAATCGTTCGGGCGCGATTCTATTCTTTCATTTTTAGAGATAAGAACGCCAGCTAACCTAACCACCGGTTGACCGTATCAGGTAGGCAGTGCCTACATTTTTTCAGGAGTTCCGGCAACAACCGAAAAGCCTAATTATGCTGCATTCGAATCAGTCCAAAAGTCTTGCGTTTTTACCGAGCCATTGCTCAAGCCAAGCAGTGGTGACCCCACCTGACTTTACCTCCTGGTCTGAAACTAGCGCACGAAGCAATCCCACGGTAGTGTTTATGCCGCCGATTTTGAGTTCCGAAAGGGCGCTCCCTAGGCGACGCATCGCAGATGAACGATTCTCATCCCAGACGATCAACTTTCCAAGGAGTGAATCGTAAAAAGGGGGAATGTTACATCCTGAATACAGCATCGAATCAAATCGAACTCCAGGCCCGCCAGGAATTGACAATTCAGTCACAGTACCGGGACATGGCATAAATTCACTGGTGGGGTCTTCAGCATTTATTCGCACTTCTATGGCGTGCCCCCGACTTAATATCTCATCCTGGCTGTAGAGAAGTTGCTCTCCACTCGAAACTCGTATCATTTCCCGAACGAGATCTATCCCCGTAATCATTTCGGTCACAGGATGTTCGACTTGGATCCGGGTATTCATTTCTAGGAAGAAAAATTTTCCTGCGTCTTGATCAAGTAGAAACTCAACCGTGCCAGCGCCGCAATATCTAATTGATTTACCGAGTGATACGGCCGCGTTACACAGCTCAGAACGTATTTTTTCGGGTACTAGCGTAGCTGGTGCTTCTTCCCAGATTTTTTGTCTTTGCCTTTGCATCGAGCATTCACGCTCGTGGAAATGCAAAACATCTGTACCATCACCTAGGATCTGTACTTCTAAATGCCGGGCGTTTTGCATTGCTTTTTCGATGAAAAGGCCGTCGTCTCCAAAAGCGGCTCTTGCCTCCGCTTTTGCTTGCGGAATGAATTGTTCGAATTGTTCCATGCTAGATATTAAGCGAATCCCTTTCCCACCACCTCCGGCTGCCGCTTTTATCATGACTGGAAAACCTAGATTCGATACGATAGTTCGGGCTTCGTCAATATTCTGAATCCGATCGATACTTCCTGGGATTGTTGGAACGTCGTGCTCCATCGCATGTTTTCTTGCAGCAACCTTATCGCCCATGAGCCGAATAGTGCTGGCCGCTGGCCCAACAAAGGTGAATCCTTGCGATTCAATCGCTTCTGCAAATCTAAAACTTTCGGACAAAAATCCATATCCAGGATGAACTGAATCTGCCCCGAAATCTTTAGCTGCCTTGATGATGGCATCAATATTCAGATAGGATTTAGAAGCATGGGAAGCACCAATATACGCTGCCTCATCGGCGATCAATGTTGGCAAACTAGTTTGGTCTGCTTCGCTATAAACCTGAACTGTAGGTATTCCAAGTTCTCGAGCTGCTCTCGCAATTCGAATTGCAATCTCACCACGGTTAGCAATCAGTAGTTTAGTTATTTCACCAGTCACTAAGGCGCTCACTCACCATCATCAATTTCAGCAATAGGCTGACCAGCCATAACAGTGTCCTCGTTCTCAACTAGAAATTTAACGATCTTTCCTTTTAAACCTGATGCCACATTGTGAAAAGACTTCATTACCTCTATAAGTGCAACAACATCATCTTCACTGACACTGTCGCCTTCCGATACATAAAGCGGTTTATCCGGGGCAGGCCTTCTATAAAGAATACCTGGGAGAGGAGATAATATTTGTTTTGTTGGCATAACCATACTTAAAATTGACTAGGAAACGAGTTTAACTCCTTTTGGGACTATTCGTCTCTGGAATTTGAGAAACGTTTTCCGATAGAGTTAAAAGCATGGATGCCGGGTACCTAGTAGCCCAAGATTTGAACAAGATGGTCGAGGAGCTATGCGTTTGCTAATCACGCTGAGAGCACAAGAATAAACGGGTTAACCTAGAGAGTCGAATTCGGCACAATGCCTAGAGGTCTGCCAAGAAAACTGGGGCTTGTTGTAGAATTTGTAATAAATGTATGGGGTGACTAACAATTTTACGGAGCGAGAGACGGTGAAATCTATCGATATTAATAGCGATTGTGGGGAAAGCTTTGGTAACTGGCGCATGGGTACTGACGCAGACATCATTCCCGAGATCACGACCGCGAATGTCGCTTGCGGTTTCCACGCGGGCGATCCTATGACTATGCAAAGGGCCGTTGCCGCTGCCCAGTCCAGCGATACGGTAGTTGGCGCCCATCCTGGATTACCGGACCTCCTCGGTTTTGGTCGCCGGCGGATGGTTATCAGCCCAGAGGAGGCTTATGCCTACATTTTATATCAAGTTGGTGCGCTAAGGGCGATACTGAACTCCCATAACATGACTCTGCATCACATTAAGCCCCATGGAGCGCTTTATATGATGCTCAACGATGACGTTGACCTGGCCCGGCCAGTTGTACGTGCTATTCAGGAGTTATGTCCGCAGCCTCGAATGTACTGGCCAGGTCCGGTAGATGGTCTAGTTCTGCCTGAATTGGCCCGAGACGCTGGCATTGAAGTTGTGTCCGAGGTCTATTTTGACCGGGAATATGATAATGACGGACGCTTAATTGTTCCGCGTGAACAATCGGCTATAGATTTGGACACAATAAGTGAGCGGGTGCGAATTTTCTTGCACTCGAACGAAGTCATCACTATCGATAATGACCGACTCAAAATTGATGCGCGAAGTATCTGTGTTCATGGTGATGGGCCGAACGCGCGGGAGTTGTTGGCAGCAATTAAAGTGGTGCTCGCCGAGGAAGAATGCCGAGTCGAGGCAGTGAGCCATAACGGATAATGTAGATTAACGCTCGACACATGTGACTTAAGTTGGGCTCCTGCTGGTTGCATTCTTGGTGCAACCAGAGGGGTCCATCTCCCAATCGGCATGACGAATTGTTGGGTGATTCTGTCTAGATCTGTGTTATGACAGCATTCTTACTATTGCCAAGATTTTGCTGAGACCCACATGGCCCCGGCTCCCTCAGGAGATGCATGAAGTTCAGACATGATTTCGAGCAGGTATGGTCCATCTTCGCTCAACATCATTTCAATAGTCGGTTTGATATCACTTGGCTCAGTTACACGCGAACTTTTGACGTTGTACGACTTCGCTAGTAGTGAGAAGTCCTGCACATACGGTTCGCCAGACGAGTGGTCGGTGAATCTCGTGCAAAGTACACGCCCGTCGAAAGCATTTTCTTGAACACCAACCATTGATCCGAGCGCGCTATTATTTAAGACAATGAACTTCACCGGAATATTGTATTCGGCTGCAGTTGCAAGCACCCAGTTTACCTGAGTCATAGATCCGTCTCCTGTGACGACTACGACTTCTTGTCGCGGGCACCCAAGCTTCACGCCGAGTGCTGCTGCGGGGGCATAGCCCATCGCGTGGACACCATTGTCGTTAATGTACGTCTTGGGCTCGTAAACATCCCAAGAGTTTTGGAAAAGGCTACTGTGGTTCCCTGCATCCGGCATGACGATTGCATCGCGAGGAAGGAGCCCCCGCAACTCACCAAGGACGCGTTCGGGCCGAACTGGAACATCGTTGCACGAATCCCAACGTCGCAACCTTTGCCGCTCCTCGTCACGCGCTGCTTGAATACGGCTGATGCGCTCGCTTGCGACGGCATTCGAGGGAGCAACGTCTTCAGAGCGCACTACCTCGACCCAGGAATGCAAGACGTGCTTGAGGTGACCTTGAATTCCAACTGTCACGGGATAGTAGCGGCCGATTTCGTCGGGTACGATGTCGACTTGGATCAGGCGAGCCTCGGAAAAATCGAAGGGCAGCCCCGGTTTCCAACTAGAGGTTGACCATTCGGTAAAGCGGGTTCCCAATGCCAACACGAGATCCGACTCGCGAACGGTCTCGTTTGCTGTCGCGTTCCCTGGTACCCCGATTGGTCCAACTGCGAGCGGGTGATCCGCCGGGATCGCACTCTTTCCGTTGAATGTAGTGACAACAGGAATTGAGAGTCGCTCCGCAATCTCTATCGCTTCCGCCCACGCTTCGCCAGCAACGACCCCGCGACCGCACAACATAACCGGAGCGTTAGCTTCAAGGAGAAGTTCGACTGCTTGTCGAACGGCGTCGGGATCTCCGGTTGGCATCCCTGTTGGACGATGATCTCCTAACCTGGAATTGTCAAACTCACACTTCTTTTCGAAAAGATCCATTGCGACGTCGATTAAGACAGGCCCGGGGCGACCGGTCAAAGCAGCAGAGTACGCCTGGTCAAGTACGTCGGTGATCTTCTGTGGATTTGAGACTTGCCAATATCGCTTTATAATCGGTTCAAGGATTCGGTGGCCTTCTGCGTATGTTTTACCCTGGATTTCTTGCATGGCATTCCGACCCCAGAAGTCGGAGTGTACTTGACCGCTGATTCCGATGATTCCAGATCCGCATGTGTAGGCGGACATTACACCGCACACAGTGTTTGCAAGGGCGGGTCCTGCGCCGACGTGAAAAGCGCCAATTTTGCCCGTCGCTCGGAACCACCCCTCCGCCATAAATGCAGCCTGGGCCTCGTGCCGAACTAAAATTGGCGTTATCTCACTTTGCCGATCAAATAGAGCGTCAACAAACGTGGTCTGGTGACTTGTAGGAGGCCCTATGAAAACGTACTTACTTCCCTCCGCTATGAGGCGATCAATGATCGCGTGCGCCACTGTAGTCTGAATCATTTTGAGATCTCCGAAAGGAATCCTATCCTAGAACCGCGGCCTTTTCACTGGTAGGCATCTCGGACTCCCTCTTTGTCGAGGTTCGTGATTACGGCGCAACAACTAACGTTTGCTAGCGCCATAGCCATCTCAGCCTAACACACGTTGGAGAACTTTAGGACAAATTCTGGTCACAGCACCTGTTGGTTCACAGATGAAACCAGTGTTCGCAACTAGAAAAATCCGCAGAAACACTGGAGAAAAATGGTGGGCGCGACTGGGATTGAACCAGTGACCCCTGCCGTGTGAAGACAGTGCAAACCTCCCTTTAGGAAATCAGTCGAATAAATCCTAGGTTTCTAGTCCGTGATGGTCTCGCAACAGCCCTCAACTGGCCATATTTTATCTCTTTATGTGCCACCAGGGTGCCGCTTGAATCATCGCGCACCAGGAATTTGGTCAGCACCTTGGAGGTTGCAAACATGGGCGCGGCGAACAACATGGCAATCGCACCCCATTGGATAACCGCGGCGCCAGGCCGCAGTATCACCAACACCCCAACCAGCCCCAGAATAACCGCCACGAGCCGCGGCCGGGTCAGGCGCTCATGCAGAAACAACACAGCGCCAACCACCACGAAGATCGGGGTGATAAGGCTAAGTGCCGTGACCTCGGCGATCGGTAGCTGGCTAACCGCGTAGAACCACAGCATTACGCCAAACGCGTGAATACAGCCCCGGAAACCGTGCAGCCGAATGTGCCGTGAGCGGAACAGGCCCATGCCGCTGCGCAGAAACAAAGGCAGCAGCACCAGCAGGCCAAACAGGTAACGGAGAAACGCAGCCTGAATCGGGTGTAGCTCATTGCCGATGTACCGCACGAGGGCAATGAACACTACGAACAAAAGGCCGGCCAGAGCGACCCACAACAGACCTCTTGTTTTCAAACTCACAGAGGAAGTCTACCCAATCTGACCGAGACTTACGCATGCATTGTGTGAACAGGCGCCAGTTCCTGCGCCTTTTTTTCAGGCCAGGCAGAGCGTCCTGTGGCTGCTGCATGGTAT
>PVBE010543435.1_pt1 | contig 19150 bp, 16 predicted proteins | sample 1631181 | NCBI WGS metagenome assembly PVBE01 (sample SAMN08397723, study PRJNA350692) | Marine metagenome, whole genome shotgun sequencing project. | isolation source: water | place: Pacific Ocean | collected 2012-04 | reverse complement strand
GAGAATCTGCAGCTCCGATTCCGCCCGAGGTGGTTGACGATTACGGATTACGAGGGGGACATCGTCCACTGTAATCGTCGCCCGTAATCGTGCACCGAAATGGACAGGAAAACGGGGAAGAAGACACAGAGGATGATAACCCGTTACAGAAACAAGAATTAGACAAGAATACATGCTGTTGGCTTTGACAGAACACCATGTAAACAAGGAGAACGATCATGAAAGCACTTATCACAGGCGTTACCGGACAGGATGGTTCGTATCTCGCCGAGTTTCTTCTCAGCAAGGGCTACGACGTGTGCGGCATGGTACGAAGGGCCAGTACCTCCACATTCGAGAGGGTCTCGCATTTGCGTGACAAGATCGAACTGCGCCAGGGCGACCTCCTGGATGAGCTCTCGCTCATACAGATCATGGAAGACGTCCAGCCGGACGAGATCTATAACCTTGCGGCAATGTCCTTTGTTCCGACGTCCTGGAGCCAGCCGATTCTGACAGGCGAGTTCACTGCTATTGGCGTAGTCAGGGTCCTCGAAGCAATGCGGCGCGTATGCCCGAAAGCCAAGTTCTACCAGGCATCAAGCAGCGAGATGTTCGGAAAGGTTCGCGAGATGCCGCAGACGGAACTGACACCGTTCTACCCACGCAGCCCGTACGGGGCATCCAAGGCTTTCGGACACTACATCACCGTTAACTTTCGCGAGAGCTACGACCTGTTCGCCGTGTCTGGAATTCTTTTCAACCACGAAAGCCCCCGAAGAGGCAAGGAATTCGTGACGCGCAAAGTTACCGATGGCGTTGCAAGAATAAAGCTTGGCCTCACCGACGAAATTCGAATGGGCAACCTCGACTCGAAGCGTGACTGGGGATTCGCCGGCGATTACGTAGAGGCAATGTGGCTGATGCTTCAGCAGGATCAGCCGGACGACTACGTTGTCGCCACCGGCATAGCCCATTCCGTAAAGAATCTTCTTGAGATCGCATTCGAGCATGTCGGCCTTGATTACGAGAAGCACGTCATGATCGACCCGGAGTTCATACGGCCGGCCGAAGTGGAACATCTTCTCGGAGATTGCACCAAGGCTCGCAAGGAACTCAACTGGGAACCAAAGGTCAGTTTTGCAGAGATGACTCGAATGATGGTTGATGCCGATATGGAGCGGGTGCAGGCCGAGATCGACCAGGCCGGGTCCAACTGATTCTTTTTCTACGGAGATCACGATGCGATACTTAGTAACAGGAGGTGGGGGGTTCGTCGGACGTCATCTGGTCGCTGAACTCCAGCATCATGGTCACGAAGTAACCGTCTTTGACCGCGCGGAGGTGGAGCCCGTTGAATCTGCGGAAACTATAGTAGGTGACATCCGAAACAAGGAAGACCTCTTAGCGGCCGTCACGAAGAGTAAGCCTGAAGCCTGTGTTCATCTTGGCGCAATAGCATACGTACCCACTGGAGGAACCGATCCCGACCTCGTTTTGTCCGTCAACATTCGCGGAACTCTGAACACGTTGTCGGCGCTGAGATGCGAGGCCCCGGATGCCCGTGTGCTGGTCGTTTCAACTGTGCATGTCTACGACGCCAACGATGACAGCACGCCCCTCACCGAAGATTCGCCGTTGGCGCCTATCAGCATGTACGCTATCAGCAAGGCTGCCGCAGATCTCGCGACGCTGGCCTGCGCCTCGCAGCACGGTCTGCACACAATGACAGTTCGCCCCACGAACCACACCGGACCGGGCCAGTCGCCCTGCTTCGCCGTCCCTTCATTCGCATCGCAAATCAAGGCAATCGCTGAGAAGAAGGCAACACTTCCGCTGGCGGTAGGAAACCTGGAGAGCGAGCGGGTAATCATGGATGTCCGAGATGTTGTCAGGGCGTATCGCCTGCTCATCGAGCATGGCAGGGCTGGCCAGGCATACAATCTGTCATCGGGGGAACAGGTCAAAATCGGTGACATTCTGCGTCAGCTCTGCGGCATGGCGGGAGTGGAGCCGGAGTTCGTGGTGGACGATGACAAGTTCCGGCCAACCGACAGGTCACCGATCCTCAATACATCGAAGCTGCGACGTGACACGGGGTGGGAGCCAGAGATACCTCTGGGCAAAACGCTATCAGACGTGCTGGAGGAAGCATAGAATGTGCAGGGCCACATGCCGCGCCAAAAGGAGCTGTTTTTGAAAAAACGATTGTTCTCTCTCATCCAGCTGGCAATAGGCATTGCTCTTGTTGCCTTCCTGTTTGCAACAATGAAGGACCGCAGTGATCTGGGCGGGGCTGTTCGCGAAGCGGCGACGCAGTGGCCCCTTCTCCTTGCCGGCGTGATGCTGTTTGCTGTGTGCCTTTCCCTGGCTACCCTGCGCTGGCATATTCTTCTCCGTGCCCAGGGCCTCAAGCTGCCAATTACGCGTACGTTCTCGCTCGGGTTTATCGGCCATTTCTTCAACTCGTTCCTTTTCGGCGTGACAGGTGGCGACCTGGTCAAGGCCTACTACGTGGCGCGCGAAACCAACCATAAGAAGGCCGAAGCCATCTCGACCATCTTCCTGGACCGTATAATCGGACTGCTGGCACTGCTCATTCTGATTGCCATCGTCATGGTGTGGCGCATCAGATTCTTCCTCGCGTACCGCGAGACGCAGATTGCCCTCCTGTTCTTCGGTAGCGTATCCGTCGCCGCGGCGGTAGGGCTGGCTGTCGTATTCAGCCAGGATCTATTCGAGAAATGGCCGTTCTTCGTGCGTTTGAAAGAAAAGACGGCTTTCGGCGCTATCATGAGCCGTGTGTATGATGCTTTCCAAGTGGGACTCACGCATCCAAGCGTGCTTCTGAAGACAATGACTCTTTCTTTGATCAACCACCTGACCCTCGTATCTTCTATCGCGCTGCTGGGCCACGCTCTGGGGATCAATATCCGCTTTATCGACTACCTGACGACGATGCTCATAGTCAACGCCGTTGCGGCCATTCCCCTGACTCCGGGCGGACTAGGCACCAGGGAGACTGCCGCCAAGTTTCTTCTTGGTGTCCTGGGAGTCCAAGCCAGCAGGGCTGTTCTTCTTTCTCTGCTCCTGTACGCATCCCAGATGTGCTGGAGTCTTGTGGGAGGGCTAGTCTACCTGGTCTTCGCATGCAGATCCGGACGATTCACCGGCAACGGCGACAAAGAACTCAGCTGATTTCACGCCTGATTTCCACTGCAACGCTGCGAGCGCCCGTGAGAGCCGTGGTTTTGTCAACAGTCACGGTTACCGCTGAAACAAGTTGGTAGGAAAGACATATCTCCGCGATACGCTCGGCCATCGCCTCGAGAAGATAGTAGGAGCTGTCTGCAAGCATCGCTAGAATCGCGTCCTTGACAGTAACATAGTTCAGGGTGTCGGCAAGGTCATCACTTCGCCCCGCTTTACCAAAGTCGCACTCCATGCTGAGATTCACTACGACCCTCTGCTTGCGAACTCGCTCATCCGGATTCGTGCCGATAATACAGTCACACAGCAGGTCCCTGATGTAGATTTTGTCACTCATGAAACCACACTTCCTTCAGCTTCTGTTTCCCTACCCTGCAAGATGCTGCCCGCCATCAACAAAAACAACCTGTCCCGTAACAAAGTCAGATTTCAAAAGAAAGCCAACCGCCCCGGCCACATCGCCCGGGGTGCAGTTACATTCAAGAGGCACATCTCCGGCAGCGTCATAAAGATAATCGTCACCGGATCCCGGAGGAGGAAGGATTGCACCGGGAGCCACCCCATTAACCGTGACTGCGGGCGCCAGCTCCAGGGCTGCCGAACGCGTAAAATCAGCCAGCGCTTTCTTGGACAGGAGGTAAGGAATGCAACCGCTTTCGTTCGTAGCAATTCTCCGGTCCAGGATATTGACCACCTTGCCAACCACCTTCCCAGGGCGATCCGCCGCATCCTCGGAGCCATGATCTGGATCGTCATTGGAGAGAAGCTGGGCAAAACGGCGGGTCAGGAGTATTGGGGACAGCAGGTTCGTGTTCAACTCGCCAAGCAAGTCATCTTCCGTTACATCCACAAGCCGGTCTTTACGAAAGACGGCCGCATTGTTGATCAGCACCGAGATCCCGCCGGTCTCGATGAGAACGGCGTTCAGGAACTCGCTATCAGCCTTCCCTCCGGAGAAATGACATTGCATCGCCCACGAATTGACACCTGCTTCTTTCAGTTCACCGGACAGGCGTTCGGCCTCCGCGGCCGAGCGGTCGTAGTGAATGACCACATTGCATCCCTCAACTGCCAGGTAACGGCATATAGCCGCCCCTATCCGGACAGCACCCCCGGTAACAAGAGCTGTTCGTCCAACCAAATCCATTTGCAACTCCCCAGGCTCGTTCGTCCAAAACCAGGACTATCATGCGATCCCTCGTGCCCAACTTCAAGATTTCCCCGTATCTTTGTCGTGCTCATCGATCATTTTTTGTGGCGTGCGATCATTGGACTATGCATAATGCTCGAGTATGAAGCGAACGTTTGATCTACTGCTACTGACCTCGATTATGGCCACCTGTTGCCATTGTGCCATTGGCCAGACAAATGAGATTTCCGAATCGAAGGACGTCCAGAGCGACAGGCAGGCGTTTATCATTCCTGTTGAAGGTGTTATAGAAAAAGGCCTTCTCTATGTACTTCGACGGGGAGTGGCGGAGGCAGAGGAAATGGGCGCCACGGACATCATCCTCCACATGAATACTCCGGGTGGTGTCGTTACGGTCGCCGAAGAAATCATAAGGCTGCTCATTGCGTTGCCCGAGGATATCACCACCTACACGTTCATCGATAAAGACGCCCTCTCGGCGGGATCATGCATCGCCCTGGCAACTGAACGCATATACATGTCACCCGGCAGCCGCATCGGTGCAAGTGCGATAGTTACACCTGCAGGTGACATTAAAGAAGGCGACTTGAAGGAAAAACATGTATCTGCACTCGTGGCTCTCGTTTCAGGTGCGGCCGAGCGAAAAGGTCATGACAAGAACCTGGTCGAGGTAATGATACGCCGCGAGGCGGAGTACAAGATCGGGGACGAGGTAATTTGCCCCGAAGGGAAACTACTGACTCTTACCGATATAGACGCGGAACGAGTGGTGGAAAGAGACGGGAAAAGTTCCCCCCTGCTCTCTGAAGGTACAGTGGATTCGCTCGAGGACCTCCTCAAGGAGCTGGGCTTCGACGAGGAGAGAGTAACAACGCTGGAAATCACGTGGGCAGAAGGAATGGCTCGCTGGATTGAACTCTTCGGCCCACTTTTCCTTATTGGAGGAATTCTAGGGCTCTACATTGAATTCAAGATTCCCGGATTCGGACTTCCCGGTATGGTAGGACTTACCTGCCTTGCCATATTCTTTTGGGGACACAACGTTGCCGGACTGGCGGGAATGGAGGAGTTGATAATCTTCTTCTTGGGGCTGTTGCTCGTTGCAATGGAGATCTTTGTGATCCCCGGATTCGGCCTGGCGGGAATATCCGGAATTGTTCTCATTTTTACCGCAATTGTCATGGCGATGGTCCAGCATTATCCTGGTGGCTCCTGGACGCCGCCGGAGATTCAGGCCCAGAACGCGATACGCAATATATCACTATTCCTGGGGCTGACCTTCGTCGCTGTGATAATCCTCTCGAAATTCCTCCCAAGGACAGCCGCCTTTCAGCGACTGACGCTGAGCAAGTCCGAGGACAGGGAAGACGGTTTCCGGGCATCACGGGACACCGGCAGCATGGTCGGGCTGACAGGGTTTGCAGGCACCTCGCTTCATCCGGCCGGTATCGGGGTTTTCGGCGACGACCGGGTGAACGTAGTCACGCGTGGAGAATTCATTGAGAACGGAAGTCGGATCATTATTGCAGAAGCTCATGGAAACCGTATAGTTGTAGAAAACCAAAACGACGGACCCAAGCCAGCACCTACAGAGGAAACAGCGTAAAGATGCCAGAGACACTATGCATATCTCTACTAATCGGTGGTGGCCTTCTTGTTGCGGCGGAGCTCTTCATTCCCGGCGGCGTACTCGGAGCAATCGGCGGTGTCATGCTAGCCATCGCGTTGATCATGGCTTTCAGCTCTGAGTCATTCAGCACGCAGGCTGCTACCTGGATGACGGCCGGAGTTGTAGCGTTCGTCATTCTAACAGCTGCCGCATGGATGAAATACTTCCCGATGACGCCCATAGGGAGAGGAATGACAATTAGCAAAGATCTCTCCGATGCGAGCGGCACTGATGACACGCTTCTAGCTCTGGCCGGAAAGTCAGGGGAAGCAATTTCGGATCTCCGTCCCGCAGGCTTCGCCCGAATTGACGGAAGGCGCGTTGACGTCGTCACCCAGGGCGGCATGATCGAAGAGGGAACGCCGATCAAGGTAATCGAGATTGAAGGCAATCGAGTCGTCGTAAAGAAACTAACATAGAGAAGGAGTCAGAAATGAACGTAATAGATCTAGCAATACCACTCGCCGCCATCGATGCGAAGGACATTGGTGGAATTATCCTGATCGTCATCACATTGGTGATTCTCGTAATCATAGCCCTGTGCATCCGTTTCATCGGTTTATGGTTCAGGGCCGTGGTGTCCAAGGCTCCGGTATCCTTGTTATCACTGGTAGGGATGTGGATACGGCGCGTTAAACCCGGGCAGATTGTCGATGCAAGAATCCAGCTTGTGAAAGCCGGCCTGGAGCTCGACACCGATTCGCTGGAAGCCCACTGTCTCGCCGGCGGTGATGTCATTAACGTTGTAAAAGCCCTTATCGCGGCAGACAAAGCGAATATAGACCTGTCCTTCAAGCAAGCGGCCGCAATCGACCTCGCAGGCCGCGATGTTCTGGAAGCCGTACGAACCAGTGTCAATCCCAAGGTGATTGACTGCCCTGCCGTTACCTCCGGCAGCCAGGGGACAGGCATGCTGGATGCCGTGGCCAAGGACGGAATCAGACTACTCGTAAAGGCACGTGTAACGGTGCGTGCAAATATCGAACGTTTGGTAGGTGGCGCCAGCGAAGAGACCATTATAGCCCGCGTAGGCCAGGGAATCGTCAGCGCCATAGGCTCCTCCTACACCTATAAGGATGTGCTGGAGAATCCCGACAAGATCAGCCGGAAGGTGCTCGACAGTGGCCTCGATGCACAGACAGGGTTCGAAATAGTCTCTATCGACATCGCAGATATAAGTGTGGCTGGCGTTGCAAGCGTATCTAACGTGGGTGCACAACTCGAGACGGAACGTGCGGAGGCCGACAAGCAGATGCGTCAGGCTGAAGCCGAAGGCCGCAGGGCCATGGCAGTTGCCCAGGAACAGGAAATGAAGGCGCGCGTCCAGGAGATGCAGGCAAAGGTAATTGAGGCCAAGGCAGAAGTACCCAAGGCAATGGCGCAGGCATTCAGGGACGGCAACCTCGGCATCATGGACTTCTACCGAATGCAGAATATCGAGTCGGACACTTCGATGCGACACAAGATTGCCGGTGAGGATTCTCCCTCAGGGCCGACAAGCTAGAAGCCACGCCCGAGACAACCGCCCCGGACGTCCGGGGCGGCTGAAACCGGACAGGGGAAGCTACAACGATGACAAACCTTATTGTCATAGCCGATATAGGCGATTTTATATTTGTGGCAATTCTGGTTATCGCCTCCATTGCGGGTCAGATAGCCAAGGCTTCGAAGCGTCAGAAGCGGGGAGGCAAGCCGCCTTCAACGCCCCCTGCAAAGCCGAAAACAACGCCATCGCCTTTCGGGTCCGCAGACGATCAGCTTCGTAATTTCCTGGAGACACTTGCAACGGGCCGCCAGCCCGAGGCGCGGCCCGCGTCGGCACCCGCACCCAGGCAGGAGCAGCAAGTCCAGAAGCCGCCCCAGCGCCCGCAACCTGCACCCGTCGCACAGAAACGACCAGCCCCCAGGCAGCAGATCGGAGAGATCAGGCGACCCGCCCCGCAAACAGCAGCCCGTCCGGCCGTGGCAAAAGTGGCTGCGCAACCTGCTGAGATCAGGAGAGCGCCTGTTCCCCATAGAGCGGTCGCGCCAAGCACTCCGGCGCTGGAAACTGCACATCTGAGACCGTCAATCGCAAAATCGCTCGCCGGCGGACGGGGGTTGAAAGACGCAATCGTCCTCCGCGAAATCCTGGGTCCACCGCTGTCGCTGAGGGGAGCGAGTGGCGGTGGAGAGAAGTGAGCGGCTTGTTGACACGAACAGCGCCTCCGGCGAGATGCTTCGACGAGCTCAGCATGACAATCTCTTGCGGACCTGCGGTGCTACTACACGTGCCGTTCCGAGCGAAGTCGAGGAATCTCGGTTTGGCCAACCTGCCGTGAATCTCCCAGACAACCTGCTACTGCGCGAACCATATCCTCACACGTTTGGTCTGTCTTCCCCACTGGAGAGCTTCTTCGTGACTGTCGAAACAAAGGTCCAGGCTCTGGCCCTTGATCGCCCCTCCCCTATCCTCGACGCGGCCATATCCATAGCCCTGCACATAAACCACAGTCCCGTACGGAAACAGCGCCGTGTCCGCGGCGATTGTACCTCTTTTTGCCTTCGTGCCACTCGCTGTAATGCCCACGGCCTTCCGTTTGCCTTTTCGTGAGCCGCTTGCTATGACCGGCCGGCCATACCACGTTCGTTTCCAATTGCAGCACTTGCCACAGCGGCAGTAACCCGTGATTTCCATGGTGCGATCTACGGGCGCAACCCCTTTCGGTGGCTTGATACCCCTGCAACCAGCCAGCGCAAGTGCAACAATGATTACGGTAATAGCGCTTTTTGGGATTGGCTTCATGCGCCTTGAGAGTATCATACTCGAGAGCTGTTTCAATTGATGAAACAACTGGAGGCGCGATTTATGAGTGATATCGAGAATACAGGGGCAGACGCTACCACGCACGAGGATCTCACACTGCTCGGCAGCAAATCAACAACGTACAATTCCTCCCCGGAAGAGAGTAAGCTTGAAGCTTTCCAAAACAGCCATCCCCAGCGGGACTACTGGATAAATCTGGATTGCCCCGAATTCACTTCCATCTGCCCCATCACCGGACAACCGGATTTCGGAAAACTCTCGATTCGCTACATACCCGACCAGAAGTGCGTCGAAAGCAAATCTCTCAAACTCTACCTCTTCTCATACAGAAACCACGGTGCATTCCATGAAGAAGTGGTCAACCGGATACTGGATGACATTGTTAATGTTGTTCATCCGCGGCGGGCCGTTGTACAAGGGGAATTCCGACCGCGGGGAGGCATTGCCATAACAGTGACGGCCGAGTATCCGCAGAACCGCGAATCCCCGGCAACCGGCTAGTTAATTCACGAAACTCAAATGTTTGCAGGTTACTGGAGGTAACCCCGTTGCTCCCCCACTATCTTCTTGGAAAGACATTCGAATGCGACTGCGGAAGGATCCATTCGGTTCCGCTGCAGGCATACATCTACTCATCAAATGCCCTGGAGCGGCTCCCTAAACTTCTTTCGCACGCAGTACCTTCCGGTTCTCACGTTTGTGTGATCGCCGATGCGCGGACCTACGAAGCGGCCGGCTACCGCGTGGGGGAAATGCTGGAAGGCGAATGGAACGCTCAAACGGTCATACTCGATGACGGTCCACAGGGTGGCCCGGTGTGCGATGACATTACCCGCGACCGCCTGCTCAGCACCATCGGTGATTCATGGGACGCACTACTCGCCGTGGGAAGCGGCGTCGTAAACGACCTGTGCAAATGGATTGCCTCCACTGCCGAGAAGCCATACCTGGCAGTTGCGACCGCCGCATCGATGAACGGGTATGCCTCCTCCAACATCGCGCCGTCGATAAACGGCGTGAAGAGGGTTCTGGAAGGAAGCGTTCCATTCGGCGTACTAGCGCTGCCTGATGTTATCGAGGAGGCGCCGTTCGAACTAACGACGGCCGGCCTTGGCGACGTCCTGGCCAAACCCGTCAGCATAGCGGACTGGCATGTGAATCACATCATCTTCAACGAATACTACTGCCCCCTGTGTTCCCAGCTCATCGAGGACATTGAACCTCTGTATATGAACAATCCTCACGCCATAAGGGCAAAGGACCCTGAGACAATTAAGGCCCTGTTTTCGGCACTTGTATACTCAGGAGTGTCGATGACAATGGCTGAAACCTCGTTTCCTGCGTCCGGAGGGGAGCACCTTGTCTCTCACGTGCTGGACATGAAGGCAATGCATGAAAACCGGGGACATGAACTTCACGGACGGCAAGTCGGGATAGGGGCAATCTTTGCCGCCGCTCTTTACGAGAGACTTTTACAAATGGAGGCCCCGGACTTTGAGCCAGTCACTGAAGAAACTGACGGAGCCTACTGGAAGTCACTCGCGGGCGTCGTTGAAGAAGAACACGCCCGCAAGCGGGAGAAGATTGCCATTGCGGTCGACAGGTTGAGGGAAGGCAACAGGTGGGACACCGTGCGAGAAGCAATAGCCGGGCACGCCGTAGAAACGTCGGCCATCAAGACCTGTCTATCCAAAGCCGGCGCGGCGCATTGCCTGGATCATATCGGCGTGTCAAAAGCCGATTTCCTGAACGCCGTGATGCATAGCCACCAGATCAGGGAAAGGTACACCGTCATAGATCTAGCGCGCGCAGCGGGAGTACTCCCGGCCGCGGCAAACGACATCGCCAACGAATTCCTTGGCGGGTAGCCTGACGGACTACCATCTTGCGACGATCTGAATCCTCACCCTCCGTCGCCGAGGCTTTGGAGGCCAAGCGGATTCAGCTACATGAGTAACTCAGGCTGGCCTGCCGGCAACGCTCCTCACGCCTTGCTGATACGATCACGGATGCATTCCACGACCTTGTCGGCGGAAATGCGCTCCTGCACAAGAGAATCACGATCCCGTATTGTTACTGTCTGACTCTCCATCGTTTCGCCGTCAACGGTGATGCAATACGGTGTTCCGGCTTCATCCTGGCGCCTATACCGGCGGCCGATAGCGCCCTTCTCGTCGTAGAAGGCGGCAATCCCAGCTGCCTTGCAGTCATCAGTAATCTTCCGGGCAGCCTCGGGCATACCGTCCTTTTTCACGAGCGGGAACACCGCCAGTTTGAAGGGAGCCAGTCGCGGATGAAGCTTCATAAGCGTCCTGGACCGGAGGTTGCCCTTATCATCAGGGACCTCATCTTCCGTGTAGGCTTCACACAGGAAAGCCAGCATAGCGCGATCAACCCCTCCCGATGGTTCAATCACGTGCGGAATGAACTTCTCCCGTGTCTGATCGTCAAAGTAGCGCATATCCTTACCGCTGAACTCCTGGTGCTGCTTCAGATCGAAATCTGTACGGTTTGCAATACCTTCAAGCTCGCTTATACCAAATGGGAATTCGTACTCAATATCCGCGCAGGCACGCGCATAATGAGCCAGTTCATCTCCCTCGTGAGCTCGCAAAGTGAGCTTGGAACTCTGGAGTCCCAGGTTCACGTACCAGTTGTAGCGAGCGTCCCGCCAGAACTCGTACCACTTGTCCGCCTCCGATGGATGGCAGAAGAACTCAAGTTCCATCTGCTCGAATTCGCGGCTGCGGAAAGTGTAATTGCGAGGATTGATCTCGTTACGGAAACTGCGGCCGATCTGGGCAATACCAAAAGGAATCTTAACCCTCGATGAATCCAGAACGTTTCGGTAATTGCAGAAAATCCCCTGGGCAGTTTCGGGGCGCAGGTATGCCACGGATGCTGAATCCTCCATGGCACCCACAAACGTCTTGAACATCAGGTTGAACTGGCGCGGCTCAGTCAGGCCACCGCCACATGCCGGGCAAAGAGAAGAGGCACCAGCCTCGTCAGCGCCTATGACACAGGAAGCAACTTCCTCGAAAGCCAGCGAGTCCCCGCCGGCCTCCAGTGCCGCGGCCAACTTCGGCCAAACCGCTTCAGGCTCGCGGATCAACGCAAGTCCCGGTGCAAGTCTGCGTCCCTTTTTCGACGCCCATTTCTTTAGACCCCTCTCACTGTAACGCTGAGCCCCCTCCTCGCCGTCTTCGGCGAAGCTTCGGAGCGAATCAATCCATTCACTTTGGGCCAACTGGTCCTGAAGGTGATCTGCACGGAAGTGTTTCTTGCATTGGTGACATGTCAGCATCGGGTCACTGAACCCGCCCAGGTGACCGGAAGCTTCCCATACCTTGGGATTCATGATCAGGGAACAGTCGACGCCAACCACGTCTTCTCTCGTACGGACAACGTCGTGCCACCACGCCTCCTTGAGATTGCGCTTGAGTTCGGATCCAAGCGGACCGTAATCCCAGAACCCGTTTATACCGCCGTAGATCTCGGAACTTTGGTAGATGAAACCACGCCGTTTGCAAAGTGATGCAACGGCGTCCAATGATATCGCTTTCTTCTCTGTATTCATGGCGGTGTATCGTGAATAACTCGACTGCCATAGTCAAGGGGGTTTACAGGAATTCAAAAAGCGCCTTTACAGCCAGCCAGGGAGAAACGTCCAACGGAGATCCGCCGGTTTAGTGCCGGCGCCCACAAAGTGGAGAGTAGTCGCAGGGGGTCGGATTGTTCAGAATCAGAACGGTACTCACCGGCTGAAGGAGACATGGCCGCGAACGATATTGTCGATCGCGCCCACCAGCATTTCCTTATCCAGGGGCTTCTGGAGAAATCTCCAGTCGGCAGAAGTCATCACGCCCTGCACATAATCCTTGGAGAAGCCGGAAATAACCACCGGCACAGTTTCAGGGTGTGCTCTGCGGACATGTACCAGCACATCCTCGCCAGAAGCGCCGGGCATCACGGCGTCAACAATAGCAATGCCAATGTGCTCAACGCTCTCCACAAGGGCAATCGCAGCCTCTGGACTGTCGGCAAGCGCAACCACGTATCCCGCACCTTCCAGGTAGCAACGGATGGCCTGCAATACAACTTCATCGTCATCAACGACCAACACGGTCCTCCCATGCAATAATGCGCTGGCAGGAGTATCTTCGCCATGGAGAGCGTCTTTCGAGACGGGCATGAAGATGCGGAAACCGCCACCGCCATCCGGATCCATGATAATCTCCAGCCAGCCGCCCCATCCACGAGCCCTGTTCTCGACCACGGCGAGTCCGAGCCCCGAGAAAGTACCTTGATCGCCCGTTCCGGTAATGGGGTTGAGAAGAGCGTCAATCCTTTCCTCGTCCAGGCTCGTCTCCGCATACTTTATTTCAAAGATCAGGTAGTGGCCACCCTCGGCGTCAGGCGCTGCATCTTCCGGAGGAACGGCAATATCCCGCTCAAAGATCGATAATGAGATGTATCCTCCATCAGGCATGATGTCCGCAGCATTCTGCAGGCAATGCACGATAATGTCGGACAACTGTCCTTTATCTGCACTGGCCACCACACCAGGCGCGTTGCCGTCCACACTGGTCTCTATTCCCGCCCTTCGCAGGTGGTCCGAGGATTCACCGAGAACATCCTTGAGCAGCGCATCTACCGATATCGGTTCGAGATGAATGGCAACAAGACCTGCTGCCTTGGCCAGCCCCATCAGGCGGCTGCAAGTATCGTGAGCGGACTTTGTTTCGGTTACTATGTTGTCGCATATCCCGGCATGCGTTTTGTGCCGGGCAGAAGCCTGCCGGAGTTTCGACGCACTATCGGCGATCCGGTGCGTTATGTCGTTAAACCTGTGGGCCGTGCCATCAACGAACGCGCAAATTGCTTCAAGCCTGCGCCCTTCCTTCAACGCCCTTTCCGCCCTTTCCCGGCGGGCCATCTCAATACTCAATTTCTGGTTAGCCTTTGCCAGTTCTCGGGTTCGCTGGCGAATAAGCGACTCCAGTTCGCTATAAGCGGTATGCAAAGCATCTTGTGCCCGCCGGCGCTCCATGGCATAGCTTATGGCTCTACTCAGCAATTGCGTACTGAGCTCATCCTTCACAAGGTAGTCCTGCGCGCCTTCGTAAACCGCCCTGGCACCGAGATCCTCATCCTGCACGCCGGTCAAAAGAACAATGGGCAGATCTGGGGAATGCTTTCGAACAGATGTAAAGGTATCCCAGCCGTAGGAATCAGGGAGACTTAGGTCAAGCAGAACAACATCCACCGTCGCGCTGTTCATATGGTTCAGCGCTGACTCCAATCGGTCTGCCCAACTGACGTCGAAACGTAGATTTCTGGCCTCAGAAAGCATATGCATGGCCAGTATGTAGTCCTCTTCGTCATCCTCGACGAGCAGAACTCGAATTACAGATTCCGCCATGATCACACCCAGTAATACGCTACCACTTAAGGGCACTAAAACCGTTCATTTCATCCCGAGTATACACCTTTCTCACGAAATGGCAATGAGTCTTCAGACCACTGACTCAGCCTTCTACCCCTCGGCAACCCTCGCGGCCAGTTCGGCTGCCATGCCGGTATAGTTGCCGGGAGACAATGCGAGAAGGCGTGCCTTATCGGCTTCCGGCAGATCCAGTCCCTCAACGAAGCTACTTATAGCCTCGCGGGTAATGACCTTTCCACGGGTCAGTTCCTTTAGCTTCTCATACGCCCCGTCAACACCGGCTTTGCGCAAGACTGTCTGAATCGGTTCAGCCATGATCTCCCAGGAAGCATCGAGATCTGACTGGAGCTTCTCTTTGCGAAGCTCCAGTTTCTTCAATCCCTTCAGGGTGCTCTTGTAGGCAACCAACGAGTAGCCGAAAGCAACGCCCATGTTGCGCAGTACGGTTGAATCCGTCAGGTCACGCTGAAGCCGCGATATGGGTAGTTTTTCAGATAAATGCCCAAATACGGCATTCGCAAGACCAAGGTTCCCTTCACTGTTCTCAAAGTCGATGGGGTTGACCTTGTGAGGCATCGTCGAGGATCCTACTTCCCCCACCTTTGTCTTCTGCCCAAAATAGCCCATAGAAATATAGGTCCAGATATCTCTATCCAGGTCCATGAGTATCCTGTTCCATCTGGCAGTGGCATCGAATATCTCGGCCATGTAGTCGTGAGGTTCGATCTGGGTCGTTAGCGCGTTTTGGCAAAGACCCAGTTCGTCCTCGATGACGCCCATGGCCAGCTCCGGCCAGTCAACGTCCGGATAGGCGGAAAGATGTGCATTGAAATTGCCAACCGCGCCGTTCATCTTCCCCATGATTCTGCATTCTGCCAGGCGCAAGAACTGACCGCGAAGCCGGTTGACAAAAACAGCCAGTTCCTTGCCGATGGTGGTCGGCGATGCCGTCTGGCCGTGTGTCCTGGCCAACATCGGTACATCGCCGAATTCCTTGGCCAGCGCGGCCAGGAAATCCATAATAGCTTGCTGGTGCTCACGGACAACCACCAACCCATCCCTCAACATCAGCGCGTGGGACAGGTTGTTGATATCTTCAGAAGTGCATGCGAAATGCAGGAATTCCGACAGCCCGGCCATCGTTCCGTCCGAAAGTTTTTCGCGGAGGTAATACTCCACGGCTTTAACGTCGTGATTCGTGGTACGCTCGATCTCTTTGACACGGGCGGCTTCTGTTAAGTCCAATCCATCAAGCAGTCCGTCAAGAACAGCAGTCTCCTCGGAAGAGAGCGCCCGTGCTTCCGGGATTGCGGCTTCGCCGCACAGCGCCGCGAGCCAGCGCAGTTCGATCTGCACCCTGTATTTTATCAAGCCGTATTCAGAGAAAATGGGTGCCAGCTCGGCAACCTTGCCCGCGTATCTACCGTCAAGTGGCCCAAGTGCCATAAGATCCGTCATGCCGTTTAGTCTCCTTCCATCACAGAGAAGCGGTCACAGGCCGCCATTACATCCTGTCAACTCATAAATTCCACCCCTCTCCACGTCAAGCTTTATTGGCCAGAACCGCTCCTCTAAGATCATTTACTTTGCACTATCTAGTTTCTGCGGGGCGCCGGAGATACTCTGAGTGGCTTACCGTCTTTGAAAAGCTTCAGCCTTCGTTTCATATCGACAAGAAAAAGCATATCCATGTCCACAGGCGCTTCCCTGATTATTCTCTCCATAACACTCACCGCTTCATCAAATCGTCCACTCTCGGCATAGGCGGCCGCGAGCACTTCCAGTTCGGCAAGATCACTCTTGCCCGGGCCTATCCCCTTGGATTCAAGCAGCCTTACGGCTTCGGGCCCATCACGCAGCTCAGTATCGGGCGTTGTTGCCAGCAGCCAGGCGAGGGCAAGGCTTGAACGCTTTAGAGATGATTCCAGGGCAATCGCCCTGCGATACGATGCGATCGCCTCACCCAGCATGCCTTTCTCGCGCAAAGCAGTCGCCAAGTTATGGTGCGCCGATCCCGACTTCTCGTTGGCCGACAGCACCCGTTTGTACGCATCAACGGCCTCGTCGTGCCTCCCCGCTCGCAAGTAAGCCGAGCCAAGATTGCTTAGCGCACTCGAAGATGCAGGTCTCAGGACCAGGGCCTTCTTGTAACACTGTATCGCCTCACCCAGGCGTCCCATGGCAAGACACGCGTCCCCTGCCCCGCTATGCGCCGCAAAGACTCCGGGATCAATCTTTACAGCTTCCAGGAAGCTCTCACGCGCCATGGCCAGGCGCCCGAGCTTCGTCAGCGCTCGCCCCGAACCCGTTCGCGCCGCGACAGAATCAGGCGCCGCGTCAGCAGCCTTTGCAAAATGTTCAAGCGATTCCTCGTAACGTCCCAGCCGCGTGAGCGTACGACCCAGGTTGATGTGGGCCACATCGTATTTCTTCCTGGCACCGACGGCCAGGCGATAACGCTCAACCGCCTCCTCAAGCTTTTGGAGCTTCACCAGGGCGTTCCCCCAGTTGTTGTGTGCTTCCGCAAACCGTGGCTCCACCGCCAGGGCCTTGCGACAGTGATCGATCGCCTCAGGATACCTTCCACCTTCATTCAGAACGTATGCCAGGTTGGCGTGCGTATCCGGGTAGTCCGAACGCAGCGCCAGTGACTTCCGAAGAACACTTTCGGCCTCGGAGAGCTTGCCATCAAGAGCAAGGCGGTTACCCTTTTCCATCAACCTCCGGTAATCCACTGCCGGACTCGAAATGCTCGCCAGGGCTGATGCAGGGATGTTCACGAACTCTGGAATGTTGACAGCCCGGTTTGCGGCCGTAGAGTTCGGCACAAGAATGGCGGGAGAGTCATTACCTTTCTCATTAACATGCGTCAGGAACATCTGCGTAAAGGGCGTGTTCACCTTGGACGAGAATACGAGCCACCGGCTGTTTGGCGACCAGCTGTGCCACGAGTTCATCAGGCTGGTGTTGCAATTCATTTCCCGTGCCGCCCCGCCTTTCGCCGGGATTATGTACAGACGGCTATCCGGCCGCATAAGCATTCCGTTGCGGCATTGAACAAAAACTATCCATTTTTCATCCGGCGAACACTTCTGGAACGAATTGCTCATCCCGTTCCTGGACGCCCCGACTACCGGCTCTGCCTTGCCGCCCCTCCCGCCGTTAAAAGGTATCCTGTAGAGATCGTACTGGATTTTCGGTTCCCTGGAATCATTGGCCTTCTCCGGCAGTGGACCCGCGTCATAAGCGGGCCGTGCCGCGGCGCGCAAGAAAATGATTTCCTTTCCGTCTGGAGTCCAGACGGGACATGCCTGCACAAATCCTGAATCGTCCGCGCCGGGCAAGCGCCGTATCTTTCCGGTCTTTCGCGAATATATGGCCAGTATCCCCCTGGTAGGATAGAAAGTCTGAAGGAAACGAAAATCCATGTAGTTACACACAAAAAGAGATTCGTTAACCGTCGACACCACGTATCGACCATCCGGGGACACCTGCGACATCAGACCCAGCGTGTGGTGGTCTTTCATTCTGTCTTTGAAGGTGTTCCAGCTGAATACATCCTCTTCCTCTATCACCACCTTTTTGGAAATATCGACAAGAGTGTAGGCCCCCTTGTCGCCCCTTGGTCCGTCCATGTCCATTCCCATGGTCTTGCCATCGATTGAAAACGAATGACAGTTGGCACATGTGGGCATGTCCTTCATAACCACCGACGACTCCGGCTTCGACAAATCGCGCAGTCGCCATTCAATGAGAGGGATTGCTCTTGTCGCGAGAGGCTTTATCAGCCCTTCCTCGTTCTTTGACGGCATCAATGGTACGTCGCGATAGAAAATGGGTGCCGCAACCGGATCGCGCGACGTTCTTACGCGTATACTTCCCGATGACACGAGCATCGCCGCACCATCCCCTTCAAGGTCGACACCATGAATACTCACGACCGCATCACTCGCCACGCTGTGTTTCTTGATCATTTCCCAGACATCGGCCCCCGGAGTCCAGGTTTGCGTTTGCTCACCACCAGACTCCAGGACCACGCGATTCTTTTCAGTAACGCACCTGGGATCTATCCTCGGCTTGGAACCGATCCCTGATGCAGCAGCATAGATCTGGCGATCATCCTCCAGTTCAACGTCAATAATCCATGCATCAACGCCTTCGGATTGATCAACCCAGCGGAATGATGGGGCAGTGAAATCGGGAGGGAAGATCGACCCGTCACCCGGATATTCGACTGTCAGCCCGGGAACGTCCCCGCCGCGGGAGAGTACGTCACCCAGCTCATCCACGGTTCTGCGTAGACCCGCGGCGCCCTTGAACTTGCCATTCTCTCCCGGCACGTACATCGTCGAGCTCTCACTTGAAGCGCCTTGAGATCTCAAACGACAAAGAATAATTGCGGCAACACCCAGGATGATCACAAGTATTGCGCCAAGAACAAGGCACATCGAGCTACGAGAATCATGTCTTTGTAACGTAGTCATCTTCTATGTCAAACTGTCTCACAATGCTTCATCGAGTGTCCAGTCAGAGCTCTTTTCTGTTGCCCTCTTTTCAGTCCCGCCGTTTCAACCTGCGGGCGCGCCGCGCTATGTCGTCTCCGGCCTTTATCGCAGGCGGCTGAAGCATTTCCGGCGGTTTCTCTATTAGTGGGGCCGGGGAGCCGGGTTCGGCAGATTCAGCAGGCTTCACCGCTGCGCGGCTGACTTGATCCAACCTGCGGCGCAATTGCCTTGCCTCGGTCGAAGCTTCACCTCTGCGAAGCCTGTCTCGTCCAGATCGTTTTTCTGCATCGGTCTTCGGCAGACTCTCCGCAGACTCAGGTGCCGGCATTCCGACACGAGGGTTCGGATCTATCGCGTGGTCCACGGGTAGCTTCGGAAACCT
>PVBE012597791.1_pt1 | contig 19154 bp, 15 predicted proteins | sample 1631181 | NCBI WGS metagenome assembly PVBE01 (sample SAMN08397723, study PRJNA350692) | Marine metagenome, whole genome shotgun sequencing project. | isolation source: water | place: Pacific Ocean | collected 2012-04 | reverse complement strand
TGGAGGGGGTTGAACCGCTCGTCCGGATGCGCGGGGCCGGGGGACGGATCGCCCCGGAAGACTCCCCGGGCGTAGTAGTCCAGCGCCGGGCGAATCTCCTCGAGGGTCGAGCGCAGCCGACGCAGGTAGCTGCGCTCGTTCCCCGTGCGGTGGTTCACGATCAAGAACACCGTCCACAGGATCACGTTCGCGACGCCAAAGGCGTTGTGGGTCAGGACCGCCCCCCGGAACGGCAGCGGCGCGAGCCCCGAGTCGCCGTAGTGCATGCTCAGGCCGGACCCCACCAGCCCGACGAACAGCACCACCTGGAGGGTGTGCCAGACCTTGATCCCTCGCGGCCCGGCGAGGTGGAGCAGGTGTGTCTGCTCCCACTCCCCGGTCGCCACCCGCCGGCGCACGCTGTGGACCAGGATCACCAGCAGGAAGATCACGAACCCGAACTGACTCACCCGGTCGAGCACCACACTGCGCGTGGATCCCACGACGTAGACGTGATCGAGCGCTCCGTAGGCGGGGTCGTCCCGGACGTGGCAAGCCTCGCACTCGCGGATGGAGTCAGCGGCCGCGCGCATGTCGTGCCCGGTGTCCCCGCCCGTCGTCGTGTGGCACATGACACAGTCGAGTTGAGAGAGATGACGCGGCCCTTCACGGAAGCGTTGGCCCACTCCTCAGCGACCTTGTCCAGGTACGCCGGGTCCACCATCGTCATGTCGGCGACCTTCGAGGGCTTCCGAGATCGATGTCTGACACCTCCCGCCGCGCTCTGCTGGTAACGGTATTCGCGGCGGGGGGGGGGCCGTCGCCGGAGGCGTACTGGGGCGCGAGTCCGAGCGCCTCGGCAAGATCACGATCCGACCTCCGGTGGCGGTTCCGGAGGAGGAGTTCCTCGCTCGCTGCACCCGCTGCTTCCAGTGCGGGGATGTCTGCCCCAACGGCTGCATCGAGTTCTTCCCCCCAAGGAGGGACTCGCGGAAGCGTGGACCCCCCACATCCGCCCCCGCACCCGGGGCTGCACGGCGTGCATGAAGTGCACCCAGGCGTGCCCCACGGGGGCGCTGACCCCGACCGACCCGGACCCCGAGACGGTGCCCGGCAACGTCAAGATGGGGGTCGCCCGGCTCAACAAGTCCATGTGTTACTCGTGGGAGGAGCCGGCCCGGACCTGCGGCGTCTGCTACCGCGCCTGTCCGTTCCCCGGCAAGGCGATGCGGATCACCCTCTTCGAGCGGCCGATCGTCGACCCTGAGCTCTGCATCGGATGCGGGCTGTGCGAGCAGTCGTGCATCCACCTCCCGCAGGCGATCCGCATCCTCCCCGTGGACCGGAGCCAGACGTGACCGAGCCCCGTCGCAAGCGGATGGGCCGCGGCCGGTGGCTGCAGGTGGTGAGCCAGCTGCTCGCGTTGGGGTTCATCTTCTACGCGGCGTTCGGCGCGCACTGGCGCAACTTCAAGGAGGCCCACAACAGCGGCCGCATCGTCGGGCTCATGACGAACGACGTCAACGCGGTGCTGTACGCCTGGAACGACCGGTTCCTGAACCTGTTCGGGGACTCCGCCGTGATCTCGGACGGGTTCCTCGGGGGCCCCTGGGCGGCGGAGGTGTTCGGCCTCCCGCTGACCGATCCGTGGAACGCCGCGACGGTGACCCTCCAGGCGGGCTCCGCACCCGTGCCGATGCTGGTGGGGGCGCTGGTGCCGCTGCTGCTGGCGCTCCTGCTGGGCAAGGTCTTCTGCAGCTTCCTGTGCCCCGCGCGGCTGGCGTTCGAGGTCTCCTCGGCCGTGCGCCTGGGGCTGCTTCGGCTGGGCTCGAGCTCCCGGCGTTCGCGGGGGCCGGCATCTTCCACATCGTGCTGCCGTACCTGGGCCTGTCCGCGGGCATCCACCACGCGGTCCTCAGCGGCACCGCGGGCGCCCTCCTGGGCTGGGTCGCGCTGCTGCTGCTGGCCGACATGGTGCTGATCCCCGGGCAGGTGTGCCGGTCGCTGTGCCCCACCGGGGCGCTCTTGGGGCTCGTCGGCCGTCGGCCCGCGCTGGTCCTCGGCCAGGACGACGTCGCCTGCCGCACCGGCTGCAACCTCTGCCAGCGGGCGTGCCTCTACGGCCTGTTCCCCGGCCAGGAGGAGCACCGCCCCGGCTGCGACTCGTGCGGCCGCTGCACGACGGTCTGCCCCGAGCGCAAGCTCACGCACCAGTGGGTCATGCCGCTGAAGCCCGAGCCCCCGAAGTGATCCGACGCGGCTGAGCGCAAGCTGCCGATCGCCGCCAGCCTCGGCCTGCTGCTGATGTTGGCCCCCGTGTTCGTGGCGAGCCCCGCGCTGGCCCACCACAACAAGGGGCTGCCCCACTACGGCTACTTCGAGAACTACCCCCAGGTCCCCACCGAGGAGTACATGATCATCGCCGGCCGCTGGGAGGCGGGGGCGACGCTGTTCAACTTCCAGGGGCTGCAGCGGCGGACGAGCACGACCCCCAACGACATCCGCGTCTTCGGCTATGTCTACGACCTGAAGGAAGACCACGGGTACGAGGGCGCCGCGTCGCTGGACATCCTCGACAAGAAGGGCGCGCTCGTGGCGTCCTTCGAGCGGCTGCAGCCGGACGAAGAGACGGTCTATCGGCTCCGCATCACGCTCCCGAAGTCAGGCGCGTACACGCTCCGCTTCCGCTTCGAAGCGGACGGCGAACCGGTCACCGTGAATCTGCCGTTCCGCGCGGATCTCGCCGCCGATCAGGTCAACTGGGCCCTGCTCGGTGGGATGGGGGCGGTGCTGCTCGTGATCTTCGGTCTCGCGCTCGCCGGCCGCTCCAAGCGGTTCACCGCCCGCGCCCCGGCTGCCTGAGGGCCCCCGTGGATCACTCGAAAATGGAGCACGTCATGACCCCCGACGGGGTCCTGGTGATGATCATGCAGGGCATGCCGGGCTGGTTGTTCGGCTCGGCGGTCGCGGCCGTGATCCTGGTGAGCTTCCTCCTGGTGGAGTGGCGCGGCCTGGACGCTCCCGGCACCGCCCGCATCGAGCTTGCGGGGCGCCGCCGCGGCCTCCGGTGGGCATCGTCGGGTCGATCTCAAAGACCCTCGGCGTCGGCGAGCTGGCGAGCTTCTCCGTCGGCATGGCGGTCGTCTGTGTGGCGCCGATCGGGGCCTACGCGCTGACCACGAAGGTGGCGGCGTGGTGGGTGCGCGGCGGCGTAGTCGGCTTCCGCGAGCTCTTCGTGAACTACGCCTGGTCGGTGCTGCCGGTCGCGCTCTTCTATCACCTGGCCCACAACTCGATGCACCTCTTCATGGAGGGGCAGGACGTGGTGCCGGCGCTGTCGGACCCGCTGGGCCGGGGCTGGGATTTGTTCGGCACCGCGGACATGCACCTGCAGCCGCTGCTCGGGCAGGCCTCCACCTGGGGCGTGCAGGTGTCGCTCGTGCTGGTCGGCCACCTCTTCGGGCTGGTGATCGCGCATCGAATCTCCCGCCGGCTGTTCGACGACCCGAAGCAGGCGACCCGCTCGTTGGTGCCGATGCTGGGGATGATGGTGCTGCTGAGCATCGGCGGGCTCTGGCTGATGCACCTCGACATGAACATGCGCATGGGGCGGATGTGATGGTGGCGCGCCATGAGTGACCGCCGTGACGCCATGCGCAGCATCGGGGCGGCGTTCGCCGACCTGTTCACCCGGCCGGTGTCGGGACCGCTGTCGAAGGAGGCTCCGAAGGCACGACCCTGGCAGCGCCCTCCGGGGGCCGGCCCAGAGGCCGAGTTCCTCCAGGACTGCACCAGCTGCGGTGACTGCGCCAGCGCGTGCCCCCACGCCGCGATCGGGGTGCTTCCGGCGGGCGCGGGGAAGGCCGCGGGCACGCCCGCGATGGATACGCAGAAGAACCCCTGCCACCTGTGCGAGGACATGCCCTGCATCGAGGCGTGCGAGCCCGGTGCGTTGCTGCCGCTGGAGCTCAGCGACGTGCTCCTGGGGTTGGCGGAGATCAACCAGGCCTCCTGTTTCGCGTTTCAGGGGCCCGAGTGCGGCGCGTGCGTCGGGGCCTGCTCGGTGCAGGCCATCTCGCAGGTGAACTGGAAGCCGGTGATCGACCCCCAGGTCTGCAACGGGTGCGGCCTGTGCGTGCCCGCTTGTCCGGTCTGGGACGGCGCGATCAGGATCCTCAAGGTTTGACCGTGGAACGCCTCAACTCCGGGCCCAAGAGGGCTCCTCCCGACCGTTATCAGGATCCGGCTGCGGAGCATGACGATTGTCGTGTCGTCCGTCGTTCAGAGTGTCAGCATCCACCCGCTGAAGGGACCCCCCCATGAAGATCACCCCCCGACACAACACCAGTCCCGAAGAGATCGCGGCGCAAGAGCGCTTTCGGCACGACCACGTCACGCTCCTCCGGTTGGTCAAGGAGCTGACCGCGGCGGACCGCCCCGAGGCCCTCGCGGCCGCGTCCGAAACGCTGTCTGAGACGCTGGTGGCGCACTTCCGGGAGGAAGAGGGGGAGTTCGGGATCTTCAAGCAGGTGGAGCGAGCGCGGCCCGAGTTCGAGCCGCGTATCGCGGGCCTCAAGGCCCAGCACCGCGAGTTGCTGGGCATGGTCCAGTACCTTGGGAAGCTCGCCTCCGCCGAGGACGGCTCGATTGAGGCCACGCTGGAGGCGCGCGACAGACTGCTCGCCAAGCTCCGTTCGCACGAAGCAACCGAGACCCGCCTGGTCACCGACTCGGTCTACCAGGACCTCGGAGTAGGGGATTGATGATGGATGTACCCACGACGGAACCTCTCGAGATCAGAGAGCACATCGTCGAATTCGTAAGCGACTCCGGCGAGGGGGCGCAGACCGCAGGTCAGCTCTTCGCGAGTGTCTGTGCCCGGTCCGGCGCGGGCGTCTGGACCGTCGAGATCATCCCCGCCGAGATCGAGCCCCCCGTGCGTTCGCGTGCGGGCGCCAGCGGCATCCGGATTCGCTTCGGCAGCGAGGAGGTCACCAACATGGGCGACGAGGCCGATCTCGTCGTCGCGTTCAACGAGCAGGTGCTCTACAGCCGCATCGACCAGGGCGCACTCCGGGAGGGGACCGTCGTCGTCATCGACGATGTGTGGGCGACCCACCGGGACGAGTCCGTGAAGGCGGCCTACAACGCCGCGATGGAGGACTTCGCGGAGCGCGGCTACGACGTGCGCCCGATGCCGCTGGACAAGGAGACGGCGAAGCTCACCGCCAACACCCGGCGGGGCAAGAACGTCTGGGTCGTCGGCATGCTCGCGGCCTGGTACTCGATGGACCTGGCCCCCTTCGAGGACGAGGTCGCGCGGATCTTCAACCGCAAGCGCAAGGGGCAGGCCGTCATCGACGCCAACCACGCGATGCTGCGGGCTGGCCACTCCTGGGGGCAGCAGAACCTGACCTCCCGGCTGCGCGTGCCCGTCGAGCCGGCGCCGAAGCCGAAGGTCGTCATGAACGGGAACACCGCCGTGGCGATGGGCTGCATGGCGGCGGGGATCGAGGTCTGCTCGATGTACCCCATCACCCCGGCGACGTCGGCGTCCCACTACCTGGCGGCGGCGTTCGACCAGGCGGGCGGCTTCGTGCACCAGGCGGAGGATGAGATCGCGGCGGTGGCCTTCGCCATCGGCGCCTCCTACGCCGGCAAGACCGCCGTGACGATCACGTCCGGCCCGGGCATGGCGCTCAAGACCGAGCTGATCGGATTGGCGGTGATGGGGGAGATCCCGCTCGTCATCGTCGACGTCCAGCGCGGCGGTCCCAGCACGGGGCTTCCCACCAAGGTCGAGCAGGGAGATCTGCTGCACGCGGTCTACGGCCACCCCGGCGACGCGCCGAAGGTGGTGCTCGCGCCCTCGACGATCGAGGAGTGCTTCCACTACATGGTCACCGCGCGCAAGCTCGCGGAGACCTTCCGCACGCCGGTGATCGTGCTGACCGACGCCAACCTCGCCACCGGCCAGGCGCCGTTCGACTACCCCGAGCTGTCCGAGGACTGGCTCAGCCCGCCGATCGACCAGTCCCCCTGGAGCGGGTCGACGAGACCGTACGAGTGGGACGACAAGACCGGCATCTCGCCGCGACCGATCCCCGGCCAGGAGGGCGGCCAGTTCGTGCTCACGGGGCTGGCGCACAACGAGAAGAGCCACATCGCTTACGAGTCGGCGCTCAACCAGCACGCCATGGAGATGCGCAGCCGGAAGATGGCGGCGCTGCGCGCGTCGCTGAAGCCGCCGCCGGTCGTCGGGGGTGACGACGGCGACCTCCTCATCGTGGGCTGGGGCTCGACCCGCGGCGCCATCGAAGAGGCGGTGCACACGATGCGGGCCGAGGGCGTGAAGGTCTCCTCGGCGCACCTGCGGTTCCTGGCCCCGATGGAGCCTGGGCTGACCGAGATCTTCGCCCGCTTCGGCAAGGTCATGACCGTCGAGATCAACTACAGCGACGGCGACGCCATCGACATCGACCAAGAGGGGCGGAGACGCTCCCAGCTCGCGATCATGCTTCGGTCCGCGACCCTGGTCGATGTCGAGAGTTGGTCTCGCGTGCCCGGCCAGCCGCTGCCGCCGTCGATGATCATCGGAGCAATCCGTGACGCACTGAGTGAGGACGCCTGATGTACGGAGTCAAGACCGACTGGTTCGAGCCGTCCCCCGGCTGCCACTACGACCTCGAGGACTACGAGAGCCTGGAGGCGCGCTGGTGCCCCGGCTGCGGAGACCACGCGGTGCTCACCGCCATCCAACGAATCTGCCGCGACGAGCAGCTGCCGCCGCACGAGACGGTGGTGGTCTCCGGCATCGGCTGCTCCAGCCGCTTCCCGCACTACATGAAGACCTACGGGTTCCATGGGCTGCACGGGCGGGCGCTGCCGCTGGCGGAGGGGGTCCGATCGCGGCGCCCCGATCTGAACATCTTCGTGGCCACGGGTGACGGGGACTGCTGCTCCATCGGCGCAGGGCACTGGATCCACGCGATTCGCTACAACATGAAGATGGTCGTGATGTTGTTCGACAACAACGTCTACGGCCTCACCAAGAACCAGACTTCGCCGACCTCGTCGCACGGGCAGCGGACCAACACGCACCCTCGCGGGGCGTGGCTCCAGCCGATCGACCCGATCCAGACGACGCTGGGGATCACCAACGCGTCGTTCGTCGCGCAGACCATCGACTGGCACCCGGCGCACCTGACGGCCACCCTGCGTGCGGCGCACAAGCACGACGGACTGTCGTTCGTGCGCATCCTGCAGCGCTGCCCCCACTACACCGACGACATCTTCGACTTCGCGCGGAACGACGCCTCGAAGATCCTGCTCATGACCCACCCCGACGGAGTGGAGGTGCCGGCCGCGGTCGCCAAGGGCTTCCCCAACGCGACCTCGCACGACCCCTCGAACATCGACGAGGCGCGGCGGCTGGCGTGCGGTGAGGACGGGCTCCCGATCGGGCTCTTCTACCGAAACCCCGACGCACAGCGGTACGACCTCTTCTCCATCGAAGGCCTCGCGACGCCGCGGGCGGAGAAGATCGCGGCCGTCCGCCGCGTCCTCGACGGCTACCGGGTCTGAGCGTGAACGACTGCGGAAATGGCGGTGCTGCGACCCTCGTGCTGACCGGACGGGAGGCTGTCGAGCAGCTGGAGCAACGGCTCTGTGGCGCGCCCGTCGAGGCGACCCCACAGGCTGCGGAGGGGCTCGCCGCGGCGGGCACCGACGCGGCCAGCAGCGGGTCGATCCCCCCCGGTCCGCGGCCCCCCGCCTCGCTGGCGGGCTCCTGCGTGCACCACCACTTCGGGGGTGGTCGGCTCGCCGGAGACGACGACATCGCGTTGGCCCCCGCGGATGCCCAGGAAGCGCTCGACCTGACGGTCGCGGCGCGGCTGCTCGCGCGCCGCATCCGGCACCCCGTCGGCGTACGCCACGGCGACTACGCCGACGCGCTCGTGGCGGTCTCGATGCCCCTGGATCTCCCCGCCTCCGCCGACGTCAGCGAACCGTCCGCCGCCGCCGCTGCGGTCGCAGCCGTGACCGGCCGGGACCTGTCCCTGGTGGCGCGCTCCGGATCGGCCGACGCACCCCTAGTGCTCGTCGGCGTGGGCCCCGCCGGACTGGCCGCGGGGCGCCTCGCGGCGGCCTTCACCGCCGCCGGCCTCCCCTCGGCCGCCGTCGTGGTGCGCCAACTCCACCCCGCGCCGGTCGCAGCGCTGACCGAGGCGCTCACCGGTGCCAAGCGCGTGATCACCCTGCGCGCCCCGGGCGGACTCCACCTCCGGAGCGCGACCGTGCGCGCCTGCGCCAACGCCGCGGCGGTCGCCTCGGCGCCGATCCCGGCTCCGTCCGGCGCCCCCCTTGAGGCCCTCGCCGAGGCCGTCGCCGCGGTCCTCCCCGACGCCCTCCCCGCCCTCCCCCCGACCCCGTCGGAGCCCCGCTTCCGCCTGGCCGCCGTGCCCGCCGGGACGTGGGCCTCCGGAGTGGTCCGCGCGCTCGCCCACGACCACGTCACCGGCGAGCAGTGGCAGGCCGTCGAAGCTCCCGCCGGCGCCGGCGGCGTCGTCGTCACCGGCCCGACCCCCGCCGATGGACCTGACGTGCTCGTCGCCGCCGGCCCCGGCTTCCTGGACGCTGACGGGCCCCTCGGGGCGATGGCTCCGGGCGGCATCGTGGTGGTCTGCGCCGCCGACGCGGACGCTTCGGTCGACGGCCTCGTCGCCGCGCTCGCGCCCGCCCTCCGCACCTTCCTCGCCGAGCGGCAGCTCACCCTGCGCCACCTCGAGGCGGGCGCCGAGGACCCCCTCGCCGTGATCCGCGCCGCCGCTCGCGGTGAGGCCGGCACCCCCATCCCCACGGAGCTGCTGACGGCTCCGGCGCCCGCCGCGGAGGTCGACTTCCGGCCCGGAGCGGGCCTCCCCGAACGAGCCCCCGGCACCGACGAGGAGACCCCCGAGCACTCGCCCGCCGCCGTGCGCCACTTCCACCAGCGCGGAGCCGCTGCATCGGCCCTTCCGACCCCGCTGGGCGCCCCCGTGGCGGCCCGCGGAACGGCCGCGACCATGGTCCGTCGGTGGCCGTGTGCCCTCGTCCGCCGCGATCCCGCGGCCCCCCCCATCGTGGAGACGCTGGAGCAGACCCTCGCGACGGCCCTGGAGGCGGCTCCGCCCACCTCGCGCCTAGGCGAGGCGGTCGTCCAGCTCGCCCACGAACTGAGGCGCGCCCACGACGCGGCGTCGGCCCCCCTCGCCGATAGGCTGTCCGCCACGGGAGACGCCCTCGCGGCTGCTCTCGACCTCGACGGGGAAGACGCTACCGCCCTGAGCGAGGACCTCGGCCGCGTGGCCGCGGCGCTGCCTCCGGCTCTGCTTCTGCCGCTGGCCGACGACGCTCCGATCCGCATCGCGGCGGACGTGCTCGACGCCGTCGCGGAGGAGGCGCGGCGCGCGCTGGGGGCCCGGGCCGCCAGGCTCTACGAAGGGCTGAACGACCGCCTCACCCTCGACCGGCTGCAGTCGGACGAAGGTCGCTCCCCCGACGTGCTCGGAGCCTCCCTCGGCCTCATGCCGGGCATCGATCCGGCGCGGCTGGCGTCTTCGCTCCCTTCGACGAGTGGCGCCGAGCAACTGTCCGACGAGCGACGAGACCGCATGACCGCCGTGGCCGCCACGCTCCAGGCGTGGGCCTCGGACGAGGCTCCGCGGGTCATGCTCGTCGGTCTCCGCGACGGCGGACCGGTGCTGCCCGACGGCTCCGACGCCCTCCTCCACGACGACCCCCTCGCTGCCGCCGTGGGCCTGTTCCGAGGCCACGCGCGACGCCTTGAGGCGGTGGTTCGGGCCGCCCGTACGGCCGAGCTGGAGCTGGCCGACGAGTGGCGCACCGACGTACACGAAGACGCGCTGGCGAGCCTGGACTGGCAGGGGCTGACCCGCGAGGAACTCGCGGCCGCGCCCGCGGTGGTCGCCGTGGTGCCCGCATCGCACCTCCGAGGCTCCGGCGCGACCGGGCTGGAGCGGCTGCTCCGCTCGGGTGAACCGGTGCGCGTACTCGTGGTCGATGACGGCCGCGATCCCCCGGACGAATTCCACAGCCGAGCGTCGTGGCGCGGCGTCGCGTCCCGCGAGGCGGTGGTCGTGGCCGGCTCCGCGGCCCGCCCCGAGCGCTGGGCCGAAGGCGTCGCCTGCGCGGCGAGCGCCCCCCGGCCGGCCGTCCTCGAGGTCACGCTCCCCGAACCGGGCCCCTCCGCGTGGCGCGAACTCCGAGCCGAGCTCGCCCTGCACGGACGGAGCACGCCGGAGCTGCGCTACCTCCCCGACGCCGGGCCGGAGTTGGCCGACCGAGTCGACGGCGGGGGCAACCCCGACCCGACCGCGGCGTGGCCCCGAACCGAGATCGCCCTGCGTGACGGCGGGATCCTGGAGGCCGCCGTCACCCACGCCGACGCCCTCGCCATGGACCCCGCGTGGCGCGACCACTTCCGCCCCCTGGCGCCCGCCGAGGAGGCCGCCGATCAGCTCCCCGTAGCCGAGTGGCTCGAGACGCTCGGGCCCGAGGCGCAGGCCTGGATCCCGTTCGTGGAGGTCGTCGGCGACGACGGCGTGGTCCGACGGGCCGTGTTGACCCGCGAACTGGGCCTCGCCTGCGCCGACCGCTTGCGCTCCTGGCGCGTGCTCCAGGACGCCGCCGGCTTCGACAACGCATGGGCCCGCCGCGCCGCCGTCGAGGCCGCCGAGCAGGCCGGCGCGGACGCGGAGGCGCGAGCCGCGGAGGCCGAAGCGCGGCACCACGAGGAGCTGGAGCGCGTACGCACCGACACCGCGAGGGACGCCTTCGCCCACCTCGCCCAGGCGCTGCTCGATGCCGGTGGCGGAGCCTTGACCACTCCCGGTCCGGGCCGAACCCCCGCCCCCGCAGCCGCGCCGCCCCCGTCGGCGGCTCCTTCGGCCCCTGCCGACAGCGACGTCCCCACCAACGGCGCCGCCGCCCCCGCCGCCGAGGAGGCGGGCGGGGTCTCGTTCGACGAGGCCTACATCGACTCCTTCCTCTGCACGACGTGCAACGAGTGCACGAACCTCAACGGAGCGATGTTCAAGTACGACGGCGACAAGCAGGCGTACCTCGCGGACCTCAACGCGGGCACGTTCGAAGAGCTCGTCAAGGCTGCAGAGCTGTGCCCCGCCAAGTGCATCCACCCCGGCGCCCCCCGCTCCGGCGACGCCTTGGCCACCTCCGACCTGGTCGCCCGCGCGGCGCCCTTCAACTAGGCGCGGCGCGTGTCGGCCGTCGTCACCGCGGTGGGGATCATGACGGGCCTGGGCCTGTTCTTCGCCTCGGTCTTGGCGGTCGCCTACCGGTTCCTCCGCGTGGAGGAGGACCCCCGCTACGAGACGGTCATGGAGCTGCTCCCGGGCACGAACTGCGGCGCCTGCGGCGAGCCGGGGTGCGGCGCGTTCGCCAACCAGCTCCTCGCGGACTCGGTCGAACCGGGGGATTGCACCGTCAGCAGCGCGGGTGATCGGGCCGAAATCGCGGAATTCCTCGGGGTCGATGTCGGCGGCGGCGACGCCCGCGTGGCCCGGTTGAGGTGCGGCGGTGCCGAAGGACTCGTCGGCCGGCTGGCCGCCTACAAGGGACGGGGCTCGTGCCGCGCCGCGGCCGTGGTCGACGGCGGCGGGCGGGCCTGCCCCTGGGGCTGCCTGGGGCTCGGCGACTGCGAAGACGCGTGCGACTTCGACGCGATCGTGATGGGCGCCGACGGCCTCCCCCACGTGATCCCCGAAGCCTGCGTCGCCTGCAGCGACTGCAGCGACGTCTGCCCCCTGGACCTGTTCGTGGTCGAGCCCGTGGAGCAACGCCTGTTCGTGCAGTGCGCCTCTCCCCTGGAGGGGAGCGATGCGCGGGCCCTGTGCGCGGTCGCCTGCGATGCCTGCGGCCGCTGCGCCCTGGACGGCCCGGGCGAGTCGGTGCGCATGGTCGGAGGCTTGCCTGTGATCGACTGGCAGGGCCCCGACGAGCCCACCGTCGAGGCGACCTTCCGCTGCCCCACCGGAGCCATCGTCTGGCTCGAGGGCGCGCAGTTCGTCGTGCCCGAGGAAGACTGGGAGTTCGAAGGGAGGCGACGTGCCTAGCTGGCTCGACCGACTGAGAGGCCGCAGCGATGCCCCCCCGCCCCCGTTCCCCGGGGACGAAGTGGAGCGGAGCGCCACCGCTGCCGTGCGCCAATTGGAGCGGCGGATGGGGGGCGCCATCCAGGAGGACGGCACACCCGCCGAGCGCCTCGCGGCGGCGTCCGGGAGGACGCTCGCCGGTCGACGATCCTCGGCATTGATCCGCGCTCGGGACCTCGCCGCGGTGCAGGGCGGGTTGAGCGACGCCGCCTCACGCCTTCTGCCGCTGGTGGTGCATGCCGTGCGGGGGGCGGACGAGCCCTGGGGACTCGGTCCCGCCGCCGCCACGACCGCCGGGACCTTCGTCGCCGCGGCCGGCTCGGCGGCCCACGCCGCGGACCTCACGGTGCTCGCGCGGGCCCTCACCGAGCAGAGCCTGGTGCCCGGCGTGCTGCTTCACGACGACGCCGGCCCCGAGCCGCTGATCGAGCCCGCTGACGGTCTCCTCGCCGAGTTCCCGGGCCGCCCCGGCGGCTTCGTCGACTCCCCCACGCCGGCCCAGCGGGCGCTCTTCGGAAACACCCGTCGGCGCCTCGTACGCTGGTTCGACCCTGACCACCCGGTCGCCCTCGGCGGCCCCCGGGGCGCGGGTCCTGCGGCCGCCGCGGCGCTCGGCCGTGAGCTGCTGTTCGCCGATGCCGCGGAGGGCCTCGCGCAGGGGTGCGCCGCGGAGCTGGAGCGGCTGGCTGGCCGCGTCATCGCGCCCGTCGAACCGGTGGGTCTGCCCGGTGCCGACGTGGCCGTGGTCGCCTGGGGCCGCGCCGCCGTGGTCGCGGGCGAGGCCGCTGAGCAGCTGCGGGCTGCCCGAGGCCCCAAGGTCGCGGTGCTGGGGCTGACGTTCCTGCGGCCGTTCCCCCGCGAGCGGATCGCGGCGCTGCTGGGCAAGGTGCGCGCAGTCGCCGTGATCGAGCCTCCCGCGGACCCCCTCGCCCCGTTGCCCCCCCTGGCCCTGGAGGTCGCCGCCGCCGTGCCCCGCCTCGCGGGCGCGCTGCTCCCCGTCTCCTGCGCCGGCACCCCCGATCCCGACGCGATGGCGACGATGATGGAGATCCTCGCGCGAGGCTCTCTCCCCCGACGCCTGTCACTGGACCTGGTCCGAGCCCCCGCGGCGACCGGCTTCCCCCGCCGCGACGCACTCGTGGGAGCCCTCCGCACGGCCGTTCCCCGCATCGACGACGAGCTCCTGCCGGGGCCCGCAGCGGCGCCCGCACGCGCCCCGGACCCGCGCATCCCGCCCGTGCTCGCCCGCATCCCGTCCGACCGCGTGGCGCCCGACAGCCTCCCCCGCTTCTGGGGCGAGGTGGTTCAGCCCATGCAGGCGGGCGTGTCCCTCGGACCGGACCCGCACGCCGCCGCGGGCGTGGTGCCCGCGGGCGCGACCGCCTTGCAGCCGCCCCCCGGCGGGGGCGAGATGCTCCCGGTGCTGGACAGCGCCGCATGCACCGGCTGCGGCGACTGCTGGACGGCCTGCCCGGAGGGGGCGCTGAGCGCCACCGTGCTCGGGGCCGAGCCGCTGCTCCGCGCCGCCAGCACGATCGCGGGCACCCGCGGCAAGGAGGCGGACGCGCTTCGCCGCTCCCACCGCCACCTCGCGGCGCGGGTTGTCTCGGGAGCGGGCGAGGGAGAAGTCACGGCCGACGTGCTCGACGGCGCCTGGGACTGGCTCGTGGGCCAGCGAAACCTCAGCGACGACGAGCGTCCCGCGTGGGAGGCCGCCTTCAGCGCCACGCGCGACGCCACCGTTGCGCTCGCCCCCGCGGTGCCCACCGCTTTGCCCCGGGCCCGCGAAGAGCTGCTGCTGTGGGCGGTCGACCCCGACGCGTGCGTCGGCTGTGGGGTCTGCATCGCCGCATGCGCCGACGAGGCCCTCACGGAAGCCCCCCGAACCGATGACGCGGTCGCTGCGGCAGCCGCACGGTGGGCGAACGCGAGTGCGCTCCCGGACACCTCCGGCGAGTCCCTCGCGGCGGCTTCGGAACACATCGGCCCGGCCGCTTCGATGATGCTCGCGCGGAGCTGCGCGGGGGCTCTGCTGCCGTCGCCCTCCGGACCCGTGGGGTCGGGCGCACGGCTGGCCTTGCGGCTGGTCTCGGCAGCGTCCGAGCGACACGGTCAGCGGGCGATGGCCGCGCGGATCAGCTCGCTGCACGACCTCAAGGAACGGCTCGAGGCGCGCGCCAAGGCGGTCGTCGGGGAGGTGCTCGCAGGCGCCGACGCGGCCGCCCTCGCGGATGCGGTCTCCGGCGCGGGTCCGGCGAGGATCTCGATGGGCGAGCTCATCAGCCGCCTCGAGACGCTCGAGGTGCCGTTGGCGCTGGATCGGGGCGACCGCGTCGCGACCGCCCGCACCGCGACGGCGCGGGCGGACGCTACGTTGCGCCTGGAGAAGGGCGCCGACGGCCTCGGCCGCGCCCGGTTCGCTGTCCTCGCCCCGACGGGCAGTCCGGCCGCCGAGCTGCTGCGTCACCCGCTGCACCCCTGGTTCGCCCCCGCCGCGATCGTGCCCGTGGCCGATGCCGCGGCGACGGCCGGCGCCCTCGCCGCCGCCCTCGCGGACGATCACCTGGCCCTCGTGCAGCTCTGCCGGCGGGCGAAGATCCTCGCCGAGGCGGGCTCCGACACGGAGCGGCGCCTCGCCGCGGTCCGCGCCCTGACGTGGGACGACCTCGACCCCGCCGAGCGGGCCGACGCCCCCCGCCTGCTGGTCCTCGCGTCCCCCGGTCCGCACCTCGCCGAGGCGCTCGATCTGCTCGTGTCGGGGCTCCCGGTCCTCGTCGTCGCCCTCGACGACCGGCCCGGCGCGCGGCCGCCCGCGAGCCTCGCCCTGGACGCGATGGTGCGCGGTGCTGGCGCGGTGCTGGCGTCGACCATCGGTCACCCGGACCACCTCGTCGCGGGACTCGAAGCGATGCTCGCCGGCGGCGGACCCGGCCTCGCGCACGTCGCCGCCCCGGACCCGGCCGGCGGGAGCTTCGAAGCATCGGCGCTGCTGGAGACGGCCCGCGCGACGGTCACCGACGGCGAACACGTGCTGATCCGCGCCGACGCCGGGGGCCTCCTCGACCTCGACGGCAACCCCGACCCCGCGGCGGCGCTCGCCGGCCCCCTCGTGGACCGGCTCCGCGCCCGCTTCGAAGCTGACCTGCAAGCGGCCCACAACGACGCCCTCGGGAGCGCAGAGTCCGCCCACGACGCCGCCGTCGCAGCGGCCCGGGACGAGGTTCGCACGCAGAACGTGCAGCTCCTGACCGACCGCCTGCTCGAGCTGGCCGGCTACGCCTCCCCTCGGGGCCAGGGCTAGCTCGGTGATCAGCCTCGCGGGGCTACGCGCCCGGGCCCGCACGTTTCGCCAGGGGATCCACCCGCCGGAGCACAAGGCCCCGACGGCGGGGCTGCCCATCGAGCGGGCGCCGTTCGTAGACGAATACGTGCTCCCCCTCGGCCAGCACATCGGCGCGCCGAGCGTGGCGGTCGTGCAGCCCGGGGACGACGTGCGCCGGGGCGACAAGCTGGCCGATCCCGGCGGCTTCGTGTCGGTCGCGCTGCACGCTCCCGTGGCCGGCCGCGTGACCGCCATCGAGCTGCGTCTCCACCCGAGCGGGCGCATGGTCCCGTCGATCGTGCTCCGCCGCGACCCGTGGTCCAGCCAGCAGCTCGCGGGCGAGCCCACGGACCCCGGAACGCTCGACCGGGACGAAGCCCTCCGGCTCATCCAGCACGGCGGCCTCGTCGGCCTCGGCGGCGCCGCCTTCCCCAGCCACGTCAAGCTCGCCGTGCCCGAAGGCAAGGTCGTCGATGAGGTCGTCATCAACGGCTGCGAGTGCGAGCCGTACCTGACGTGCGACCACCGCGTGATGGTCGAGGAGCCCGCCGCCGTGGTCCGCGGCACGGAGATCCTCCGCCTCCTCCTCGGGGGCAAGCGGAGCTGGATCGGGGTGGAGCTCAACAAGCCCGACGCGATCGAAACGCTCAAGACCGTCGCCCCCTCCACGGTGGAGGTCGTCGGCGTCGAGGTGAAGTACCCCCAGGGCGCCGAGAAGATGCTGCTCGTGGCGCTGTTCGGGAAGGAGGTCCCCGCCGGCGGGCTGCCGCTCGACCTCGGGATCTTGACGAACAACGTCGGCACCACCGCCGCGATCGCCGATCTCTTCGACCGGGGGCTGCCGCTGGTGGAGCGGGTGGTGACGGTCACCGGGGCCGGCGTGGAGTATCCGCGCAACCTCCGCGTGCCGATCGGAACCCCGGTTCGGACCATCCTCGAGCACTGCGGCCTCCGCCCCGAGGCCGACCGCGTGATCCTCGGGGGCCCGATGATGGGGGCCCCCCAGAAGAGCCTCGACGTGCCCGTGCTCAAGGGGACCTCGGGGCTCCTGTGCCTGCCCGGCGCGCCCGAGCCGACCGAGTTCCCCTGCATCCGCTGCGCCCGCTGCGTGCGCGCCTGCCCGATGTTCCTCAACCCCGCCCGGTTGGCCCGGCTGGTCCGCGCCGAGCGGCCCGACGAGGCCGCCGAACACCACCTCATGAGCTGCTTCGAGTGCGGCTCCTGCAGCTACGTCTGTCCCTCGGGGATCCCGCTGGTGCAGTGGATGCGGGTGGGCAAGCAGACCCTGCGGGCGGAGGCGGCGCGGGCCAAGGCAAAGGCAGCGGCGGAGGCGGCCGACGCGCCATGAGCGACCTCGTCCTCAGCCACGGGCCGTTCGTCAAGGACGCGGCCACGACCCCGAACATCATGCGCGACGTGCTGATCGCGGCGCTGCTGGTGCTCGGTGCGGCGACGTTCCACTTCGGCCTGACGGCGCTGGCGGTGACGGGCGCCGCGACGGTCGGCGCGGTGGGCACGGAGTGGTGGTTCACGCGGAAGCGCCCCGGGGGCGCCACGACCAGTGACTGGAGCGCCGCGCTGACCGGGGTGCTCCTCGGGCTCACGCTGCCGCCCGCGCTGCCCCTGTGGATGGCGTTTCTCGGCGGCGTCGCGGCGATCGGGCTGGGCAAGCTGATCTTCGGCGGCCTCGGCCAGAACCCGTTCAACCCCGCCCTGGTGGGGCGGGCGTTCCTCCAGGCGGCGTTCCCCACCGCGATCACGACGTGGACACCGCCCGTGGACGGCTCGACGTGGTCGACGATCCCGAGCTCCGTCTTCGCGGCCCCGCTGATGCATGGCGAGGTCGACATCATGACGTCGGCGACGCCGCTGGGGCTGGCCAAGTTCCAGGGCGAGGGGACCGAACTGTCGAACCTGTTCTTCGGCACGACGGGCGGCTCCCTGGGGGAGACCAACGCGCTGCTCCTCATCCTGCTGGGGCTCTGGCTGGCCTCGCGTCGGGCGTTCGACTGGCGGCTCCCGATCTCCACCCTCGTGACCGTCGCGGTCCTGTCCGGGGCGCTGCACCTCGTGCTCCCCGACGCCGTGCAACCGCCGAGCTTCATGCTCCTGTCGGGCGGGCTGCTGCTGGCGGCGGTGTTCATGGTGACCGACCCGGTGAGCACGCCGACCACGGCCAAGGGCGCCTGGATCTTCGGCATCGGCGTCGGCGCCCTGGTGGTGCTCATCCGCGCCTGGGGCGGCCTCCCCGAGGGCGTGATGTACGCCATCCTCCTCATGAACGCGGCGACCCCGCACATCGAGCGGTACACCCAGCCGCGGCCGTTCGGAGGGGACTGACGTGGCGTCGTCCGAACCCAGCAGCTTCAAGATGCTCCTGACCCTGGGGCTCGCGGGCATGGTCTCCGGGCTGGTGCTCGTGGGCATCTACACGGTCACCGCGCCGCGCATCGAGCGGAACCGCGCCGAGGCGCTGGACCGGGCCGTCTACCAGGTGCTGCCGGGGGCGGTCCGCAAGGAGACGTCGGAGCCCAACCCCGAAGGCGACGTGGTGTACGCCGGCTACGACGCCGAGGACGCCCTGCTGGGGTACGCGATCCCGGCCGAAGGGGCCGGCTTCCAGGACACGATCCGGCTGCTGTACGGGGTCAACCTCGAACGCCGCCGCGTCGTCGGCATGCGCGTGCTGGAGAGTCGCGAGACCCCGGGGCTGGGGGACAAGATCTTCAAGGACCTCGACTTCGTCGCTGAGTTCGACGACCTCGCCATCGACCCCGCCATCGAGGCGGTCCCCAAGGGCTCCGCGGCCGAGGCGTGGCAGGTCGACGCGATCACCGGCGCGACGATCTCGAGCAAGGCGATCGTGCGCATCATCAACGACGGCAACGAGCGCTGGTTGGAGGAGTTGCACTGATGGCCGCCCCCCCGACGACTGTGAACGAGGACTTCATCCGCGGCCTGTGGAAGGAGAACCCGGTGTTCGTGCAGCTGCTGGGGCTGTGCCCCGCGCTGGCGGTGACGAACTCCGCGATCAACGCCGTGGCCATGTCGGCGGCGACGGCGTTCGTGCTGTGCGGCAGCAGCGTGCTGGTCAGCTCCATGCGCTCGATCATCCCCAAGCAGGTCCGCATCACGACCTTCATCATCGTCATCGCGACGTTCGTGACGGTCGCCGACTTCACGCTGATGGCGCTGCTGCCGGACGTGCACAAGGAGCTGGGCGCGTTCATCGCGCTGATCGTCGCCAACTGCCTCATCCTCGGCCGCCAGGAAGCGTTCGCCTCCCGCAACACCGTGGGTCGGGCGCTGGCGGACGCGGCGGGCATGTCGACCGGGTTCGGGATCGCGCTGCTCATGCTGGGAGGCATCCGGGAGATCCTCGGCAGCGGGAGTCTCTTCGGCGTGTCCCTGTTCGGGGACTCCTTCGAGCCCTGGATCATCATGATCCTGCCGCCCGGCGGCTTCCTCACGATCGGGCTGCTGCTCGTGGTCTTCGCCCGCATGGAGCGTCGCAAGGGAGGTGCCTCGTGATGGGCGATCTGCTCTGGATCTTCGTCGCCGCGGCGGTGGTCAACAACTTCACGCTGTCGTGGTTCCTGGGGCTCTGCCCGTTCCTCGGCGTCAGCGGCCGCCTCGACACCGCGTTCCGCATGGGGCTGGCGAACATCTTCGTGCTGCTG
>PVBE012536421.1_pt1 | contig 19157 bp, 26 predicted proteins | sample 1631181 | NCBI WGS metagenome assembly PVBE01 (sample SAMN08397723, study PRJNA350692) | Marine metagenome, whole genome shotgun sequencing project. | isolation source: water | place: Pacific Ocean | collected 2012-04 | reverse complement strand
TGCAGTCCCTGACTCTGATAAGTTATCGCCATCAAGCGCCCTGCCGGTTTTACCAGCTATAAGTAGCTGACCTAAATCACCATCCCTCCAAAACCCTATACCCAAAGTCTCCCCTACAGAAATAGAGGCAACCGAATATTCTAAGGTCTTGCCTATTTCCCCTGCTCCAATTTTTAGTGTGCCATCCAAATTCTGCAGGACAATTACTATTCCCGCAGCAGGCAACCCAGTATGTGTACTCGGCGGCTCTGTACTAGAAGCATCTCGATTACAGAATAATACCTCATAAGAGGCCGTGCCCTTCGTAGCCTGTTGAAGATCTCCCACCTTCACAGCAAAACCAACTGTAAACGGATCGTTACCTACATCGTCATCAATACGAAGATAGCTGTGATCACCAGCCGCACGTATCCCTGAAGAGTATTGACCATTAACGACATCAGAAGGAATCTTCGACCCGTGCCGTTTCTTTACCCCATGTACCTCTTCCGGACTAACGTTACGTACCTCATAGACCGACTCTGCGGAACGCTTATCGCGATCCATCGAGAGCTTGTCCAGAGGTAGCTTAGGCATTATGTGTTATCGATACGCTCGATGAAGAGCTGGCCATCTGTGACTAACATCTCAGTCTGGCTTACATAGAAGTACAGGGAGAGATCGGCGGCAGTACCCGATAGGCTTGTAACATCGATCACGGCAGTGCCCCCAACCTGGGACGTATACCCGTTCGCAACCTTTTGGAAAGTCTGCGTCTGGGATTCCGCTGTTGAGTCCATATAGGTTACAACCTTAACTTCGGTATTACCCGACGTTGCCTTCAAACAAAGTGAGTAGGTTACGCGATACTTCCCAGTACGCCCGGGCACTAGCTTGTGCGACGCACCCGAGGTAGCGGTAACCCCATTCTGGTACCCTGCCGCCGCCGTATCAAAGGCATCGATTTTTGTCCAGGTGGACGCCGATACCGTTTGGGCAGTTGTGTTACCCGCGACCGAGAGTTGTCCGTAGTTCTTGACTTGTGCAAGGACGTACTGAAGTTCAACTGCCTTACTTGCCGGTGTCACGCCAGAATTATCTACAGCATAGATAAGTGCGTCATCCGTAAGCGAGGTAGCTTCTGGAAATGCGGTTGAGTCTGAGAGTTTTGCCATTAGCTATTACCTATTGTTTCGGGTTCAAAGGCCAGTTTTTGGCCCGTCTCTACGTGCATGGTTGCGCCGGATTCATCTTGTAAAAAGTTATCGTACGCAAGTGAATTGAAGGGGGGATCTATTGTATTATAAGTCCAAACATTTAGTGATGAGGTCTCATCTACCCATTCCACATTATTTTGCCCGCTATACCAATTATGATATAGTGCGTCATCACGCCAACAACCCCAATAATGTTGTAATACGTTATCTACTTCATTAAAGGCAGGTGTATATAGGGGTCTTTCAACAAAGACTACATTACAGGTTACGTGGCCTGGATAAATAGTCCCTGGGTCACGGCCTGTTACTGCATGAATAAAGATACCCCCATCACAAAAAAGTCCTGTATACTCATCCCCTAAGACAAAACTCTCGCCATGATTCAGTGTGATTGCAGCTAACAACTGCAATTCTGCTGTATTGTCTATATCCCCATCCCAGTTGATGCTTGGTGACAATAACTGTATAGCAAGTGGAGTCAGCCAGTCATCCTTCGCTGTGTCGTCAGTTATGTTCATTTGATGCCACGAAAATGTACCCCCTAATAGGTGGCAACTAGGTACAGCTAATTGCATAAGCGGCGAATTAGGGTCCCACAAGTACCGCTCCGCACCTACCCTGATAGTATCTGGATGAATTCCCCCCGATCGTGGATTATCAAAGATCGCAATCGAGGAACAACAGCACCCCGAGCTCCCCCCGCAATCGCCTCCACTACAACTCATTCTCTTACGAAGATTTTGAGGGGTGACGAGGAATCCTTGAGAATATCATCTACATCATCAAGCGACTGATCCATTAACGTGGCCTCTACCGGGGTAACCAAGTCGCCACGGAAGGACATCATCACTGCGCGAGCCCGCTCAAGGACGGCATCGATCGCATCATCGGGCCAATTCAGATCCGCGTCTGCTGTATAGTTTTCTTGCTGCTGAATGCGCAGGAAAATCTGTGTGTCTGGGGCTGGATATAGCGATAGTATACTCTTATCCGCATCTGTATCGTACCGCTGGTCATATGCCTGGGGACTCCCTGAAGTCCCTGTTTCAAGGTGCGCACGCAGTGGATCGTATGGTAGCTCCTGCCCATTTGTTACATCAAAGACGGAGATGAGTTTACCGCTTGTAGGTAACTCGATAGAGCGCCGATAAACCGTCACAGATCCTGCAATTGAATCTGGTAAAGGGGACCCAAAATTTAGTGTGTCTACTTCCGGTGACCCTACTTTATAGTGTCCTTGGATAATATAGTAGTCAGAACCACTCTTTACTATATCGTGATTAAATAGATTACTCGCCGTAGATTCGGAATAGGTTGCTGTAGCGTCCCCAGCCGTGTGGGTAAGGGTTAGTGTAGTAGTATCCCATGTCTTAGTAGTAAAGATGTCTCTTGCAAGACCAGGGACACCATCGGCTATCGCTCGCTGGATTCCAGAGTTAAGGGCCTCATCTAGCTGTGAGTCATCAGGAGATTCATTAACTACCTGGAAGATAGCTGAGTTAATTATCTCGTCTAGGTAGGAGTCATCAGGAGACTCATTAACTACCTGTAGAACAGCAGTATTAATAATCTCATCTAGGTAGGAGTCATTGGGGCTCTCGTTTACTACCTGGAGGACAGCTGAGTTAATAATCTCATCTAGGTAGGAGTCGTCTGGAGATTCATTAACTAACTGAAGAACAGCTGAGTTAATTACCTCGTCTAGGAATGAGTCGTCTGGAGATTCATTAACTAACTGAAGGATAGCTGAGTTAATTACCTCGTCTAGGAGGGAGTCATTAGGGGATTCATTAACTACCTGGAGGATAGCAGTATTAATAACCTCATCTAGGAGGGAGTCATCGGGGGATTCATTAACTAGCTGGAGAATAGCTGAGTTAATAATCTCATCTAGGAATGAGTCGTCCGGGCTCTCGTTTACTACCTGGAGGATAGAAGTATTGATGATCTCATCTAGGAATGAGTCATCAGGACTTTCCTTTACTACCTGTAGGATAGCACTATTAATACATCGGTCTAGCCTATTAGACTGCGCCGTAGAAATAGTGCCGAATCCTAAACTATTTTGTAAAGAAGTCCGTAGAGCACTGAGTGCTGCCACTATTCTCTAGCGTTAGTTCCGCCATCTTTCGGAGCGGATTTCTCGTCTACAAGAACAGAGAGTTGCGGATCTGAGCCTGCTTGCCATGCCTTAAAGATAAGCATAGCGCGGTCTAGGGTAGCGTCATCTGCCCCAGTGTTTGTGGCAAAGTCGGTAGTGTCTCCATCATCCACCAAAGGGAAAGTAGATGGGAGGGTTAATTCAGTATGCTTGCCTAATCCTAGACGTTGCTTGAGTTTGGTGCGAAGTGCGGAAAGTGCGGCCATTTTATTTCTCCAGAACGGTTATTTGTGTTTCGTGGTTATTGACGCGATCAGCTAACCGCTCTAGTTTCTCGAGCGCGTCGGTTGTAGTGTAAAGACAGACGGAGAGTGCCATTTGTTAGGAAGCCTCGTATTGGGTAGTCTGTTGCTCTCGTTTATCTACACCAATGTTATTGCTGAGAGGTCGCCATCCGATAGAGGCAGCCAGGGTTTGGCCTGCCTGTACATCTGCCCCTATCTGGAGCTTTATCTGCACATGGCCATCAGCTGGAGCATAGATGTTTATATCCTTTAGATGACCTAGCCCCCTAAGATGCTGTGTTTCAGCGCCCATGCCGGTGGTCAGGTCCCAAGTGGTAGGATCGTCGGGATCATTTGGTGGTGACTTATCCCATACTACACCAGCATTATCACCAAGATATGCGTGTGTATCCACTGGTCCATATGAAGCACCAAAAAAGCCCACGGTTCCTGCCGTACGTGTTACACCTGTATCATCTACCCATTGGTAAAGAGCGTCTGAATTTGGATTCGCCTGTGTCTGCCCAACAATAATCCCAGTAAATTTAGGCCCTGGCGAAGTACCTGGACCACCCGGAGCCCATTCAGTACCAGTAACAACAGGGCAAACTGTCCAAACAATATCTGTAAGAAGCGCTGGGCCTGGAATAAGCAAATAGGTCTCGTCTGACTGACCAGCCGTAGCGCTCGATGCAGTCGAGTCTACTCGCTGGTTATTCCATGTCTTTATATTAAGTATGTCGGACTGTACACCAGGTGGTATATAGTGGTAAGTGTCAGCAACAAAGGTATAACTCATTATCTATCAGGTTGTCGTAAACGAACGCTTCACAAAAACTATTAAGTTAGCCAACGTCTCTCCGGACTCATTCTTAAATCGAAAGTAAGGTGGAATGTAACTTATATCCTTAAAAGAGCCATGATCCTCCCCTAATGTGATGGCGTCAGACCAATCTGCCATAGACGTCTTCTCATTTCCAGCCCCAGCCAAAGTTGGGTTGAGGTTAGCCTGTACTATTACGTCGTTTTCGTCCACATCAGAATGCCACCACCAAATGCGTGTAATACCACGCCCATCGATGTAGTCTGATTGTCCACTGGCTGCTAGAGATGATTGCTCATATCTCGTCCAACCCTTCCCTAAATCAGTCTCCGAGGTCCATGCCATGTTTATTATTTGGGTTAGTCGGAGGGGCCCCCGAAGGAGCCCCACCAACAAAAGTAATTATCAGCCGTTAGTCCAGCCTTCGATTTGGAAGAAGGAGCGGCGACCACCATCGATGGACCAGCAACGCTTGTACTGGACACGATCGAAGATGTTTGTACGAGTAGGTAGAGTTTGAGTAGTTCCGACCTTCTGCACGAAACCGAGCTTCTCGTCAGAGACACCACCACCAGCGACTACATTGAGGCGCAAGGAGTTAGTGTTGATTCCGAGGACAGGTGATTCAGTACCAACTCCAGCACTCACATCCCAAACGGTGGACTCATCTAGGTAGCGTGACCAATCGATCATACATCCAGCGTAAGGAACTTGTTCAGTAGTACCGAGGTTAGCAAGAACAGCGTCATTAATCTGACTTGCTGCTCGTAGCGCACTAAGGATGTTAGTATACTGCCCCTTAGTCGTGAGAATCCAATCAGGACGCTCAGTTTCAGAGTAACTTGCATTCAAGATGGCTAAGTCTAAGGCAGGACCGAATTCGGCAATTACGTCGGGATCAGCCGCGCCACCCGTAACTCCTGCACCATTAACAAGCGTTGGTCGCCACTGCTCAAAGTCGCCAGAACCAGTTCCGACATCAATACCAGCAAAGGTCATGCTGTCATCGGCATTCAGAAGACCAGCTACGGTCATAGGTTTTCCATCAGTAGCACCGTCATCTCCAGCGAGCGGTCCACGTGCGACATAACCACCCAAGGGGATAGTATCTGTACCACGCAAGAACATTAATTCTTCCTTCTGTAGAATGTCCATCATGTGCATCTTGACGGCATTACTAACATAAGGGATGAAGTTACCGGCAGGCATGGCCTGTGGGTAGTTAATGTTCCGAGTAGCGGAGTACATCTGGAACTGAGCAAACGACATGATCTCGTTCGCGGTGTAACCTAAAGCGTCAGTTGTAGAGCCGTCGCCTCCAGTAGTTTCACCACCTAGAGAATCCGGATTGAAGTAAAGGGTACTACCACTTCCGTACATGACGGGGTGCTTTACCTTTTCTGCATCATTAACGACGAAGATACGGCCATTAGACTGCATCTTCTTTATAAGTTTTTCACCACCTTCGTTTACGAGATTAGCGAGATCGCTAGTTGCCTCGTCAATCGCCACCGTGGTGAGGGTATCGATTTTCTGTGTGTAATTAAAAGCTGCCATGATTGCTCCTCCTAGAGCTAGGCGTTAGAGCGCAAATGCGCGAGAGAGTTTTACTGAGAATCCCTCATAGCCTCAATCATAGCCTTCTCAATTCGCATTTGTGCTGGCATCTCCTGACCCTCGGCGAGAACAGCACCCAATTGAATACTTCCATCACCATGCTCTAAACCCGCAGGGTGCGTCTTAGGCAACCCCTGACTTGGCTGCATCGAGGCAGGCGCCTCTTCCGGAAGTGCTCCCGAAAGTTTAGCCAACATCTGCAACCCATCTGGATCAGACAGGATCTGTGGATTAACTAGCCCACGTTCGGTGGCTTCCTGATAGTAGCTGGCGACCTTATCGTACTCTTCCGAGCCGATTTGAATACCAAGTTTACTAAGGTTCCGGACAAAACCATCCTTCGCCTGCTCACGGGCAGTGGTCTGGTCGGCCTGCTTTTGGAGCAGCCCCTGGACCTCATCCCGCGTCATAAACTTGCCATCCTCAATCTCCTGCTGCTTTCTGGTTTCCCACTTTTCGCGTGCATCATTGATCTGACGACTGATATAAGACTCCACCTTGGTTCGAGCTTGCTCGTCAAGGCTGAGTTCATCTAAAGAACGGGGCTGTTGTGCCGCCACCTCTCCCGCTGCCTCCTCTAAGTTTACCGGCGCTGGGGCTGGCTCTTCTGCTTGGGGCTCTACGATAGGTTGTGGTGCTGAGTCAGTAGGAGTCGCCTGGACTCCCTCGTCAGCGGAAGGCGTATTTTCAATTTCGGACATTTATTGGGCTCCTGTTAGTGGGGCTTACCGAGTAGGCTCCCCAGAAGGTGTACCGTCAGGTGGAAGAATAACAGATGCGAGCGACAGAATCAAGTCTTTTTATTCTTGAAGTTGTGTGCTCCACTCTTATTCGCTTGCCCCTCAAACGGGGCATGGGTGTCTGGATCAATCCCGTATTTTACATAGGTTTTATCCAGTTGTGTTTGGCTAGTTACGTGCCGATCGGGGCAATTAGAGGGCAACTGGAAGATGGTATGCCCCTCGCTCCAGCTGGGCCGTAGGTCTAGTGTCATGACAACAGACTCGGCATCCCAAATTCGCTGCATCTCTATGCCGCAATCAGGGCAGGTAGAGGGCTCATGGGCCTCGCTCATTTGGCGGTAAATCTCGTGGCGCTCGGCGCACTCGGGGCAGTTAAAGTCGTAGTGTGGCATTAGTCTCCTGCGGGCGAGAAACTTGACGCGTCCGGGTTCAGGCGATTTCCATAATAAGAAGAACGAGGGCGGATACCCAACAGGTCGGCTGCCTTGCGGAGGCTGCTGCGAAGGATTATGTCCTCAACCTTTCCTGGGTACCAGTAGGGCTCGTCCTTCGCCTGAGCCATTCCACCTAGACCAACGAAAGCGGCTACGCCCGCGAAGGGTCCAAGTGCTCGGCGGCCAAACCTCAACTTCCGGCGACGCCCGATTGGTGCCGCGTCGCGCTCGCGGATGGCTGCTGGGGAGAGCGCCCGCTCTGGTTTGGGAAGTTGGAAATTCTCAGAAACACGACTCACAGAATCTCCATCGTGGGCACTTGGAAAAAAGACTGTGCTTTCACGCACTAAGTCTCGCTGCCGTTTCGTGCCTGCAGCATAAACATCTGTGGGCTCTGGTTTTACACTAGGCGTAGTAATGACCTCGAACCCTTGCGAAGATGTCACACCAGAAAAACCCAGTTCTTCAAGTACCTCCATTGTATTTCGTGTATATCCCTCCGGCGTGTAAGTCAATTCCTTTAACTCCTCCGCAAGTAGGACAATATCCGAATCACGCGCAAATCCATCTAAGTCTAACCTAGTCCGAATTTTATCTAGTAAGTCTACGGCACGGTCATCGTGCCAACGGTCCCTGTGGTATCCAGCATCCGTACCAGTAAAGAGTTCCCTTCTATTAAGGATATCTTCCACTGCGTCGTCGAAACCAATACTTTCTAAGACACTGCGATCTGTTACCGACCTATTTATTTTGCCTGACAACTCATCAACGCCAATTGGCCATCGATCAGAGTGTACAGCCCCCCTATGAAGGTAAACTCCCTCTTTAGGTAACGCATACTCCAGTATATCTGCGTCATACCCAAAACGCTTACCCATCTCATAAGCAACATCTGGATCGTTAGCTAGATACTTACCCTTCAGACCTCCGATCCCCGCTTCGCTGCCTTCCATTAACTGAGATGGGAGAAATTGTCGTGGTGTAGGGGTACCATGATAGAACCGGGCACCCTCTCTAACCATTAGCGAACCAGAAGCAGCGCCGATTAGCGCCTCTGAAACATACTTCCCCTGTACTTTGGCTCTCTTCTCTGGTAGTTCCGCTATTTTTTGTTGGGTATAATTCTGGTTACCCATCCAGTGTAACGCGACTGCGGTGCGTTGCTGGCGTAACATGGTAGAAGATGTCCCCGGCGTAAACTTTCTTTTCCTCAACTGCCGCCAGAGTTTATTGTCCAAGAACTCATTGAATGCGCGGCTACCTTTACCCTCTGCAGAAAAACCTCTCGCCTTCCGAGAAAGCTGGAGCAGTGAACTATAAGAGCCATCTATAAGAGCTATCTTTACATCTACAGGTGCACTACGTACCCCAGGAATTAACGACTCTGTTTGCTTCATTGCGATAGGGAGATCGAGCTCAAAGTAAAGTCGCTCGGCTATCTTCTCGTCTACCTCAAAATCGTGCGCAAGGTACTCCTCAGTAGAGATCCCAATGATTTTGGCTGCCCGCTCTTTCTTGCTATCACGGACACCATGCCCATAGCCTACTGGTTTAAGCTCGCGATTACCATCAGACCCATCCGTATAAGGTAACTCACGGAATCCCTCGTATAACTTAGTCCGTTCAAAGGCTTGCCTCTGCTCGGCCTTAGAAAGTAAATCCCCCTTACCCAAGAGTCTGAGCCGTGGCTGGTGGCGCTAGGCCCGCTTGCAATGCCGCTGCAATCTGATTATCTATAGCGCCATCTCTAGATACCCCAGGTACGGGGGCGCTCTGTTGCATCGAGGTAGCTGCTGCCCGACGGGCATGCGCGTTGTGCTCAGTGATTACTCGCTGCAGCATTCCGACAGATGCCTCGCCAATACCCTTCTCAACCGCTTGCATAAGAACGCGATCGTAGTAGGCGACATACATTTCGTGCTGATCTTCTGGATGTACTTTAATCGGGTGTCCAGTTTGGAGGTGTGCAATATACCTCTCCTCTGGGCCCTCTTCTAATACAGGTGCGTCTAAGAAGACATCCACATCCTCAATTCCCATTGCCTTACCCATCTTGCGAAGAGCTTCCCGGATCATGCGAGGCATTGCGCCTCTAAACGAACCGTATACATTGGTTAGTGTGGTGAGCCAGTTGAAGTAAGCCTCTACCTCGCCCTGGCGACTTAGGTGGCCTAGATCTGTCGCGTCTACCTCAAAGGAGAATGCAGCTGATACAGGATCCGGCACAGGGATAATGTGAGATAGCCCGTTAGGAAGAGGCAGCTCAATTTCCGAGCCATAAGCAATCCGCTGGTAAGACTGGTGCACTCGCGCCATGTCGCTCCAAAGATTAGCCATTACCTCAAGACGATCTCGGTTGCGTCTGTTACTAGCCGAAACCATCGATGATGCCTCTGTTGCCGACTTACGGGGGTTCGCTGGAACACCCCGGTCAATTGGGCCAACGCCTGTCACATCATCAAAGAGTGAGAGATAAGCCTGAAGCGATGCCAAGTATTCACCGAGCACGCTGTTTTGTTCCGTTGGGCGCATCGTGGCGTTAATGCCACGTGCCGCATCATCCACATCTACGGGAACATAAACTGTTGCCCCCGGAGAAGACTGCTGAACTACAGCAATAGCATCATCACTAATAGCACTACGATCGTAGAGCATTACCTTATTTACAGTAGTGACCTCCCGATTGATTTGAATCAATACCTGCACAATCATACGCATAAGCGGAATCCATGAAAGTACCTCGGCAGGCGCAACGTCTTCCTTAGGCGCTGGGTCCAGGAAGGATGTGATGCGCAAAGGGGCGTCCGGCAAGTTTTCGGTATAGGTGTACTCGCCCAATGAGTCGAGCGCTTCCCTGCGCTCCTTATTTGGAGCCTCCCCATTAAGGCGCACAAATACACTCATAGGTACGCCGTCGATCTTCTTCGAGCCAAACTTAAAGCCCTCGTGGTAAACCTCCGTGACCTGAACAATGTCCCAGTCATTAGGCTTAGCGCCAGATCCTAGATCGGGGCGCCACTCTTTAGGGAGGTCTGCCCACTGCTTCTGGTATGAGTGCCAGGTGAACCGCCGATGAAAGGGCTCGTAGCCACAGTCACCCGGCTCAATCGGGATAAACTTAATTGCCTCGTAAGCCGTCTCTGCATCTTCGTTAAGTACAACCTTACAACCAAAGTAAGGAGAGAGTAGGCCCAGGAAGGCGCAGCGGCGCATGGCGGCCTCAAGGCCCCCGTGATCTGTGGCGAAGCGGGTCAGCTCGTTCTGGTACTCAGCCGAGCGGGCCGCTCCGGGTACCCGCCCCCGTGCATCTAAGGTAGGGGTGCCTGGGGTAAGCGCAGTGACGATCTGGCGGATCCGGCTCAAGAACAGGTTGGCCGTCGTTTCCGGTGGGCGCCATGTCTTGGTGCTGGTCGCATCAATAACCTGATCTAGTGGAATACCCTGGTCTCCTAGAATAAGCCTAGCAGCACCTCCAAGAGGATCACGGCCAGTATAAATATCACTAATGAGTTTTTCCGTTCCCTCTAAAGGTTCCTGCATCGCAGACATAGCCTGCTCGACCAGGGATTTTAGTGCGCTCGCGGCGTCTTCTTTTAGTTTGTATGCCATAGGTTAGGGCCAATTGGCGCCGCCGCCGCTCGAATTGCCTCGACGTAGTTGGGAGCGCCATATGGTTGTACCAGATTCACCTTCCGCTTGCAAGCTAATTCCGGGTAGATTACCGCGCCGCTCGATGTGTGTAGATAACATAGCGAGTGCGGCTGGAAGATCGTCCGAATCGGAGAGGGGGAACTCGGTTAGACGCTGCACCAACTTGTCACGACCAGGGAAGTTGGGGAGAAAGCGAAGGAAGCCCTTACGCATCCCCGTTTGACAACCTTGCAGTCTATAGGGGAGAGCGACGGTAGGCATTTTGTGCCCCCGGATCTTGACGCCACCCAGCCGCCCACGCTCCTCCATCCAAGGAACAATGAGCGCCTGCGCCGCGTACTTCTCTACCCAGATAGATTTGAGTGATGGGTAGTTCTGGATGCAGAACTCCTCGATGTGGGCGGCGGCTGCATCTGCGCCCCCCTTAATTTCGTGCGCATACGTTGGGATAAATATATTTCGGTCCTTCTCATACTTATCCTGGAGACCAAGGGCTGCGGCGGTGAGGCAGCGAACAATGATGATGCCGTTGCAGTCGCCCTGTGTCCCCTCGATGCGGGCTACCGGATCCCAGAGCAGGATCTCCGGCCCCTTTGGCAGCTTATTGAGACTCAGTTGAGAGTCGGTGGCGGCTAGGATCAGGTTGTCATCGAAGAGCGCGTCCTCGGCAGGGATCGGGTCGCAGAGATACTGAGCCGCAAAGAACTGCTTGCTCAGGTTGTACTGCTTCTCCTTGATCTCGTCTGCATTGAGGAAAGAAGGGGAGAGGGGCCAGGTGCCCCCGGGGCCGGGGCCTTCCGTATCCCGCTCGTCCGTGTCAGGGTTCACCCCATCCCAACACCCGAAGCGGAACTGGGCCCAGTCCTCCCGCTCAGCGAGGTAGCTGATGACATCCGAGAAGGCCCAAGGGGTGCCGATGTGCTTGATGGGGGAGTCGGGCGCATACATCAGGGGCTCAAGCTGCTCAATGAAATCGATGATCTGGCGCCGACGGGCGAAGGTGCGGGAGTTCTGCTCGTTGGCCGGATCGTCAATTACCGCATGGGTAGGGTGGTTACCCGCAAGGTTCGACTGGACAGAAGCGGCGAATACGGAGGGCTCGCGCCCCCGCCCCGACCGGCCCACAATGTTGAACGCCTCGCAGGGCCCCGACTTGCGGGGGCGCCCCGCGCCACCCATCCCACCATGCGCCCCATGAATCTCGAGGTGAGGGAAGATCTCCCCCAAAGGGACACGCAACCCAGGGAGGATCTCAAGCTCGCCCATCAAGCGATCCCTCACCTCGCCCACCAGCTTCTTGGCCAAGTCCAGGGAGGCGCAGGCGATCAGGATGCGGGCCCCCGGATTGTGGAGAAGGGTCCAGGCGGTGTCCACCACAGAAAGGATCGTAGACTTGGCGTGGCCCCGGCTGACCACCGTGCTCGTCTTCGGCTGCGAGTAGGCGTGATTAAGAATGTCCCGGTGGAGCTGGCCAAACTGCTTGCGCCCCCCCGGCGTGCCCGAATAGCCCAGGGCGCGGCCAAAGGCGATCGGGTCTGTGGCGATCGCGGTGAGGGCGTCTGTTACCTCCTTTGGCGTAGGATCCATAGTTTGATTGTAGCGGGGCCCCAGGGCGAGGACAAGGGGACGGTGGCCAGGGGGCGGGGGGCACCCGCGCCTGGGGGAGGGCGCGGGTCCGTCGTTCCGTCTAGTTTTATTTACTTTCTAGAATGTTCCGCAGTCTCTTCAAAGCTTCCGTTCTGCGACGTGCCACCATCGTATGCGAGCAACCTAACCGCTTGGCAGTTTCACGGGTAGTCTCTCCTTTCAGGATTAAAATCGCGTATTCTCTTAGGTTATTTCCAAGTGAGTCTATTACTTCATGAACGGCCTGCAAATCATGACCCGCGGCCTCGGTGAATAGTTCGGAACGCGTCAATTGTTCCGCTTCCCTGGCTAGTATGTTTCTTCTCCTGTACTCGGTTCGGTGCCAGCCGATAGCTAATCGGGCCGCGGCGCAGACAATGTGCCGTGAATCATTCGGGCCGTAGCTATTGACGTGCGGCCAATGTTCGGGCCTTTCTAGCACAGTTTGTATTGAGTCTTCAGCCAATTCTAATGATATAGAGTGGCCAAGATTAGCGGCGCGGCCTAGAACAGACTCGGGCGATGGTATCGGGTGGTGATTATGTTTCATGCTTACTAAAATAGCGTCGCGGCCTACTTTGTAAACCTTTTATTTGGACTTTCTTTTAGGCCCCTATCTTCTTATATATAAAATGTCTCAATAGTGTCGCAACAATATTTATTGTTTCCAAGATGGTAGGCCGCGCTGTAATAGTGAAACCTGCCTAAAAGATAAAAGGCCAAGGATAATTACCTTTCACCGAAAGAAACCTAAAATGAATACGCGATTTAAGAACGAAAAAACTAGTGTTTCCCTACATATCGTCCTGGAAAATGACCCTGGACTAAATGATAGGCTAACAGAATTCCTCTACAATCTGACGGGTGTTAGTGGGCCAATTAATAGAACATCAATGTTTACCGCCTCCCTAATCACCGAGATTGAGAAACATCTAAAAAGGAAACTAAATAAATGAGCAAGAAAATGCTGATAATATCAGCGACTAGGCAAGACTTCGACTTGTCGGAAGCCTTAAATGCGACGGCCTCTCTATCCATCGACCTTGGAAACAGCCCTAAATACCTAATTATGGGCGGCTACCGATACGATGGCGGAGAACTAGCTATTGAACTTTCAATAGGAATCGAGCTAGGCCATTGCGAGCCAGTCCCTGAAGAACTCTGCGAGCAATACAGCCAAGAATCTTTCTTGATTGTAGACTCGAATAAAGCATGGCTTTACAAGAAGCCAGAAAATGACCGTTGCTGGCAAGGAACCCTACTTGGGGACTGGCAACAAGTCGAGACAATCGACGACGCTCCCGACGGGTGGTCAATAATGCCCGACGGGACAATCTGGACTGCGAAATAAAATGTTTACAAAACGCGCTCCCGCGCTACATAAACGATGACCGAAAACTCACAACTAAAAACCTTCGAGCTACCCACTCGATACAGCTCAAGGGAGGAGATTAACTTCTTCACCACTGACGATGGGGACACTCACATTACCATAAACCGAGGCGGCGTGGAAATCATCATCTACCCGACCGTAGAAGCACTCAGGAACATGAAACGGGGAATCCAGGATTGCCTAGACTTTCAACTACTGAAACTAGAACAGACAAGAATTGAATAAGAAACAAGCACTACAACTCTACATGGAACAGCTGGCGGCGCAAGTCGAGGCGCACCCGAACCTTGAATTCGATGAGGTAAAAGCTGAACTAATCTCTCTACCCACCCTGGGCGAGAGAATCTCCGCCGTGGAGAAAATCCTAGAACTCGACGAAATACAACCCAATGACCACAGTAACCCATAATGAACTAATACTCACAGAATGGAACGGACTGCTTCTCCCCGACGGCTTCCAAGGTGGCAACTATGACACCTGGGGTCTAGTCGGAAAATCGAACGGCACTGCTCTGCTGGAACAATTCGACGACCTGCCCTACCTGGTAGATGTATCCGACCGATACGGCTACGAGGGGGCGGGAATCGACACCGAAGAGCTTCCCGAAGATGGATTAGCTGGCCTGCCCACAGAACTTCTTGAGGCCATATGGAAAGTCCAAAACGACTACCCACTCATGGATGAGGAGCTTCACTCCGAAATGGAATTTAACCAAGCCCTAGAGGATTGGGACACCTACGGTAAAACAGATGTGATAAAGGAAATCCTGACCGATATCCCCCTACACATCAACCAGGAGGAGGCCGAGATGTTCCTAGATAATGAACTCGAACTCCACCACTGTAACTGGCACTGCGAGGGAAACTTAACCCACTTCACCTGCGAGGAACTCCCCGAAGAAATAGAAATTCTGGAACAATTCGGTAGTGTCGAGGAAGCCTCAAACTACCTAAGCAACTTACGAAACCCACGCTACCAATGGAATACCAAGCAAGAATAATTGACTACGAGATGGGCGAGCTAGAGTATGAAGAAACTCTGGCCCTCTTCCAAGAACTCCTGGACTCTGGCCTGTGCTGGGAACTCCAGGGACACTACGGAAGAATGGCGCACTCACTGATAGAAAACGGGCTAATCACCCTTCAACCAACAAAGGATAATCACGATGGAAAATAACGATAAGAAGATAGCGGTTTGGGTCAGTCCCAACGGGGACTGGTGGAGCCGCAATGGAGGAGACGCACGGATGGCAACACTATCCGTAGCTGAACTGGAGGGCGCATCTGAAGCCCAAATGATGGAGCTGTGGAAGAAAGCCCCCGACCGCATGGATAGGGAACTCGAGCGAGAATATCTCGTGGACGAGATTCTCTGTAAACGATGCTTCGCCCTGTATACAGATATGCTTGAGGAGTGTGAGAAATGAACGCGCTAGACAAACACTGCGAAGAATGTGGACAAGACACAACCATGAGGGGGTTCGTGAACCGAATCCCTGGCGACCAAGGAGGCTATATCTGCGGCCCTTGTGTGTCGGAGTTTTACAGCACCTGGGAATGCCGAGGATGTGAAAGCGAGGCTGACTTAAACGATGACGGCTTCTGCGAGGACTGTTCGGAAGAGGAGGTCGAGCGATGAGTTGGGTATGCGAAAAATGTGGCGGCTCTGATGTTCAGAGTCGTGAGTGGACTCACCTGAATAATGGTGAAAGGTGTGCCGATGACCTAGCACTAACAGACCTATGGTGTCCCGATTGCGACAACAAGGATGAGGACTACGAGCCTAGCGAATTTGGCGTGGTCTGGAGACAGAAACACGCTGGAGTGAACCTAATCAAAGTTTGGAGAGAGGAGGACGAGCGATGAGCAAACCCGTAGACAGACTAGACCTACTAGAAATTTGTCGCTACGCCCTGGCGGATGCCGATATCTTCACCGAGTTATGCGAAATCATGGACATAAAGGACGAGGAGATGTTTAGCATTTCCGAGCGCGTAATCCTAGAAACAGAAGGACGAGCGATGACCACAGAACCAACAACCAACAACCAAAACTAAAATCATGAACCAAAAAGAAGAAACAATGACGTATCCCTACGAAGAGGGGCATCAAGCAACAGTCGAGGAGTTCCAGCAATACCACGCAAACGCCCTCAAGACATGGTGGAATGCGCTAGGACAAAACAAGACCGCCCAAAACAAGCGTGTCCTTGGCATCTACGAAGCCAAACTAAAAGAGCTTGGTTCGGCACCCGACCCGAAACTGGAAGGACAATTCAACGGCAAAGGAGCCATCTAAAACCATGAGCAAAGCAAAACTACTAGACATAACCAACCTGCCCTCCGCCCTCCGCTTCTGCGGTGAAGAGGGAGGGACAAGAAAAATCGGATACGAAACCTGGGTTGAGGTAAGCCTCCAGCCCTACCAAGCAACGGTAACTCACCACGATACCGCCATAATCCACTACACCGAGGACTCCATCTCGTTCGGCAACGGCGGGTGGGTGAGCAACTCGACGACCCACCGCCTAAATGAGCTGACCCCATCCTGGCTCCGCTTCCGTAGGCGTGGCCTCCACCACGAGTGGTCAGAACACAGTGGGCCCTGGCAAATCCTGCCCAACAACACAACAATTCAACGGAAACTCTAATGAATAACTACACCTACCGATACACCACGACCGACCGACACGGCCTGGAGCTGTGCCTCTCGGAGATCCTCGCCTCTGATGGCACCCAATGCCCCGCCCTAATCATCCCGAAAGGGAGGAAGGGGTGGGAGGTCAGAGTCCCCCGCCTCACCATGCTACGGGCGCAGACCCCCTCGCAGTGGGAGAAGGTGGACCACGCCACCTACATCGACCTGATCTGCGACGTTGAGGCCGCAATGGAGGAACTCCCCGAGGAGATCACCGAACTACTGCCCGACGACATCGACCTGCTCGACTACCTGTTCGGCCTGCTCCGAAAAGGGATCCAACGAACACCCGAAATCTTCCTCGAAGATGGTGAGAAGGAGGCACTCGAGAGGCACTCGACCCCTAATCATACTAGATAACTATTCGACCTATTCGATTGCTGTATCCCCATACACCAGTGGCACTTAGGTAAGAACAGGTAAAAAACAGGTTTTCCAGGGGCGGTGGCGTTAGTTGGATCTTATAAAGATCTTTAATAACTGCGCCGACTCCTGTTACCCCGTTTTCCTGGCGATTCTTCCTAACTACTGACGACCTAACGGGTTACGCTAATTGAATAGGTCGAATAGTTATCTCGGAGAACAAACCCCCCGAAAGAGGGTAGCCGTATAAGGATTTTATATAAATCTTTATAACGAAAAGGCCCTTGAACTACACCCCAGCACAGCTACAATCATGAACAATGAGAGAAAAGAAACCCCCAAAAAAGCCAGTAGTCATCCCCTTGAGCAAGGCAGAACGCCAGCAACTCGAGGACTTGATGCTGATCTTCAACGCCTCCTCCATGAGCGCAATGGTACGCCGAGCACTATGGGAGCTCGCTTCCTCAAATGGCTTGGCCTCCGGCCCACCTCCCGCTGGATGAAAGGTCACCCAGTGAACAAGGATTGGTGGGACTCCGTATCACTCCTTCGTACCCTTATGCCTTCCCCCACAGGGGAGATCATTGAGGTACTACTAGAAGGCTCCATGCCTGAAGGTTTCATGGGCGATGTCGCCCGTGTGAACGACGATAAGCTCGTCATGCGTTTTGATAGGACTGTTATCGAGGCTGACCTAGATCTGGCCCTCCTCCTACTAGCCCACCAGTGGGCACTGATGTACACACTGGACAACGAGCCCTCATTCTGCGCCGAGTTCGGTAAAGCATACGCTCTCTGTTGGAGCATCATCTCTGGCCTGGACGACAACTAATGGATCCAATCAAACTAAGTGAACAGGGGTACTATGTATTCCCTACGCAGAACTACCAAAAGTTCCCTACTAAGATAGGCCGTCGCACCTGGGACATGTACATAGCCGAGAGCGAACAGTCCCTACTCCACGCTCAACTACTCCATCTCGGAGGCGAGCGAACAGGGGCGGCACTCTGCCCCCAAACCTCCGACCCTATCCCCCTTCTTATACTGGACTTAGACACCTACGGAACCGACCTGGATACCTGCTGGCACCAGCTGGCACCTGGTGAGGACAAGCCGGAGGGGTTGGGTGTGATTGCCACAGCGAGTGGTGGTTGGCACCTATGGTTCCGCCTGCCCCCCGATATAAATGCCGACCGGCTTCCAGCCCAAGTGGACTTTGGTCAAGGGATTGGGGGTGAAGTCAGAGCCTCGGGTAAAGCTCGCCGCCTGATCATGCTCCCCGAATCCGTAGCCAACAACAAGCACGGCAAACGAGGGAAGTATAAGGCCATCGGATCCTTCGATCTCGAGGCACTACCCGAGCCCCCTCCCTCCCTACTTTCCAGGCTCCTAGCCAGAAGGTCAGAGAAGCCCACCGAGCACACCGGGGAAGGGGGACTGCCCACCGAGGCCCTCCACCTACTCCGTGCCCTTGGGCGTGTCGCAGAGGTACCTGAAGGCGAGCGGAATATCTATGTTGCTCAGGTTGGCCAGATACTAGGCCGACTCAGCCCTTCCCAGAAGCCTTCAGATTCTATGATCACCCGAGCGTGGGAGATACTTTCTCCCTCACTAGGCGATGACTTCCAACAGATAGAGTTCACCCGAACGATCAGCTCAGGGTGGCAGACAGGACGGAAGAACGCAGATGAGTATGGCCCACGAGAGAAGCACCCCACTGTTAGTGATATCCGTGCCGAGTGTGAGGCCATCTTCCGCGATGTACCCTGGATGGTGGAGATACGAGACTCCACCGGCAAGACCAAAGAATATCAGGTCGGTTTCGGTGGCTCCGCCAAGCGGCGCAACGAGGCTACCCGAGTGGTAAAGGTAAGAGACTTATCCGAAGTCCTACCTACCCTAACTAGGTTGGGTAATGCCGACCCAGATACAGTGGTACGCTCGCCCCTCTTCATCCAACCAGGATGGTCGCGAGCCCTTGACTTTATGCTTCGCTCCGAGAAGGGAGTGGATCAGCTGGGCATCCCACCAGAAGAAAGATTCTGGGAGATGCTCGAGGAGTGGGCACGCATATCCGCTGGTGATCTCAGCTTCATAGAAACCTGGAGTGCCAAGCGACCAGGAGGACCATCGGCCTGCCTTATTGTGTGGCCTGTTGATGAGCCCCCTGCCCTAGTAATACCCCCTGCCCTCCATGAGCCCTTGCTCATCCGAGTGGGCGACCTCCCG
>PVBE011601786.1_pt1 | contig 19162 bp, 17 predicted proteins | sample 1631181 | NCBI WGS metagenome assembly PVBE01 (sample SAMN08397723, study PRJNA350692) | Marine metagenome, whole genome shotgun sequencing project. | isolation source: water | place: Pacific Ocean | collected 2012-04 | reverse complement strand
AGGTCCTTGACCAACTCCGGCAGCGGGATGGTGGAGAGCACCTTGTCCGCCTTGATCTGCTCGCGCTCGCCATTGGGGTTGGTCCAGTAGACCTCCTTGATCTTGCCGTCCTCCATCTTGAACTTTTTGATCTCGGCGTTGCAGATGATGCGGTTCCCCTCGTGGGACAGGATCCGCTCCGCCATCATGTCCGGGATCTGCCCGATGCCATGCTTGGGGTAGATGAACTCCGAGAGGTAGGTGGCGATGACGTCGTTCTTGCGCCCCAGGAGGCGGAGGAAGACGTCCCAGAGGTTGATCAGCGAGATGCGTTGGGCCGCCCAGTCCGCCGAGATCTCCGTACCGGGGATGCCCCAAAGCTTCTCGGTGTACATGCCGAAGTAGAGGTAGTACAGCGTGCGGCCGAAGCGGTTGACGATCCAGTCCTCGAAGGACTCGTCCCGCATGCCGAACATCTTGCCCTTGGCCGCGGCGGCGAAGTAGTCGATGCCCGCCCGCATGGTGGTCAGCGGGTTCATCCGCGACAGCAGGTCGGTCAGCTCCAGAGGGTACTGGATGTACTGGTTGTTGAGCCGGATGACGCTCTTGCGCGGCGTGGTCAGCCGCTGGTCACCGATGAGGTCGATGACCTCTTTCTCCACGTCCTTGTACTTGGTGAAGAAGCGGTGTCCACCCAGGTCGAACTTCCAGTCGCCGTGAGGCACGGTGATGGACTGCCCGCCTATGGCGCCGTCGCGCTCCAGGACGATTATTTCGTGGCCTTGCTCGGCCAGCTTCCAGCCCGCGGCCAGTCCTGCAGGGCCGCCCCCCAGAATGACGATCCTTTCCTTGCTCATGAGCTCCCCAGTATCAGCTTCAGCGTTTAGCGTTCAGCAGTCGGCTAGTGTTAATTTTGAGTGTGTTAGTTGGTCAGGTTTTTACCGCCGCAGACCATGAAGTAGCCCACGGAGTATTGCAGGCCCACGCCGTCCTTGACGCCGCGAGCCACGTACTTGGCCAGGTTGATGAAGAAGCGGTGCTTGTCCAGGCCGATGAGCTTGAGGGTCCGCCGGCCGTTGAAGTAGATCAGGCAGAACTGCCGGAACCAGGAGATCTGCCACGGCTTGAGCTTGCCCGTGTCGACGTTGGCGCTGGTGTGCAAGCTGTCGATGTTCTTCCAGGCGTCCTCGTTCACCGTGCCGCCCAGCTCGGCGACCATCTTGGCCCCGTCGGTGGCAGGCAGGGGACGGTAGGTGAAGAAGATCGGCCGGTCGACCTTGGCCTCCTTGACCAGGTTGAAGGTGTCCATCAGCGTGCCGAAGTCCTCCCCCGGCCCACCGATCATGTTGTAGCCGGTGATGGAGATGCCCCGATCGTGGCACAGGCCGATGATGCGGTGCAGCTTCTCGTTGGTCACCTTCTTGCGGTAGACCTTCTGCCGGATCTCCTCGTTGCCGGCCTCGATGCCGAGGCGGATGATGGCGCAACCAGCGTCGGCCAGGACGTTGACGCGCTTTTCGTCCAGGCTGTGCCCGGCACCGAAGCAGGAGAACGGCACCTTCTCGTGCATGCCGATCTTGATGTACTCCTTGCAGAACTCCTCGGTCCACTTGTAGTTGAAGGAGAACACCGGGTCGAAGAAGTGCGCGATGCGCATGCCGGCGTCCTTGTACTTCGAATAGTGGTGCGCGATCTCGTGGGCCAGCGGCTTGGCGCTGCGCTTGCGCAGGCCCTTGCCGGGGATGGCCCGCCGCAGCGAGACCTCGGAGCAGTAGCTGCAGGCGTAGGGGCAGCCGCGGTTGCCCATCATGTAGATCATCTGGTTGTAGAAGACGTACTTTTCGATGTCCTCCCAGACGTCGTAGTCGGGGATCGGCAGCGTGTCGACGTTCTCGATGAAGCCGCGCCGCTCGTTTTGCACCACGTCGCCGTCGCGCCTGAACCAGAGCCCCTTGATCTCGTCCAGCGGGCGCTTTTCCTCCAGGGCGTCGAGGTACTCCTCGCAGGTGTGCTCGCCGTCGCCGAGGACGATGGCCTCCACGTTGGGGCGGTCGATGGCGTCGTCCGGCAGCAGCGAGCAGTGCCAGCCGCCCATGATCACCTTGAGGTCGGGGCGGTACTGCTTGGCCTCGGCGATGATGTCGGTGATGTAGCGCATGTACAGCGAGGTGGCGCTGATGCCGAGCACGTCCGGCTCGAAGCGGTCCAGGCAGCGGCGCAGGTACTTCTGCCACTCCTTGCGGCGAAACGTGAAGTCCATGGTGGACGCGTCGTGCTTGGTCCGCTCGTTGATGAATGTCGTGAGGTAAGTCTGGCCGATGTCCAGGATGGAGACGTCTCCACTCAGGTTCGGGTTAACGATCTGGATCCTCATTCGCGTTCTCCTGTACTGCTAGACTTTCATCCCTTGGAAACACTCGCCACGTCCTTGACCGCGGCGTCCCTCGGCGGCGGCGCGGCCACCACCGAAGGCTCCTTGTACGAAGGCGTCGCGGCATTGTCACAGCCACCGCACGTCACGCCCCCGTCGCACTGATGCCGGCTCGTCGGCCGCGTGCTCCCCCCAAGGCTCTGGCTCAGCGTCTTGATCTTTTCGCTGGCCAGGTAGTTGATCGTATTGGCCACCGTGGGCGGGTCGAGCTTGAACAGCAGGTCTCCCTCGATGGTGGCGAAGCATGAGCAGTTGTTGCACGACTCCGGCTTCACCGACCGCTGAAAGGCCTCCATGAAGCCGATCCGCTTGCCGTCCGGCAGCCCCTCCATCTGCACCAGCACCTGGCACGGCGCCACCCGCCCCTCGGGGGTTATGGCGCAGTAGGCCCGCGAGGCGAGGCAGATGGCCTGCTCGCGAACCGTCTCGGGGGCGCTGAGCAGCTCCAGCGACGACGCCGAGTTGAGCACCGGCGCGCCCGCCAGCTTGCGCTGCTTCAGTTCGTCGACCAGGGCCAGGTACTCCGTGCGGCTGGCCGACAGCGCGTGCACCTCGTCGCCCTTGATGGTGTAGCTGTGCTCGAAGATGGGCTGAAAGACCGCGTGGGTGCCGAAGCGCCCGGCCTGCTCGAGGATGTAGTCCACCACGTGGGTGTTCTTATTGGTCACCACCGTGTTGGTCCAGACCTTGATCCCGGCGGAGGTCATCAGCTCCAGGGCATGCATCGCCTTGGCGTGGGAGCCCTTGCCGCGCATCTTGTCGTGGATCTCGGCGGGGCCGTCCAGGCTCATCAACACCGTGTCGAGCCGCCGGAGGGTGTCCAGGTGGTCGGGCACCAGGGTGCCGTTGGTGAAGATGGTGGTGAACAGATCCCGCTCCTTGGCGCGGGCCACGATGGTGCCGATGTCCTTGCGAAGCAGCGGCTCGCCGCCGGTGATCCCGAGGCGACAGGTGCCGGCCTCGGCCAGCTCGTCGATGGCGGCCATGACCTGGCGCGTGCTCATCTCCTCGCCGGCTTTCTTCCATATCCGACAGTACTTGCACCGCAGGGTGCACCTGTACGTCACCGCCATGGTGACGGCTATGGGAACCTTGTGGCCGAGATACTTGTTTCGAAGGATCCCGCCAAGGGTCTTGAGAGCGTTCATCTACCTGATTCCGAATCACTTCCTGTTCGGTCATCGCCAGCATGGCCCGACCGACAGAATAAATAACTAACACAACGTCTTGTGAGCGCCAGCGGCGCTCCAGAAAAAAGTCTGTAACGTATACCCTCGAACCGGGTGGGGTTCAAGGGGAACATCTAGTGGCAGTGGCACCCGGTGTACCGAGTACCAGCAGCGAATTGGGAATGCGAAACGGCCGATGTTTGGGCATAATCCGAGGATGAGGATCCAAAAGGGAACCATCGCGAGGGTATTGCTGCTGCTGTTCGGATTCTGTGGAACGGCCGCGGCGCGAGACCGGACGCCGCGGGAAGCGGTCAACGTGCCGGCGCCGCGGTCTGCAAAAAAAGCGCCGGCGCAGCCCGAGCCCGACGCCGAGTCCGAGCCGTGGTGGCGCACGGGGCACCAGCTCACCGTGGAGATGGGGGCCGGCGGGGACTCCGGCGATCTGACCGCGCCCAACTTCGTCAACGTCGGCGGCTCCAACACCTTCCTCACCGGGCTGGGGGCGGGCACGGCGATCCAGTACTCCTACCGCTTCAACCCCTGGGTCGCCTTCGGGCCGCGGCTCTTCTATTACTTCATGGACGCCGACGTCACCGGCGTGGCCTCCACCAGCGATGACAGCGCCTTCGCCGTGGGCGTCGACCTGGCGGTCACCGGCTACCCCCTGCGCTTCTCGAGGGTAGATCCCTTCGTCGGGCTCTCCGTGGGCTACGCCATGTGGACGGTGCCGGTGATCGATCCAGGCGGCAACACGCGGCACAACTACCGCCTGCACGGGGTCACCGTGCAGCTCAACGTCGGCGTGGACATCTATGTCACGCAGTACTTCTCCGTGGGGCCGGTCTTCCGCTACCACTTTCCATTCTGGATCCAGTTCTGCGCCACCGGGCCCGGCGACAAGTGCGAGCGCACCGAGGATCTCAACGCCGTGGACTCTGCCTTCGACGACAGCCAGCCGGGCCTGATCTTCGTCGGGGCCCAGGCGGTGTTTCACATTCGATAGCAGTTAGCAGTTAGCCATTAGCTACTCGGTGCGATCGCGGCGCTCACCTCCGCGCTGGAGGCTGCTAATAGCTAAGTGCTAAGTGCCAATAGCTCTCAAGAAGGTGTCCATCTTGTTGGCCATCAGCCGCGGGTGCTCCATCACCGCGTAGTGGGTGGCGCTGGGCACCACGAAGTGCTTGGCGCCGGGGATGCGCGCGGCGACGTGGGCGCCGATGCGAGGCGGCGTGATGACGTCCTTGCCGCCGGAGGTGACCAGGGTCGGCACCGCCACCGTCGGCAGCATGTCCTCGGTGTCGTGCTCGTCGGCCAGCTTGGCCATGCGCAGGTAGACCCCCCAGTCCAATGTGAACACCGCCTGCAGGGCCTCGTGGATGCTGTCGGGCGTGCCGTCAACCAGGCCGAGCAGGCCGAAGAGCTTGACCCACTTCGGCGTGCGCATTAGCAGTCGCAGGGGCGCCAGCGCCCGCGGCCCGGCCAGCGAGGCCACGCGGGACCAGGGGCCGATGAGGCGCGGCATCACCACGCCGGAGAGGCGCCCGTTCCCCGAGCGGTGCAGCACGCGGCCGTGGGAGCCGTTGATCAGCAGCAGCGCGTCCACGCTGTCCGGGCGGCGGCGGTACTGCTCCAGGGCCACCTGCACGCCGACGCTCCAGCCGCCGAGCACGTAGCGCTCCACGCCCTCGGCCTCCAGGATGCAGTCCAGGTCGCGGCAGTTGTCCTCGATGCGCAGGTTGGCCAGGTCGGCGGGCGTGCCCGAGCTGTAGAACCCGCGGTAGTCCCAGATCAGGATACGGTAGCGGTCCTCCAGCACGGCGAACAGGTCGCGCCAGGCCCAAAACGAGCCGCCGTAGCCGTTGGCGATGACGAGCCAGCGGTCGCCGCGTCCACCCACCTCGTATGTGATGCCGGTGCCATCGTAACTTGTGACAGTCTTGCGTTCCATGTGCGGAATCTACTCCATTGCTCCGCTGTGCGCTACACTGAGCCCAGGAGGTGACCGATGAGCTCTGCTCGCACCATGCTCGCCCTGTGCTGTGCCGCGGCGTTGGCCGTGACCACCCTGGTCGGCTGCGCCAACACCCTGACCCAGAAGTTTTCCACCATCGACAAGCGGGACCAGCTTCGCTTCGCGGCCTGCCGCAAGGACGTGGCCCGCTACATCTGCCCCGACGACCCCGACTGCGAGGTGCGCGCCTCGGAGATGTACGCCTCCGAAAACCCCGACGCGCGGCTGCGCTGGCTGCTGGACTACAAGTGCCCGCGGGAGAAGATCGAGATCGCAGACAAGGCCTGGAACGACAAGGAGAAGCAGCGGCTCGGCACCCGGTAGCCCCGCTGCAGTCACCGCCGGGTCTGCCTGGACCGCCGAGGGGACCCTGGAGCCACCCACCGGACTTGAACCGGAGACCTGCGGTTTACGAAACCGCTGCTCTACCAACTGAGCTAGGGTGGCGATATTCTGTTTTCGAAGTATCCAATAGCGGAAAGATCGTCCCGTGTAAAGAGGTCACACCCGAGGTGGGCGTACCTTTTCTGCGGTCTTGGCGAGCCACGGCCGGGGTGAGGAGGTCAGAGGTGGGATGAGGCGGCCGGGGCGGGCGCGTCGGGTCGGCTCGGCTCGCGGCGCCTGGCCAGCTCGCTGGCGTAGCGGCGGCCCAGGGTGTGGGCGTTGTCGGTAGCCCAGCGGGTGAGCCGCGTGGTGCCGGCCGGGGGCGCGTCGACGTAGAGCTTCTCGGCCATCAGCCCGGCGACCTCGGGCCGGGTGATGGTCACGTCCCCCATGACCTTGCTCATCAGCCAGCCCACGGCCCAGACCACCAGCGGGAGCATGGGCAGGATGAGGCGCGGGCGACCCACGGCCTGGCCCAGGACGCGGACCAGCTCGCGGTAGGTGAAGGTCTCGGGCCCGATGGCCTGAACCACGCAGTCCTCGTCGCCCTCGCCCTGCTCCACGGCCAGGCGCGCCAGGTCGGCCACGTGAATGGGCTGCAGCCGGTAGCGGCCGCGGCCGAACGTGGCGAACACCGGGAACCGCCGCAGCATCCAGGCGATGTTGTTGATCAGGATGTCGTCGCCGCCGAAGAGCACCGCTGGCCGCAGGATGGCGTGGGACAGCCCCGACTCCACCAGGGCCTGCTCCACCTCGGCCTTGCCGCTGAAGTACTCCAGCGGAGAGTCGTGCTCGGGGTTGGTGATGCTCACATGCACCACCCGCCGCACGCCGGCGCGCCGGGCCGCCTCGAACAGCCTGCGCGAGTTCTCCACGGCCTCCCCGTGGGAGAAGGCGCTACCGTGGTTGAACCGCACCCAGTAGGTGTTGTAGAGCGTGTCCGCCCCCCGCAGAGAAGCCTCCAGCGCCGCTGGATTGTCGAAGCACAGAGGCCGCGCCTCCACCCGGCCCTGCAGCCGGTGCCCCTGCCCGCTGCTGTTGGTCAGGGTCAACACCTGGCGACCCCGGGCCAAAAGCAGCTCCGCGATGCAGCTCCCCGAATAGCCAAACGCGCCGGTAACTACGTCGAATCCTTGCCTTGTCATGGTGACCTCCTTTGTTGCTCTCGACATCTTGAAAAGCAACTTCCGCGCCAGCGCCGGCCCCCCGAAATCCGTGGCTTTTTGCCCGCCAGCTGTAAACGCCGTTCACACCAACTGTAAACGCCGTTTACAGCAGCAGACCGGGGACGGTCCTACGATCTTGCGCTTTTTTGGGGCGGTGTTGTCATTTGAAAAAAAGCGGTGCGTTTACATAGGGAAAGGAGAAATACCCGGATGCAAGCCGCGTGTCTGGGCGGAAAACCTGCGCCAAAAACAGCCTGGCACGTGCTGTGCTCCTGCATCGATCACTGCATCAATCATCGAATGAAGATGGCCATGCAGGAGCTCGAACAGAAAAATAACAGCACCGCCCCCGAAAAATAACAGCACCGCCCCAAAAATACCAACATAACAGCACCGTCCCCGAAATGGGTCTGCGAAGCTGTGTTATTGATGGAGGTCTGGGGCCATGAACGACCTTTACACATTGAGCATCTTCCCCGTGCTGGCGGTGGCGCTGTTGCTGTTCTTCTCCTCGGTGCTGCGGGGGCGGCAGGCCCGGGGGCTGGGCGCCTACTGCCTGGCCGTCGCCGCCTGGTCCGGGGCGCTGCTGCTGTCCACGCTCCCCGCCACGGCCGGGGTGGGGCAGCGGCTGGTGGCCACCGGCGGCTTCGTCGTGGCGACCTATCTCCACGCGGCCTACGATCTCACTGACCAGCGGCGGTACGGGCTGGTCTGGCTGGCCTACGCCGTGGCCGCGGCCATCGGACTCTGCCATCTGCTCTGGCCCGGCCTGCTGCACGACGCGGCCGCCGGGCGTCCCGGCCCGGCGTTCTGGCCCGCCATGGCCGTGGCGGGCGCCGCGTCGCTGGTGCCGGTGGCCCACCTCGGCGTCCACCTGCGCCGCGATCCCGGCGCCTCCCGCGGCTCCCTGCTCGGCCTGGCCGGCGCCGGCGTGCTCGGCTACCTCGGCGCCTTCCTCAACGCCCTGCTGCTGACCAACGGCGTGCGCCTGCCCCTGGGCCTGTTCGTGGTGCTCGGCTCCTTGCTGCTGTTGGCCAACGTGGTGCGCCTGCGCCAGGATCCGCGCACCCGGCGGGTGCTCCAGCGCAGCCTGACCTACTCGGCCATCGCGGCGTTCCTCTCAGCCGGCTTCCTCTTCGGTGTGCTGGCTTTCCTGGACCACAACGCCCAGCCCCTGCTCACCGAGTACCGCGCCAGCGTGCTGTTTTTGCTCTGCATGGCCGCCCTGGCCTTCGAGCCTCTGCGCCAGCACCTGGGCGAGCTGCTCGGCCGCCTGCTGCTGCGCCGCAGCGCCGCGGTGTCGGAGATGGCCGAGACACTGGCCCGCCAGGAAGAGCGCGCCGACCAGGCCGCGCGCCTGGCCGAGCTGGGCGCCTTCTCCTCGGCCGTGGCCCACGAGGTGCGCGGCCCCCTCGGCGTGTTGTCGGCCCAGCTGCGTGTGCTGGAGCGTGGCGACCACGACGCCGAGCAGCTGGCCGCCATGCGTGAGCAGATCGTCCGGGCCGAGCGCTTCGTCGACGACCTGCTGGCCTACGGCCGGCCCCGCCCCCTGGAGCTGCGCGACGTGGACCTCGGCGCCCTGGCCGGGCTGGCCCACAGCACTTCACGCCAGGCCCTGGCCGCCGCCGCGCCGGACCACGACCTGCAGCTGCGCCTGGAGCTGGAGCCGGAGGAGCTCTCCCTGGAGGCCGACCAGTCCCAGCTGCTGCAGCTGCTGGTGGTGCTCCTGGACAACGCCGCGCTGGCGGGCTGCGCCGAGCTGCGCCTGCGCGGCCGGCAGGAGGGCGACCAGATCCACGTCGCCGTGGAGGACGACGGCCCCGGGATCCCGGACGAGATCCTGGAGACGGCCTTCGAGCCCTTCGTCACCCGGGGACGCGGGGCAGGGCGCCAGGGCACCGGCCTCGGCCTGGCCATCGCCCGCGGCATCGTCCAGCGCCACGGGGGCGAAATCACCGCGGACCGCAGCCCTGACCTGGGCGGCGCCCGCTTCCGCATCCGGCTGCCCCGGGACCAGCGCGTCCTGGGGGCGGCCACGGGGGTGTCATGAACGACAGACAACCGATCCTGCTGGTGGACGACGACCCGGCCTTCCGCAAGGTCTACGCCGACCTGCTGCTCGCCGAGGGCTACGAGGTGGTGCAGGCCGAGGACCGCCCCGGCGCCCGGGAGGCCTTCGCCCGGCGCCCCTTCGCGGCGGTGCTGCTGGACCTGATGCTCCCCCCCGACGGCCGGGTGGAGGACGGCCTGGCCCTGCTGTCGGAGCTGCTCGACCAGCGCCCCGGCGCCCGCATCATCGTGGTGTCCGGGGCGGGAGACGTGCACCACATGCTGCGCGCTGTGCGCGCCGGCGCCTACGACTTTCTCACCAAGCCGGTGGACCCCGACGTGCTGCTCATCGTCGCCCAGCGGGCGGTGGCGCGCCACCAGCTGGACAGGCAGATCTACCGCCTGCAGCAGACCCTGGCGGCCCGGCACCCCGAGGGCACCATGATCGGCCAGAGCCCCGCCTTCATCGAGGCGCTGCGCCTGGCGGAGCAGGTGGCGTCCAGCGGCCTGCCGGTGCTGATTACCGGCGAGACCGGCACCGGCAAGGAGCTCATGGCCCGGGCGGTGCACCAGCGCAGCCGCTGCGCTGCCGGCCCCTTCGTGGCGGTCAACTGCGGCGCCCTGCCCGAGAATCTGTTGGAGTCCACCCTCTTCGGGCACGTCAAGGGCGCCTTCACCGGCGCCACGGGCAACCACACCGGGCTGTTCGTCGAGGCCTCCGGCGGCACCCTCTTTCTGGACGAGATCGGTGACACGCCGCCAGCCCTGCAGGTCAAGCTGCTGCGCGCCCTGGAGTCCGGCGAGGTGCTGCCCGTGGGCGCGGACCGCCCGCGCCGCGTGGACGTGCGCCTGGTCTGCGCCACCAACCGCGACCTGACCAGCCTCATGGGCAGCGGCCAGTTTCGCGAGGACCTCTACTGGCGCGTACGCGGTGCCGAGATTTCCCTGCCGCCGCTGCGCCGCCGGTCCGGCGACGTGCCCCTGCTGGCGGAGTACTTCCTCGGGCAGTGCGCCTCCCTTGCCGCCGACGGTCGGCCCAAGACCCTCTCCGACGGCGCCCGGGCGGCCCTGCTCCAGCACCCCTGGCCCGGCAACCTGCGCGAGCTGCGCTTCGAGATGCAACGCGCCACGGTGCTGGCCCGGCTGCGGCCGGCCATCGGGCCGGGCGATCTCTCCATGGCAGCAGAGCTCAACGACGCGGGGGAGCCCGCCACCCTGGCCGAGAAGGTGGAGGCCCTGGAGCGGCGAGAGATGGAGGCGGCCCTGGCGCGCCACGACGGCAACCGCACCCACGCCGCCCGGGACCTGGGCCTCTCCCGTCAGGGGCTGCTCAAGAAGATGGCCCGCAACGGCCTTGAATAGAGCTTTAGCTATTGACCGCCGCTGCCGCATATTTCATATAGCGAAGCCATGACAGCAACACAGCCGGATCGCCTCCACGTCTCCATGTTCACCCGCCAAACCTGGCAGGGCCACGACCTGCTCGTGGTACGGGGCAACTTCACCGAGGTGCTCACCTGCCGCGACCTGTACCAGCAGCGCCACAACATCACCCCGCCGCCCGCGGCCGACGGCGCGGCCCTGGACCGGCTCATGGCCGCCGCCGGGCTGGCCGCCGTCTCCCTGGTGGACCGCGAGTCCTGGGGCTGGAGCGTCACCCTCGCCGGCAGCGCCGCCGGGATGTTCTGTGGCGTGGAGCCCGAGGGCATGGTCTGCGCCACCGTGCGCGAGGCGCCCGCCCCCAAGGCCGCTGGCGCGCTGCAACGCCAGAAGAAGGGCGGGCCGCTGGTGCAGAGCGCCTTCGAGCCCCGGGGCAGCTGCCCCGTCAATGCCGTGGAGCAGTACTTCACCATGGTGGATCAGCTCCCCACCCGCCTCGCCGTGACCGACAGCTGGGACGCCGCGCTGGTGCAGATCCTGTCGGGCGGCGATCTCTCCGCGGTCGAGAGCCTGGAGGACGCCGAGCTGGTGCAGCGCCTGGACAGAGCCGAGGAGGCCGGCGAGCTGACCAACACCGACGAGGTGGTGTTGTTCTACGAGTGCCGCTGCGAAGACGAGATGATCCTGCGCATGATCACCTCGCTGCCCTCCGACCAGCGCGCCGAGCTGTGGGGTGACGAGCGCGAGCTGCGGGTGGAGTGCCCGCGCTGCAAGCGGGAATACGTGATCCAGCGCCCGCGCAAGATCTGACCCTCAAGAATCGACTGAGGGCAGTGTCAGGTATTTCCTGATTGAGCCTTGCTCCAGGGGGCTGATACGGGTACTAAAGTACTGCAGTGCTGGAAACGGGCCGCATGTAGGAGAGAAGTTCATGGTTCGTGTGGAGACTCGGCTGCTCACCGCCGGGTACATCATCGCCCTGACGCTGGTGGCAGCCTTGCTGGGGGTGGCGCACTTTTACTCCAGAGAGGTGATCAGCGCCCAGGCGTCTGACGGCCACGTGATCAACCTCGCCGGACGGCAGCGCATGCTGTCCCAGCGCATGGCCAAGGAGCTGCTGCTCATGGCCCACGCCGGCGAGGTGCGACCAGCCTCTCCACACACGGCACATCTGCGCGCCAGCATGCAGACCTGGCAGCAGGTCCATCGGGGGCTGCAGCACGGTGATGCCCAGCTCCGCCTGCCCGGCAACAACAGCCAGGAGATCGTCGGCCTGTTCCACTCTCTGGCGCCTCACCATCGCGTGATGCGGGCGACCATTAAGCAGATCCTGGCCAAGCCCGCCAAGCCTCTTGGGCCCAACGGCCCCCGGGTCCAGCGTGTGCTGCGGGCCAGCGCCCGCTACCTGTCGTGGATGGACCACATCGTCTTCCAGTACGACCGCGAGGCCCGGGATCGCGTCCGCCAGCTGGAGCGACGGGAGACCACCGCGCTGGTGGCCGCCCTGATCCTGCTGGCGCTGGAGGCGCTGCTCATCTTCCGCCCCCTGGTGCTCGGCGTCCGCCTCGGCCAGCGGCAGCTCCAGCACGCCAACGACGAGCTGGCCCGGGACGTCGCCCACCGCATCCGCGTGGAGGCCGAGCTGGAGCAGATGGCGCGGGTCAAGGACGAGTTTTTGCGCATCGCCAGCCACGACCTCAAGTCGCCGCTGACCATCATCCTCGGCTCCGCCTCGGTGATCCTGGAGACCGTCTCGCCCGGCAAGCCCATGACCGAGACCTCCCACACCCTGCTGGAGCGCATGGTGGCCAACGGTCGCGTGATGAAGCAGATCGTGGAGGACTTCCTCGACTTCCAGGCCCTGGAGGACGGGCGGGTCAAGCTACGCCTCGCCGCCACCGACCCCACGGTCCTGGCCCGAGATGTGTTGGACCGCATGACCGAATATGCCGGCAGCCGCGGCGTGGATCTCGTGCTGGAGGTGGCGACGCCATTGAGCGACTGCTGCCTGGACGAAAACCGCGTGGGGCAGGTCATCGCCTGCTGCACAACGCCATCAAGTACAGCCCCGACGGCGGCCGCGTGGAGATTGTCCTGCGGAGCGATGAAGACGGCGGGCTGAAGCTGGCGGTCAGCGACCAGGGCCCCGGTCTGCAACCGGAGGACATGCTGCGGGTCTTCGACAAGTACACCAAGCTGGCAAACCAGCCGAAGTTCGCGGAGAAGAGCTACGGCCTCGGCCTCGCCATCTGCAAGGAGCTGGTCCAGCTGCACGAAGGCGAGATCGGCGTGCAGGCCAACGAGCCCCAGGGGACCACGTTCTGGTTCCGTATCCCCGCCGATCCCGAGGCCTGCTGCCAGAAGGCGTAACCCTTCAGAGCCCGCGCATGGAGAACAGCCGCGCCAGGGTGCGCCGGACCGGACTGTGCAGCGCCAGCCAGATGAGGGCGTTGCGGGCGGCGGCATAGCCCGCGGCGCGCCCGATGGCGGTGTTGACGCCGGCGCGGCGGATGGCCGCGGCCGCCCGGGTGTGGGCCAGGTCGTGGTAGCGCCCCAGCGCCGAGTCCACGCTCGCGCCCTGGTGCACCACGGACGCCAGGGCGTCGGCCAGGTCCCAGGCGTTGAGCCAGCCGGTGTTCATCCCCTGGCCGCCGATGGGGCTCATGACGTGGGCCGCGTCTCCGGCGATGGCCACGCGCCCCTGGTGGAGCCGGCGCGCGAGAAAATGCTGGATGCCGAAGGGGCTGAGCATCTGGCAGGCCTGCCCCCGCAGGTCGTGGCCCGTGCGCCGCCGCACCAGCTCCTCCAGCTGCTCCCGGGAGGGGGCCGACACCGGCGCTTCGGTGCCCACCACCCACCGCCGCAGGCCGCCGGGCAGCGGGAACGACTCCACCAGCCCCTGCCGCGTGATGAAGATTCGCGCCCAGCGGCCGAAGTCGGTGTTGTCGGCCAGGTCGGCCATGAGGAAGCTGTCCTCGTAGGGGGCGCCGTCACGCTTGATGCCGGCGGCCTCGCGCACCAGGCTCTCCTTGCCGTCACAGCCCACCAGCAGGTCGCCGCGCAGCTCCACGCGCTGGCCGCCCTCCGTGTCGCACTGCAGGGTGATCCCACTGGCAGATTGCCGCAGCCGGCGCGCGGTGAGGCCGCGCCGCAGAGCGCCGTGGGCCACCTCCCGCAGGTAGTTTTGCAGGATGGCCTCGGTCTGATCCTGGGGCAGGGAGAGGGCGAAGGTGTAGGGGCCGTCCAGCTCCTCGAAGGAGAGCCGCCCCAGCACCCGGCGGGAGCCCACCGCCACGCCGCCGGCCACCCGCAGCCCCCGGTCGAGGAAACGGTCCACCAGGCCCAGGGCCTCCAGCAGCTCCAGCGACGGCGGGTGAATGCCGATGGCGCGGGAGTGGGACGACAGGTCGCCGCTGCGGTCGATTACGACGAAGGGGACGCCGAGCTGATAAAGTCGGCAGCCGAGCAGCAGGCCCACCGGACCCGCCCCGACGATGAGCACCCGTCCTGTCACGCGGGCCGCCGCGAGCGGGCCATGGCCAGGTGAGAGTCCACCATGGCGCCGATCATGCGCACCGTCGACACCGTTGCAGGGGGGCGCAGCGCGCCGCGCCGGTACTGGCGCAGCGCCTCGGCGCGACGGATCTTGCCGGAGGAGGTGCGGGGCAGGGTGCCCGGCTCGAGCAGCTCCACGGTGGAGGGCCGCAGCCCGGTGCGCTCGAGCACCCGCAGCTCGATCTGGTCCCGCAGGCGGGCGGCGTCCACCACCGCGCCTGAGGCCCGCTCGGCCAGCACGGCCAGCTGCTCGCCGTCACCGCCGGTCGGGACGAAACCCACCGCCGCGGCGCAGCCGGTGCGCACCTCGGGCAGGTCGTCGAGGCACTGTTCGATGTCCTGGGGGGCATGGTTGCGGCCGTTGAGGATGATCAGGTCCTTGGCCCTGCCGTGGAGGTACAGCTCGCCGTCCAACACAAAGCCCTGGTCCCCGGTGTCGAGCCAGCCTCGGCGCAGGGCAGCGGCGGTGGCACCCGGCCGCCCGTGGTAGGCCTCCATCACCGACGGCCCCCGCACCAGCACCCGGCCCACGCGCCCCTCGCCCACCTCGTCGCCGCGGTCGTCCACCACCTGCAAGGCGAACCCCGGCAGCGGCCGCCCGAGGCTCACCAGGGGGAAGCCGGACTGCTGAATCGTGGCCCGCCCGCGCTCGGAGAGGTCCTCGCGGTCGAAGGCGAGCCAGGCAAAAGGGCGTGAAAGCGGCGAGAAGGTCACGGCGAGGGTGGCCTCGGCCAGGCCGTAGACCGGCGTCACCGCCTCGGGGGCCAGCCCCACCGGCTCGAAGCGATCGACGAAGCGCTGCAGCACCCGGGGGGTCACCGGTTCGGCGCCGTTGAGCGCCACTCGCCAGCAGGAGAGGTCGACCCCTTTCAGCTCCTCGTCGGTGACGCGGTCGGCGCAGAGCCCGTAGGCGAAGTTCGGCGCCGGGCTGATGGTGGCCCGGTGGCGCGAGATGGCCCGCAGCCATACCCCGGGCCGCGCCACGAACAGCTCCGGCGGGATGAGGGTCAGATCCCCGGCGTGCACCACCGCCGTCATCACGCAGCCCACGAGCCCCATGTCGTGGTACAGCGGCAACCAGCAGACGCCGCTGTGCCGCAGCCCGTCGACCTCGGGGTGCGCCTCGAGGATGGCGCCGAGGATGGCGCCCACGTTGGCCAGCACCTGGCGGTGGGTCAGCCGGATCGGCTTCGGCTCCATGGTGGTGCCCGAGGAGAGCTGGATGAAGGCCGCGTCGTCGGGGAAAACGTTGGGCGGGGAAGTCAGGGGCCGCCGGGGCAGCTGGTCCACGCGGACAAGGCCCAGCTCCGGGCGGGCCAGCTCGACGGTGCGCCCCAGCACGCGGCGCACGCGGCGATCGCTGATCACCAGGCGCGCCTCCACGGCCTGCAGCATGCGCGCTGTGCGCTGGTGGTATTCGTCCAGGCGCCCCAGGCGCACGGGCGGATAGATCGGCACCGGCACGGCGCCGGCCAACATGGCGCCGAAGAAGGCGTCGAGGAAGCCGGGGCTGGTCGGCAGGATAAGCGCCACCCGATCGCCGGGGCGTACGCCCAGGGCCACCAGCCCGCCGGCCACATCCCGCGCCCGCCGGTGGACCTCGCCCCAGCCGAGCTCGGTCTCCCGCTCGCGCCGGTCCACGAAGCGCGCCACCGCGTTCGAGGCGGCGGCCCGCTCGAGGTGGGTCAGGATGGTTTCCATCAGGCCGCCTCCGCCCGCCGCCGCTGGATCAGGCGCACCACGTCGGCGAAGGTCTCGAGGCCGAGCTCGTCCTCGGCGTCGAAGCAGACCAAAAAGCGGTTCTCCAGCTCCACCACGAGGGTCAGCCGCTGGATGGAGTCCAGCCGCAGGTCGCCCTGGATGTCGGTGTGCCGGGTGATGGGGACGTCGAGGCGCAGGTGCTCGCGCACCACGGCCTGGATGCCGTCGAAGATCTCATCAGCGCTCATGTTGACGCCTCCTCGGTGCCCCCCGAACCGGGCAGCAGCCGGCCCCGGCGGGCCAGCCGCCGGCGGTAGTCGCAGTGTCTGGCCAGGGCCCGCTCCTCGCAGCGGATGCGCACCGCCAGCAGCAGACCGTTGAGCAGGGTGAAGGAGAGGGCCGTGATCCACGCCCCGTGGAGCAGGGGCACGGCCAGCCCCTCGACGATGACGGCCAGGTAGTTGGGGTGACGCAGGTAGCGGTAGGGGCCGCCGGCGACGGCCGGTTCGCCGGGCAGCACGATGACGCGCACGTTCCAGCGCCGGCCCAGGGTGGTCACGGCCCAGTACCGCAGCCCCTGGGCCGCCAGGGCCAGCGCCAGCATCGGCCAGCCCAGCGCGGGCAAAAATGGCCGCGCCAGCAGCCACACCTCAAGGACGCAGGCCGCCAAAAACGCGCTGTGCAGCAGCTTCATCCAGACGAAGTGCCTCTGGCCGTACTCCAGGCCGCCACGCCCCAGGGCCCAGGCCGCGTTGCGCCGGCTGATGATCAGCTCCACCAGGCGCTCCGCGCCGAGCAGCAAGAGAAAGGCGGTGTATGCCCAGGCGGTCACCATTGCAGCAGCACCAACTCCGAGCAGAAGCCCGGGCCCATGGCCATCATCAGGCCGTGGGCGCCCGGCGGCGGCGGCGAGGCCAGGGTGTCACGCAGCACCATCAGCACCGAGGCGCTGGAGAGGTTGCCCACCCGGGCCAGGCTGTCCCAGGTTCGCTGCAGCGCCGACCGGGGCAGCTCCAGGGCCTCCTCGAACGCCTCCAGCACCCTGGGCCCACCCGGGTGGCAGACCCAGGTCTGTATGTCGTCGAGGCCGAGCCCCTGGTCCGCCAGGAAGCAGTCAACGTCGCCGCGGATGTGCCGTCGCACCACGTCCGGCACCTCGGCCGACAGCACCACGCGGAACCCGCCGGACGTGACGTCCCAGCCCATGACCTGCTCGCTGTGTGGGTAGAAGACCGACCGCGTGGCGACCACCCGCGGCCCCGCGGCGTCCTCGCGCTCGTCACCCAGCAGCACCGCCGCGGCCGCGCCGTCGCCGAAGAGCCCGCTGGCGATGAGGTTGGCCACGGACAGATCTCCGGCCTGCAGGGTCAGGCTGCACAGCTCCACCGACAGCAGCACCGCCACCTCCCCGGGGAAGCCGCGCAGGTAGTCGGCGGCCCGGGCCACGCCGGCGGCGCCGGCCACGCAGCCGAGGCCGAAGATCGGCGTGCGCTTGACGTCGGGGCGCAGCTCCAGGCGGTTGACCAGCCTCGCGTCCACCGACGGCGTGGCGATGCCGGTGACCGAGGTAAACAGCAGGTGATCCACGTCGCGGGGCGTGAGCCCGGCCTGCTGCAGCCCGTCGGCCACGGCCCGGGCGCCCAGGTCCACGGCGCAGCGGATGTAGGCGTCGTTGGTCTCGGTGAAGGTGGTCAGTCCGGCGTACTGCTCCATGGGCAGCGCCAGGTGCCGCCCCCCCACCAGCACGTTGCGGTGCAGCTGCTCCAGGCGCGCCGGGTTGTGGATGCGCGAGCCCCACAGCTGCCCCAGCGCCTCGATGAGCTGACTCTGATCGTAGTAATTCTCGGGAAACGCTCGCCCCACGGCTGCCACTGACATCGTGCTCCTCCTCCCTTTTTCAATAGCCGCCATTGCCCGCGCGGCAAGGAAATCGGCACTGGAATTGGTCTCGTTGGGGACCGAGGTTGTTACAGCGCGAGCGGTCAGCGGATGTAGACCTCGGCCATGCCCGAGCTCACCGACGTCGGGCAGTCCACGTTGCACTTGCCCGAGCAGGCGTATTTGTTGCAACTGCCGCAGATGTGTTTGCCGGCCAGATACTCCAGGGAGAGCCGGTAGGTGGAGGGCTGGGCGCCGAAGCAGCGGTCCGAGTGGTACCAGTTCTGCTGGTGGAAGAAGACCCAGCCGCCATACTGCGGTGTGTAGGTCGGCGTCTTGCTGGCCACGTCGTTGTAGCTGATGGACTGCACGACCTTGCCCGGCGTGCCGTCCACCCGGATCTTGCCGCTGTAGCGCGTGTACAGCGGCGAGGCGGTGCCGACCCGCGAAAAGAAGATCTTGGAGGTGCCGAGGGCGTTGATCGCGGCGTCCGACAGCTTGGCGCAGGTGGCGCTGGCGCTGGAGACGTTCCCCTTGGCGGCGGTGGTCATGGTGCAGCCGAGGCCTGAGCCGAGCTTGATGCTAAAGACCCGGGTCCAGCCGCCCCCGGCCGTGGACATGTCGCAGTGGGCCGAAAAGGAGCTGCCGCCGTAGATCGGCTGGATGGTGTAGACGCCGCTTTTGGCCAGGGGATTGCTGGCCAGGATCTTGGCGCAGGACGCGGCCACGCCGCACTTGCCCTTGATGCAGGACTTGCCGGAGGCGCACGCGTTGCCGCAGGCGCCGCAGTTACCGCCGTCGGTCTGCGTGTCCACGCACTTGCCGCTGCAGTTGGTCGCGCCGGCCTTGCAGTAGGGCGCGCACTTGCCGCTGACGCAGAACAGCCCCGGCCCGCACTTGACGCCACACTTGCCGCAGTTGCTCAGGCTCGTGCTCAGGTCAACGCAGGTGCCGCTGCAGGCCGTCAGCCCCTTCTGGCAGGAGAGCGCGCACTTGCCCGCCGCGCAGACGTACCCCGCGGCGCAGGCGTTGCCGCACGTGCCGCAGCTGGCCAGGTCGGTCTGGGTGTCCACGCACTTGCCGCTGCAGTTGGTCAGCCCCTTTTGGCAGGAGAGCGCGCACTTGCCCGCCGCGCAGGCGTACCCCGTGGCGCAGGCGTTGGCGCACGTGCCGCAGTTGGCGGCGTCGGTCTGCATGTCCACGCACTTGCCGCTGCAGTCGGTCAGCCCCTTTTGGCAGGACAGCGAGCAGACGCCGGCGGCGCAGCCGTACCCCGCGCTGCAGGCGTTGGCGCACGTGCCGCAGTTGGCGGCGTCGGTCTGGGTGTCCGCGCAGGTGCCGCTGCAGTCGGTCAGCCCCTTCTGGCAGGACAGCGCGCACTTGGCCGCGGAGCAGACCTTCCCCGCGCCGCAGGCGTTGGCGCACGTGCCGCAGTTGGCGTTGTCGGACTTGAGGT
>PVBE010173917.1_pt1 | contig 19162 bp, 17 predicted proteins | sample 1631181 | NCBI WGS metagenome assembly PVBE01 (sample SAMN08397723, study PRJNA350692) | Marine metagenome, whole genome shotgun sequencing project. | isolation source: water | place: Pacific Ocean | collected 2012-04 | reverse complement strand
TCCTCGCTCGGCTATCTGTACATGCAAGGACAGGGCGTACCGAAAAGCAGCAAGGATGCGGCGCGATGGTTCCACAAGGCGGCGAACCTGGGCAACGAGGTGGCGCAGTATCGGCTCGGTAACCTGTTTGCGCTCGGTGAAGGTGTGATCAAGGATGAGGTCGCGGCTTTCTATTGGCTCACCGTCGCCATGAACGGGAGTACCGGGAAACTCAAGGAGGATGCCGCCGCGGAGCGCGCGAGTCTCGAGAACGCCCTGACGCCCGAGCAGATAGCGAGTATTGAAGAACGCGCGCGCGCGTGGCACGTCAGCCTTCCGAACTAGCCAAACGTTGCTGAACGTGCACCGACCCGGATCCGGGCGGCGGTTCCGCGCCCGGAAAGACGCGAAGGTCGCGTCGGCGGCGGTGAAAGCGATAACCGCCGAGCGCGCCTTGATCGGGTTTAGATCGAGGACACAGCCGATCGCGCGAAGCAGATGATCGCCCGCTACACGATCTTCGAGGCCGATCTCACACCTTCGCCGGGTTCGGGCGCCACGTCCGGTAAGGGGTCTATTGCCGACGAACGAAGGGATCGGCCGAAGCGGCCGGTCATGGCCAACAGCAGCCCAAAAGAAAACCCTTATGGAATGCTGGCCTGCGGATTTAGAAAGCGCCGTTTCTTTACCTAGACGGCGGTGGTGGGCGCCGTCCACAGCACCAACAGCGGAAGTTCGCAGGCAATGCAGAGCCGCGATCCGCGTGGCCGGATTGGCGGCAACAGGCGTATTGTCTTGACTTGCCGGCACCGAAAGCGCCTTAATAGCGCCAGCGACATTCCCTTCAAGGTCGAGTTTTGATCGCTCGCCGGCCCTACAACTTCTTAGGGCCAGCCACGTTTCTCTCCGACATATTTGGGCGTTTCGTTAGACGGGCCACTGCCAAGGGTACGCCACGTCGGAAATGCTTGCATCATGCTTGCGCGCCCGCCGTTCCGATTTCGGGGCGGAGGGTTACGACAACTTAATCGAGAAAGAACCAAAGAATACATGACCGAATTTGCGGGCCTCGAATTGGCCCAACCCATCCTTCGCGCCATCGCGGACGAAGGCTACACCACACCTACCCCGATCCAGGAGAAGTCTATCCCGCCGCTGCTCAAGGGCCGCGACCTGCTGGGCGTCGCCCAGACCGGTACCGGCAAGACGGCCGCCTTCGCCCTGCCCCTGCTGCACCGTCTGGCGGAATGCGCCATCATGCCCCACCGTCGCCAGCCGCGCGCCCTGATCCTTGCCCCGACCCGCGAACTCGCGGCCCAGATCGAAAACAGCTTCAGGACCTACGGCCGCCATTTGCACCCGCGCTCGACGGTGGTCTACGGCGGCACCTCCATCCGTCCCCAGATCCAGACTTTGGCCCATGGCATCCACATCCTGGTCGCCACCCCGGGTCGGCTCATCGACCTGATGAACCGGGGCCATTTGCGGCTTGACGCGGTCGAGGTCTTCATCCTCGACGAGGCGGATCGCATGCTCGACATGGGCTTCATCCGCGACGTGAAGAAGATCGCCGCGGCCCTGCCCAAACGCCGCCAGACGGCCCTGTTTTCGGCCACCATGCCGAAATCGGTCCAGAGTCTGGCGGACAGTCTGCTAAGCGATCCGGTACGGGTCGAGTCCGCCCCGTCCGCAACCACCGTCGAGATGGTGGAGCAGCGGGTCCTTTTCGTGGCCAAGGACAAGAAGCGGGCGCTAATCGGCGAACTGCTGAATGACAAGGGCCTTGAGCGGGTGCTCATCTTCACGCGCACCAAGCACGGCGCCGACCGCGTCGCCCGTCACCTGGACCGCTGCGGCATCCGCTCCGACGCCATCCACGGGAACAAGGCCCAGAATGTCAGGCAGCGGGTCCTCAAGGACTTCCGTTCCGGGCGCATCCGGGCGCTGGTGGCGACCGACATCGCGGCGCGCGGCATCGACGTAGAGGGCGTGACACACGTCATCAACTTCGAACTGCCCAACGATCCCGAAAGCTACGTACACCGCATCGGACGCACGGCGCGGGCCGGTGCGGCGGGCATCGCCATCTCGTTCTGCGACCACGACGAGCGCACCTACCTGCGCGACATCGAAAAGACCATCCGCCAAAGCGTGCCGGTGGTCGAGGATCACCCATACCACTTGGCCGAGATCGCAAACGATCCTGGACCAGCCAAGCGCGGCCCCCAGCAGAAAAAGCGCTCGGGCCACCGCGGCCGCCACCGCGCTACGCAGACGGCAGGCATGGCGGCGTAGCCCCAGCCGGAAAAAGACGATAGAGGGACGATACGGAGGATATGGAGAATAGGCGCTTCGTGCTTCGCACGTTTCTCCCAATCCTCCCGTCCCCGCTTATTCCCTGATAGGATGAACTCTCATGGAGCAGGAGGACACGATGTCCGAGTCGGATACCTCACAAATCCAAGCGTTTTCGCCCGGTAAACTGGCGCGACGAGAAAAAATCGCCGAAGCGAGGGAACGTCACAGAATCGAGTACGAGGCGATCACCACCGTTCGCAATTGTCTGGCCTGTGGGGAAGAGTTCCGCTCCGAAGGGGCGCACCACCGTTTGTGCAGCCGGTGCCGGAGCCGGCGTTGAGAACGCCAATATCATTGATGGCCGGAATGTCGCCGTTCGGCCAGGAGCCGACATCCAGTCGTCCGTGAGACATGGTCTCTCGCCGCCACGAGTCTCATGGCGCAAACGGCGGCCGGCTAGACCGAGTGCCGCGCCAGCGCGCACACCGCCGTGGTGGGAACGGGTCACAAAAGTAATTTGACCCTTTTACGACGAATTATACGATTCTCAATTCATGCAAATGCATGGACGAACCAACAATCGGTGATGCGTTGAGCGAACGGGCCTAGGTGCTCGTAGCGAAAGTTCAGCGAGACAAATCGCGGCGAAGCGGCTGTCCGAATGGACGGTAATGAACAGGGCTTCCGCCCGTCTCACTGCGGATCAACGGGGCCGTTTCCAGGAAGGCCCCGTTGGCGTTGGTTGCGGTCTTCTTCCGTTCACACGGTTGTCTCATCTCCACGCATCCGCGGCCGGCCGCAAGAGGCGTGTGAGGGCCGTAGCGGCGTGGTCGAGGAATCGTCGAGACCGCGTCACATCGCCCGCCGGTCGAGCGTCCGTCCGCGAGTTTCCCTCGGTCGCCCAAAGCCCGACGCGCGCCCGCGGAGGATCGAGGCCGCGTCCTTCGGTGTCACGTCCCCGGTCGCGGTATCGTGCCGCGTCTGCGCCTTGCCGGCGCGGACGTTGCCTTCGCGTCCGAACGTTTCTTGTTCGCATGCGTCGGTGGGCTTTTGCGCGCCGGTTTGGCCCCGGCGGCGGTTTCGCGCATAGGACCCGCGTACTCGGTTGAATGCGATGCGCGCTCGGCTTGCTGCCTTTGCCCGAGTTCGGTCGCCGACTTCTTGAGCTGTTCGACGACGTCCGAACCCCATTTCGCGGCCTCGGAAAGCGCGGTGCCTGTCCGCGACCTGATTTCGTCAAGCGCCGCATCCGAGCGTTCCGCCACGTCCCCATAGGTCGAACTGATGTGCTCGCCCCAGTCGCTCGCCGCTTCCTGCATGTGTTTCAGCGATAGATCGGAAAGGAACCGACGGTCGGCAAGCTCCTTCATGCTTTTCGAGATGTCGTCGAGTGTTTCCGCGAACTCAGACGTCAAAGAGGGCGGGCTCGACCCACCCTTGAGCGCCGATTCAGCCGCTTCGCGGAGCGTTTTGTCGGCCCACGCTCTGACGCCCACCCCATCCATCTTCGCGGCCTTCTGCACTGCTTGCCGGGTCCTTTGGGAAAAGCCTGCAAGCAGCGTTTCGCCGGCTATCGTTTTCGGACCCGTGCTTGATTTCCGCGCCGTCGCTCCAGGTTTTCGGCTCCGCCGCGGATTCTGATCTGTCGCCATGGCGTTCTTCCCTATGGAAAATTCCTTGGCGCAATATACCCCGATTTCCGGACGGTTTCTCCCGATCACGGAAGACGGTCGCACAATCGCGTGGTGGTCGCAGGTCGGTGATCAGTCGCGGAGTTTCCGCGAACAATTGCCGTAGAATCGCGACCTCGGCAGGCTGGAACGTGACGTACCGACCGGACCGCACCACCGCGGCGCCCCGATCTCGATCACCCTTGATCGGCCTTGCCGCTCAAGCCCGCAATGTGAGCCACCACTGTCCCACGGCCTCGGGCAACGCCAAAGTCTCCCATGGGTTATAAACTGACCGATGGTTCCCATCTTCGGGATGTCCGGTTAGCGCTGGAAAGCGGCCGGGCTGAGATGCGCGCCTGAACCGCCGCTGCTAGCGAGGAGCGGTCATTCCCAACGCACCTTTTGGGCTAACATAATGGGCTATCATAAACGGTGGGCCGATCCACGGAACTGCCTTGTTTGAGGTCTCCGAAGGAGGGGCGATGATGTCGTTCATAAAGTACCTTCCCGTGGCGTTTGTCCTGGCCGTTTGCACCGGGGCGCCCACAGTGGCGCAGGCGGATTACGATGCGGGGCTCAAGGCCTACGAGCAGGGCAACTATCGACGGGCCTTGAAAAAGTTCACGACTGATTCAGATGATTTTCGCGCTAATTTGGCTGCCGGACAAATGTATGAGCGCGGCCAGGGCGCGGAGAAAGACATTGATCTTGCGGCCGATCAATACGGCAGAGCACATGAGAACGCTCATGAAAAAGGGTTGGAAGATATCAAGGCCCGAGCCTTGGAGCGCATCCAGACCTTTATGGACGATGGCAACTTCACAGCCGTAGCGGAGATGGGAAACGTGTTGCTGAGGAGGAATGAGCCGGGCGACGAAGAGGCGGCGTTCAAATTGCATCAAACGGCGACTGAGGCCGGCAACCCGCCTGGCATGGTCTACTTGGCTCAAGACTACTTGGACGGTAGGGGAGTGGCGAAGGACAAGAAAGCAGCCTACTTTTGGATGAAGGCCGTGGAGAAGCATTTCGGGAAGTTTTGGTGGACTGAGTTCTTCGTCAAATACTTTCTGGAACCCGTCTACATAACGGACATGCCGGAGGACGAAAAGCTGGAAGTCGAACGCGCAGCGCAAACGTGGGTGCCGAAGAATTAGCTCCGGTGCGTTAGGCTCGGAAGGACCGGAGCACCCTATTCGGAACCCATCTCATGGGTATCATGGTTCCAGATACCGGTGCGGGAGCCGTCCACCGCGAGAAAAAATGCGGAATCCCGGCGGCCTTTGCCCGCTAACGTCGTGCGCCACCACGATGACCTCGGAATGAGGCAGTGTCGGCATGCCAGCCCCGGTTCATTTCCGCGGCGGCCCGGGCGCTCCTGACGCTGGCCGCTGGGGCGCTTCATCTTCCGTGAGGTACCCGTCGCGGTTTTTGTCGTGCAAATCGAAGCGGTCCGGCGGGCCGTCAAACTCGGCCCTGGAAACCTTGCCGTCGCCGTCCCGGTCGAGCCGCTGGACAAATCCTGGGCCAGCAGATGAGGGCTGGGACGTGGCGCCGGGCTACCGCGGCGTACCGGACGGCGGGCTCCGGCCCACACCCGTGCCGCCATCGTGCTGCACCACATTTACCCGGTAGGGGTAGTGGCTTCGGTCCTCGCCAGGGGCCCCGGTGCGCGGGGACGACTCACCGCCCCGGACGGCGCGCGCGTAATTGCGTGCCCGGAACGCGTCGCCTTGCGGCGCGCGGCTGCCGATGCTGGGGGAACCGGTCTTCGGATCGCTGCGCTGGGCACCGGCGCCGTGCACGTCCATGACGCGGCCGCGCATCTTGCCGATCGCCCGGCCGAACGCGATGTAGGCCGCGTGCGATCCGGCCTTGGGGCCGTCCAGGTGCGTGGTCGAGGTCCAGAAGTATGGATAGTCCTTCACCCCCGCCTCGTTGATGATGGCGGTCGTGCGGAAGACCGGATCGATGGCGGGTGAACCGGTGGTGTCGGGCGAGCGCGAGTAGTCGACCAGGTACTGGAGCTCCTTCGCGTTGGGGAGCCTCCAGTCGTCGTAGCCCGCGTGCACGAGGCTCTCCGCGTAGACAAGCGCCTCTTCCCAGGTCACGGGCTTGCCGCCGTCGGCCCGCATCCACATCAGTCCCGTGCTGCGATCCATGACCGTCCCGTCGCCGTTGTCCACGAAGTCGTTGGTGCCCAAGCGCTGGCCCCGAACGTAGCGGACGTAGAAGCGCTTTTCGGTCCTGCTCCCCGGGCGCCGGTAACCGTAGCCCTTGATCCTGCCGTCGGCGAAGTTGACACCGAATAAGGTCTCGTCGCCCTCCATGGTCTTGCTGACGTATTTGGTGCCGGAAAGCCACTGGGCGTCGATGTATCGCTCGCCGGCGCCGGTGTTGCCGTAGGCGAAGTCGAAATAGTCCGTGTTGATAAAGGGAATGGCGTTGTCCGGGGCCTCGTCGGATACGCCGCCGCGGCCGAAACCGGTGTAGCCGCGAAAGTCGATCAGGGAATAGAGTTCCTTGATGTCGGGCACGCGCCAATCGGTTTGTCCGCCGAGGCGCATCTCGCGCGCGATCCTCTCGGCCTCGACCAAGCTCACTTTGTTGCGTTCGACGGCTTTGGACCACATCAGGCCGGTGTTGAGGTCGGTAACCGTGTCGTCGCCGTTGTCGCGATAGGATGGGGCCTTGCCCGCATACTGGGCGTCCTGGCCGAAGAAGGTTTCACCGGGGCGCGGGCAGGCGATGGCCCGGACCACGTCGTAGCACGCGGTCTGTCCGGTGTCGTTAAGGGTCCAGGTCGCGGCAGGGGTGCCGCCCGCCGCGGCCGCCGTGTCTTGGCCTCTGGGTCCGCCCCGTTGCGCGGTCAGGGTCATGCCGTCGGCGGCCAACTCGAACGCGCCCGAGAATATCCTCCCGACGCGGGCGCGGACCGCATCCATGTCGACGTCGGCGACTCCGACATGGGTCAGGACCAAATTCCCGACGCCGGCGCGCGCCGCCATCTCCGCGACCTCTTCAAGGGTCGCATGGGCCCGCTCGCGCTGCGGTCCGGGGGTGCCGCGGGATGGTTCCTCGCGCCCCGGCTTGGCACCGCCGGCGGGCTCCTGCGGGCGTGGCCGGCCGGACTGCACCGGCGCCGCCCGATCGCCTCGGCCGGTGCGCTGTTGCGCTGTGGCGCGGTCCCCGCCGCTGGGCAACCCCCCCGAATCGACGACCAGGATGTCCGCTCCTTTGGCCAGGGCGATCAGGTCTTCCGAGAACGTCAGGTCGCCCGACACGACGATGCTGCCGGCGGCGGAATCGAAGCGGTAGGCGACGGTATGAATCGAGTGCGGCACCCGGGCCGTGCGCACGGCGAGGCCGTCCAGGGAAAGGGTTTCGCCGCCGTCGATGTCGCGGACATCCACCTCATTCAGGCGCGCAGGCGACTGGCCGGTACGCCCCGCGCGGTAGGCGATGTCCTCGGCATAGAAGTCGAGGAGAAACCGCGTGTAGCGACTGGTTCCCGGCGGACCGACGATCTTCGCCGCACCGCCACGCACCCGCGATTCGACGAGAAGGGCGGCGAGTTCGGCGTCATGGTCGATGTGATGGTGGGTAAAGAGAAATGCGCTCAGCTGGCCGAGGTCGACGCCTTCCTCGTGGAGCCGCCGTTCCGTGCCCAGGCCCATGTCGACGAGCAGGTTGGCACGGCCATATCGGACAAAGACGCTTGGGCGCGACCGGGTCGGATCGAAGCGCGGTGCCCCGGACCCGAGGATCATGACGGAAAGGGCCCCCGGCCGGGCCGACGGGTCGCCGAACGGGCCAGGAGACGCCGCCTGCGCCGGCGCGGCGACCCGAAGGACGAGCGCCCCGGCGACGAGGCAGGCCAGAACCGATCTTCGCATTCCTCTTTCCCTGGTTGCCCGGCCGCGAATTCCGGGAAATTCTATCATGGCAGTCGCGGCGCGGCAGTGCGCGCCACCACCAAGCGCCAATCGGTTTGTCCGCCGAGGCGCATCTCCCGCGCGATCCTCTCGGCCTCGGCCAAGCTCACCTTGTTGAGTTCGACGGCTTTGGACCACATCAGGCAGGTCGTCAGGTCGGTGACCGTGCCGTCGCCGTTGTCGCGATAGGATGGGGCCTTGCCCGCATACTGGGCGTCCTGGCCGTAAAACGGCTGGCTTGCGCCGGACAGGCCGTCTCCCCGGCATTTCCGTAGCAGCGGAGCTGCCCGGTATCCACTGCCCGGCTGCCCGCCATTGCCTCCCCGGTCCCATGGAATCATATGCTCAGGGCGGCCGGGCGGGTGTGGGGGCCGGTTCCGACTGGACGGATAAAGCGCTCGAGGTCTGTCATGGGGCCGGAAACAGGCCGGCAAGTTACGAGCCCATGCCCTAGGCTTTCGCGGCCGCGGAGGCGACGGCGGCGTCGGCGTCGGCGCCGTCGAGGAGCATCGCCGCGACCGCCTCGGCGATGGGAAGTGCCGCGGTCAGCCCCGGGCTTTCGACGCCGCACAAGTTCACGAGGCCGGCGACACCGTGCTCGCGCGGCCCGCCCAAGAGCCAGTCTGCCATCGCCTCGCCGGGGCCATTGCGCCGCGGCCGGATGCCCGCATAGTCGGGTCGCAGCGCGCCGTCCTCGAGGTCGGGAAAATACCGCCGGACGGCGGCGTAGAACCCGGACGCGCGCCCCGCATCGAACCCGTGATCGACGTCGGCTATCCATTCTTCGTCGGGGCCGAACCGGCCCCGGCCCGCGAGATCGAGCGTGAAGATGCCGCCCGCCCGTTGGACGGACGGTTCAGGCACGATCAGGCGGCGGAACGGGGACGGACCGCCAAGCGCGAAGAAGGTCCCCTTGGCGAGGTGGATCTCGGGAATCGATTCCGAGCGAAGGCCGTCGATGGACCGCGCGATCGGCGCGGCGCCGATGCCGGCGGCGTTGATCAGGAAACGGCATCCCATCCGCGTCGTGTCGCCGCCCGAATCGATGCTGAGCGTAAATCCATTCGGCGTCACCGACGCCGCGCGCAACGTGCTTGCCAACGCAAGCGCGGCGCCGTCCGCCTCGGCGTCGCCCAAGAGCGCGAGCATGAGGCCGTGCGAATCGACGATTCCCGTCGCCGGCGAATGGAGCGCGACGCGGCAGCGAATAGCGGGCTCGAGCGCGCGCGCGGCGTCCTCGTTCAGCCATTCGAGCTCGCCCGCGCCGTTGGACCGGGCGTTCGCGCGCACGTCTGCGAGCCATGCAAGCGCGGCCTCGTCGGTGGCGACGACGAGCTTGCCGATCCGTTCGCAAGCGATCCCGCGACGCGCGCAATAATCGAAAACGGCGTCGCGGCCGGAAACGCAGAGCACCGCTTGCGGGCTTCCGGGGCGGTAATAGATACCGGCGTGTACGACCTCGTTGCTGCGCGCGCTGATTCCGGTGCCGATGGCGTCCGCGGCCTCGACGATCACTACCTCGTTTCCTGCCATCGCCATGCGCCGCGCGCACGCCAAGCCGATGACGCCGGCGCCTACGACGACGCACTCGGTACGCTCCATTCACTCCGCCTTCGCGCGCACGATCCGCTCGCGATAGTAGATGTAGAGCCCGCTGCCGACGATGACGGCAGCGCCGATCAGGGTCCAGGGATCGGGACGGTCGCCGAAAACCACAAACCCGAAAACCGTCGCCCAGACGATGGTCGTGTAGTTGTACGGCGCGACGGTTGTCGCCGGTGCCGCCACGAAGGCCTTGATGACGGCGAAATGGGCGATGACGCCGACGACCCCGATACAGACCATGAGCGCGAGCGCGGACGCCGTCGGCGGCGTCCAGAAGAACGGCGCCACCGTGCTCGCGAGCGCCGCGCCGACGAAGGTGGTAAACACAAGGGTGGTCGGCACCGCGTCCAACCCACCCAGTTTCCGCGTTACGATTGCGGTGACGGCGAAGCAAGCTGCCGCGCCGAGAGGGAACAGCGCGGCCCAGTCGATGATTCCGAGTCCCGGGCGGATGATTATTAGCGCGCCTGCGAAGCCGACGAGGACGCTGGCCCACCGGCGCATTCCGACGTGCTCGCCCAGGAAGGGCACGGCGAGTGCGGTCACCATGAGGGGGCCCACGAAGGAGATGGCGCTAGATTCGGCGAGCGGTATGAAGCGAAGGCCGGTGTAGAACAGGAAATTGGTGGCCAACAGCAGGCCGCCGCGCAAGAGCTGGAGTTTGAGGTTGCGGCTTCTGAAAGTGGCCTGGAGGCGGCGGTTCAAGATGAGCGCGAGCACCGAGCCCGCCACCAGATAGCGCACCCATACGATCTGGATTACGGGATAGGTCTGGCCCAAGTGCTTGGCAATGGTGTCCATGCTGATGAACAGCGACATCGCCAGCACCATCCAGAGAATTCCGACGCGCGCCACGCCATGCCCGTCCGCGCCTATGCTATTCAAGCGAGCCCAGCGCCTGGGCTTGAACACCGAAAGAGGAGGTCGATCCATGGGCATGGTAACGCTGGTGGTGGAATACGACGTGGTGGCCGCGCGCCGGGCCGAATTGGTGGAGCTGCTGCGCGCGCACGCGGCCGGCACCATGGCCGACGAGGAGGGCTGCGTCGGCTTCGACATTCTGGTGCCGAAGGAGGATCCGGCGCGGATGTTCCTGGCCGAATCCTACCGCGATGACGCGGCTTACGCGCTGCACACACAATCGCCCCGGCTGGCGCCGCTTCGCGAGTCCTACAAGGACATGGTCACGAACCGCCGCATCGTGTTGTGCGACGTGGTTTAGAGCGGATCGCGTTTGATTGAAACCGCATCGCGGTTCGAATCAATCGCGTCAATCCGCTCGACCGCGACGCGGCTAAGCGATTCCGAGCGAGCACCATCCGATCTCGGCGGCGGCTCTGCTCATGCGGCCGACGCCCCCTCCTTACGCCACTTGATCGAGCAACCGACGCTTGCGATCTGGTCTGTGGGTCCCTTGCCGGTCTCGGCGACGCGCTTCATCGCCCAGACGAGCTCGCGCCTGGCGTCCACGGGTCCCGGCGTGTTGCGCGACGCATCCAGGCGCCCCCGATACTGGAGCTTGAGCTCTGCGTTGAATCCGAAAAAATCGGGTGTGCATCGGGCGTCGTAGGCGCGTCCGACCGCCTGGGTCTCGTCGATCACGTATGGAAAGGGATAGCCCACCTCAGCGGCCACCTTCTTCATGTTCTCGAACGAATCCTCAGGATATTCCGTCGGGTCGTTGGACATGATCGCGATCGAGGCGACACCCAAGTCCGCGAGCTCGGTGAAATCGCGTGCCAGGCGGCTCTGGATGGCCTTGACGTACGGGCAGTGGTTGCACAGGAACATCACCACCGTCCCGTTGGAGCCGCGCACGTCGTCCAAGGTGTAGGTTTCGCCGTCGGTTCCTCGAAGCGAGAAATCGGGGGCCTTCCATCCGAAATCGCAGATGGCTTGTTCCATGGCAGGCATCGCGTCACTCCTTCTCGTCGCGCTGGTCCCGGGTGCCGGCGGCTCCCATGGGGCCCGGCTCAAGCGTTCGTTTCTCCGGTCCCGGGCGGCACGTAGGCCTCACCGAACGTGGGCTCGCCGTGGGGTGTCGGCGGTAGCTGCCAGCTGCCCGTCGCGGGCGGGCGGATGTCTGCGTCCACGTGCACGTCGATCAGTGCCGGCTTGTTCGATTTGACCGCGCCCGCGAGCGCGTCGGCGAACTGATCGGTGTGGGTTACGGTGATTCCGTCCACCCCGCAGGCGCGCGCCAGCGCCGCGAAGTCGGGATTGTACGCCTCGCCGCTGTCGGGGCGACGGAAGGCGGTGGCGATCTCGCGTCCCTGGAACATCCCGATCTGGATGTCGCGGATCGAGGCGTAGGAAAAGTTGTTCCACACGACCCAGACCGCCGGGAGGTCGTTCTCGACGGCGGTCGCGAGGATGTGCGGCGCCATCATGAACCCGCCGTCGCCGCACACCGTGACGCAAGGAGTCTCGGGTTCCGCGAGCTTGGCGCCGAGCACCCCGCACACCCCGAAGCCCATGCCTGCAAACCCCCACGAGTTGAGCATGCGCTGGGGCCGGCGCGGCTTCCAGTACTGCATGAACCAGTTGTGATGGACGCCCACGTCGAGGGCGAGGATCGCGTTCTCGTCCAGGACCGCGGCCAAGCCCTCCACTACCGCCTCGGGCCGCAACGGCGAGCTCGAGATGCCGAAGTTGGGCGCGACGAACGCCTGCCACTGGTCCGTCCACTCCTCGATCGCCGCCCGCCAAACCGCGCTCCGGTTTTCGTCGAAACCCCTCGCCTCGAGCGCGTCCGCAAGCTGGGCGAGGAAGGTCTTGGCGTCGGCGGCGATGCCGAGCGCGACCGGGTAGTTGCGCCCGATCTCGTCCGCGTCGATGTCGATGTGGATCAGCTTGGTCGGCGGGATGTTCCACGAATAGCCCGGAATCCAGCTCGACGCCGAGCGGTCGTCGAAACGCGCGCCCACCGTCAGCAGCACGTCGGCGCGGCGCCCGGCCTGGTTGGCGGGGTACGCCCCGTTGCGCCCGATGAAGCCGAGCGCCAAGGGGTGGGTCATGTCCAGCGTCCCGAAGCCGTTGGGCGAGTTGACGACCGGGATGCGGAACTTGTCGACCAGCCGCGTGAGCTCGGGCGCGGCTTCCGAGATGGTCATGCCCTGGCCGGCGAAGATCAACGGCCGCTCGGCCGCGATCAGCATGTCGGCCGCGCGTTCCAAGTCGGCGGGCGAGGCGGCGATGCGCGAGCTGAACGTGGCGCGGTCGGAGACCGGAACGTCCACGTCCGCGGTCTCCTGGAAGACGTCGTAGGGAACGTCCAGGTGCACCGGGCCGGGCCGTCCCGCCGTCACCAGCCCGAGACCCTGGCGCAACGCCAGCGGCAGCATGTCGACGCGGGTGCACTGGTAGCTGCGCTTGACGTAGGGGCGCATCACCGCCGGGAAGTCGGCCTGGGCGTAGCGGTAGGTCTCCTGGAACGGCGCGCGGTTGAACTGCGAGGTGGCGACGTTGCCGGTGATCGCGAGGAAGCCCGATGAATCGGCCTGCGCCGTGGCCGTGGCCATGACCAGGTTGGCCGAGCCCGGCCCGCAGCTCGTTAAGGTCGCCACCGGCTGGTGGCGGACCCGGAAATAGGCGTCCGCCATGTGCCCGGCGGCCTGCTCGTGGCGGACCGAGACCATGCGGATCTTGTCGCGGCGCTCGTAGAGGGGATCCAGCATGCCGACGTTGCCGTGGCCGCAGAGCCCGATGACGTACGGCACGTCCTCGGCGATGAGGAAGTCTGCGATCAGCTCGCCGCCCTTCATGTTTGGCATCGGCCCGTGGGTCCCTGAATGATTGCGCGATCGCGCCGCGGGAATAGGCGACGCAAGCCCATCGTTCGCCAAGAGCGGATCGCGCTTGATCGGAACCGTATCGCGATTCCGATCAATCGCTTCAATCCGCTCGATCTCCATAGTGTAGACCAGATTCTCGCGCTCGGTGAATCGCGGTCAAGCGATTCCGCTCGACCGCGATCGGGTCCGGAAACCCGAGTCAATTCGCGTCGCGGCCAAGCGAGAACACCTGGCGGTAGATGCCGAGCAGGGGCCTGGCGGCGGCGCCGTGGCGCTTCCAGGCCGGGGCCGGAAGGACGTTGCGGCAAACGGTGCGAAGCTGATCGGGCGCGTTCGCGCTCAGCATGACCACCCAGCCGACGTTTACGTCGGCGCCGGGCCGCAGCGCGCGCTCGGCGGACGCGAGCCCGGTGACGGCGGCGTCCGCGCGCCACAGCTCGGCCGAGACGATGCCCTGCGCGGCGAGCGCGTCGGGGAACGCATCCCCGCACAACCACGCCTCAAGCGCATCCCCCCGGCCTTCGGCCGGCGCGAACCGCAATGTGGCGACCGCGCCGCCCCGTCCCGAACCGGCCCGTGCTGCGACCGCGAGGCACGCGCGGACGTTGTTGCGGAAATTGGGCATGGCGCGGCGGGTCAAGGGCGTCGGGTTGTCGAGGCGGCCGCGGTAGGCAGCTGAGGCCAGCACGCGCACGCTTCTGGTCTCGTAGAAGATGAAGTGCCGGGGGCGTGCGCGGACGGTGACGTAGCGCTGGGCGCTCGAGAAACCGGGCACGGCGACGCGTTCGGCGTGGTGCTCGCGGTTGTACCAATCGGCCACCAGGGCCTCGGCGCCCGGGGCCCAGTCCTGCCAGACGGCGAGGATGCCGGGCTGGGCGCGGGCCATGCTTGCGGCGCCTTTCTCGCGGGTCGGCGCGCGGGTCCTCAGGCTACCGGCTCGAGGGTTTTGATGCTGGGCGCGTCCACGGACGTGGGCGCGATCCGGTTCTTGAAGAACCGGCCGTCCTTCACGATGGCGGCCAGGTGCTCGCCGTTGTTCTGGAAAAGCGTCAAATCCTCCAGCGGGTCGCCGTCGACCACGAGCAAATCGGCGAGCGCGCCGGCAGCCACGACGCCGAGACGGCCTTCCATGCGCACCACCTCGGCGCCGATCAGGGTTGCGCTCCGGATGACCTCGGCCGGGCCCAAAACCTCGCCGCGGATGAGGAACTCCTCCGGCTGGTAATCGACCAGCTCCATGTCGGCGAGGTCGGTGCCGTAGGCCATCTTGACGCCCGCGGCGCGCGCGATCTCCAGCGAGCGCGTCCCATAGGTCATGACGTCGTCGAGCTTGGCCATGAAGGCAGGCGAGCGCCCCATCCCCTGGGCGTGTCGCTTCATGGCCTGATAGACCACCAGCGTCGGAACGAGATAGGCGCCGGCGCGCGCCATGAGCTTCGCGGTCGCCTCGTCGATCATGTTGCCGTGCTCGATGGTGCGCACGCCAAGCTCGACCGCGCGGCTGACGCACTCGCTCGTGTAGGCGTGGGCGGAAACGTAGGTGTGCGAACGCCTCGCCTCGTCGACGATGGCGGCGATCTCGTCCGCCGCGTACTGGACGTGGTCTATTGGGTCGGCGTCGGAGACGACCCCGCCGCCGGCCATGATTTTGATCTGGTCGGCGCCGAGGCGGATCTCGTCGCGGGCCGCCTTTTGCACTTCGGCGACGCCGTCGGCGATGCGGCTGGACCGCACGCCCAGGTGGGCGACCGAGCAGGGCTCGACCAAGTCGGCGCGGTTGCGGAAATCGCCGTGGCCGCCGGTCTGGCTGAGCGACTTGCCCGAGACGAACATCCGGGGACCCGTGAACAGGTCGTGCTCCACCGCCTGCTTGTGGCCCAGATCGGCGCCGGCGCAGTCGCGGACCGTGGTGAAGCCGCGCATCAGCGTGCGCCGCAGGACATCGCCGGCGCCGGCGTGAACGAGCGACGGCAGCTTGGTGGGATAGCCGGACTTGCCCGCGCCGATGACGGGCGCGATGGCATGGACGTGGCAATCGATCAGGCCGGGCATGAGCGTGCGCCCGCCGAGGTCCACCACTTCCGCCGCGGGCGCCGCAATCGCACCCTCTTCGACGGCCGCGATGTCGCGGCCGCGCAACAGCACCTCGAACCTTGAGCGAAGGGCGCCCGCTTGAACGTCGAGAAGTGCGAAATTCCTGAGCAAGATCTCGGTCATGATACCCCTCTCGCTCCGTCCGGAACCCGCGGGTCCGCGGCGAACGGTAAATCAATCGCGGTGCCTGTCAATCCGCGCCCGCCCGGCCGAGCTCGATCGCCTCGAGCACCCCTCGGACGAAGCCGAGCGCCCAGCCCGCCTGACTTTTGGGATCGGGGACGTGCTCGAAAGGCTCGATGGTGACGTGGCGGTCGTAGCCGCCCCTGACCAAGCTCGCGATCACGTCGGCGAAGGTGTCCGCGCCCTGGCCCGGCGCGCGCATGTTGCGGTCGTTGAGGTGGATATGGCGCACCAGCCCCGTCGGCAGCCATTGATCGAGCAACTCGGGCACGGGCTGGCGCTCCTCGTTGCGCGCAGCCAGCGTGTCCACCATGGTGAAAAGTCTGGGGTTGGCGACGGCGCGGACGATGTCGGCCGCCTCGGCGACCGAGTTGATGAAGAAGTTGTCGGTAAATAGCGGCGCCAAGTTCACCGCCAGGGGCTCGATCACGTAGTCGATTCCTGCGGCTTCGGCCGCCGGCGCGATGGCGCGGAACGATTCGATTCCGCGTGCGCGCCCGGCATCGTCGTCCGGGTGCGCGATTTTGCGCTGCGGGGCCGAGCCGTGGACGATGTAGCGCCCGCCGAGATCGGCCAAGAGTTCGATCATGCGCTTTGCGAAGTCGACGGTGCGGGCGCGAACGGCGTCGTCGGGGTCCGTGATCGAAAGCCCGGGCGGGTGGTAGAGAAGGAAGTTGAACCCGAAGATGGCGATCCCGGCGTCCTCGGCGGCGCGGCGCAGCGCCGCCCGCGCGCGCTTCGGCAACCGGTCGGGCTCGTCCGCGAGCGTCCACGGCGCCACCTCGATCCCGTCGTAACCGATCGAGGCCAGGTACGCGCACTGTTCGGCGAACGGCATCTCCTTGACGACGATATTGGCGAGCGCGAACTGCACAGGCCGCGTCCCTCAGCGGCGGCCCGCGTCGATCGCCAGATACTCGCCGGTGATGGCGGAAGCGGCGTCGCTCGCGAGGAACAGCGCGGCGTCGGCGACGTGGTCTGCCACGAGCCTGAGGCCCAGCGCCGTCTTGGACGTGAAATCCTCGTCGAACGCGGCGAAGGGCTCGCGGCCGTCGGCCTTCTCGCTTTCGCGCACGCTGACCCGCGCCATCAGCCCCTCGGTCGCCACCGCGCCGGGGCAGATGGCATTGACCCGCACCCCCTGTCGCCCCACCTGGCCCGCGATCGCGCGGCTGAGCCCGGCGACGGCGAACTTGCTAGCCGAGTAGATGGGCTGGTTGGGATCGGGGCGCAGATACTGCCCCGACGACATGTTGATGATGGCGCCCCCCGAGCGTGCCAGCAGCGGGAGCGCGTGTTTGATGCAGGCCATGACGCCGCGCACGTTGACGGCGAAAACCTGGTCCCAGACGGCGAGGTCGGTGTCCTCGGCCCGGCTCCAGCGCGGAACGATGCCGGCGTTGTTGACCAGGATGTCGAGGCGGCCGAAGGCCTCGTCGCAAGCGTCGACCATGGCCCGCACCTGGTCCTCGACGGCGACGTCGACGACCGAGGCCAAGCCGCCCACCTCGGCCGCCACCGCTTTACTGCCCTTCTCATCGGTGTCCGCGACGACGACCTTGCAGCCATGGCTCGCGTACAGTCGGGCGATGGCGGCGCCGATGCCCGAAGCCGCGCCGGTAACGATCGCGACCTTTCCTTGAAGCGTCTCGCCCATGATCGAATTCCCCCATTGGGGTCGCAAAGGGAGGCCCTGGAACTGGCCTCGGAAGGGCGCAGAATGGCGCAGGCGCGCCGCATCCGTCAATCGGCCCAGTCTGGCGGTTGGGAGGGGGCGTGAAGGATGCTAGGAAGGAACGCTTGGCCGAACGCAACCGACGGGATAAGGAGCGCGCCATGGCCCGCGTACGAGACGTGACGCCGGAGGAGGTGCCAGACGACCTGCGGGCGCTGTATGCGCGATTCAGTGGCGAGCTTGGGCCGTTCCGGAACCAGGCGGCGGTCATCGCCCACCGCCCACCTGCGCTCCGCCACGTGATGGGGCTTTTGGCCGAGTTCGCCGACGAAGCCCGGATCCCGAAACGCATCCTCGAGATCGCCCTGGTGGCGGTCTCGAAGCTCAACCAATGCCGCTACTGCGTCGCCCACCACGCGCCGAAGCTGGCCGAGACCGGGCTTGCGCCCGAAACCATCGCGGCGATCCTCGACGCAGATTGCCCCGGCCTGGATGCGACCGAGCGCCTGGTCCGCGACTACGCCGTCCAGGTGACGACGCGCGCCGGCGCACTCGACGATGAGCTGTTCGCCGCCTTGAGAGGCCGCTTCGACGAAGCCGAGATGGTCGAACTCACGCTCAGGATCGCGCTTTGCTCGTTCTTCAACCGCTTCAACGATGCGCTTCGGATCGAGATCGAAGACGACGCGATGGCGGCCTTGATGGCGTCTGGCTTGGACGCCGACGCGCTGCCCGCGGCCGGGACGGCGGCGTAGACGGGCCATGGCGCCACCGGCGGCCGTCTCGGGAATTGGCGCAAGCGCGGCCGGGCGTGTAGAACCGGGCGCGAAGAATCGGTAGCGAGCGAGGGAGTGCGTGCAATGGATTTCAAAGGCCGGGTCGTGCTGGTGACCGGTGCCACCGCAGGCATAGGCGCCGCCACCGCGCGTGCATTCGCGCTTGCCGGGGCGCGCCTCGCGATCACCGGTCGGAACGCCGAACGCGGCGCCGAGGTCGCGGCCGAGGCGGAACGGTTGGGCGGCGCCGAGGCCTGGTTCGTCGCCGGCGACCTCGCGGATCCGGCATTCAGCGCCCACCTGGTGGACGAGACGGTGGCGCGGTTCGGGCGTCTCGACGTCTTGGTGAATAACGCCGGCGCCAAGGACCGCAAGGGGGTCCTCGAGACCACCGACGCGCACTGGGCCCATGTGATGGCGGTCAATCTGAACGCGGTCTTCTATCTGAGCCGCGCCGCCGCGCACCAGATGAAGGCGCAGCGGGGCGGCGCGATCGTCAACAACGCATCCGAGCTTGGCATCCACGCCGAGCCCGGCAAGTTCACTTACTGCGTGGCCAAGGCCGGCGTGATCCAGATGACACGGGCCATGGCGCTCGATCTGGCCGCGGACGGGATTCGGGTGAACGCGGTGGCGCCGGGCGACATCCGCACCGAGATGATGGAATCCAAGGTCCGCGCGGGCGGCATGGCGGTCGAGGAAGGCGTCGCCCTGATCGGCCGCCGCGCGCCCATGCGCCGCGTCGCGGAACCCGAGGAGGTGGCCAACGCGATCCTGTTCCTGGCCTCCGACGCCGCCTCCTATATCACCGGGGTGACGCTCGCGGTGGACGGCGGCACGACGGCGACGGGCCCGCCCGACATAGATTTCGGCACGCATCGGGCCGGAGCCGACTAAACGAATAAAGCGCGAGAGCGGCACGTGGAACCAACCGTGGGGGCGGGTCATCTGAACTCTGGGCGCAGCGGGCTGATCAGGGAGCGTCGGCAGCTCATCCGCGCCGGACAGTTCGGTGCGCCTTCGGTGGCCGGGATATTGGCCTGCCCCCGATTAGTGGTCCAGCGCTTAAGTTAGAGTTTGGCGCGGGTTAAGTTGATGGGCCAACCGTAGCCCATCAACAGCGTAGGTTGGCCCATCAACGTTTGGCAAGATG
>PVBE010830578.1_pt1 | contig 19164 bp, 11 predicted proteins | sample 1631181 | NCBI WGS metagenome assembly PVBE01 (sample SAMN08397723, study PRJNA350692) | Marine metagenome, whole genome shotgun sequencing project. | isolation source: water | place: Pacific Ocean | collected 2012-04 | reverse complement strand
GATCACTCGCACGGTTCAGAACTACGGTCCATGAACATGTCCCGTTCTTGAAGAAGAAAGCACAGCGGGCTGAGGATTACCTCAACCAGCGTTAGACGTATGAGAGATCGAGCCAATGTCGGTGCCATCGAGGCAATCTCCGAACTGCGCGGACGATGTGTCGAGGCGGGCGAATCCATCGCTCGAACGTTGGGCGATTGCATCAGCCACGCAGCACGCGTGTTGGCGTGGGTCCAAGGGCCGCAAGCCGAACACTGGAAGAGACAGAAGCGAAAGAGAGAGCAGAAGTTTGCGTCTGCGAAGAGCGATCTCGAACGTGCCAAGATCGCGCAGCCCGATGCAGATCCGCGGAGTTTCGTGGACCAACAACGAGGCATTCGGCGAACAAAGGCCGATTTGGAAGAAGCCGAGCAGAAGATCAAGGCAGTCAAACGGTGGTCGCGTGAATTGGAGCGACAACTCACCCTCTTGCGCGGGGGCGTTCGCGGACTCGCCAGTTCTGCGGAGGCGGACCTGCCGCGAGCCGCCCATTGGCTCAAGAATCTCGAAGCACATCTGAACGGCTATTTGGAGGTCGCCCCACCTCTGCCCGACCCAACCGCAATGCCGGCAGAAATGGATGAACCGACAGACCATCGACGAATGGGATCCCGGCCAACCACCCCCGGCGAAGCCGATATCACTGAGGAGACGGAACGATGAGCCTCACTCCCAGCCGTGCCCGCCTGCGGGAAACCTGCGTGATGCTGCGAACCGCGTGGGAGATCGCTGGTCAATCTTGGACAGACAGCCAACACGCTTATCTCGGAGAACACTTCATCCAGCCGCTCGAACAATCGCTCCGAACTGCCGAGAATGCCATTGACACGATGGATGAGATCTTGCGGCAGGCACAACGAGATTGCGAATAGCTCGCGGAATGCCACTCGGCACCTCCGTCGCGGCAACGCCGAGATCAGTGGTGCCGGATCCACTTTCAGGAACTACCATTCGCACGTCAAACCCGACCGCAAAGGCCACTCCTACCACCATGTCCGATGACCGCCTCATCACGCTCGTACAGGACACACTCGCTCGCACCGTCACGCTCATCGAGGGCACTGTGCGACGCTGCCGAGATGCCGATGAGGTATTGTCGGCGGCGCGGCAGGAGATAGAAGCTCGGCAGAGCCGCGAACGCGCGACCATCGACAAGCAACTTGAGCGGGACCTCGCATCGCACCAGCAGCGATACGAGCAGGCGGTGGCAATGGCCACATCGAAGTGGGAAGCGAACAACGCCCAACTCATCGAGCAGGCCGATGTGAGACGACAGGGCATCCTCGATGAATCCGAATCGATTCGCGAGAAGGCGGCTGAAGCCGCAAAGGATGCCAAGTGGGCGGCTGATGCTGACTACGAGATGAATATCGACGTCACCGAGCAGACGCTGGAGCGGGTCACCAAGTATCTTGAGGAGGTACTCTGGCGCCACGAAGACTTGTTCAAGCGAACCGAGAAATGGCGTGACACATTGGGCATGCCCGCATACACAGCCCCCGATGAGGTCCCGCCGACGCACGCACCAGAGAACCCCTCGGCGACCGAAGTCGATCGTCGACTCGACCAAGCCGACCAATACCTTGCTTCGGTGCAGGGCACGAAAAACCAGCGTTTCAAACAACAACTGCTGCAGATGGCAGGTCTGCTAACCCCAGCAGCGATCGGAGTCACTCTTGGCATGCTGATCGAAAACTGGTGGATCGCCATTCCAATCGGCGTTGTCGCCGGGCTGCTTGTGTTGGTGTTTCTCCGGATCATGAACCACCGACACCGCCGGCAGTTGGTGTCTTCGGCGGAAAACTTGTCGGCTGAAGGGGTTGTTCTTGCCAGGCGACGATATGACATTTCCGCGTTTCGCCATGCTCAGATAGAACAAGAGTCGCGACAATCCAGAGATGCGCAACACAAGTCGATGCGTGAGAGCCTAGCCAAGAGAATCGAACTGGCTGGCCCCCGCTCGCAACGACGACTGGAGAAGTTGGAGAACATTCTCGACGAGACCCTTGAAACAGCCAATTCGAAAAAAAACGCTGCAACGCAAGAGGCAACCGCCACTCGAGACAGTTCGGTTGCAGCGACCACCAATCAGGCAGAAGAGAACCGCCGATCACTGGAGCACTCAACCGAAAACGCGTTGAGAACCGCGGCCGAATCGCATTCCTCCGAGTGGTCCGTGGCAATCGAGGCTTGGACACAGCAGCAGGAACAGATTCAAGACGACCTCCGTCGTATCACGCACCTGCAGACGCTCCTGGCACCGCATTGGCCGTCGTGGGATGCGGACTGGGCAAGCCAATCTTTCCCAACTGAGTTTGCCGGGGACATTGGAATCGGTCGCATTCGCTGTCATGTGACCAAACTCCCCTCAGGCCTCCCGCAGGATGCCCGCCTTGAGTGGACCGGCCCCGAGTTGATCGAATTACCTGCTGCGATCAACTTTCAGGGGCGCGGATCACTGATCATCGAGACAACCGAACAATCACATGCCGAAAGCATCGCGATCATGCAAGCGTTGCTCGCGAGGGCCTTGACGACGATCCCGCCGGGTCGGGTTCGCCTGACCCTCTACGACCCCATCGGCCTTGGCCAAAGTTTCGCTGGCTTCATGCATCTGGCCGACAACGACGAGGCATCCATATTGGAGCGGACCTGGACTGAGCCCCACCACATCGAATCCAAACTCGGCGACATCACCGAGCACATGGAGACGGTCATTCAGGCCTACCTCCGCAATGAGTACGACTCACTTGAGGCCTATAATCGCGCCGCCGGACAGATCGCCGAGCCATATCACCTGCTCATTCTCACTGACTTCCCCGAGGGCATCACCGATAACGCGGCCAAGCGGCTCGCAAGCATCCTCACAAGTGGACCTCGGTGCGGCGTGTTCACCTGCCTGCTGCTCGACCCCACCAAGGAACTTCCGGACGCGCTACAGGAATTGGATTGGGATGCCGCCCGAGTTCGGTTGACCAAGGACGATCGGGGCTGGTGTATCACCGAACCGCCACTCGGTGATTTTGAGTTCATCCCGGACCACCCACCGGACGACTCGACCTTGACCACCATCGTTCAGCGTGTTGGCGAGGTCGCATCTGGTACCCACAGGGTCGAAGTGCCATTTGAACTCATCACGCCAACCGAAGCGGAGCAATGGACCCGCTCCTCCACCGATGAGTTGCGGGTGACACTCGGACAGAGCGGCGCCAACAGGTTTCAGGAACTCAGGCTCGGCCGAGGTACAACTCAGCACGCACTTGTCGCCGGCCGGACCGGCTCAGGCAAGTCGACCTTGCTGCATGTCCTCATCACGAACATGGCGTTGTGGTACTCGCCAGATGAACTTGAACTGCATCTCATCGACTTCAAGAAGGGCGTTGAATTCCAGACCTATGCCGCGCACACACTCCCCCACGCCCGCGTCATCGCCATCGAGAGTGATCGGGAGTTTGGGCTGAGTGTGCTACGGCGACTCGATGAGGAACTCCGCCGACGAGGCGATCTGTTCCGCGAAGCTGGTGTCCAAGATGTGGCTGGCTGGCGATCGCACCGCGATGACCCAATGCCCCGCGTGCTGCTGATCATCGACGAATTTCAAGAATTCTTCGTTGATGATGACGCGCTCGCCCAAGAGGCGGGACTGCTCCTAGACCGATTGGTCAGGCAGGGCCGCGCATTCGGCATCCACGTCCTGATGGGCTCGCAGACGCTCGATGGCGCGTTCTCGCTAGCCAGAAGCACACTGGGGCAGATGGGCGTCCGCATCGCCCTCCAGTGCGCCGAAGCCGATTCATATCTCATTCTCAGCGACGAAAATCCCGCTGCAAGGCTGCTGCGACGACCCGGTGAGGCCATCTACAACGATGCCGGCGGAAAGATCGAAGGCAATTCCCCCTTCCAAGTAGTTTGGCTCGATGACTCCCAGCGGGATGACGCCCTCGATGCGGTAGCCACTCTCGACGCCGATCGATTCCCAGATGCCAAGCGAGATCAGTTTGTCTTCAAAGGCAACATTCCTTCGCTGCTTCACACGGACCAGAACATCGAAACCATGGTGGCCGCAACCCGCTGGCCCGCCTCTGCCCCGCTCGACATCACCATGGGAGATCCGATCGCCGTCACGCCACAGACCATGCTGCCACTGCGTAACCGAACAAGCTGCAACATACTGTTCGTCGGACAGCACCCAGAATCGGGCAATGCGCTGCTGACTGCCGCACTGCTTCAAGCCGCCGCGACACTTCCCCCGACCACATCGCCCGATCAGCATGGCCTCATGGTCTGGATCTTTGACGGCACGCCCTCAGATGCCTTGTTCGCAGGACGGATCGCTTCCTTTGGCGAAAATCTGCCACATCAGGTAACCCGTGTCACAACCAAGAACATCGAGAACGAAATGCAGATACTCGCGGACATCCTCGCCTCCCGCAGCGACGGTGACCACACCAACCGTGCAACGATTCTGCTCCTCGGTCTACAGGCTCACCGCATTGCCCCACTTCGATTTGCCGAGGACGATTTCTCATTCTCGCCAGAAGAATCCGCTATGCGACCCGACAAGCAGTTCGCAGACATCCTGCGAGACGGCCCTCTTGTCGGTATCCATTCCCTGCTCTGGTTCGACGGACTGAACAACCTCAACCGCTGTCTGAGCCGAGCGAATCAACGAGAGTTCGACCTCAAGGTGCTCTTCCAAATGAGCTCCAATGATTCGGCCCAATTGATCGATACGACCGCAGCCGCGGATCTCGGGGGCAATCGGGCCCTGCTCCATCTGGATGACATCGGCTCCATCGAGAAATTCAGGCCCTGGGCCATGCCCGATGAACAGTGGCTCGCCGAGACCGCTGCCCGGCTCTCTGGCAGGCGTCACAAAGGCCGATAACACCCCCGGCATCGGCTTGCGAGGGACCCCACAAGCATCATCCTGCCCCGATTTGCCGAAAGGCCTCACACAGGACGCTCCTTTTCCCAATAGACGGGGACACAGGGCCTCCTCTTCGGAAACGGTCATCGGGACCGCCCATCGCCCTCCAGCACTCACCACTCAGGAGTGATCAGATGCATTCTTACCAGAGCCCGTCCTCGACCAGCGAAAAAGCCACCATGCTTCTTCAAATCGGCAATTCCTGGGCCGTGTGTACGCGAACCCCCGTCCCCATCATCCTTGCACGCTTCCCACAACGCCTGGATGCCGTACGCTGGCAGCAGGATCATGAAGCCCGGGTCCGGCCGCAAGCAGCCTGACGCACGTGGACTGAAGGCCATCAAGGGATGAGGAGAACCGGGTAGACTCTCGCATTCCCCATGCCGAATGCGAAATGGACCAATCTAATCACGCTGGCACTCACCGGCTTGATTCTGCACGGATGCAATCAGGTTGAGCGGGCGCGGCCTCGACCGAAAGCCTCCTCCTCGATCAAGGAACTCGAGGGCGTGCAGGTCGCGAGCATCCTCCGGGGCACAGTCGGCGCGGAAACGGTCATCCTCGGATGGGACAACAGCAGCAGCCCGACCCACAAACCAATCAAGATCCGTGGATATGGACTCGTGGTCGGACTCGACGAAACCGGCTCGAGTGATATCCCACCAGATGTCCGAGGCTACATGCTCCAGATCATGGCTCGTCAGGGCATCGGAAGCGAGCAAATCGGGTTTGGAGACGTCTCCCCGGAGGACATGCTCGAATCACCTAATACCGCCATCGTCATCGTTGAGGGCACCGTGCCACCAGGAGCGGTCGGTCGAACACGAACCCCACCGAGCGCCAACGGCCGGCTGCCTGAAGTCATGCCCGGCACCACGTTTGATGTGCGGGTCTACGCAGATCCACGGACTGGAACCACCAGCCTCGAAGGGGGCCGACTGTACACGACCGATCTCAGCCCCGGACCGCTGCTGACTGGAAGCCGTCAAGCCAAACGGCTTGGGCAGGCTGCCGGGCCGATCTTTCTCAACCCCTTCATCGAAAGCGAAGACGTTGCCACCGGAGACATCAATACCCTCAATGGTCGCATCCTCAACGGTGGGCAGATCCTTGAGGACATGCCACTGAAACTTCGACTGATCAATCCGAGCCACTCACGAACACGGGTCATTCAGGATGCGATCAACCGCCGATTCCCAATCGAGCGAGGGCAGACGGCGACGACCGCGCGAGGTGTCAGCGACGCCGTGCTCGAACTGACGGTTCCACCTTCCATGCGGGATGACCCGGACTCGTTCGTGCGCATCATGCAACACGTGAGTTTGCGGCAGGTCGACACAGATCGCATCGCCAACACGACCCGCCGAGCCCTGCAACGTGATCCGTCTGACGCCGCCCATGCCTACTGGCGATGGGTGGCCCTTGGTCCCCAAGCGTTGCCCATGGTGCGGAAAATGTACGACTACCCCGAGGCCCTTCCCAGGCTGGCCGCCCTCAGAGCCGGCGCAGAACTGGCCGACCCGATTGCTGCAGTCTCACTGCGGCAAATGGCCCAAGAAGGCAGCCTCGCCGAGCGGCTCGAAGCGACCACCCTGCTGGCCAAACTTCCGACAGACCCACGCTCCGAAGAAGCCCTGCGGGATCTGCTCAACGACGAAAACATCGAAGTTCGCCTGCGAGCCTATGAAGCCCTTGAGAAACTCCGCTCGCCGATCGTGCGACGAATATCGATTCCGGGCAAATTCGAACTGCATGAGGTTCCCTCAGCCTATAACGCAATCTACGTCACGCAGATCCAGCGGCCTCGCATCGTGCTCCTCGGCAATGTGGTCGAGATTTTGCGGCCGCTGACGCTGGGGCTGTGGGACAACAGCCTCCTGATGCGAGAAGCCGAGGATGAGGACCGGATCGAGATCTTCTACCGAGCCTCGCCAATGGGACGGTCTGAGATCAACCGTGTGAAGCCAACCCTGCATGAATTGACCTTGCTGCTCGCCCACGATCCAACGGTCGAAGACCCCTCGCCTGGCCTCGATCTCACCTACAGCGAGGTCGTCGGCGTCCTGCATGCCCTGTGGCGGCGGGAGTACGTCGCAGCCGATTTCAAGGCCCAGCAGGACCGTGTTATGGCCGAACTTCGCCGCTCAGCTACGATGACCGACTATCAGCCCCGCCCCGAGTGATTCCAGAGAAGGCTCTCCAAAGTCGAAAAACCCGCTTCTTGGCGTTCTACCGGGCATCAAGTCGACATATAGTGGGGTCTGCTGGCGACGGGTGCTCGCTGGCATGCCCTTCAACACGCCGTCCAAGAGGGACGGAGGCCGGACATGGAGGTCCACCCACACGATGCGTCTGAGCAACGTCACCGTCTCTGGATTCAAGTCATTCGCAGATACCGTTGAGTTCCGCTTTGACGAGCCCAAGGTGGGCATTGTCGGACCAAATGGCTGCGGGAAGTCCAACGTCGTCGATGCGGTGAAGTGGGTGCTTGGCGAACGCTCGGCCAAGAGCCTGCGGGGCGGGGCCATGCTCGATGTCATCTTCGCCGGCTCGGCCGGCCGCAAGCCGCTTGGCATGGCCTCGGTCACCCTGACTTTCGAGAATCCAATCGTCGATCACAAGGCAACCATCGCGCAGGGCCGACGCGGGCTCGCCATGGATACTGATCAGGTGCAAGTGGGACGACGGCTGTACCGCGACGGCCGCAGCGAGTATCTCATCAACGACCGCAAGGTCCGGCTCAAAGACGTCAAAGACCTGTTCCTCGACACCGGCATCGGGAACGCTGCCTACTGCATCATCGAACAGGGACGGGTCGCCTCCGTGCTGCAGGCCAGCCCCATCGAGCGGCGCACCATTCTGGAGGAAGCGGCAGGCGTTTCGAAGTTCAAACTTCGACGCGTTGAGTCGCAGCGGAAGCTCGAGCGAACCGAAGTTAATCTCGTACGCATTCGCGAGCAGCTTGAGGGCACCGAACGACGACTGCGAATGGTGCGTGGTCAAGCAAAGAAAGCCCGCACATTCCAGGAACTCGACGGTCGCTACCGAACCCTTCGCCGCGAACTCGTCTTCGACCAATTCGACGAATTACAGGATCGGCTCATCGGCCTGACCAGCCGGCTCTCCGATCTGGCACGCCAGCGGAGCGAACTGGAAACAAACGTTCTTGAACTGGAGGCCGCGCAGCAGGAATCCGACATCCAGCGGCACGAAGCTGAAGAGCACCGACATCTTCTTTCCAAACAACATGCCGAGCACACATCGGCAGCAGGCCGTGCCCAGCAGCAAATTGACTTCACGACGCGGCAGCGGGGCGAGGCCAGCGAACAGATCAAATCGGACCGCCACGAATTGCATGCCATCGATGTCCGCGCCGCTGAACTCGCCGATGACTTGCAACGGTATGCCGACGAAGTCGAAACCGTAGGGGTGCAACTGGCCGCCACCGAGACCAGAATCGCCTCACTGACCGACCACGCCTCTGAAGCCGGCCGCGATGTCGAGGCCACTGCAGCCAGACTGCGAGAAGCGAGGTCGACCAGAGACACCATTGCCGAGCAGCATGCAACCGCCCAGTCCAATCGCAGCGCGACGGATGAGCGGCTCCGCGCGGCCGATGAACAGATTCAAAAGGGTGAACCTCGCGTCGCCGCCATGGCCGCGGACATCGAGAAGGCCGAATCGAAGCGTGCTTCACATACTGCGTCGCTGGAAACCGTCCGATCCAAGATCGATGCGGCCGAACACGACCTGCGCCGCCACGATGATGATGCCGCCAATCTGGGCCAGCGACACGACGCCATCTCGGATGCCCTCGCCGACGTGCGGCATGATCGCGCCGCAGCGGGCTCCCGCCTGCATCTGCTGGAAGAAATGCAGCACGCCCACGAAGGGCTCGGCGACGATGTCAAGCGAGCACTCGATGAACATCCTGAGCACGTCCTCGGTGTACTGGGTGACGCCATCCACACGGACCGCGAATGGGCCACGCTGATCGAAACCGTGCTCGGACGCGATGTCGAAGTCGTCATGACTGCGGATCAAGCAGCCGCGAGCCTTCTTGCCAAGTGGTGCCGCGAGCAGGAACTCGGTCTGGTCGTTGCCATTGGACAGCACGAGAGTGACACCCACTGGCGGACCCCCCTGCCGCCGGGCCTGGACGATGTTCGCCATGCCCTCGATCTCATCAGCACCCGCCCGGAAGCTCAGGGCATCGCCGAGCGGTTGCTCGGCCGCACAGCGGTGGTTCCCACCTTTGAGCAGGCCCTGCTGCTTGCCCGCGGTTCGATGCGGGACTGGCGATTGGCCGCCCGAACTGGCGAGATCATCGAACCTGACGGGCGGATCCGAATCGGAAAGCCCGCCGCCGGAGGGTGGATATCACGACGTATGGAGATGGAGGACCTGGAGTCCTCTGTCTGTGAACACGACACTCGCATCGCTGGACTTGAACGAGATCTGCAGGGTCTCAAACATGCCAGTTCTGCCGCCGACCAACGTCGCCGCGATGCGGCCGATGCCCTGCAGCAGGCAAGTAATCAGGTTGTCGATCTCGAATACGGATTGCAGGGCATTGCCAACGACCTGAACAGGCTGCACCACCAGCGAACCGAACTCGAGGATGAACGCCGTGATCTGCTGATCAAACGAGCCGATCTGACATCGCAGCAGGATGCGTTTGCCAGAGAGATGCAGGCACTCGCTGGTGAGTTGGAACGGGCCGAGTCCGGGATCGACCAACTCGAAGAGGTTGCGGATGCCGCTCGCGCCACTCAGCAGGAATCACAGGAGACGCTCGCCGCAGTCCGCATCGAATCCGGCCGTCTTGCCGAACAGCACCAAGCCTCGCAGCGTGAACGACGCCACGTCGAAACTGCAGCGGAAGAACAATCCGCACGTCGCAACACACTGAGCGAACACATCGGCCGACGCACCGCCCAACTGGACCAATACGAAGCAGCCATCGAAACCGCGACCAATCAGCTCGCTGCAAGCCAGCGGGCCGCCCACGGCACCCACGATCGCATGGTGGCTTCGGAAACACAGGTCGAGGCGGCCAAGGTGGCCGCATCGCAAACCGCCGAAAATGTCAAAGCCGCCCGGTCACAAACCGGCATTCTCGATCGCGACCACAACGCGTTGGAACTCAGCCGGCGGGAAGCGGAGATCAAGCGAGAGAACCTCGAGGAACGAACACTTGAGGAACTCGGCATCGACCTCTCTGTCGAGTTCCCCCTGTGGAAGGATCTGCCTCGCGATACCGAAACGCTCATGGACCGAGACGCCGCGCAGGCTGAGGTCAACGAACTCAAGGCATCCATCAAGGAACTCGGAAACGTCAACATTGATGCGATCGACGAAGAGCAGCATCTCGAAGCGAGGAACGAAGGCCTGATCAAACAAGTCGCCGACATCGATCTGGCCCGCGAACAACTGGAAACGCTCATCGCCGAGTTGGAAGTCGCCAGCCGCACCCGATTTGAAGAAACCTTCGCGAGTATCCGCGAACATTTCGCCGGTCCGAAGGGACTCTTCCGCCAACTCTTCGGCGGTGGCAGTGCCGACATCTTCCTTGTGCCGGACGAAGACGGCAATGTGGACATGCTTGAGTCCGGCATCGAGATCAAAGCCAAGCCTCCCGGCAAGGAGCCGCGGGTCATCAGCCAACTCTCCGGCGGCGAAAAAACCATGGCGGCCGTTGCGTTGCTGCTGGCGATCTTCGAGTCACGCCCGGCCCCCTTCTGCATTCTTGACGAAGTCGACGCGGCCTTGGATGACACCAATGTCGGACGCTTCTGCGCCACCATCGACCAGTTCCTCAACCGCAGCCACTTCATCATCATCACCCACAACAAGCAAACGATGCTCGAGTGCGATCGTCTCTACGGCGTCACGCAACCCGAGCGAGGCGTGTCCAAACGAGTCACGGTGCGAGTCGACGAGGTCGGCGAGGATGGACGGATCAGCAAGGCCGCAACGGCAAGAGCGGATACCGAGCGCCAGGAGCCGGAACTCGAGGAGGAACTGCCGATTGTGGAGACGGCCATGCAGAGAGCCGAGTCGGCCACCGGGGCCTGACTCCCCTTTCGCTAAGCAACCCAGGAATCAATCCACTCGCCCGCTGTCACCGCGACCTCGGCCAGTTGGAGCGATGGTTCGGCGTCAGGATCAAAGGGATTCGATGTATTGAAGACGTGGTCGCCATTCTCGATCAGCCGCACCATGGATCGTGATGGATTGGCTTGAGCGATCGTCACCGCGTCGCTTGGGTCGACGGTTGGGTCTTCGGCGCCGTGAATGAGGCCGATCGGCCGTGAAATGTGGCTCACTTGCACCGGAAGGTCGTGCCCCTCGGGGTCGTCAAGTTGCTCTTGAAGCCACGCCTGCCCGACGTGCAAGGTTTGGCCTGTTCGCGAGGAGGCCATCTCGACTCGGCCGCCACTGAGCAAAGTCTGCTTGGCCTCGTCGCTCAGCCGCCCGAGTGAGGCCGGACCGCTCATCGACACAATGCCGACCACCGACTCAAAGTCGGCGTCTCCATCGTGCCGGCCGACTGCGAGAAGGCACGTCGACCCCCCACGACTGTGTCCGATGAGTACGACGCCGCGGCCCTGCCCGGCAAGGCGGCCGCTGCTGATGGCCTGCAATACGAGACGAATATCCTCGACCCCGCACGTCCAAGTGTCCTGCTCAACGGCCTGCTCGTTGAACTGGCCGTGCCCGTGATCCATCCCGCTGTGCGAGAGATTGATGCGATGCACGACATGCCCTTGCTCACAGAGCCGCGTGGCAAGCCAGGGGAACATCCCGTAGTCCTTGTATCCGAGATATCCGTGCACAATGACGATGGTGCCCCGTGGATCGCCCTCGGGCAGATGCGTCGTGCCTCGAATCGGAAGCCCTCTGCTGCCGGGAAGTTCCCAGTTGCTTGTACTCACCTCACACCTCCACACTCATGTGTCTGACAACGGCCTCTGCGAACTGGCGGGTCCCGAGCGTTCCGCCAAGGTCGCGTGTCTTCTCACCCTGCATGAGCGCCGCGTTGTAGGCGTTTCGGATGCGATCAGCTACCTGCTCGCAGCCGGCGTCGCCAGTGGAGGCCGCCAGATGCCGCAACATCATCACCCCACTCATGATGAGTGCCAGCGGATTGGCAACTCCTTGCCCTGCAATATCAGGCGCCGAACCATGCACGGCCTCGAAAACGGCGAAGTGATCGCTCCCGAAGTTGGCGCCCGGCGTCACGCCAAGCCCCCCCACGAGACCAGCGCACAGATCGCTCATCACATCACCGTAGAGATTTTCACACAGCAGCACATCGAAGTCCTCGGGATGCTGCACAAGCCCCATGCTGCCTGCATCGATGATGCGTTCTTCGTACTCGACCCGGCCCTCATATCTCGCCGCCTCATCGCGGCAACACGCGAGGAACAGTCCGTCACCGAGTTTCATGATGTTGGCCTTGTGCAGCACCGTCACCTTGCGGCGGCCGCGGCTCACGGCGTAATCGAGCGCAAAGCGGGCAATGCGGCGGCTTGCCTCCTCGGTCACCACCTTCAGGCTCGTCACGACGCCGGGTGTCACCTCATTTTCAATGCCGGCATAGAGCCCCTCGGTATTCTCACGAACGATCACAATATCAACGCCCGGTTCGCTAAAGCGTGTCGGCACACCGTCCAAACTCCGCACCGGCCGCACCGCCCCGAACAGGTTCAGCCGCTTGCGAAGTGCCACGTTGACCGATGTGAACCCCTCCCCGATCGGCGTGGTGCATGGTCCCTTGAGCGCAACACGGTGCTGCTGTACCGCCTCGACGGTATCGCTGGGCAACGTCTCCGAATCGCCTTGCTCAACCGCCGCCACCCCAGCCTGCCGAACAACCCATTCAATGTCCGCTCCAGCCTCCCCCAGCACGAACCTCGCCGCATTTGACACCTCTGGACCGATGCCATCACCTGGAATCAGTACTGCCGTATGCCTCATCGCGTCGCTGCTCCCACTTTGAGAAACACTCATTCTACCAAGCCCGAGGGGCTACCCTGCTTGACGCACCAAGTCCGGCGGCGGACCATGGCGTCCCATGGCAGATACGCACTTTGAACTCGATGCGCTGGTTGTCGGCGGCGGGATAGCCGGCCTGCTCACGCTCGACGCATTGCATCAGCGGGGCGTTCATGCGTGGCTGATCGAGCAGACTGCCCTTGGACATGGTCAAACAGTGTGGAGCCAAGGGATCGTCCATGGTGGACTGAAATATGCGCTTGGGGGATCCGTCGGTGAGGCGGCCAAGGCGGTCAGTGCGATGCCGGATCGATGGCGGGCAATGCTTGACGGTGACGCCGAACCCAACCTCTCGGCCGTCACCATGCGGGCTCAGGCGTGCGCGATCTGGTCGACCGGATCGGCTGCTTCGATGGTTGGGCTGCTCGGGGCGAAACTGACCCTTCAAAGCGCGCCGGAAGCGTGGCCCAGCAACAGCATCCCACAAGCCCTTTCCGGAGTTCGTGGCCGCGTGCTGCGGGTGGCCGAGCCGGTACTTGAGCCGGAGCATTTGATGTCAGTACTCGGAACAATGCACCACGATCGGATGATGTTGGGCTGTGTCAGCGGTATCGATTCCAGCGATGACGGAACCAGCATTCGAGTAGACACTTCGACCGGACCAATCGACATCACGTGCCGCCACCTGTGCCTGCTCTCCGGAAGCGGCAACGAAGCACTCCGTGAACTCGCTGGTCTCACGCCCGGCCGGATGCAGACGCGGCCACTGCAGATGGTGCTGGCCCGCGGCGATCTGCCGGTGCTGAACGGCCACTGCATCCGTGGGACCAAGCCCTGGCTTACGATCACAACTGTGGCGGACGATTCCGATGGACGCATCTGGCAGATCGGCGGCGAGGTGGCTGAATGGGGCGCGACGGAAAGTTCGACCGCCACGATCGAACGGGCTACAGCGGCGGTGGCAACAGCCCTCCCCTCGCTTGAGCTCTCAGGCATCGAATGGGCAACCTACGAAGCACCACGGGCAGAGCGGTCCACTGACGACGGAGGCCGCCCCGATACGCCTGCCGTCTTGGAGGAGGGCTGCATGCTGACTGGATGGCCCACGAAGATGGCGCTTGCGCCGATCCTCGCCGATGATCTCGCTGGCAGGATTCGAGCCGGCGCCGAACCGACGAATGTTCCTAAGCAATATGAGCGGCCCACCACAGCCACGCCACCTTGGAGGGAGGTCGAGCAATGGACCAGCGTCCACTCGGACATACCAGCCTGAACGTCTCGCACATCGGCTGGGGCACGGTCAAGATCGGTCGCAACACCTCAGTGAAGTTCCCGGAGGCCTTTGAGTTGCCCAGCGAAGAAGAAGCCGTCGCCATTGCGCAAGGCATGCTTGATCTGGGCATTACGCTCGTTGACACGGCGCCGGCCTACGGACTGGCCGAAGCGAGGCTGGGCATCGCTCTGGCCGGGCGGCGCGATGATGTCGTGCTGTGCACGAAGGTCGGGGAAACCTTCGAAGACGGGAAGAGCCGGCACGACTTTACCGGCGATGCCGCGCGGGCCAACCTGCATCAGAGCCTTCAAAGGCTCCGCACCGACCACGTCGATATCCTGCTAGTTCACTCGGACGGGCGAGATCTGGACATTCAGCAGGAGACCGATCTCGTCGAAACGCTTGAGCAGATGCGGCAGCAGGGGCTCGCTCGCACCATCGGCTTCTCCGGCAAGACCCCCGAAGGTGCCCGAGCGGCGATGGACTGGGCCGACGTCCTGATGTGCGAGTACACCATCGAAGACCGCTCGCACGAAACCGTCATCACACAGGCCGCCGAGGCGGGTATCGGTGTGTTGCTCAAGAAGGTGCTCGGCAGCGGCCACCTCTCGCCAGAAGCCGCGCTTCGGTTTGTTCTGCATGATGCCCCCATCGCCCCACTCATTTCCAGCGTTGTCATCGGCAGCCTGAGTGCGGAGCGAATGCGAGGGAATCTGGAGATGATGCGCCGCCAAGGCGACTGATTACCAACACCCACTCCTCGCCAAGCGTCACGCAAGCGACACTCGACTCATTCACGGAATAACCAGCACCACATTCACACGAAGGCGGTCCGGATTGCCGCCAAGAGCGGTGCGGTTGGCTTCGAAGATCTCGCTCCACCGCTGCGAATCACCGTAGTAGTCCGAGGCAATCGAGGTCAGGGTGTCGCCCTCGCCGATTCGGTGTGTACGGCCTGTGGTTGGAACACGCGCTGAAGGCGATGCTTGCCTCACGGTGGTCACAATGGCTCTGGCAGGGATCTTCAGTATCTGCCCGACCCGAAGGTGATTCGCGTCGATGCCGGGGTTCGCGATGACGAATCGGTGCCACTCATCTCCATCACCGAGTGTTCGGGCAGCGATGGCGGTCAGAGTATCGCCTGATCTGACCTTCACATCGATAGGCGACAACGCGGAAGTCACTGGTTTCTCGACCACCGGCGGTGGCGTGGGGGGAAGAGACGCTGCGGAAATCAACCGGGCCACGATATCCGCCGATGGCGGCTTGCCCATTTCGATCGAAGACACCGTCTTCTCCTCGGGGGTATCCGATGGTGCGGCGACGCGAGAAGCAGTTCTCGCTACCCGGGTGCTGGTATTCGAAGGTGAGGTCTCGGGAACGTGGGCCGCAGGCTTCGAAACTGGTTGCCGAACGTCCACGACCGCAGCAACTGATGGTGAGCCCGCGGCATCAACCGCGACTGGCCCCCCACCGTAGATCACCACCAACAGCACGACCGCCACCGCGGCACCGAGAAGAATGAACTTTCCACCGATCGACATGTGATACCTCCATAGAGCAGCCTCATCACACAGGCCGCCACTGAGGAACATCGGCCGCTCGCCGCTGCCAACGTGAGAACCGACATCAGGCCGCAGGGGAATCCGCGAGCAGCCCCTGCGCTCCCGTGTCATCGACTGGCTCGGGGGCCGATCGGTCGCTGCGCCGGAAGACCAACGGCGAGGCGATGGCGACCGACGAATAGGTGCCGACAATCACACCGATGACCAGCGCGAAGGCGAATCCTCGCAGGCCCTCACCACCGAAGATATAGATGATCAGCACGGCGATGAGCGTGGTGATCGAGGTCAGGAAAGTCCGGCTGAAGGTCTGGTTGATCGACCGATTGACGCACTCCTGACTTGGCACGGGCCGCTTGCCGCGGTTCTCGCGGATACGATCGAGGATGACGATCGTGTCGTTGAGCGAATATCCGATCACCGTCAGCAAAGCCGCCACGATGCCTGTGTCGATCTGGAACTCCTCGATGAGCAAGCCGTCCGATGCCCACGCATGCCCGGAAATCGCGCCACTGAGGGCGAGGAAGCCCACCACAATGATGACGTCATGGCACAGTGCCGCGATCGCCGCCACGGAATACCGCAGCGAGCCGAAACGCACCCAGATGTAGAACAGAATGCCCGCGAGCGACAGAACGACCGCTCCGATGGCATTGGCCGTTCGCGTCGCGGCCACGGCCGGAGCGAAACTGCTGACCTGCTCGAAACTGCTCTGGCGACCAAGGGCCTCTGCAAAGAGTTCCCATTCACGCTGGGCGAGCCGCTCGTCGACGAGCCCGGCTTCATGGCGGATGTAGTTCAATTCGGGATCCAGAACGGCGACGGCGACCGACGACCATGTGTCATCGCCCGCCGGATCGACCCCAGCAACAAATACATCGCGGCCGATCGTGTCGCGGAAGTCTGGATCCTGTCGAATCCGATCGATCCGCTGCTCGACCTCCTCCAACGTCATGGGCGGATCGATCTCTTCGCCGAATACCAAAATGCCTCCGCGATAATCGGACAAGTCGGCCACCAATGTGTTGATACCCAGCACTTCACCGGCGCTGTCTGCGTCAATCTGCGACGTGCGGGTGGCCCAATCGCCGCCTCCGCTGCCAATGAAACTGCGAGCGGGCGATATGTCCAATTCGTGGCCGAACTCTGCCAACAGTGCTGCTTCGACGATGGGCTGGATGCCCTCTTCGTTGGCGGTTCCAGCCGGAGCGGCCACCTTGACTTGGAAGGAATTGCCCAACGTCCGGCCACCATCCTCACGCTTGGTGTCGCCGACAGTCAGCACCTTGGCCCGCACGAGTTCACGCAATACGCGTTCCTCAAGGGAATCGCCACCACTGGCGTTCTCCCCGATCGCCCGTACCCGGGCAGTGACGGATCCGTCGCCGGCGCTTGGCAGATGTATCTGCGAGTCACCGTCCATCCCGGTCGTCATCGTCACAGCCACGCCGCCACGGAACTCCGTGTCGAACATGTCGACGCCACGCCCGTAGAACAAAGCAATCGCGCCGGCAATTGCCAGTCCGCTCAATGTCCAGAAAAAGCCACGCAAACCAACCCAGTTGAGATCCGGGCGCAGAATGCGAGCAATGGCGGGAACCACCTGCGGAAGTACCGGCAGTCGTTTGCCCTTGAACCAGTACAAGAACACATCGAAGAAGAACCGTGTGACAAAGAGCGTCGTGAACAGCGTCGCGATAATGCCGATGCTCAACGTCAAGGCGAAACCTTTGACCTCGGTCGTCGGCTCCATCAGCAGCAGCACCGCGCATACGATGAGGTTGGTGATGTTCGCGTCGAAGATGGTCGGTGACACCTGCCGGTAGGCCGTTCGGACGGCCTCCCGCAGGTCGCGGGCCCCGGCGTTCATTTCCTCACGAATCCGCTCGTAGATCAGCACATTGGCATCCACCGCCATGCCCATCGTCAGGACGACGCCTGCGAGACCGGGCAGCGTAAACGTGCCCTGCATCATGGCCATCACACCGAAGATGATGATTCCGTTGAAGAGCAGGGCCGCGTCGGCAATGCCGCCGGCAAAGAAGTACCACACGAACATGAAGAGTCCGACGACCAACACGGCCCACCCGAATGCCTCAAGGCCGCGGTTCAGATTGTCGGCGCCGAGCGATGGGCCAAGCACGCTGACCGCGATCGGCTTCTCAGAGAGCCTCGCTTCGAGAGAACCGGCAGCAAGAACCCGCTGCAAATATGAGAGTTCCTCGGCGGAGAACGAACCGCTGATGACGCCGCTACTGGAAATCGTTTCGTTGAGATTGGGCGCCGAGTAGACCTTGCCGTCGAGCACGATCGCCATGGGCTCACCCACATGCGGCTTGCTCATCCGGCTCATCAGGCTGCCACCGGAGGGATCGAGACGGAAACTGACTGCTGGGCGGCCAAGTTGGTCGACCGTGCGGGCCGTCCCATCGATGGACCACGTAGCGTCGGCCCGGTGCGTCATGGCCTTGCCAGGCTGTGTGTAGAGCAGCACGTAGTACTGCCCGTCCCGCTCAGCGGCGATGAGTTTGTAGTTGCTCCGGAAATAGGTCACCGGATCCGCCTCAAGTGCTTTCAAGGCCTCCGGTGAATCGATCCACTGCTGCAGGTCATGAATCGGGAACCACTTGGTCATGATCGAATCGGTGTTGTCCGGCCCGAGCTCCTCAAGCTGGGCACGCATCTGATCGACATCGACACCCTCGACCGTGGTACCCGAGGCGGCAATGTGAAAGTCCAACACGCCAGCACCCTGCAGGAGCCGCTCCAGATCCTTGGGGTCATCTAGGCCGGTTCGGCGGCTCTGGTACGCCTTCCATGCAGCGACCACTTCGCCAAGCCCCTCGGCCGCGGCGGGATATTCACTGCCCAACTCCTCCAAGGCGACTTCCCGAGGGGAGGGTTCGACAACGGCCCGGCCGTCTTCGCCAACGAGAATGTCTCCATCCTCGCCGCGAACAACCTCGTGCGTATCGGGCAGTTCCATCACCCGCATCAGGCGGCTGCGATCAAGGCTCAAACCGAGCAGTTCCTCTTCGAGCCCTTCTGACTCGACTTCTGCATCGGCGATCGCCTGTCGGGCGGCATTGATTGCCGCCTCATCGCCCGATGCTTGCGCAGCCACGAGACTGGTCCTCAGGGCCAGTGCCGTGTCATGAGCGGTCTGAAGATCGGCCACCAACTGACCCCGGAGGCTTCCACCGCCGAAGGTGGCGACCGCGGTGCCATCGGCCAGCGTCCGCTCAAGGGCTGATCGCTTGATTTCGGTCGCCACCACGAATGTGTCGAGGCGATCGCGGTAGGCGTCAGCGAGCCGCTTGACTTCCTCGTTGGGAAGCGGCATCACAACCTCGATGCGG
>PVBE012613945.1_pt1 | contig 19169 bp, 12 predicted proteins | sample 1631181 | NCBI WGS metagenome assembly PVBE01 (sample SAMN08397723, study PRJNA350692) | Marine metagenome, whole genome shotgun sequencing project. | isolation source: water | place: Pacific Ocean | collected 2012-04 | reverse complement strand
GGCAAGATGAAGAAGGTGAGCATGAAGTCGCTCGTGCGCAGGTTGGGGTCCCGCCGCCGATGAGGACAGCGCTGCTGCTGCTGGCCCGCCAGGCGCTTCCCGAAGGTCACCCTCGAGCGCGGCCCGAGCTTCGTGCACGACGGAAAGGTGTTGACCTCGCAGGGCGGCGTCCGCAGCTTCGACGTTGCGATGTACCTGGTCGACCACCTCTACGGTGAGTCGGTCGCCACGAGCGTGGGCGGTGGCCTGATCATCCCATGGCCGCCCGCCGCGCCCCAGGGTCTGGTGGTGCCACGATGAAGCTCGCGCTCGCTGCCTGTCTGCTGCTCGGGGTCGCCTACGCGCAGCCGTGGCGCTACACCGACGACAAGGGACAGGTCCATTGGACCAACGACCCCTACCAGCTGCCGCCGACGCTGCGCGCAAGAGTGCTGGCCCGCCGCGAGGCCGCGCGGTCGAAGAAGGCGAAGAGGGCCAAGAAGAAGGCCGAACCCTCCAAGGGCGCCCCGGTCGCGGCGCCGGCGCAGCAGGCCCCCGCCGCGCCGACCTCCCTCAACGAGGACGTCTTCTCGACGCCGAAGTCCAGGCGGAAGCGCCGCGCCGCGCCGCGGGAGCCCGCGAAGGCCGCGGTCGACTGGGCCGGACGCATCCGAGCGGCCGAGGCCGAGGTCGCCAAGGCGAAGGCCAAGGCAGAGACCACGAATACGGAGCTGACAAAAGCCCGAGTGCAGCTCGCGACGGTGGTCTCCGGACCCGCCTACGCACGTCGCAACACGGCGGTGAAGGCCGACACGGCGGCGAAGTCCGCGGTGGCTGCCGCCGAGGCCGAGCTCGCGCGCGTCAAAGAAGAGGCCCGGAGAGCCGGATACCTGCGTTGAGCCACGTCGCCGACTGGCGCCGCGTCCGCGACATCGCGATGCGCTACCCCGAGACCGTCGAGGAGGGTCCCTGGGGGCACGTGGTCGTGAAGGTCCGGAAGAAGGTCTTCGTCTTCATGGGCGACGGCCGGAAGCCGGAAGGAGACCTCGGCGTCACGCTGAAGCTGCCGCAGTCGAAGGACGCGGCGCTGATCTGTGACGAGGCGACGCCCACCGGCTACGGGATGGGCCGCCACGGCTGGGTGTCCTTCCGCTTCCCGCACGGAACCGAAGCGCCGCTCGACCAGATCCTCGCGTGGCTCGACGAGAGCTATCGCGCCGTCGCCCCGAAGAAGCTGGTCCGTGCGCTGCCCAACGGCGGCCCCCCGGACGCGCCCGAGCCCGGCCCTCCGCCGGAGCCGCTCGACCTCGACGGCGCCGTGCTGCTCGTCGGCGATGACGCGCTCCGACTCGCCCGAGCGAAGCGCTGGCTGGAGGCCCGGGGCGTCGAGGTGCCCGACCTCGCGCCGCTCACCCCCGAGGCGGTCGGCATGGCAGCCGAGCTCGATCCCGTCGCCATCGTGATCGACGTGAGCCGGCACGCGGCGTCGACGAACAACGCATAGGCCGGACCGTCCCCAGCGAGGGACGGGCCGAGACCCCCGTTGATCTCCTCGAAGACGTTGCCCGTGAGACGGACGTCACTGGATTGACGGACCGTCACGCCGTGCGACGAGCCGCCTCTGCCGCCCTCGTGTTGCTGGGCGAGCGAGCCGGGACCCCCACGAAGCCTCGTGACGCGATTCCCGCTCACCGTCGCGACGCGCACCTCCTCGAGCGAGATCCCCGACGTTCTGCCCGGCAGATTCGGAACCTCACGCGCGTCCGCCCCGCGCCCGGCGGTCAGGTCGTCCACCGTGTTGCCGGTCGCGGTGAGGTTCGCGACCTCCAGGAAGTAGAGACCCATGGCCCAGCCCCCCCAGCCATGAGCCACGAGCTCGTTGCCAGAGCCGCGCAGCTCCGTGACCGTGTTGCCGACGACGGTCGCGCCATCGACGGCGTTGACTCGAATGCCCACCGCGGAGCCGCCCGAGACATGGTGATTCGTCGGATTCGCGACGGTCGGCCCACCGATGATCCGGGTGATCGAGTTGCGCAGCACCGTCACCGCGCGTCCGCCGGTGACCAGGATGCCGTTCGCCTTGACGCCCCACGGGATGGTCCCCGGCGCGGGCTCGAACGGCGGACCGATGAGCCCGCGCACGTGCGTGATCTCGTTGTCTGCGACCACGATGTCGACCCCCGGCTCGACGATGATCCCGTCTGCGCTCGTGGTGCTGCCTTCGGGGGGCGTGACGTCGATCACCCGGTTGCCCACCGCCGCGCACCCCGAGTCGCAGCGCAGCAGGACGCCCGCCGCCTGCCCCGTGCCGTCGACCTCGAAGCCGTTGAGGCGGGTGTGGTTCCCCGTCAGGGCGACCGGCCCTGCGATCGTCGCCAGGTGCCGTCCCTGCGAGAGCAGCTGGACCCCGTCGGTGTCGATCGAGACCGGCTCCTCGTAGCGCCCGGGCAGGACGAAGACGCGCGCGTTCTCCAGCGCCGCGTCGAGCCCGAGCGCGATGGTCGGGAACGGATTGTCCTCGGTGCCATCCGCCGCGTCCGGGTCGGCGCCGGCCTGCACCCAGACCGAGGCGACGGGCGGAATGCGCAGCTCGCAGCCGTTGCTGGCGTCGAGGTCCTCGTTGATGAAGACGTCCTGGCACCGAAAGATGATGCAGGTGCCGCCGAGGCACTCCGGGACCGCGTTGTTGCGCGAGCACGGGCTGTGGCAGCCCAGGCAGTGATCCACCGAGGCGCCGACGTCGAAGCCCTCGTCGACCTGGCCGTCGCAGTCCTCGTCCTCGCCGTCGTTCTCGCACAGCTCCGCCAGCGGCTCGCAGCCTCCGCACAGGTTGTGGACGTGCCCCTCATCCACCTCGCCGTCGCAGTCGTCATCCTCCAGGTTGCACAGCTCGAGCGGCGGCTCGCCGCAGACCCCGCACGCGTTGACGGGCAGCCCCTCGTCGACGGCGCCGTCGCAATCGTCGTCGTCCGTGTTGCACAGCTCGGGCGGCTCCGGTCCGCAGCCCGTCTCGCAGCGGTTCTCTGGTAGGAACTCGTCGACCTGACCGTCGCAGTCGTCGTCGCGTTCGTTGCAGACCTCGGGCGGTAGCTCGCCGCACTCACCGCATGGGTTGGTCACGCCCTCGTCGGTCTGCCCGTCGCAGTCGTCATCCCTCTCGTTGCACACCTCGACCGGGACCCCGCCGCACAGGCCGCACGCGTTGAGCAGCCCTTCGTCGATGTTGCCGTCGCAGTTGTCGTCGGCCCGGGCGGAGCTCGGCCCGGCCGATGATGACCCTCCCGCGGTCCTAGACGCGCGCCCGCTCCCTTCAGATCTCTGCGCGGGCGGAGATCTGCTCCGACCACCGCGAGAGCGCTTCGTACAACGACTGGTCGAGGGTCGCGCCGGGGTGGCGCAGGCCCGCTTCGATCGCTCGTGCGGCGGTGCCGCACAGGCGCGGATTGGGCAGCCGCGCCGCCTCGAGGGCGAGCTTCGCACCGACCGAGTCTCCGGCCGCGGCGCAGGCCGCAGGCCTCACTGCGTCGATCCACTCGCGCAGCCGGGCGAAGCGCACGGCGTCGCAGACGTGGGCCGCCTCGTCCATCAGCCGCAGGGCGTCGTGAGCGCGGCGCGTCTCGAGGGCGATGCGGGCGCGGTGCAGGCGGGTGGTGGTGGCCTCGAGCAGCCAGCGCCGGTCGGTGGCGAGCTTCTGGAGGCCGGCGTAGCGCTCGTCGGCGGTCTCGAAGTCGCCACCCGCGTCGGCGGCGACCGCCCGGGCGAAACGCGAGGCCAGCTGGCCGCGGACGCCGCCCAACGACTTGAACCCCTCCTGCGCCTGGCGGGCGAGGGTGCGGCCGGCGCGGTGTTCGCCCCGCAGACCGTGGACCCGCGCGTGGCCGAGCCAGGTCCAGTAGACGCCGGCCTCGAACTCGGCGGCCTCGAACCAGGTGCGCGCTTCGTTGAAGGCCGCCGCCGCGACGTCGAGGTGACGCGCGTCGATCTCGACCCAGGCGCCGGTCCACGCGTGCCACCCCCGGGCGAGCGGCGCGTCGAGCCCGGAGAGCAGGGCCTCGCCGTCTTGGAGCGCCTGTCGCGCCGCGTCCGCTTTGCCCGCCTGCCGAAGAAGCTCTGCGCGCAGCCGCGCAGCCCGCGCGCCCAGGTCGGGCGCACCGATGGCCTGGGACAGCGACGTAGCGCGGGCCGTCGCGAGCAGGCCGCGCTCGAGGGCGTGCTGGCCTGGGCCGAGCGCCCACGCGGCCGCCTCGAGCAGGTACCGCACGGCGTCGGGTTGGCGCCCGAGGGACTCGGCATGACCGGCGCGCTCGATGCCGAGCCGGCCCCGACCATCCTCTTCGAGGCGCTCCAACACTTTGATCCAACGACGGTGCCAGCTCTCGGCGCGCGGACCCGCCCGCGACACGAGCCAGTCGACCAGGCGCTGGCTCTCGAAACGCCAGCCTCCGAGCGGGCGCCGTTCGAGCAGCCGAGCACGCTCGGCGGCGGCGAGCGCCGTACCGTAGGGGCGGTTGGGGTCGTCCGCCTTGAGCGCCTCGAGCACGACGGGCGTCAGCGGCAGCCGCGCCATCGCCAGGCCGGTGACGACGTCGGGGACGAGCGCGTGCGGGCCATCGTTCGGCAGGCCCTGCACCTGAGCGCGGAAGAGCTCCTGCGGCGTCTCGGGCAACACCGTATTCGGCGCGATGTGGCACTCGAGGGCACCGGCGACGAGGCGCCCGTCGAGCAGGTGGTCCGCCAGCCCGCGCATCAGCCCCGGCCGCTCGCGCATGGCGCCCACCACTTGCGAGGCGCCGGGCTCGGCGAGCGCGAGCCGCCCCTGGACGTACTCGCGCAGGGCGGTCTCCGGGAGCGCCCCGATCTCAATCCAGTGCACGCCATCGCTCTCGGGGAAGCGCGCCTCGAACGCGGCGCGCCCGACGGCCTCCGTGCGCACGGTGGCGACCACGCAGACCGGCAGGTCGACCATGTGGTCGAGGATGCGCTCGACGAGGTCGATGCCTTCCGCCGTCGGGGCGTCGTGCACGTCGTCGAGCCACAGGATGACCGCCTCGTAGCTCGCCGCGCGGCGCAGCAGCCGCAGGAACGTGCCGGCCACCATGTGCGCCGAGCCGACGCTGCCGATCTCGACCCCGGGCTCTGGCTCGTTGCCGGGACGTACGAACGGCGTGGGGTCGGGCCGCAGGAGCGCCGGCAGCACCTCTTCGAGCCCGGTCGCCTCGGCACCCATCAAGAGGTGCAGTCGTGGCAATCGCGCGGCCACGCCCTCCGCGTCGCTCGCCGCCGCGCGCATCCGGGCTTCGAGCGCCCCGATCAGGCCGGTCCCGGCGGCGGCCTCCGGATGGAATTCGGCCCGCCACGTGCGGGCCATCCCGCGGCGTCCGGCGTGCTCGGCGACCGCTTGAACGAGGTGGCTCTTGCCGACGCCTCGCGCCCCCGACACGACGACCAGGCGGCTGCCCCGACCGGCCACGACGGCCTGCACCGCCGACCAGACGGCGCGCATCTCGTCGCCGCGCCCGACGACCGGGCCCGGATCGAGCGAGCGCAGCGGAAACCCGCCGGCGGGCGCCACGGTCGGATCGAAGGGCGCCTGCTCGTAGCGGCGGCGCCTGGCAGGCGGGTCGACCCATGCGGGCGTGCCGGGGATGGCCTCGATGGTGCGCCGGATCTGCGCGGCGCCACGCGCTCGGTCGCCGGGGTCGGGCGTGAGCAGTCGCTGCAGCAGCGCGGCGAGCGCCGGACGATGCGGCCCTCCGATGCCCTCGGGCAGGAGCGGCGAGGCGTGGGCGTTGCGGTGGAGCAGGAGCGCGACGCCCTCGAGGTCACCGAACGGGATGCTGCCACACAGGATCTCCCACAGGAGCAGGCCCACGCTGTAGAGGTCGCTCCACGGCCCGATGAGCCACGGCGGTGACTCGGCCACCTCGGGCGCCATGTAGCGCAGCGAGCCGAGGTACTTGAGGGTGGCGCGCGCGCCGCCACCGCGGTCGCTCCAGCCGTCCTGGACGCGGGCACAGCCTACGTCGGTGATGCAGACGTGCGGGCCGTCTTCGGCGTGGCGCACCATCACGTTGCCGGGGCGCAGGTCGAGGTGCACGAGATCGCGCGCGTGGATGCAGGCGAGCGCGTCGCAGACCTGCATGGTCACGGCGCGGATGAAGCCCCACGGCGGATCGGTGCCCAGCCAGGCGCTGAGCGGGGCACCGTCGATCCACTCGGTGACGATGAACGGCCCCGCCGCGGAGATGCCCTCGTCGAGGACCCGCGCCAGGTTCGGGTGGTGGATGCGCGCGGAGGCGAGGGCGCTCGCCCGGAAGTGGGCGACGCGACGCGGATCGTCCACGCCACGCTCGAGGATCCGCAGCGCGACGGACTGCCCGGAGCGCTCGTCCTGCGCAGCCCACAGCACGCCCATCCCACCCTTCCCCATGCGGGCGTGCAGGCGATAGCGCCCGGCGATGCGCGGCAACGACTCCATCGGTGCGCGATTGTGGGGTTTCCACGGTTCGACGAGCAACCCGAAGAGGGGTTAATCTCCATCGCATTCCGCTTCACGCGGAGGTCCCATCCGCGTCCTCGTCCCATCGCTGCTGCTTCTCGCCGCCGCTGGCTGCGACGCCGAGCCCGCGGCAACCGTCGACGCAGAGCCGCCGCCCGTCCCTGACGCGGCGGCCGACATCGCCCCCACGCCGGACGCAGCGCCCCGTCCAACGGTGGGCGCCGGCGACGCCTGCGGCGAGGACGACGACTGCGAACGAGGCACATGCGTGCACGGGGTGTGCAGCCCCACCTGCGCGGCGGACGCTGATTGCGGCCCCGGCCGGGTCTGCATCGGCCGGGGCGGTGCGCCTCGGTGCACGCGGGCGTGTGTGGCCGCCGGCGACTGCGCCGAGGGGCTGCTCTGCGCCGTTCAGGGCCCAGCGGCCGGGTTCTGCGTCGCCCCCGGGACGGGCGCGGCGGGGGCCGGGTGCGAGACGCGTGAGGACTGCGCGAGCTGGGTCTGTGGCGGGGGGCAGTGTCTGGGGACCTGCCCCGACGGCGGGTGTCCCAACGACACGACCTGCCTGGCGCTGCACACGCAATCGGTGTGCGTGCCCGAGGGCGACGCCGTGGACGAGGCGCCCTGCCGCCGCGGCGCCGACTGCGAGACCGGCGTGTGCCGAGGTGGGCGATGCTCGACGGCCTGCGCGGTGGGCGTCGACTGCCCGAACGATCGGGTCTGCCTGCTGTACGAGACGCTGGCGTTGTGCGAGCGCCGGTGCGCGGACAGCGATGATTGCGGCGAGACCGGCGTCTGTCTGGCCACGACCGGCCGACGACTGTGCGCGACCCGCGGCGACCGCACGCCCGGTGAGGCCTGCGACGGACATCGACAATGCGCCAGCGGACACTGCGCGCTCGGCGCGTGCGCGGCGGCCTGTGAAGACGGGTGCCCGGAGGCGACCGCCTGCGTGACCGACATCGCCGGGGCGGCCTGCCGACCGGCGGGGGCGGGCGAGGAGAACGGCCCATGCAGCTCCGGCGAGCAATGCGCTTCGGGCGTCTGCGGCGGCGGGCGGTGCGGCGGCGCCTGCGCGGGTCAGGCGGACTGCGCCGACGACGCCCGTTGTGTGCGTTTCAGCAATGGGCGCTTCTGCTTCCCGGCCTGCGAGCGCACCGCGGACTGCCCCGACGTGTCCTATTGCGAGGCCGGCTTCGCCGAGGGGCGCGTCTGCTTCTGGCGCGGGTCGACCGAGGACGGCGCGAGCTGCGCCCGCGACCACGACTGCCTCTCGGGTCGCTGCGAGGCGGGGCGATGCCTGCCGGAGTGCCCGGACGGCGAGTGTCCGGCGGGCCGCCGCTGCGTCGACCTCGTGACCGGCGCCTGGTGCGCGCCCACGCCGCTGCCGTTGCTCGCAGCCTGCGAGGGCGGCACAGGCGAATGCGCCGAGGGTCTCGAGTGCACCGCCGGGCGGTGTACCCCGGCGTGTGCCGAGGGCTGCCCGACCGGGACCGTCTGCGTCGAGCAACGCTGCCACCCGGTCTGCGACGGCGACGCGGGGTGCCGGCCGGGGCGCCGCTGCAATCGGCTGGAGCGCGCGACGGGGTATTGCGACGCGCCCGGTGAGCTCGATGTGGCCGCAGAGTGCGACCGCTCTGCTGCGTGCGCGTCGGGGCTGTGCTTCCGCGGGCGCTGTCGGCCGCCGTGCGAGGCCGGCTGCGCGCAGGGCGACGCCTGCTTGCGGCTGCGCGACGACGCCTGGTGCGTCCCGGCAGGCGACACCGAAGCGGGCGGACGCTGCGCGACCGACGCGGAGTGCAGCTCCGGCCTTTGCATCGGTCGACGATGCGCCACGCCCTGCGTGGATGGGTGCCCCGCGGGGCTGGCGTGCCAGGCGCTGACCTCCGGCGATCTGTGCGTCGCGGAGTGCGACCCGCCGGGGGGCTGCGACCCCGACGAAGTCTGCGACCCCACCACGCGGCGCTGCGCGCTGTCGGGCGGCGAGGCGGACGTGGGTGAGCGGTGCGAGAACCGCAACGCCTGCGTGCCCGACGCGGCCGCGTGTCTGGACGCGGGCGACGGCTCTCGATGCCGCGCATGGTGCGCACCGGGTGAAGCCGACGGGTGCGCGCGCGGCGAAGCCTGCCTGGAGGTCGCGGGCGAGGTGGGCGCGTGCGTCCCAGCCGGCGAGGGCGCGGACCTGGCCGCGTGTGACGACCACGCGGAATGCGCGAGCGGCTACTGCCTGGCGATCTATCTCGGCGGACGCTGCGCCCGAGCGTGCAACGGCGAGGCGGCCTGCGGCGAGTCGCTGTGCATCGACCTGGCGCGCGACCCGGCCGACCCGGTGCGCGCATGCGCGGCGCCCTGCGCCAACGACCGTGAATGCGAGGCGCCGCTGCGCTGCCGCCGCGACCTGAACGGGCGAGGCGCCTGCTACTGAGCGGTCACGCGCCCGGAGTAACCAGGGCGTCAATCGAGCGGTCGTGCTTCGTGCCTGCATGCCAGCGGCGGTGCTCGTCCACGCAGGCCCCCCATGAGCTGCGATCGTGCTCGACGGGGCGCGCCTTGTTCGTGACCGAGCGCACGAAGGCGGCGGCCTGGCAGCAGATCTCCTGCTCGACGAGGGACGCAAAGTAGGGCTCGAGATCGTCGTCCGGCGTGTACGTGATGGCGCGGCGGAAGTGGTCGAGATCCCGAATACGGAGGGCCGCGGGCGGCATCGCCACGAAGACGTCCTCCGGGGCGATGCGGCATTCGCCGGCCCAGCGCAGCAGGGCCTCGTGGACCGCCGCCTCGGACACCCCCAGCGGATAGGCGGTGGCGAAGTCGTCCCCATCGCCGACCCGGTCGAAGGTGCGGAGGTGGAAGGCCAGGAAGGGGCGGTCCCCGTAGTGCCGCTCGATGAAGGCACGCGCCCGCGCACGCACTTCCGGAGCGCGCTCGGTGTGGCGGCAGATCTCGTCGTACTCCGCCTCGAAGGCCGGGTGCGGCGCACAGCGCACGCAATGGTTGGTGAGGCAGCGCGATAGCTTGACGGTGTTGAAGATGCCGGCGACGCAGAGCACCTCGTCGTCGATGACCCGCAGCTCGTCGAAGTCGGCGTCCGACTGCAGGTAGCGGGTCGATAGCCACGCCTCCGGCAGCGCCCTCAGCCGCACATCGTAGGCGGGCTCCACGTAGCCCATGTAGCGCTGGACCATGCGCTGCCCCGGGGTGTCGCGCTTGCGGATGTGGTGCACCCGCTCCGGCCGCGGCCCGAGCGCCTCGTACTCGACGCAGCGCACGTGGCGCCGCAGGGCCTGCACGTCGAAGGTCTCGGCGAAGGGGAAGGTGGTGCGCCGCGAGGCGTGCCGCACTGTGCCGTGGACCACGAAATGCGGGAGCACGATGGTCCGACCGGTATGGGCGGCGATGATCACCGCCTCCCGGAAGCCGACGTACATGTTGCCCGGGCCGGACACGAGGACCGGGAAGAGGTACCGCTCGGACATGGCGGCGACGGTAACGCAAACCCGGCGGTTCAGTAATCGCGCTCGCGGAGCGATTCGCGCTCGATTTCCACTCCGAGAGTCGCCGGCGCGTGGTGGGTGGGATGGAGGTCATAGTCCACTGCCACCACTACAACGCGCGGATTCAGCGCACCATCGAGGGCGCTGCAGCGGTCGACGGGAAGGGCATCTTCGTCTCGGTCTCCGAGTCGGTCTTCGCCCGACATATCGCCAACGTGCTTCGGCCGGACGACGACGCGGCGCAGCGCCTGGCTGTGATCGAGGGGCTCTACGCCCACCTCGGCTTCGGCCGGCTCCATCTCGATGGGCTCGCGTCCGGGACGCTGCGCGCCTCCGAGTCGCACTACGTCGAGGGGTGGGCGGCGGGATTCCCCGAGCGTGTCGACCCGGAGAAGAAGGTGCGCCGCGACGTCGACATCCGCGACCCGGGGCTGCGCTCCACCCTCGACCAGCGCCTCGCGCGCACCGCATATCGCGAGCTGCGCAAGGTCACGGGTTTCGAGGTGACCCACCGCGAGACGTACAAACTCGTGGGCTACCGCGGCCAGGACGGCGGCCATTACATCCCGCATCGCGACACCTACTTCCCGCTCGGACACCGCCGCTACTCGCTCAGCGTGGCGCTCACCGACGACTTCGAGGGCGGCGGTCTCTACTTCCCGGAGTACACGCAGGACGTCTACCGCCCCGCTTCGGGCACCGCGGCGATGTTCCCCTGCACCCTGATGCACGGCGTCGCGCCCGTCGTCAGCGGGCTGCGGCTGGCGATCGTGGCGTTCCTCTACGACGAGGCGGGCGCCCGCGTGAAGCGCCGCCACGAGCAGGCGGCCGGGATGGGATCCACCGAGCGCGCGAACCGCATGACCACGATGGTCGACCTGCCGGGCGTGCCGGAGAGCGACATCGTCTGGAAGGTGGACGGCGGAGACTGACAGCTTTCTCCGGTCAGGTCTGAGACTCTGACGTCCGTGCCGTCGATCACCCTGGGACCGCTGACGCTGCTGAAGCCCATCGGGCGCGGATCCGGCGGCGAAGTCTGGCGCGCGACCCATCGCGACCTCGAACACCCCGTCGCCGTGAAACTGCTCACGCTTCAGTCGGCCACGCCCAAGTTTCGCGCCGAGGTGCGCGCCTTCGCGGCCCTCGACCATCCCAATATCGTGCGCCTCTACGACTACGGTGTAGTGAGCCGCGAGGACGCCGCCGAAGGCCAGGGCGTGCTGCGTCCGAGCCTGCCGTACATGGTGATGGAGCTGGTGAGCGGACGCGCGCTGTCGGAGCTCGCGCCGGAGCTCGATTGGGACGCGCTGCGCAACGCGCTCGTGTCGCTGCTCGACGCCCTGGCCCACGCCCACGCCCGCGGGGTGGTCCACCGCGACCTCAAGCCGCACAACGTGATGGTCGCGCAGGAGCGGGTGAAGCTGACCGACTTCGGGATCGCCCTCGCCACCGGCACCGGCTCGACCAGCCGCGTCACCCGGCGTGAAGACACAGGCGGCACCGGGACCCCGCATTACATGGCGCCGGAGCAGATCACCGGGGTGTGGCAGGACCAGGGGCCGTGGACCGACCTCTACGCCCTCGGCTGCCTGACCTGGGCGCTCGTCACCGGAGCGCCACCGTACGACGCCGACACCGTGATGGGCGTGCTGATCGCGCAGGTCAACGACCCGCTGCCCGAGCTGCACACGAGCATGCGCGTGCCGGCCGGGTTCGAAGTGTGGGTGCGCCGGCTGCTCGAGAAGGAGCCGGAGCGTCGCTTTCGGCGGGCGGCGGACGCGGCCTGGGCCCTGCTGGCGCTCTCGCCGCCGCCGCTCGACGAGCCCGACCCCGACGATCCGGGCGCCACCCTCATCGAGCGGCCGACAGGTGGCCTCGCCGAGACGATTCGGATTCCGGCGGCGCTGCGGGCGATCAACTGGACCTCCCGCGACCGCCTCGCCCTGAACGTGCACTCGACCACCGAAGAGATGCAGCAGGTGCGACCGGGCCTCGACTTCGCGCCGACCCCGCCGATCCCCGAGAACTGGCGACGTCCGGCGGCGGAGGCGCCCCGCTACGCCTTGGCCGGCGGCCTGCGCCTCTTCGGCCTCCGCTCGCTCCCGGTGGTCGGCCGCGACCACGAGCGCGACGTGCTCTGGGGCGCGCTGCGCGACACCTGCACCGAGGGCATGCCGCGCGTGGTCCGGGTCCACGGATCCGCCGGGTGCGGGAAGAGCCGCCTGGTGGAGTGGCTGGCCGAGCGGGCCCACGAGCTCGGGGTGGCGACCGCGCTGCGGGCCGACCACGGGCCGCGCTCCGGGGACGGTGATGGCGTGCGCCCGATGCTGCGCCGGCACTTCCGCGCCGACGAGATGGACCAGGCGCTGCTCGAGGAGCGCGTCGACCGTTTCTTCGCGTTGCGCGGCGTCGAGAGCGTCAGCGCGCGCGAGCGGCTGGTCTCGCTGCTCGGGGACGACGGCGACGAGGTGGTGCTCGACCGCGGCCGGTCGGCGGTGATGCGCTTCTCCAGCCCGCGGGAGCGCCACGCCGTCGCGCGCCAGGTCCTCGAACTGCTCACCGACGAGCGCCCCATCGTGCTCTGGCTCGACAACGTCCACTGGGGGCACGACGCGCTCGTCTTCGCCACGTCGCTGCTCGAAGCGGATGTGCGTCGACCGATCCTGGTCGTCCTCACCTACGCCGACGAGGCGCTGGCCGACCACGCCCCGGAGGCGGAGCTGACCGCCACTCTGGGCGCGCGCGACCACGCACGGGAGGTCGCGCTCTCCCCGCTCGACACAGGCGAACGACGCGAGCTGACGCACGACGTGCTCCGCCTCGATCCGGGGCTCGCCGACCAGGTGGAGGCCCGCGCGGGCGGAAACCCGATGTTCGTCGTGCAGCTCGTCGCCGACTGGGTGCAACGCGAGCGACTCGAGCCCGGCCCACATGGGCTGCGGCTGGTGGGAGACGTCGACCGCGACCTGCCGGACTCGTTGCTCGCGGTGTGGGGCGAGCGCGTCGAAGGGCTGCTCTATGAGCACTCCCACGACGAACGCGTCGCCCTCGAGCTCGCGGCGGTGATGGGCAGCCAGGTCGACACCACCGAATGGACGGCCGCCTGCCGCCTGCTGAAGGTCTCGCCGTGCACGGCGCTGGTCCAGACCCTGGTTCGTGAGGGCCTCGTGGCGGGGCTCGCGGAGGGTCCAGACGCGGACGCCATCCGCAATGGGTGGCGCTTTTCCCACGGGCTGCTCGTCGAGGCGCTGCGCCGGCGCGCGGCGGACGCGGGGCGACTGAAGGCGGCGCACCTCGCAGCGGCTCGGGCTCTGGAGACCCGGACGTCCGCCGCCAACGCGGGCCGGCGGGCCGAGCACCGTCACGCGGCAGGAGAACCCGCGAAGGCCCTCGGCCCCTACCTCGACGCAGTGCGGTGGGCCGTGGAGGCCGGCGAGTTGCGCGAGGCGGAGCGGATGCTGGACCGCCGTGAGGCGGCGCTCGACACCATCGACTCGCCGCCGTCGTCTGCGGCGCGGGTGACCGATTGGTTGATGCGCGCCGAGGTGGCGATGCTGCGCGGCTGGTGGTCGGAGAGCGACGAGTGGACGGATCGCGCGACGCAGGCGGCCTCCGAGGGCGGCTGGCTCGGCCTGGCGATCGAAGCGCTGCTGGCCCAGGCCCGCACGGCGCAGATGACCGGCCGGCTGGCGGCGGCGTGGCGGCATGCGGAGGACGCCGAGAGCTGGGCGCGCACGAACTTCGAGAACCACCTGCTCGCGCGGGCGCTGCAATTGAAGGGCGGCGTCATGCAGGCGCGCGGCGCCCTCGAGCCGGCGGAGGCCTGCTATCGCGAGGCGCTGACGCTATTCGCCAAGGTCAAGGACATGCTGCGCCGCGCGCAATGCGTCGACGGGCTCGGGCAGATCGCGCTCGCGGCGGGCCGGTGGGACGAGGCGGAGATCGAGCTGGCGGCGGCGCGGCAGCTGTTCATCGAGTGCGGCAGCGGCCTGCGCGTCGCCCACACGATGAACGCGCTCGGCGAGGTGGCGCGGCATCGAGGCGAGCTCGAGCAGGCCGAGTCTTTCTACGCCGAGGCGCTCGAGCGGTACGCCGGTCTCGGCGGCATCGACGAGCTGGTGCCCCGCGTCAACCTCGGCCTGGTCCGCCTGGCGCGCGGCCAGCTCGGCGAGGCGCGCCCCGTCTTCGAGGCCGCGGTCGCCGAGGCGGAGCAGCGCGGGATGCGCACGCTGCTCGGGATCCTGAACGCGGCGCTGATGCCGTGCGCCATCGCCGAGGGGGACCGCGAGGCGTTTCAGCGGCACCTCCTGCAGGCGACGCGCATCTGCGACGAGACCGGGCTCATCGACCGCGACGTGGCCGAAGCTGCGGTCCGCGCAGGCGATCTGGCGCGCGACGCGGGCGACCTCAAATCCGCGCGCGCCGCCTGGCTGCTCGCGCGTGACCACATGCGCAGCTTGGGCCGCCCCGAGGAGGCCGCCGACATCGACGAGCGGCTCGACGCGGCCCGTACGTGAAAATCGGCGAAGCCACGGGTATAGTCCGCCACCTTTCGGCCCGCGGGAGAGGCAGATGGAGCGCCAGGAGATTGTCGCGAAGGTCAACGCCGTCTTGGTGGACGAGTTCGAACTCGACGCAGGCACGGTCACCGCTGACGCGCACCTCTTCACCGACCTCGAGCTCGACAGCCTCGACGCCGTCGATCTGATCGCGGCCCTCGAGACGACCTTCGGTCAACGCGTCGCGGAGGACGAAGCGAAGGAGGTCCGCACCGTGGGCGACGTGTACGACCTCGTCGAGAACACCGCCAAGCGCCTCGCCGCCGAGGCATAGCTACTCCGGTTTCGGCCCGACATAGCCCTTCAGCGTCGCGGACACCGCGCGCTTGCCGTCGACCGTCGCGGTGGCGCGCGCGAAGTAGACCTTCATCATCGTGCGCTCGATGCGGACCTCGAAGCGGACCGTGTCGCCGGGGCGAACCGGACGACGGATTTTGCAGTCGTCGACCCCCGTGAGCAGCACCACCAGATCCGGCGCGCGCCGAAGCGCAATGTAGGCGAGGGTCTGGGCGAGCGCCTCGATCAAGACAACGCCGGGCACGATCGGCTCACCCGGGAAGTGACCTGCGAAGAAGGGCTCGTCGCTGAAGGTGCGCTCCGCGACGGCGTGGTCGTCCGAGCACTCGAGCACGCGGTCGAGGAAGAGGAAGGGGTCGCGATGCGGGAGCACCGCCTCCGGCGGGGGGAGGTCGCTCATGAGTCGGGTGAGAAGCGGCGCATTCTGTACACCAACCACGCCGCGAAGGCGGCGTCCAGGGCCAGCGCGGTCGCGACCTGCCAGCCGTGGGTGACGCGGGCGCCGGAGAGCCACGTCAGCGTGAGCAACAGGGCGAGGACGAGCACCAACGCGAGCTGGATGGCGACGCTGCGCGACTCGCGGGCGCCGGTGGGGCGACCCAGCAGGGTCCACAGCGCGGGCAGGACGAGGACCGCGCCTGCGAGGGCGGACGCCACACCGGTCAGGACCGCGAAGCCCAGGCTCCACATCACCGGGCTGCGGGCGAGCAGCAGCGCCGCGAAACCGAGCAGGGTGGTGCACGCGGCGAGCAGCACCGACGTGCGCGCCGCGGGGGCCGCGCCCTGCAGGGCAGCATTGGTGACGAAGACGCCGTAGTCGACGCCGAGGCCGCAGACCAGGCCGAAGGCGCCGATGCTCACGAGGTTGAGCGGGACGTCGAAGCGCGCCATCGCCCCCCAGGTCCACAAGATGGCGATGCCGACCGGGAGCAGCGCGCAGAGCACCGGCGTGAGGCGGCGGTAGAACAGGCCGAGCAGCCCGACGACCAACGCGACCGACACCAACGCGAGGCGGGCGACCGAGGCCTTGATCGCCACCACGGCCTGGCTCGCCACGCCGGCGGCAGAGACCACCTCGACACCGGGGATGGAGCGCAGCGCGTCGATGACCTCGACGGGCATCACCTCCGGGTTGGCGCTGTGGGCGACCGCGAGCGCGCGCGCCCCGCCCTCGTCGACCATCAGGAGCCGGGCAGCCAGCCGCGCGAAGGGCGTGCCTTCGAGATCCGCGGGGATCAGCGGAGTGACTTTGCCGCTGCGGACGGTCTGGAGGTCGGCGAAGAACGGATCGAAGGGCGCAATCCGCATCCCGACCGCGCGCGCCGCCCGCTCGAGCGCTGGCCGCTGGGCGCGGGCCCACGTCTTGAGGTTCCGCTTCTGGGTGCGCTTCGACGGGACGACGGTGGCGATGGACGTGTACCCGACCAGCTCGCGCCGCCCGCGGGCCGCCTCCAGCACGGACGTCACCCGCTCAGCGCGCTGCAGGGCCTGCTCGACGTGTTCGCCGCGCGCCACCACGAGCGAGGCGTGGCGCGGGTGTCGATATCGCTCGGCGAAGATCCGCTCCAGCGCGCGCACCGACTCGGGCTGGTAGTCGAGGTTGCGCATGTCGCCGTCGAAGCGGACGTCGGTGAGCGCGGGCGCGAGCCACGCGGTCAGCCCCACCGCGACGACGAGGATGGCGCCGGCGGTCCGCGTCGAGAGACCCGGCGCCAGGCGCCCCGGAGCCGCGGCTCCGACCCCCGCGCCGAGCCAGCCCGGCAGGACCAGCAGCGCGACCAGGAACGCGGCGCCAATCCCGAGCGCTGCCACCTGGGCGAAGGCCCGCAGGGCCCCGTTTCCCGAGAGCCCCATCGCCGCGACGGCGACGAGCGTGGTGACAGCCGCGAGCGAGACGCCGCCCGAGATCTCGCTGAAGACGGCGCCCATCGCGACACCCGAAGGCTCGTCCGGATGGGCGGCGCGCCGGGCGCGCAAATGCACGACGAGGTGGGTGCCGTAGTCGATGGCGACGCCGACGACGACCGCACCGAAGCCCAGAATGATCCCGTGCACCGGGCGACCGAGCCAGCCGGTCACACCGAGGGCGATGGCGGCGCCAGCGAGCACCGGCGCGAACAGCGGCCAGACCGCCCCCGGCCGGCGAAAGACGAAGGCGAAGAAGAGCAGCATGCCGACGAGGGTGGCCCCCACCGTCAGGTGCACGTCGCGCTTGATCGAGGCAGCGGCCGACGTCGCGAAGACGTGGGCACCGAGGGTGCTGACCTCGAAGCCGTCGGGCGTGGCGCCACGGATCGCGTCGAGCGAAGCCTGCGCCGCCGTGACGTCGAGCAGCGCCCTGGCCTTCGGCTCGGCGAGCACCAACGCGTGCTGACCGTCCTCGCTGAGCAGCGTGCCCGCGGAGCTGTCGAGCGCCATCCCCGGACCCGCGCGCCGCAGCCGCTCGAGCATCGCGTCGCGGTGTCCGGCGGGGTCGCGGAACACGACCGGCTTCAACGCCGCCGCGGCCGGCGAGAGCAGGTCCCGGCGGGCGGCGTCGATGCCCGGGCCGTAGTCGTCCGGGGCCGGGAGCAGGTGGAAGCGACGTGGGAAGAGCACCTCGAAGACGCGACGGCGGGCGGCCTCATCGACCCGGAAGTGCACGTCCGCGAACAGCCCTGTGGCCCGCAGGCGCTCGGCGAGAGCATCGCCCCCGCCCTCGAGCGTGGAGCGGTCGGCACCTGGCTTCGACAGGTCGATCATCAACGTGTCGAGGGTGCCCGAGGCCACCAAGGTGTCCGCGGCGTCTCGGAACGCGCGGTCGGCCTCCGAGTCGCTCTCGGCGACCAGGGAAGCGATGTCCTGGCGGACCTCCAGCCGCAGGATTCCGCCCGCGGCCAAGAGCACCAGGACTACAGCGACAGCGAGGATCCACCCGCGATGGCGGCGCAACGCCTCGTACAGGCGCGCGGTCACGGCGTCAGGAGGGCGTCGTCGATCGGGGCATCGACCTGGATGTTCGTGAACGCGATGTCGGTCACGTCCCCGTCGGGCTCGCGCAGCTGCAGCCGCGTCAGGACGCCGCGCGTCGCGTCGACCCAGACGTCGATCCGAGTCAGCAGCTTCTTCGCCTTGTCACCTTTCGGGTGCAGCACGAGGTGCCCGGCCCCTTCGAGGCGCGCATCGAAGCGCCTGGCCACCGCCTCGGGATCGGCTCGCTGGAAGAAGAGGATGGTGTCGAAGACCGCCTTCATATGCGGCTCGCGTGCGAGGTCGAAGGCCTGCTTCCGCTTCAAATCCGGATAGCTCATCGACACCCGCGCGCCGCGTTTCACCAGCACCATGCGGTAGGGCGTTTCGTAGGCCCAACGCAGCTTGTCGGGGCGCGCCACGAAGATTCGACCACGCGCGGTCTGGGGGGCATCGAAGGCCGCGAGGGTCTTTGTTTGCTCGAAAGCCGCCACGACTCGCGCCGGTTTCTGCAACGAAGTGAGGGTCGCCGCCATGCGCGCGGGGTCCGACTCAGCGGCGAAAGACGTGGCCGCGAGCAGGGCGAACAAGGCTGGCCGAAACATGGCGTGCATCCTGTTCCTTGTTACGTGCGCCGTAAACAGGCATTCAAATGGGTTAGAGTAGAACGATGACCGCCGACGAAATCGTAGAGACCTTGCGGCTCACCCCTCACCCGGAGGGCGGTGCGTTCCGTGAAACCTGGCGCGACCCCGCGTCAACCGCCATTTACTACCTGCTGCGTGAGGGCGAGCGCTCGCACTGGCACCGCGTGAAAGGCGCCGCAGAAGTCTGGCACTTCTACGGCGGGGCACCGTTGCGCCTCTACGTCGCCGACGCGTCGGGCGCGTGGGTCGAGATGCTCGGGACCAACCTCGCCACGGGGGAGCGACCACAGCACGTGGTCCCCGCCAACGCGTGGCAATCCGCGATCACCACCGGTGAGTGGACCCTCGTCGGCTGCACGGTGTCGCCGCCCTTCGACTACGATCGATTCGAGGTGGCCCCGGCTGGCTGGTCGCCGATGGGCGCGCGCTAGCGCTAGCGCGAGCCTGGAGCGCCTAGCGCGAAGCGCAGGCGCTCCCCCGTTCCCCTCCCCGTTCCCGTGATCGTGCCCCTGCCCTTGCCCTTGCCCGTGCTCCGTCCCCATTCCCGAGGTTGTGCCGGGACGGGGTCAGAACGGGGACCTGGAATGGGAACGGGGAACGGGGAACGGGGACGCGGACGGGCGTGTACGGGGACGGAGAACGGGCATGGGCACGGGCAAGGGCACGTTCACGGGGACGGGAAGGGGAACGGGCATGGGCAAGGGCACGTTCACGGGGACGGGAAGGGGAACGGGCATGGGCATGG